>Ga0210398_10000088_pt1 | contig 114317 bp, 100 predicted proteins | sample IncBWC4OmetaG_FD_161047 | JGI IMG/M metagenome (GOLD analysis project Ga0210398, IMG submission 161047) | Forest soil microbial communities from Barre Woods Harvard Forest LTER site, Petersham, Massachusetts, United States - Inc-BW-C-4-O | ecosystem: Environmental > Terrestrial > Soil >... | reverse complement strand
GAACAGGATCACCGCCGTCTGCCAGCCGAAAACATGGCTGACCGTGCTCATCATCGACGTAACTCCCGCGCTTAGCACGAAGTACGGGAACGACATCTCCGAAATCGAAAGCCAGGTGCGATGCCATGTGCCGTGCAGACTCTCACCTTTCGACAGGGTGATAACCGTTGCGACCGGCGCTGTTTGTCCGAAGAAAAACACGGCGGTGGTCAGGGCCAGCATCAGCGGTTCCGACATACGAGTCAGGCTTCCGGCATGCCAGGTCAGGTAGGCCAGGCTGGCCGCGAACGCCATCATGCTTACGTTAAACAGCATTTGTTCGGGTTTGAATTTTGCATCCCGCTTTGGCCAGCACTGCACCATGGTCGAGACGCATGCGATGATCACCGCCTCCGCCGCGCTTAGACTAACGACTGCCACGAGCAGGAACGGAAGATTCATTGACATGTTGCCGTCGATTCCCGGCAGCTTTACCTTCATTCGCGAAGTCGCAGCCGCGATTCCCAGTACGGCGACTGCATGGTAAAGGTGCAACGTGTGGCTCGCGAGGCTGGCGTAGACGGTGCTTGCAATTGCCGCTACGGTCGTTGCCGCGATGAACATTTGAGTTAGCCGTGTGTGCTTCATCATCTTCTCCTTTCTCTTGGTGTAATGTTCACGGCTTATTGTTCATCGTCTCCAGCGTCGGAGAAGGCGGCATCGGCGCTGCCCACGGACGCACCCCAGACCACACTTTGTCCGGTGGCAACCCCCGTGCTCGATCCCCAAACCACGCTGAACGCGCTCAATAGCGGGTTACTGTTCCAAGGCAGCGAACTGCCCCAAACTACCGACATTCCGTTCACGGTGGAGGCTCCCCAAACGACCGACGCGCCCCAAACGACCGAGCTTCCCCAAACCACGGAGTTGACCGAGACGTTTGCATTTCCATTCACGAGGCTAATGGTGCCGTTCTGCGTGTTGTAAACCGCAGTCGGCGAAAGTGCCGATCCCACCGTTGCCGGCGCGAGATTGGTGTCGCTCATCGCCGTCGTTACGTCCAGCAAGCCCGATCCCTCCGAGAAAAGGTCATAGGAGTTGATGAACGTCTGCAGCAGGTGCGGGACGTACGCTGAGGTCGAGGTAAGCCCAGGTTTGTAGGTTGTTCGCATCAGGCGCGCTTTCACCTGATCGGGAGTGAGCGAGCTGTGCTCCTGCAAGAGCAAAGCTGCCGCGCCGGCGACTGCCGGGGTAGCCATGCTCGTGCCGCTCAGCGTGAAGTAATCGTTGTTGCCGTCGCTGCCGTTTACTAATTCAGCCGCGAACTCCGACTCTAACGTCGCTCCGGGAGCGGACAACGAAACAATGTCGTTCCCGGGAGCAACCATGTCCGGCTTGGCAATGTGGTCGTAGGTCGTCGGACCCTTTGAGCTATAACTCGCCAGAGTTTCGGCGGCGGGGGAAGAAGAGCCGTTGCTCTTCATCGCACCAACCGTCAAAACATAAGGATCGTTGCCGGGCGCGGTGACCGTTCCAAAACCATTGCTTCCGTTCATGCTTACACGGCCGTAGTTGCCAGCCGCCACAACCACGAGAATGCCAGCTTTCCATGCCGACTCGACCGCCTGGCACAAAGGATCCTGTGTATAGCTGACGGCGATCCCGCGCCCGAGCGACAAGTTGATGATTCGGATGTTGTAGGTATTCTGCAGCGCGATGGCTTGCTGAATGGCTGCGATCACCGTGCTGTCGGTGCCCGCTCCGTTCAGATCCAGCGCGCGAAGGTCGATCAGGGTCGCTTGCGGTGCCACGCCCTCATACTGTCCGCCCGAGAGCGAACCGTTGCCGGCGATGATTCCGGCAACGTGCGTGCCGTGACCATAAAGGTCGTATTTCGCGCCGCTCGAGTTCGAGGCAGCCGTTCCAGTGAAATCCTGGTGATATACCACTCGCGAATGAGTTTGGGCGGAATTCTGCAGGTCCGGGTGGCTGTCGTTGATGCCGCTATCGATTACCGCCACGCCAACGCCCGCGCCTGTGTAACCGGAACTCCACGCGGAGCTGGCGCCTACGGCTGCATCGGTCATCGCGTCGGTCACGTGCATTGGATGATCGACATTCACCGATACGATTTCAGGATCAGCCTCCAGAAGAGGCAGCGCCCTCACCGGCACCGTAAAGGCCGCACCCTTGATCATGTGCAGCTTCGAGTGCAGAAGGCCGCCGCGGCTCTGCATGGTGGCATAGTGCGCCGCCGTTGGGACTTCGCGATACTGCACGATAACTCTTACGGTCTCGCTGGCTGCGGCCGCACCTTGATGCGCTCGCGCCAGGGTCGGAGCCAGGTCCGAAGCAAACTTGCTGGCAGTGTTCCCCGTTTGAGCGGCAAATGCGCATTCCGCCACCAGGAACATCAAGACAAAAGCCGCGCGCTTACCCCATGCTGCGCTGTGGCGTTCGCCACGAACCGGCCGCTTGGATTTTACTGTCTGCAACATAAAGTCTCACCTTCCTGACTGCGACGAACGAGTTGACAAGAAACGGTACTTAACCCCACCCACGCTAGTGCACGGCCCATACCAACACGGAATCGGTAAGCTATTGATATTGCTGAGGAAGCAGTTGGTGGCCAAGAAGAGTTTTGGGCCACACTGTCCTACGGAGGTGGGCGCGGGACAAGTTGTCACAGAAATCAGGCCGCCGTTACTTCGGTTCGTTGCGCCGGTTACGAGCAGACGATTTACGCGGAGATTTGCTCCGATCTGAGATCGGTAACTGAGAAACTTGCGAGTACGAAGGTGGGGTCAGCGTGCAGTCGCCGCTTCGGTCTTCAACTTTGCTTGTGCGAGCGGGAAAGCTATCTTCGGTAGCGCCGCCATCAACCGGCGAGTGTATTCGTGTTGCGGCTGAGCGAAGATCTGTTCGGTTGTCCCGCACTCGACGATCTGGCCTTCGTGCAGAATGGCGATGCGATCGCAAATTCCCGCGACGGACGCCAAATCGTGAGAAATATAAAGAACGGCCATTCCCGTCGCACGGTTGAGCTGCCGGAAGAGTTCCAGGATTTCAGATTGAGTAATTACGTCAAGGGCGCTGGTTGCCTCGTCGGCGATCAACAACTCCGGACGATGCATGACCGCCATCGCAATCAAGACTCGTTGCGCCTGCCCAACGCTCATTTGCGACGGATACTTCCGCAGAAAATCTTCGCCGGAAGGAAGAGAAACGCTCTCGAGTGCAGCTCTTATGGCGTGCGTGCACAGTTCGCCCCCGCCGGTTGCGTGGGCCCGCCATGCTTCCCGCAGCTGAGTGCGTATGCTCAACGCAGGATTCAGCGCCGATAAAGGACTTTGCAGCACCAGAGAAATCGCGCGGCCGCGCAACTCCCGCAACTCGCGTTCGGAAAGTTGCAGAAGATTCGATTCCCCGAATTGAATCGAGCCTTCGGCTTGCGCTCGTTTTTTCTCCAAAAGTCCGAGGATGGCGAGCGCGAATGTGCTCTTGCCCGAACCACTCTGCCCAACCAGGCCAAGAACTTCGCCGCAACGGATTCGTAACCGGATATCCCGCAGAACTGGCTGCTTGCCGGCGTAGCGCACGGTAAGCTGAGCCGAGAGCAGATCCGGGTTTTCCGTGGTTTGCGCAGACATTCTCGATCCCAGTTTTACGCGCTCTTTTCGAAACTATTTCGCCGAAACCGTAAGCCGTTCGGCATTCCAGAACGTTTGCGGCGACAGAATGACCGGCGCCGCGCCATGCACTCGCGGGGAAAACGCCGAAAGCGCGTCCTTGTTGATCAGAAAAATAAATGGCTGCTCTTCGACGACAATTTCCTGGACTCGGTCGAACGCCGCCTTCCGCTTGTTCAGGTCGCTCGAAGACGCCTGCTCGCGCATCCTCTGATCGATCTCCGCCTCCCAGGTAGTCTCGGGAGTTTTCTGCTGCGGGTTCCATTGATGATTCGCCGACGAACTCAGCCACACGTTCATCTCACTGTCGGGGTCAAGGTCGACATTCGTAAGTCCCAGAATAATCGCTTCATAATCGAAACTCTGGGTCATGCGCTCGATGAGGGAAGGGAAGTCGAGAGTGACGACGTTGACGTGAATGCCTATCTTCTGCAAGTCGTCCTGGATCAGCACCGCCATGCGCTCGCGCGCTTTGTTGCCCGCGTTGGTGATGACCGAGAACACCACCGGATTGCCGTCTTTATCTTTGAGCGTTCCGTTTTCCATCCGAAAGCCCTCGGACTGCAGCGTGCTCAAGGCTGCATTTGGACTGTAGACAGGCGGCTTCAGCCTGGCGTTAAACCAGAATTTGTTGGCCGGAGAAAACGGTCCCATTGCCGGCTGGGCGTGCCCCCGGTAAACGATGCGGCTCATGTCTTCGCGGTTGATCGCCTGCGAGATTGCACGTCTGAAGTTTGCCGATCGAAACCAATTTTTTTTGTATTCGGGAAGCGGCGATTTCGCAACTTCGTTGAACCAAAGTTGCTCGCTATCGAGCGAGGGCCCCGCATCGTGCACCAATTGCGGCGAGGCTGACTCGAGTTTGTCGAAATATTCGCTGTCAAGCGTGTTGATCATGTCCACTTCGCCCCGCTTGAAGCGCATCATTTCGGCGTCACGATTAGGCTGTATATCTAGTTCGATGGAGTCGAGATATGGCAGTCGTCGTCCCTGCTCATCTTTCTTCCAGTAATTCGGGTTGCGCTTCAAAAGCACCGCCTCGCCGGCTTTGTAATCGGCAACCATGAATGGCCCCAACACCGCCATTTCCTTCTTCGGCGAATGTTCGGAGAGAATCGCGACCTGATCGAATAGCCGGTCGAGACTGGAAACTGCCGCAGGAAACGTGACGGAAACTTCGGCCGGAGAAATCACCTTCGCTACAACGGCGCCTGTTGCCGAACGAAAGGCATCGCCGGTCGGTGAATGTAGCGCCGGGTCCATGAGTTGTTGCATCGTGTAGGCCACGTCCTGAGCGGTGAATGGGGTGCCGTCGGAAAAGAAAATCCCCGTGCGCAGACGAAATGTGATCTCGCGGCCATCTTTTGAAAGTTGCCACGACTGTGCCAGTTCCGGCTCCAGTTGCTGCGTTTGCCGGTTGAGCCGTATCAGCACTCCTCCCGTCAGATACCGTACGGAAAACGATGCGTCGTCATCCACCTTCAATGGATGAAATGTTTTCGGTTCGTTATGCAGGCAAAACCGAAGTTCGCCACCTTGCGCAACGGCGTAGCTGGCGAACGAAGCGAGACAGGCCAGCGCAGCGATAACTCTGGCAAGAGCACGATGGGCGACTTTTGGTCTTGCTGCATGAATCTTCAAGCGGGTAATTCCTCCTGGCGCGAAAGCAAAAGCTGAAATGAAGTCACTACCACCACCAGCAAAACCAGCGGCACGAATTTCCATGGCTCGGCGCCCACCGAAACCAGGCCTTCCAGTTCCTTCAACAAGCTTCCCCACGAGGGCATGGGCTCCGAGACTCCAAGGCCGAGAATGCCCAGATTTGCCTCGCTCAGGATGAATACTGGAATGGAAATCCAGAACTGCGCGTAAAGTACGGGCTTTAAGTTCGGCGCAACGTGCACCCAGAACAATCTGCGTCCGCGAATGCCTGAGGCTCGCGCCTGGCGCACGAAATCCGCGGAGCGTAACGACGAAGCACTTGCGCACAGAACGCGGGCTGCCGTGGTCCATCCCAAAAGTCCGAGCAGCAAGAACGTAACCAGGACCGAAAGGAATGGCGGCACATTCAGCGGCATCAGCGCTCGCACCGTGATCAGCAGGAACAGCCATGGGAGCGACATGAAAAGATCGGTGACAGCCATGGCAATCCGCGCCCAGGCTCCTCCGGCGTATCCCGCGAGCCCGCCAACGATCGCCGCCATCAACGTGGAAAACAGCGCCGCTGCCGGCGCAAGCAGCAGCGAAATCCGAGTGCCATAGAGAACACGCGCGAAACGGTCGCGCCCAACTTCGTCCGTTCCCAGCCAGTGCGTGCGCGAAGGCGGCTCGTCGATCGCTTCTCGATATTGTTTCGCATATCCCGCCGGAGCGAGCCAGGGCGCCGCCGCCGACACCGCAAACATCAGCGCCAGCACCGCGCAGGCAATTATCCGGTCCATCCTCATGATTCCTGCCTTCGCAAAATATGCCCGATTACATCTGCGCTCGAATTGGCCAGCAGGGTTACCAGTGTCACAAGAATGGTGATGTTCACCAGCAAGGGCAGATCGCGGGCGAGTGCGGCTTGCCACGCAAGCTGCCCAACGCCGGGCAGCCCACAAAGAGCTTCAACCGGAATGCTTGCCCCTATCGCCATGCTCACGGAGACTCCGGCCAGTGCAAGCAATTGGGGAGCGGCAACCGGAACCACATGCCAGAAAAGAATGCGGGCTTCGCCTAGGCCTCGCGCCCGCGCGGCGATAATGTGAGGGCGCGAATAGGCTTTGCCCAGCAAATTGCGCGCGTAACGATAAGTGTGCGGAAAGACGATCAATGCCATCGCAATCGACCCCGGCACGTTCCACAATATCGAGAGCAGAGCCAGCACCGCTGCTGGAAGGCAGAGTAAAGTTGCGCTGGCGAACGTGGTCACAGTGTCGTAAATCGAAAGCCGCAGCCAGGCCGCCGTCAACGACAGAGTCGAAGCGAGAACCCACGCCAGGGCCAATCCAGTACCAAGCAGCCGCAGCGTAAGCGGAATTCGTTCCCGCAGCAAAGTGCGAACTGGCTGGCCCAGAGCGACTGATGTTCCCATATCTCCCCGGGCCGCCCGCCTCATGTAAGAGAGATAAAACCGGAAAATATTGTCATCGCGCCGCCGCGCCTCGCGTAGGGCCTGCACGCTTTGCGCGTTCAGATGCGGATCCAGTTCGCGCTCGTCCGAATCGAATCCCGGAGCCAGCCGGACCAGCGTTGCCGAAAGCAGTCCGCCGAGAAGTAAAGTTGCCAGCAAAGCCAGGCCGTGCCCCGCGATTTTCCAGCGCAGCTTTTGCATTTACTTTCCTGCCGCCCCCTGCGCCATCGTTTCCTGAGTTGCAGCAAGCTGTGCGTGATGAATTTGTTTTACCGTATACATGCGCCGGTCGGCCTCGGCCAGCAGCGCCTCGACGTCGTATCCATCTTCCGGACAAAATGCCGTGCCCACGCTCAACGAAATCATCTCTCTGCCGCATGTATGGCGTCCGGCATCGAGAGCGGCCTGGTTCAAACGGCCAATCTTTTCCGTTGCAGCTTCGGGCGTGAGCCCCGGAGCGGTCACAACAAATTCGTCGCCGCCCATGCGGGCCACGTAGTCGTAACCGCGGCATGCATCTTTCAGCCGGACGCTGAACTCGCGCAGCAGTTTGTCGCCTTCCAGATGTCCGAAAGAGTCGTTGATTTTCTTGAGACCGTCGATGTCGCAAACCATGACGGCGAGCGAAGTCTTCATGCGGCGGCAGCGTGTAACTTCCTGTGCCAGGTGGACGAATAGCGAACGCGCATTGGGCAGCCCGGTCAGGAAGTCGGTGGTCGCGGAGCTTTCCGCCTGCTGATACTTCAAGGCATTCTCAACGGAGAGCGCGACCTTCGACGCGACCGCCAGCAAGATCCGCAGATGATCCGGCGTAAAAGCATCCTGCGCGGAGTGATACATTGCCAGCACTCCCACGACGCCGTTCAAGCCCTGCAGCGGAACCACCAGCGCGGAAGATAACGTGGCAATCTTCGGATCGGCTGCATAGCCTTCTTCTACTTGAGGGTTGCCGTTGATGATCGGTTTGCAATTCTCCGCGACCCAGCCGCACAACCCTTCGCCCATACGAATCTTCAGAGAAGACAAAGCTCGAAAGTTCTCGCCGCTCACCAGTTCCGGCAGCAACCAGCCGTTTCGGTTTACGAACACCGCGATCGAGTCATACGGAATCAATTTGCGCAGCCGCATCGAGAGCACTGAAAGCGTTTCACTCAAGCTCAACGAATTGCCCAGATCCTGGCTGAGATCGAACATGGCCTGCGCTTCCTGGCGTGCCGACGCGATTGAAGTGAGGAAGTCGCTTTCGCTCTGCGGCTCGCCCCATTTTTCGAAGCCTGTCGCGGGCGCCAGCCCGCGTTCCACACGCAAATTGTTCGAGAATCCAGAGGGAACACTTTCCTGATTGCTTTGCGCGATGCTCTCCAGGTCTTTGTAGCGACGCCCCATCACCTCAACCACCTTCGGATCGAACCAGGTGCCCGACCGCTCTCTTACCGTGTCCATGGCGCGATCCAGCGGAACCGCTGGCCGGTATTGCCGGTCCGAAGCCAGCGCATCGAGGCAGTCAACCACGGTAAGAATTCGAGCGCCAATCGGTATCTCGTCGCCGCTCAAACCCGCGGGATATCCCGATCCATCCCAGCGCTCGTGGTGTGCCCTCACGATGGGAGATACAGGGTAGGGAAACGCGACTCGATCGAGAATTTCCGCGCCCACGATGGGGTGTACTTTCATCTTCTCGAATTCTTCCGGCGTCAGTTTTCCGGGCTTGTTGATGATGTGCTCGGGCACAGCCAGCTTGCCGATGTCATGCAAGAGCGCGGCGGCGCGTAGCGCTTCGATCTCGTCGGCCGACAATCCAATTTCTTTTGCGATCTCCACCGCATAAGTTCGCACGCGCTGCAGGTGGGTGTGCGTAGTGTGATCTTTGGCCTCAATCGCCAACGCGAGGGCCTCGATGGTCCGCATGTTCAATGAAGCAATTTCTTCGACGTGCTTTTTTTCAACCTCGACGCGCTCTTTTTCCGCTTCGAGGCGCCCTAAATAAAGGCGATATGACCGGTACACCCAATAGATCAGTGGCAGCACGAGCAGGGAAGTCTGCCAGCCCGCGCGCCGGTTGATGATTCCCACCAATCCCACTGCGGCCGCGCCAACGAGGTAGTAAGGGAATGACCAGAAGTAGCACTCCGACCAGACCTTCCGCGCCGTCTTGTTCTCCGTGAGCGCGATTACGACTGACACGGGCAAGGTGTTCGCGAGAAAGAAGACCAGTGCCGCGATCAGCAGAATGATCGGCTTCTCGTTCCCCATCCGCGGGTCAAGCCAGTGATAGATCGCGTAGGAGAGAGCGCTGGCATTCGCCATCATGCCAAAGACGTTAAACATCACCTTGACCGGATCGGGACGTTTGCGCGCCTGCCACACGCTCTGCATCAGCGATGCGGCGCAACCAATCGCCAGCGTCTCCGGGAGGCTGAGTTCCATCACTCCGAGCAAAATGAACAGGAAGTTCACCGACATCGTTCCGTCAATGCCCGGCAGCTGAACTTTCAGGCTGGAAGCGAGAACGGCAACGAGCAGATAGCAGGCAAACCGCGCCAGATCGGCGGATTGCCAGTGCCAAAAGGCGAAAGACAGCACTGTCAAACCGATCGTGACTGTGATTCCGACGAACAGTTTAGTGCGAATAGACATTCGTATATCTGCGCTTTTGCTGGACAGACGAATAGCTGCGCCCTCGGCGTGAGCGCACAACCGCCGCACACCCAGACGCACCTCTTCGCTTGAGATCGTATTGGTATTACAGGACTTTAAGTAGCTTACTGACGTAACTCGCGGAGGCCTCCGAACTGATACCTCCGTAATCGACGCGCTCGCCTCTGAGCACTGGCTCCGCTGACTAGCCATTTCAAAGATTACTTTCGTGACCGTTCGACGCCGCATACTTCCGGCAATGTCGCCCTGCTGTGTCAAGATCGATTCCAAACGTGCGGAAGATGCCATCACCGAAGATAAAATCGCCACTTAAGTCGTCGACCTCGGCAGCGTCAGGGCCACAGGCGGCTCCGCAGATGACTCAGGCTCGCGGCTCAGAACCGGTCGCGGCTCTTTTGGCGGATCTGGAAGGCAAAATTACTGGCTACAACGAGGCCGCGCTGAAAATCCTCGGTCGCGCGCTCTCTATTAGACCCGGGCTCACGTTGGCCGACGTAATTTCTTCCCAGAACCCAGCCGAGTTCACCGAACTGCAGAAGAAGATCGTATCGTCCGTGTTGAAGCAGGGCCGCTATGAATCTTCACATCGATGCCGGGGTGAATCGGGAGCGGAATTCACCGCAGACGTCTTCGTCACGCTGCTGCGAGACGCCAATACTCAACCCACGGGCATGATCGCCCTGTTCTCGCCGGCACAGCAAACCTCAAAATCGGCGTTGGCCGGCGCAGCCGCACGCAAGCCGGACGATCCAGAAGTAGCCCGCGCCGAGTCCCGCGACGTCGATGGCACCGCGCTTGTTCTCGCCAGCCCGGTCATGCACCAGTTCATGCGCATGGTCGACCGCGTCGCCGGCCATACAGAAAGCGTGCTCATCACGGGAGAGACGGGGACCGGCAAGGAATTGATCGCGCACGTGATCCATCGATCTTCGAGCCGGCGAAGCCGGTCCTGGGTCGATATCAACTGCGCCGCCCTGCCTGAAAATTTGGTCGAGAGCGAATTGTTTGGATATGAAAAGGGCGCGTTCACCGGCGCCGATTCTTCGAAGCCCGGCCTCTTTGAGCTGGCCGACAAAGGCACGCTCTTCCTCGACGAAATCGGCGAGCTGCAGCTTCAGACTCAGGTCAAGCTGCTGCGCGTGCTCGATGGCTATCCCTTTTATCGCCTCGGCGGTCATCGCAAGATTGTCGTTGACGTTCGCATCGTTACCGCCACCAATCAGGATCTCGAAGCCGCCGTCGCCGCTGGCCGTTTTCGCGAAGATTTATTTCACCGTCTCGGCCAGTTTCGCCTCCGCGTGCCGCCGCTGCGCGAGCGGCCGGAAGATATCGTAGCGCTAGCCGAACACTTCCTGGCGCTCAAGAACGCAAAGGGATCTTTTGCGCCAGATGCGATCACCGCCCTGCTCTCGCACGCCTGGCCGGGCAACGTTCGTGAGTTGCGCAATTTAATCGCACGCGTGGCTGTCGAAGCCCGTGAACCCGAGATTCACGAATCGCAGATCAAAGCGGCGATCTTCGGCAATCCCGTTACGCAGCGCCAGTCGCCATCCATGCCGGTCGGCAATCTCGACAGCATGGAAGAGCAAATGATCATCCGCGCTCTCGAGCGGAGCGGAGGCCATCGTTCTCAAGCCGCCGAACAGCTGGGCATTTCCCGACGCACCTTAAGCCGGAAGCTGAAGGAATACAACATCAACATTTATCCCGGCGAGGGTGCGAACCCGCTGGGGTCGATCAGCCTCGAGCAGCAGAAGTTTTTCCGCGCCCGGGTGCAGCTCGCCGTTACGCTGAAAAATCAGCAGGGATACGAAACCCACGTACAGGGAGTGAACCTCAGCACCGGCGGCATGGGACTTGACGGCCTGAACGAACCAATGCGGTTCGCCGGCCTTGTCGATGTCAGCTTTCCGTTGCCGGAGAGCGATTCCGTTTTCCAGGCAAAGGCCCGTATCGTGTGGTTTGGAGACGAAGGCCGCGTCGGGCTGCGCTTTGCGGTCATCGATCCTGCCCTCTTCGAACAATTGCAGCAGTGGACGAACAAGAAGATGAAGGATGAAGGCTGGGAGCTGCCCAGCTGACCGCTCACGTTGTTCGTGAGATATAGACCTGCCGGGGCGATCCAAGAGATTCCGCCAACCGCAAATGGCGCTCTCCGCATCAGAGAGCCATGCAACTTCGAACCATGCTCTGCTTGCCGATCCTGACCATGATGTTGCTGGGGGCGGGGATCACTGCCTGCAACAACAATCAGGATAACCCCGATGAAATCCGCCGGCGCACCGCGGAAGCCACCGAGACAATGCGCCGCGATACCAAGGCGGTTGTCGACGGCGTGAAGGAGGGCATGCACAGTGACAAAGCCATCGACATCAACAAGGCCTCGCGAGAAGACCTGCTCAGCCTACCGGGCGTGACCGAGCGCGAAGCCGACCGCATGATCGCTGAGCGTCCCTTCGAGAATGCCGACGATCTGGTGAAGCGCCGTGTGGTTTCGCAATCCGAATACGATAAGATTCGCGACCGTGTGATTGCGGGACATTGACGGTAGCGGTGCAGTTTTAGTTGAAACCTCAAATCCTTATGCGGCGTCATCCAGAGCGTAGCCGTTTTCCAGGCGCAGCGAAGGATCTCGTGTAGCCGGCTTTTCGCGGAAGCCAAACTGCACTACTACCACATTGACGCGCATTGTGACTTACAGCTCAGCCCTGCTATATCATCTAGGGGATGCCAGTAACACATCGCAATCATCCATTCCAGACTGACGATTCCCGGCTGCCGCCGATTCATGCCAAAGTGACGGCGGGCGAACGGCTGGATGCAGAAGATGCCCTCACTCTCTACCGCACCGGCGATATTCTTGCCGTCGGCTGGATGGCGAACTTCGTGCGCGAACGCCTGCACGGCGACAAGACTTATTTCAACGTCAATCGCCACATCAATCCGACGAACGTCTGCGTCGCCGCTTGTCGTCTCTGCGCCTTCGGCCGCAGGAAAGACGCGCCCGGCGCCTACACCATGGCGCTCGAAGAAGCTTTTGAAACTGCTGCTTCGGGATACAGCGAGGCGGTCACCGAATTTCACATCGTCGGCGGCTTGCATCCTGACCTGCCGTTTCAATATTTCCTCGATCTCTGCTCTGGGCTGAAGCAGCGCTTTCCGCAAGTGCACCTCAAAGCCTTTACGATGGTGGAGGTCGCGTATTTGTCGAAGCGGGCCAAGCTTTCGATTCGCGAGACGCTGGAGCAGTTGAAAGCCTCGGGCGTCAATTCACTCCCCGGCGGCGGCGCCGAAATCTTCGCCGATCGCGTGCGCCACATCATCTGCGACCACAAAATCGACGGCGATCAATGGCTCGACACCGCGAAGCTCGCGCATCAGATCGGATTGAAATCCAACGCCACCATGCTCTATGGCCACGTGGAGAACGACGAGGACCGCGTCGATCACCTGCTCAAACTTCGCGCCCTGCAGGATGAAACCGGAGGCTTCCAGACCTTCATCCCTCTGGCCTTTCATCCCGATAACACGCCGCTGCAGCACTTGCCGAAGACGACGGGCATGCTGGATATCAGGCAGATCGCAGTGAGCCGGCTCGTGCTCGACAACTTCCCGCACATCAAATCCTATTGGCAGATGATGACCGCGAAAATCGCGCAGATCTCATTACGCTTCGGCGCAGATGATATGGATGGGACGGTAATCGAAGAAAAAATCTACCACGATGCGGGCGCGACCACTCCACAAGGCATGCGCAGAGAGGAACTCGAACGCCTGATTCGCGCCGCCGGGCGCGAACCTGTCGAGCGAGATACGCTTTACAGGCCGGTTACGCGGACAGAAACATCGGTTACGGTTGCGGTGTAGCTCCAAAATCACTCTTCCGGCTGGGCGGCAGCGGTTTATCTACCGGGCCAAAGCTCGCTCACAGCTTCTCGTGAAAGTCGCACGCCGAGCACGAGATATAAATACCGCCCGGCACGCCGCGCTCGCGGTCTTTCACGCGCTTTACGATGCGCGTCGACTTGCCGCACTTGGGGCAATCGGTGCTCTTGGTAGTGTCCATCACTTTCTTACGATCTGCCGTCTTCGCAATCTTTGCGCCTATTGCCATGGTCTTTTCTCCTGAACTGGGCTGCGCAGCACTCCGCCTGGTTGATGCGGGAATTCGTGGATAGGGGTTGGTGCAGAAAGCAAAGCCCGGAACTGCGGATCCACCGTGGAAGACTCTATAGCTGCGACTCGTTTTTCTTCCGTCGCTGTATATTTTACAGTAAGCCTGTTCCGGTTGTCTCGCCCGGCTGCGATTCAATCGGGCGGATTTATCGCTATGTCGCGCGCGCTCGGTCCGCTTCTGAAAACGTTATTGTTCACAATCGTAGTTCCCGGCACAGTGGCTGTCATCGTGCCCCGGTATTTGCTGCGTGGTTTTCCCGCCGTGAAGCCAAGTGTCTCATCCGCTCTGGGCATGATTGTGACCGCCGTCGGAGCGCTGATCTATTTTCTTTGCGCATGGGAGTTCGCCGTGCGGGGCCTGGGCACCCCAGCGCCGATCGCTCCCACAAACTTCCTCGTCGTGGGCGGTCTGCATCGCTACGTGCGTAATCCCATGTACATCGGCCTGGCGCTGGTAATCTTCGGAGAAGCGATTCTGTTCCATTCGCCTCATGTCGCCGAGTATGGAGCCCTGATGCTCCTCACCGCACACTGCTTCGTGCTCCTCTACGAAGAGCCCACGCTGCGCCGGCAATTCGGAGATGCTTATGAACACTACCTGCGCACGGTACCCCGTTGGATTCCGCGATTCACAAGTTACCGGCCCAGAGTTTGACCACGCCGCATCGCGCCTGCTACCGTCATATGTTTGCCCCCGCCCATTGCGGCAATCTGCGGTCGGCAAGCCAGCCCGGCTGATCCATCCACAGTTTGATCCAGCCACGGTTTGATCCCACGGAGATCTCATCATGCCAGCCATCAAATTTCGCGGTGTCGATTTCATCCAGTTCGATTCGCTCCTCACCGAAGAAGAGCGCCTGGTGCGCGACACCACGCGGCGGTTCATCGAAGACAATCTGATCCCCATCATCGAAGAGTGCAACCGCGCCGGCCGCTTTCCCCGCGAACTGGTCAAGCCCATGGCCGATCTCGGCTTCTTCGGCGCATCCATCAAAGGCTACGGCTGTGCCGGCATGGGCAACGTCGAATACGGATTGATGACGCAGGAACTCGAGCGCGGCGACTCCGGCGTGCGCAGCTTCGTCAGTGTGCAATCGGGGCTGTGCATGTTCCCGATCTACGCGTTCGGCAGTGACCAGCAAAAAGAAACCTGGTTGCCGCCCATGCAGAAAGGCGAAAAGCTCGGCTGCTTCGGTCTCACCGAGCCCGGTTTCGGATCCAACCCCGGAGGCATGCTCACCCGCGCCCGCAAAATCGGCAAGGAATACGTTCTCAACGGCGAGAAAATGTGGATCACCTCCGGCAGCATCGCCGATGTCGCCATCATCTGGGCAAAAGTCGAAAACGAAGACAATAAAATTCGCGGCTTCCTTGTCGAGACCAACCGCCCCGGCTTTAAAGCCGATGACGTTCACGGTAAGTGGTCGTTGCGTGCTTCGGTCACCTCCGGCTTATCTCTGCAAGACGTTCACATCCCGGAATCCAACCTTCTGCCGAAAACCGATGGCCTGAAATCTCCGTTATTGTGCCTGAATCAGGCCCGCTACGGAATCGCCTGGGGAGCGATCGGCGCGGCCATGTCGTGTTACGACACCGCTCTGCAATATTCGCTGCTGCGCAAACAGTGGCGCGACCTGCCCATTGCCTCGCACCAATTGGTGCAAGACAAGCTCACCTGGATGATCAGCGAGATCACCAAAGCGCAATTGTTGGTACTGCAAGTAGGACGCCTAAAAGACGCGGGCAAGGTTGAACATCAGCACATCTCCATGGCGAAGCGCAACAACGTTTGGATGGCCCTGGAATGCGCCCGCTTATCGCGCGACATCCTCGGCGCCAACGGCGTCGCCGACGACTATCCGATCATGCGCCACATGATGAACCTCGAATCGGTGAAGACCTACGAAGGCACGCACGATGTTCACTCGCTGATTATCGGGCAGAGTGTGACGGGAATTGATGCGTTCTAAGAAGTTAATAAAGATTTCACGCTGTCGGCTTCTCTCGCTGCGGCGCAACCGCCAAAAACTCATCTGCAAATCTCCGCGCATAGCCTTCCAGTAAAGCCGGAATCCGCTCTGCATCCCTCGACCGCAATACCAGTCCCGCATGATGATGCTTCTTAATCCGCAAATAAATCTCCGGATCGTTGTAGCCCGAAGTGTCCGGCTCTCCCTGGCGCGCCAGCGACAGAATCACTCCGGCATATTCTTTGCGCGTCTGCGGCAGCCTGTAGTTTCCATTTCCTCCAGCCACTTCAATGCGTGCCCACTCGCGCCATAAATTAATTCCACTTGCTGCCTCGACCATCTCGTTGATGTACGCTCCCCCCACGCGTGCCGCACACTCCAGAAAGTAAAATTCACCATCCGCCTGTGCCTGAATAAATTCCGCGTGTGAAACGCCACGGACCAGGCCTAAGCCCGAAATCAGATCGCGATTAATCTCCCGAAGCTGCGCATCTTCACCGCTTCCACGCGGCACAGTGAACGTGGTGAAAACCCCGCCGCCCTGTGCCACGTTCATAGGAGGCTTGCCATATTTGCTCACATTCGCAAACACAACTTCGCCCTCGGAAACCACCGAGTCCACGTGATAGACGTCACCGGGCACAAACTGCTCCAGCAAAAACGAAGACTGCTTGTCTCCCAATTGTTCCAGCACGGGCCACAACTCTTCGGCGCGACTCAGCTTCTTGATCCCGATGGCAGACGCCTCCTGCCGGGGCTTGAGCACCCACGGACCCGCAACATGCTCGAGATAGAAACGAATGTCATCATGATGAACGACCGGCACAAAATCCGGCACACGAATGCCGCAATCGAGCGCCTTCATTCGCATTGCGAGCTTGTCGCGAAAGTAGCGCATCGTCGTCAGGCCCATGCCCGGAATGCGCAAATGCTCGCGCAGGGCCGCCGCCGTTTCCATGTCGAACTCGTCCAGCGCAACGATGCGGTCGATCTTTCGCGTGCGGGCCAGGTGCGTAACCGCTTTCACAACCTCGTCGAGCGGAATCTCGGCAGGAAGGTAAAACGTGTCGTCCAGGCTGTCGCGAGGCCAGTCTGCATCGCGCAGCTTCTCGGCGGTGAGCAGAAGCACTCGACAGCCCTGGCGTTTGCACTCGCGCATGAATTCCTGTCCTTTTTCGTAGGTGGTGATGCACAGAAACGTGAGTGGGCGCGATTCGGGCACGGTTCGCTCTCTTAGCCGGGTCGAGAGCATATCACGTCAGTGACACAGATCACATCAGGTATTTCGATCAGCAATTTTAATAGTGTCGTCCGTTTCTTTTAATCTTCGCGAGATTCGGGTATATTCTCAACCCGGCTGGCAATGCCGCTTTCGGCGTAATGAAAGCGCACAATCACGGAGGCTTTAATGGCTACGCAAACTCGTCCGGAAGGCAAGGCCCGCATTTTTGGGGAGAACATTGAAAGCGACCTGGCATCGCGGTTCCTGCGCGTCGTCGAAGTCGCCGCAATCGCCTCTGCGCGCACGATGGGCCAGGGAGAGCGCAAGCTTTCCGATCAGGTTGCCACCGAAGCCATGCGCCGCAGCATGGAGTCTATCCCCATGCGCGGAACTATCGTGATCGGCGAAGGCGAGCGCGACGAAGCTCCCATGCTCTACATCGGCGAAAAAGTGGGCGCCGATTTTCCCGACGGCCGAGACGTTCCCGAAATCGATATCGCCGTCGATCCCCTCGAAGGCACCAACCTCTGCGCCACCGGCGCCCCCGGCTCCATCACCGTTCTCGCAGCCGCCGAGCGCGGAGGCCTGCTCAACGCTCCCGATTGTTACATGGAAAAAATCGTGGTCGGCCCTTCCTGCAAAGATGCCGTCGAACTCGATGCCCCCGTAGCGGACAACCTGAAAAATATCGCGAAGAGGCTCGACCGCGATGTCGAAGACCTGGTCGTGATCGTTCTCGACCGTCCGCGCCACGAGAAATTAATCGCCGACATTCGCGCCGCGGGCGCACGCATTCGCCTAATCGGTGACGGCGATCTTTCCGCAGGCATCGCCGCGGCCGTCATCGGCACCGGCGTGCACGCCGTCATGGGTTCAGGCGGAGCCCCGGAAGGCGTAATTACCGCCGCTGCCATTCGCTGCCTCAATGGCTACATGCTCGGCCGCCTCGTCGTAAAGCCCGACCAGGAAGAACGCCTCGCCCGCATGGGTGTCAAGGATAAAAACCGGATTTACGAAGCCGAAGATCTTGCTCCCGGCAAGCAGCTCATCTTCGCCGCTACCGGAGTTACAGATGGATCCCTGCTCAAGGGCGTCCGCTTCTTCGGCGAAGGCACGCGAACCTCGTCGGTTATTCTTACCCTCCAGACTGGCAAGGTCCGATTCATCGAAAGCATTCATCTGGAAAAAGGTCCGGACGTGAAGGTGAGATTCGCATAGGCCGCTGATGCCAAGCCGTATTCTGACGGGCGTCATCCCGAACGCCCCGCGTTTTCTCCAGCGGGGCGGAGGGATCTCATGGCGCACAGTGTCGGAGGTTTTGAGATCCTTCGCTCCGGTTGAAAAACCCCTGCGCTCAGGATGACACCTGACTGGCAATCGATTTATCCTGAGCCGCTTTCTGTAAGATTTTCCCCTCGACCTGCGTGCCCCCCGTTGTAGAATCCTTGCCTTCTCTGGGGAGGGAAGCGCTCATGCGTCAATCAATCAGGATCAGCCTTCTCCTGCTCGCACTTACCGGAGCAGCGTTCGGACAAGGGAAGGAGCCAACGCCGCCGTCATATTGCAAACCATGTTTGTTTTACGGCGGGGATTTCGACATTAACGGGCCTTCGCCAAATGCATTGGCTAATCAGAATTCCCTCCTCGGTTATGCCGCGGTCTACGTACCCTTCGCTATACCTCCAAATCAAACTTGGACAATCGCCGGTTTGTTTTCAAACAATATGCTTTCAAAACCTGACATTGCTCCGCCCGAGATCGAGTGGTCAATCTCGAGCGCCGTCAGTCAAGGGAACGCGGGCACCGTGATTGCTTCAGGCACAGTGAAGGCGACACTCGCACCCACCGGGCGTAGCTGGAACGGGATGAACGAGTACACAGTGCTCGGCCGTCTCGACGCCGATCGATTCGTTACTGTGACCAGTGGGCACTATTGGATGACAGCTGTGCCAGTCTGCACGTTCCAAGGCAGTCAGAGCCCCTGCTCTGGAGCGATCTATTACCTCTCTGACGTAGAGGACGTACCAGCACCGCGGGCGAGGGGTTTTGAGTCGGTGGATGAGTCCTACTGGTATGTGCCGGGACTCGACAACTTCCTCGAAACGGGCGGGCCCAACGGAGTGTGCGGCGGGAATAATGGGGGAGTGTGCGACAAGTTCTCGGCCGGCCTTCTGGGCACCGCACAGTCAAACTAGCCGTAGCCGCCGAGTCGAAGAATCGAGTGCATCCTATCTGATGTCGTCATCCCGAACGCCCCGCGTTTTCTCCAGCGGGGCGGAGGGATCTCACACCCGATGCACCGTGGGCAATGAGATCCTTCGCTCTGGCTGAAAAGCGCCTGCGCTCAGGATGACACCGCGCGGAAGAATTTGCACCGAACCTAGCTATAACCGTGCTAGGATGCCCACCTTCCCTTCCGTCCCCTAGAAGGGTAAGCCGGGCTGCGACAAATTCTTTGCCGGGCTTGGACATTGACAACTGCATATCCATCTAGGATAATAATCTAGGTGACAAATATGGAAACTATCGGCCTTTTCGAAGCCAAGCAGAAACTCTCTGAGCTGGTCGAGCGTGCGAACGCAGGCGAGCAGATCGGCATTACCCGCCGCGGAAAGCTTGCGGCGGTTCTTTCGCCCGCGCGGCGCGAGCGTACGGTCAAAGAAATCTTCGACAATATCGAGGAAATTAGGAAACAAGTCACCCGATCCAAGAAGTTCTCCATAAAAGAGCTGATTGAGGAAGGACGAGTTTGAATCGATTCGTTCTGGATGCGTCTGTCAGCCTAGCTTGGTTCCTGGATAATCCAGTTCCTGAATTGGCCTCGCGTCTGCGGCGCGAACTTCAACAAGGAGCCTTGGCGGTGGTTCCTGCTTTGTGGTTGTTGGAGGTGGCAAATGGCTTCGCTACAGCGGAACGGAATCGTGACCTGGCTCCTTCGTTCACAGATCGATGCATTGCTGATATCGAAGACCTCATGGTTAGGGTAATCGACCGGCGCCCTGCGGAGATTTCGCTGCGGCAGACCATAGCGGTAGCCCGAGCATTCCGTCTGACCGCTTATGACGCCGTCTATTTGGAAACTGCTCGACGAGAGAGTTTGCCGCTCGCGACCCTAGACCGCCGCCTGGCAGCGGCTGCCTCTAGCGCAGGCTTGGAGATCATTCAGTAAGGTTTGCCACAAGCCGCTCTTACTTCAGAAACTCCTTCCGCACCTCCTCCGGCACCTTCGGCTCCGGCGGAAAATCCTGCGACCATCCCTTGAATAAGCTGATCGCTACTTCTTCCCGTCGCGTTCCGTCGTGCACCGCCATCTTGTGCGGCTGCCCGGCCGAGTAGCCTTCCCACAGGGAAACGCAAGCATGCGCTCCATCCTTCCGCAGGATGTAGTACGTCATGTCTACGAAGCGCAGCTTGTTCATATCTCCGTTATAGTTACGGACGATGCGCTTTAACGCATCCATGCCGGCTTCCTGCGGGCTCATGCCGTGCCGCATATTTTCGACAATCGTATGCGCGCCCGCGACCTTAATGTTTTCTTCGCCGCTGCCGGTGGCGCCGGCCGAGCCCACATCCTGATCGGTGTAGCAACCCGCCCCGATAATCGGCGAATCGCCTACCCGGCCGGGAAGTTTGTACCCCAATCCGCTCGTCGTCGTGCAGCCGGAGATTTCTCCCTTCTCATTCAGCGCCGAACAGTGAATCGTTCCAGTGGGCGGAAACAGAACCTTATGAATCGCGTCCGGCCGCAACTCCGGCGCAATCCCCAGTTCGGCAGCGCGCGCCTCCAGCTTCTCCATCCGCTCCTTCCATATCTCTGCCTGCGGCTTGCCACTGTCTTTCGACTCCGGCGCTTGCCAGTGCGGATCGGCCAATCCCGGTCCCCACCAATCCTCGTTCGAATGGAATTCCTTCCACAGCAGCCAGATCTTGCGCGAGTGGTCGGTGAGCAGATTCTCGCGCGGAAAGCCAACGGCAACCGCAAAACGTTCCGCGCCCTCGCCCACCAGCATGACGTGTCCAGTGTGCTCCATCACGGCTTTCGAGACCAACGAGACATTCTTGATATTGCGTACACCGCCAACGGAGCCAGCCCGGCGCGTGGGTCCGTGCATGCAGCAGGCGTCGAGTTCGACCACGCCCTCTTCGTTGGGAATTCCGCCGAGTCCCACGCTGGTATCGTTGGGATCATCTTCCGGCCCTTTCACCACCCGCAGAGCGGCATCCAGCGTATCCCCGCCGCCCTTCAGGAAGGTGTACGCATCGTCGAGATAATTAAAGCCATTGTGGGCGCAGACGATGATGGGAAGCTTGTAGGATCCGCCGGCGGTTGATTGCGAGTCTCTGGCATTCGCCTTCGCTGCGCTTCCATTCGCGGCTGCGAGAGCTGGAGTTTTGATTCCGGTGGCGACTGCTCCAAGTACAGAAGTCCTGACAAAGTCGCGGCGTGAGAATGGCATGAGTCCTCCTGCGGACGTGAAAGCGGGAGCATATCACGCATGCGGGTTGCCGTTCACAAAGTTATGGGCCGGTTCGGGTCGTAAATCCGCTGGCGGGATAACAGATCGATCAAACTGTGGGCTGCAAAGACTCATGAAAGCGCATTCGTGCCTCCAGCGAGTTCAGCCAGGAGCGAAAGCACGCGGCCGCTTCTTTTTCGATGTATAGGAATCGCAGGCCCATCACGAACGAATCGTTCCACACAATCTCAGCCTTTCCGTGAAAGCGCTGCGGCTCGACGCTGGGCAGGTCGAATTCCAGGCTCACGACTCCTTTAAGCTTGACGGGATCGAGCAGTTTGATCGCCAGCCCGCCTTCGCTGATGTTCTGGATTGAGCCGCGAACAAACGACTGCCCCAGTTGGTCGCAAAAACGCACCGGCAGATCGACCTCAAAGCGGAAATATCTGCGATGTTCCTTTTCCATCTTTGGAATTGCCAGCTCCAAGATATTATTGAGGCGGATCCGCTGAACCGGCTTGCCCAGCGCGAAATCCGCGCCAAGTTCGATAGCTTCGCGCTCGTTCAACGAACCGTTGACCACCGCCAGAATCAGGGTTTGCTGGTTGGCCCGGCTATCGCGAACCTGACGCAGCGCCGCAGTACTGCCCGGCACATCACAATCGACCACGAGACCATCGAGATGCACGCGCGAGGCCAACTCCGCAGCGCTCTCGGAATCCCGGCGGAACTGCAGGGAGACTCCGCGCGGCTTCAGCGTGGCGCGCATTTCCGCCAGCAGCGCCGGATCCTCGGTCACAATCAAACACTCCAACCCCATTGTGCAATATTAGATAATGCTAATCCGGCAGCAAAGTGACCGATGAGCATTAGCGGATGAACTCAAGTAATGTGGTGCGGGAGCGGTCTGTTGTACGGCCATAAGCGAAATAAGTAACCCTTAGGTGAAGGCTTCAATCATTCTTGGCGAGTAGAAATCGTCCACGATTTCCACCCACTGTGCATAAACGCCCGCTGCCGCTGGTGATCGCAAACAGTTAAAATCAGACGGAGCCCATGTCCCAATTCGTTCACCTGCACCTGCATACCGACTACTCTCTGCTCGACGGCGCCTGCGACGTCGAACAACTCTGCGACCGCGTGGAAAAGCTCGGCATGCCCGCGGTCGCCATGACGGACCACGGCAACATTTTCGGCGCTGTGCATTTTGTGAATGCCGCTAAGAAGCATGGCGTGAAGCCCATCGTCGGCTGCGAACTTTACATCTGCAAAAAAGACGATCACAACATCGAGCGCACTCCGCCCGACGGCGACACATATAACCACCTGCTGGTGCTCGCTGAAAACGAAGAGGGCTACCGCAACCTGGTAAAGATAACCTCCGAAGCTTCGCTCCACGGCTTCTACTACAAGCCGCGCGTCAGCAAGAACTTTCTTGCCGAGCACTCTCGCGGACTGATCGGCCTTTCCGGCTGCCTCAAAGGCGAAGTTGCCGAACGCCTGATGGGAGGGAACTACGACGCCGCTCGCGCCGCTGCCGCTAGTTTCACCGACATCTTCGGCAAAGATAACTTTTTTCTCGAAATTCAGGATCAGGGCCTGGCCATGGAGCACAAAATCCATCCCGGCCTGTTCCAGCTCGAAAAAGATCTCGGCCTGCCGCTCGTTGCCACCAACGACAGCCATTATCTCTGCGAAGACGATGCCCACGCACAAGACGTCATGCTCTGCATCCAGACCGGCAAATCGATTCATGACGCGCAGCGCATGAAGTTCGACGGTACGCAGTTCTTCGTCAAGAACCACGACGAAATGTACCGTGTTTTCAAAGACTCCCCCGAAGTCTTAACCCGCACGCTCGATATTGCGGAACGATGCAGCCTGCATCTCAAACCGGTAGCCACGCCATTTCCGCAGTTCGAAGTCCCGCCCGGCTACAGCATCGACAGCTATTTCGTGCATGTTTCGCGCGAAGGTTTCAGAAGACGGCTGGAAACCCTGCGCCCGTCGCACGAGCAGGGCAAACTCAAGCACGCGATTTCCGATTATGAGCAGCGCCTCGAGCGGGAGCTTGCCATCATCCAGCAGATGAAATTTCCCGGCTACTTCCTGATCGTGTGGGATTTCATACGCTATGCCAAAGAGCGCGACATTCCCGTAGGCCCGGGCCGCGGATCAGCCGCCGGATCGCTGGTCTCCTACGCGCTCGGGATAACCGATATCGATCCTCTCCAGCATGAGCTTCTCTTCGAGCGTTTTCTCAATCCGGAGCGCGTCTCCATGCCCGATATCGATATCGATTTCTGCATGAACCGCCGCGGGGAAGTCATCGACTACGTTACGCAAAAATATGGACGCGACAACGTCGCCCAGATCATCACCTTCGGGACTATGGCCGCCAAAGCTGCGATCAAAGACGTAGGCCGCGCCATGGACATTCCTTACGCCGACGTCGACCGCATCGCGAAAATGGTCCCCGCACAGCTAAATATCACGCTCGAAAGAGCGATCGAAGAATCGCCGCAGCTTCGCGAGGCGATGGAGAAAGACGGCCAGATTCGCGAACTGATGCAGACCGCAAGAAAACTCGAAGGCATGGTGCGCAACTCCGGGGTTCACGCGGCGGGGGTGGTGATTTCTCCCAAACCTCTGACCGAACTGGTCCCACTGCACAAAACTAAGAACGACGAAATCGTCACCGCCTTCGACATGGTCGCCATCGAAAAGATGGGCCTGCTGAAGATGGACTTCCTCGGCCTGACCACGCTCACCATTCTTACCGACGCACTTAAACTGATCGCGCAAACTCGCGGGACTCCCATCACCCTCGAAAGTATTCCGCTCGACGATGCCGAAACGTATCAGAAGGTCTTCCACAAAGGATTGACCTCCGGCGTCTTCCAGTTTGAATCGCACGGCATGAGAGATGTACTGCGCCGTTACCAGCCGAATTCGATCGAACATCTTACCGCCTTGAATGCGCTCTACCGCCCGGGACCGATGGCAATGATCGACGACTTCATCGAGCGCAAACAGGGACGGCGAAAGATTGAATACGAATTGCCGGAGCTGAAAGATATTTTAGAGGAGACGCTCGGCGTATTTGTTTATCAGGAACAGGTGATGCAAGCGGCGAACTCGCTTGCCGGCTATTCGCTTGGCGAGGCCGATTTGTTGCGGCGGGCGATGGGCAAAAAGAAGCCCGAAGAAATGGCGGCGCAGCGTGAGCGTTTCGTCCAGGGCGCGGCTCAACGCAAGTTTCCGCCGAAGAAGATCGAAAAGATTTTCGACCTCATGGCACAGTTCGCCGGATACGGCTTCAACAAATCCCACTCTGCCGCCTATGCCTTGCTTGCCTATCACACGGCATATCTCAAGACGCACTATCCAGTCGAGTTCATGGCCGCCCTGCTTACCTCAGTCACCGGGAGCACCGACGATGTTGTGAAATACATCAACGAGTGCCGGGAGATGGGCATCTCCGTGGAAGCGCCCGACATCAACGTTTCGGACGCCAACTTTACCCCGCACGGGGAAGCCATTCGCTTCGGCCTCGCCGCCGTGAAAAACGTTGGCGGCAACGCCATCGAATCGATCGTCGCTGCACGAAAAAAGCTGGGACGCTTCAAATCGATCTATGAATTTTGCGAGAACGTAGACCTTCGCCTGCTCAACAAGCGAGTCCTCGAATCGCTCATCAAAAGCGGCGCAATGGATTCGCTGGGCCGCCGCGCCCAGCTTATGTCCGTTCTCGACCGCGCCATGGAGCGCGCCCAGAAAGCCCAGCGCGACGCGGAATCCGGCCAGCACGGACTTTTCGGAGTCTTTCAGCAGGAAGAGGCCGAAGCTCACAACGACAAGCTCCCGAACATTCCCGATTTCGACGAACAAACCCGCCTCGCCGCCGAAAAAGAGATTCTCGGCTTCTTCATCAGTGGCCATCCACTCGAAAAATACAAAGACAAGCTGCAGGATCTTCAAGCACTCAGCATCCAAGAAATCGGAGCGATGACAAAGTCGACCGGCAAGGACGAAACCATTGCAACTGCTGGAATCATTGCCAACCTGCGAGTTCTTAAATCCAAGCGCGGCGAATTCTACGCGCAAGCCACGCTCGAAGACATGTCCGGCTCGATCGACATGATCGTATTCCCCGAAGCCTACAAGCGCCTGGGGGAAAAAGTGAAACTCGAAGTTCCGGTTCTGGTGCGTGCCGGAGTGCGCATCGAAGAAGACGCCAATCCAAAAATCACCGCGGCAGAAATCATGGCGCTTGAAGATGCGAAGATTCCGCTGCCGCGCGCCATCCGCATTCGCATCCCGCTGGAAACTTCAGCCGAAACTACGGTTGACGGTTTACACTCACTTTTTTCCGAGCGCAAAGGGGATGCGCGCGTGTTGTTCGACGTGGAACGCTCCGGCGATTTCATGGTCGTAATGGAGGCCGAAGGTTATAATGTGCTGCCAGACCGCAATTTCATCGCACGCGTCGAGCAGCTTTGTGGCCGCGGAAGTGTGCGCGTGATCAGCTAAAGGCCGGCCTGTTATTGGATGAGGTTCATTAACTCAAGCGAGTTTTAATGCAAAGGGCCATTCAAAAAACGCAGCAGGAACTGGAATCGATCGAGCGCCAGGTAGCGGCGATCGAAGCATCTCCCGGACAGGACGAGCAGACTCACCGCCAGCTCGCGAAGCTTCACGAGCGGATTCACACATTGCGCGAAGAGGTAAAAGGCACGCAGACGGCGTGGCAGAAGACCGAACTCGCCCGTCACCCGCAGCGTCCGCAAACCCTCGACTACATCGAGCGCCTGTTTACCGGCTTCAGCGAAATTCACGGCGACCGCGGCTTCGGCGATGATCCAGCGATCATCTGCGGTATGGCGCGTTTTCACGGCGATGAAGTGCTGGTCATCGGCACGCAAAAAGGCCGCGACATGAAGCAGCGCGTCTACCGCAACTTCGGCACGCCGAATCCCGAGGGGTATCGCAAGGCTCTTCGCATCATGCAAATTGCCGAGAAATTTCGCCGCCCCATTCTTACGTTGGTTGATACCGATGGCGCGTATCCCGGGATTCATGCCGAAGAGCGAGGCCAGGCGGAAGCCATCGCCTACAACCTGCGCGAAATGGCGCGCCTCGAAGTCCCGATCATTGCCACGGTCATTGGTGTCGGCGGAAGCGGAGGCGCGCTGGCCATTGCTGTCGCCGATCGCGTGCTTATGATGGAGAATTCAATTTACTCCGTCATCTCACCGGAGGGCTGTGCCGCCATCATGTGGCGCGATGCCACCAGGAAGGAACTCGCCGCCGAAGCCATGCGCATTACCGCCAACGATCTGAGCGAACTCGGTTGCATCGACGATATAGTCCCCGAGCCTGAAGGTGGCGCTCACCGCGACTACGAAGCCGCCGCCAACCTGCTCGACGTCAGCCTGCAGAAGCATCTTTCGGAATTGAAGAAAATCCCCGCACCTGAATTGGTCGTATCACGATATAATAAATTCCGCACCATGGCTCAGTTCTTTAAGGGCGAGTAAACTCGCGCCGGGATCCAGCAGCCTGAAAGGCTGTCGGTTTCCAAGTTTTTCGTACGTCGATTCGTTTTCAAAAGCGGTTTCGCTAAGCCTTTGGTGCGCCGATTCGTCTGCCAGCAAGGCGCGAGCCGCCGTATAATAGTCTGTTTCCCTTAAGACGAACCCGGACGAATTACTTCGTCTCCTATATTCGAAGGAAGGTGCGGTAATGGCCAGTACCGATGTTGCCCGTCACGACGCGGGCGGGCAGTTAGCTCGCAAGCGAATTGTCAACGACATGAGCATTCAGGTAGCCACCGTCAATGGCTCCGGCTCGCAGAGTTCCAACACAGTTTTGCTTCGCGCCATTTTCCAGATGGGGGTACCCATCTCCGGCAAAAATCTTTTTCCCTCCAACATTGCCGGTCTTCCTACCTGGTACACAATTCGCGCCAACAAAGACGGCTACATCGGCCGCAAGAAAGAGATCGACTTTCTGGTCGCGATGAATCCCGAGACCGCGAAGGATGACGTTATGTCTCTCGCTTCCGGCGCGTCCGTGCTTTACGACGAGCCGCTCGCGCTCGATAAACTACGCAGTGATCTCGTCTTCTACTCGGTCCCGTACGATAAGATCGTCGCCGCCGTCTGTCCGGAAGCCAAGCTGCGCAAGCTGGTCAAAAATATGGTCTACGTCGGCGTGGTTGCGCAGCTTCTCGAAATCGAAATGGGAGAAGTTGAAAAAGCCATCCGCAAGCAGTTCGCGAAGAAAGTAAAAGCCGCGAATCTCAATCTTGCCGCCGCTCAAGCGGGCTTCGATTACGCCAAGGGAAACCTGCAGAAGCGCGGAGCCTTCTACATCGAGCGCATGGACAAGACCGCAGGGAAGATCATCATTGACGGCAACTCCGCCGCCGCGCTGGGCTGCATGTTCGCCGGATGTACCGTCGTCACTTGGTATCCGATCACGCCTTCCTCGTCGCTGGTCGAAACCATGATCGAATACATGAAAGAGCACCGCATCGGGCCCGACGGCAAAGCCACCTTCGCCATCGTGCAGGCCGAAGACGAGCTCGCCGCCATCGGCATGGTGATCGGCGCGGGCTGGGCAGGCGCCCGCAGCATGACGGCAACCGCCGGCCCGGGCATCTCACTCATGGCCGAATTCACCGGCCTAGCCTATTATGCAGAGGTTCCCGGCGTCATCTGGGACATTCAGCGCGTTGGTCCTTCCACCGGCCTTCCCACGCGTACTTCCCAGGGTGACATTCTTTCCACAGCTTTCCTTTCTCACGGCGACACCAAGCACATCATGCTGATTCCGTGCTCGGTTGCCGAGTGCTTCAGCATGGCGTCGGAGGCCTTTAATCTCGCCGAGCAATTTCAAACGCTGGTTTTCGTCATGTCTGATCTTGATCTCGGCATGAACAACTGGATGTCCAATCCCTTCGAATACCCGACGATACCCATCAAGCGCGGCAAGGTTCTGCACAAAGCCGATCTTGACAAACTCGGGGGCTTCGCCCGCTACAAAGATCTCGATGGCGACGGGGTAGGCTACCGCACGCTGCCCGGCACCGATCATCCTGCCGCCGCTTACTTCACGCGCGGCAGCGGCCACAACGATAAATCCAGCTACAGCGAGCGCCCCGACGATTACGAGAACAACATGGAGCGCCTCAACCGCAAATTCGAGACCGCGCGCTCCTTTGTTCCGCGTCCGGAGATTTTCAAAGGAACGAACGCTGGAAATGAAAAAGTAAAAATCGGGATCATCGCCTACGGAACCTCTCACTGGGGCATCATCGAAAGCCGCGACCAGCTCAAGAACGAATACGCCATCGAAACCGATTACCTGCGCTTACGCGCCTATCCATTCACGCGTGAGGTTCACGAATTCATCGAGCAGCACGACCGCATTTACGTGGTCGAGCAAAACCGCGACGCGCAAATGCTCAGCCTGCTCAAGCTCGACCTGAAGCCCGAACTGACCACGCGCCTGCGCAGCATCGCCCATCTCGACGGCTTGCCGCTGGATGCGCGCTCCGTCACCGATGAACTCAGTACCATGGAGGGAAAATAAATGGCCACCACACCTGCCGCAGAGCCAAAAACCAATCGCATCGGCCTCACCGTAGTCGAATACAAAGGCGGCAAAACCACGCTCTGCGCCGGTTGCGGCCACAACGCCATCTCCGAGCGCATCATCGAAGCGATGTACGAGATGGGGGTGAAGCCGGAACGAGTCGTGAAGCTGAGCGGCATCGGCTGCTCTTCCAAAAGCCCCGCGTACTTCATGAACCGTTCCCACAGCTTCAATTCGGTTCACGGGCGCATGCCCTCGGTCGCCACCGGCGCCATGCTGGCCAACCGCAACCTGATTGCGCTCGGAGTCAGCGGCGACGGCGACACGGCTTCCATCGGCATTGGACAATTCGTTCACCTCATGCGCCGCAATCTTCCCGTGATCTATATCATCGAAGACAATGGCGTCTATGGCCTCACCAAGGGCCAGTTTTCCGCGACCGCCGATCTCGGCTCGAAACTTAAGACCGGCGTGATCAATGATCTGCCTCCGATCGACACCTGCGCCATGGCGATTGAACTGGGCGCGACTTTCGTCGGCCGATCGTTCTCCGGCGATAAGCGCCAGCTCAGCGCCATGCTCAAGGCCGCCATCGCCCATCAGGGTACCGTGATGCTCGACGTGGTCTCACCCTGTGTTACCTTCAACGATCATGAGGGTTCGACCAAGTCCTACAAATACGTGAAGGATCACGAGGAGACGCTGCAGGAGATCAGCTTCGTTCCTCACTTCGAAGAGATCGACGTCGAGTACGACGCCGGAAGCACGGTCAGCGTCACCATGCACGACGGCTCGCACCTGCAGCTTCGCAAGCTGGAAGAAGATTACGACCCTACCGACCGCGTCCGCGCCATCGAACGCCTCATCCGTGCCCATGATGCCGGCGAAGTTCTCACCGGCATGTTCTACGTCAACACCAAAGCCCCAAGTTTCCTCGATATGTTGAACATGGTTGACGCGCCGCTGGCCACGCTGCCCGAATCGCTGACGCGTCCGGGCAGGGAAGCGCTGGAAGCGGCGATGGAAGAATTGCGATAAAGGTGAAACCATGATCCCGAGGTCGCTTGCAACAGTGGGATTTTAGTTTTTGTTTTGTTCCCGTCATTACCCACCTGGCTTCGCGGTACTCTTCAAACAACTTAATGCGCCAACCATCCAAACTACTCCCGGCGTATGCGTGCGTGATACCCACCCTTGCAAAGAACGCAAGGATGGGGCACCCTCAGTCGTGGTGGCGTCAGCAGGGCGGAAGGGTGGACCACCCGGCATGTTCTACGTCAACACCAATCTTGTTCCTTTGGGGGTGGGATTTAAATTCCTAAGTTCACCGCATCTTTTTTCCCATCATTACCCACCACGCTTCGCGGTACTCTTCAAACAGACCACCTTTCGTGCTTCCATCGGGGTAGAAACACAAAGCTGTTCTGGGGGAGAACGCGCTGACCGGCAAGACGTACCAAATGTCTCTGGTTGAAACGTAGGCGACGAGCACATCGATATCCTTCGCCGTCAAGGGCACGGCCCGTTTTCCTATGAAGACGGATGCGTGCACCGCATAGCCATTCAGGCCGCCGCGGTATTCCGTGGACCGGACCTGAGTTCTCGATAGTCTGCCCTCCCAATCGACTACAAAATCGTAACGATAACTGTCTCCCCAGGGCTTGGATACGAGCATTCCCATTCCCATGGCCTTCCTGAGGAAGTCCAGTTCGCCCAACTCTCCTCTTCGCTTGGGAGGGAGATGCCGCCATTTCCCGGGAGCCTCCTGGTTTTCGGGCGCGCTTTGCCCCTGCATCCGGTTGTCACGGGTCTGCTTCCTGCGCTCTGGTGCGCGCCCCGGTTCGTCGTTCCTCTCATCGTCGGCCCTCTCAGCATCGTTTCTTTCATCATCGGCCACCGCCATCAGATCGCCGATTCGTACACTCATTTTATGATTCTCCCAGAAAGCACAAAAGGCGCAGCCATAGGCCGCGCCTTCTTTGAGTTTCTACTACCATTATATCATATCGCTATAGGCGTTTGGGACATGTTTGCTAAAATATTTGCGCTTTGTTTGCCGATAGATAGGTCGATGGGCCTTGGCTGACCTCTTGACAAGATTTTTCCACAGGACGGCAATGGCAGGATGAACAATTCCATTTCTCGAAGCGGGGCTGGGGGCGCGTCCGTCTCTATTCTATCGATTACCTTTGGCTCGGTTGTGGGTAGTGCGAGCATCTGGCAGTTCTTGGCGGAGCTATCGCCACCCTTACTCGGACTTGGCGTGAGTGCTTTAACACCCTAAATTCGGCAACAGAGGCGTTGCCTCGCCCACCGTTCCTGTTTTGGGGTTACAATGGCCGCCGTGAGATATGGCCTAACGTTTGCTCGCAGAAAACTACTTGAATTAAGCCAGTGGCTTTCGTGGAGATCGAACGTTGCGCTCTCACATTTACGCGAGTTCAACGGGCGATTTTGGCGGATGCCGACGGTTCTCTCGGCTCGGAAGATTTTGAGTGGCTTCTGTGCAGAAGCGGCAGTCCTGATTGCTATTTTCCCGTATCTCGATTTTGTGTTAGAGAATCAGCACATTAAGGGAACCTCACAATTAGTCGGTGGTTCATCTCCAATAGACATGGAGCCAGTGAAACGAGTGAGTGCTATTCTATGCATTGGGTGCTTGGTTTCAGCGGTCGTGCTAGCAATAAAAGCTCCGTCTGAGGCCAACAACCAAGATGATGAGGAGTAATTCTAATGTTGGGAGCGCTGGAAGGTTTCATCGTAATACTCGCTTTAATTTTTATTTTCGGGATTGTCTCTCTTCCACCGCGCTCGCGAAAGACAGCGCTCAGGATCGCACCTAAGAATGGCGTAACGCAACAGGGCGTACAAAACGGACTTTCAGGAAAATCCGGCGATTCCCAAAAGGGCATGTCAAACGGCAGTGATAATTATGTTGCAGATCAGAAGGTTGCGCCTGCCTCGCACGCGGCAGAAGGCGTATAGCTAGTGAAACTGAGCGCGATTCTTCTGGCGAGGACGCTAGCCTTTGTCGAGATTTACGATCTCGACCCAAGGGGCAAGCTGTTTGCGCCTGATTTTATTCGTACAGTTGCAGAGCGCTATAAATTTCAGCGACTTCCGAAGCCGGAGGAACGCGAAAAGGAAGGGATCATCTTCGAGGAGGGAAAATTTGGCGGAAAGGTGATCGTAAAGCTAACGATCTATGATGCGATGATTAAGCTAGAAACCCGCTCCAACACTGCTGACTCGAAACAGTTGATCGAAGAAATGCTGGCCTGGGGGGCCGCAAAATTCGACTTACATTACAGTCCAGGATCAATCAAGCGGTTCGCCTACATTAGCGATTTGACGTTCCACAGCGACGTGCCACTTTTAGATGCTGCCTGTCAGCCACTCATTGATCTTGCCGCCAGGACAAGCGCTGCGTTATCGGAGATGTGGCAGGAACCAGTACAGTATTATCCTTCCAATCTAGCGGTCGGCCACGATCCGATGGCCCGAAAGAACGGGATAGCCCCTTTTTCCATCGCGCATAGAGTGGAGGCGCGATATTCAGAGAATAAGTATTTTTCCGAGGCACCGCTTCCCACCGACACGCACATTGCTTTCCTAGAGGAATTCGAGGCAGGAATTAGACGCCTCCACGAGCAGCGAGGAATTTAATGCCTACGAATGAAACACGGAATGATTCGCCCTCTGAAGCACAAAAAGTTGACAGTGTGATGCGTAAGATTCTCTCAGTTTCGACTGAGGCAGCCTTCCGCGAAACGCTGAGCCGGCAGTGGAAGAGTTGAGGTAGTTCTCTGGCTGCGACTATGGCGTTGCGCCGGGTGAGGACCCCGCCGGTTGCAGCCCCAATCCTGCGCCGTAGTACTCGGCTAAGGCTCGCCGCTCGTCTTCCGATAGAAGCGCGGCAATCGTCCGCATGGGTTCGTTAATATCGTTCGCCCGGCTGCCCCTGGCGAAGGCGTCAAGCTGATTCAGCAAGTAATCCGCGTTCTGCGTTGCCAGCGACGGCACTCCCGTCTTGTAAGCCACCGGACCATGGCAAGCCTGGCAGGGCGGAATCCCGCGCGTGCCGTCTCCAAAGGTGATCAGGCGCGACGCTGTCTCGGGGTGAGCGGAGGCGATTTGCGGCTGGGGAAAGATGCGATTGTCCTGGGGATCGGAAAAGACCGGCAGCGAAGAATAGTAGGCAACCAGGTCGGCCTGATCGCGCCCGGATAGCGACTCTGCGATCGGCACCATGGCCCCCGACTTCCGCTTGCGGTCGCGAAAATCTTCCAACTGCTTCCACAGCGCGAGATTGTTCATCGCAGCTAAATTTGGCGTCGAACCGAGCGGGCTGAAGCCTTCCGCTCCGTGGCAATGCTCGCAGCGCCGCGCCAGCAGCATTCCACGGAATGTATTTCCGCTGGCAGCCGCCGCAATTGTCTCTGGAGTGAATGCCACATAAGAAGGAATTCGGTCCGGCCCAGCGGCGTTTACCTCATACAACAGGGAGGTTGCAGCTGATGCGACCAGCAAAGCAGCCGTCAGCGCCGCCGGAGCTTTAAGGCGCAGCCAACCAATGTTTCGTATACGCTTCGGCTCTCTACTCCGCCGCACAGTTCCCCCGTTCCTCCGGACGCAGCGCCGGGAATTGCTCGCGCGGCACCACCTTCACCACCGACCGCATTGCATAGTGGCCTGCCCCGCAGAATTCGCGGCAAGCGGTTTTATACACACCGGCATCGGGAAATTGCAGCTGCGTCTGGCTGACCGTCCCCGGCAAGACTTTTACGTTGTAGCCCGTGCCCTCAATCGCGAACGAGTGCACGGCATCGGCGCTGGTGATGCGGAGATGCACCGGAACGCCCGCCGGAATCAGAACGCAGTGCGGAATGAAAAGGTATTGCTGCGCCAGCATACGCAAGGTCACGGAACCATTGCTATCGATCTCCGTGCCGAGATTGCTTTCGACAAACTCGCCCGCCAGATGCAGTTCCACCGGGTTCAGCGGACGCCGCCCTTCGAGCGAACGTAATATCGGCTGATCGATCTGGTAGTAGCGGGTCGCCGGAATGAGGCTCAGAAACAGCGCAGTCAGCAGAACCGTTCTGATCTTTTTCCAGTTCACAATCTACAGTTCACAAGCTCCAGTTCACGATCTCCAGTTCACGATCGCGCAACCTTACTCTGGCTCATAGCCCGGTCGATGAAGGTATTCGAAATCGAATTCCCGTACGATTTGAGGAAGGTAATGGCGGTTGCTGCCCCGCATGTTGGCTACGAACTCTCCAATTCTTTCAGCACCGCGCTGCACCGCTCACAGACGCCGGGATACTTTTTATCCTCGCCAACATGTATTGAATAATTCCAGCAGCGCTCGCACTTCAATCCCTCGGCCTTCTTCACTTCGACATGCACGCTTCCCGCACCGTTTCCCGGTGACAGCGCAAGCGTAGCAGCGGAAACGATAAAAAGGTACCGGAGTTCTTCGGCATGCTTCGCCAGCACGGAGTAAACCGGCTCGGCCGCCGACAAGACGACGTGCGCTTCAAGGCCGGTGCCGATCAACTTATTGTTGCGTGCTTCCTCCAGCGCCTTCAAAACATCGTCGCGAACCGCACGAAGCGTTGCCCATTCCTGTTCGCCTTTTTCAATATCGGATTTACTTCTGCTCGAGGAATCCGCATCGCCGGTGATCTCCGCCGGCGCAGGGAAGAGAGCCAGATGCACACTCTCTTCGCGTCCCGAAGTCTTCGGTAAATAACCCCAGACTTCCTCCGCGGTAAAGGTCATAATCGGCGCCAGCAGGCGCACCAGCGCCTCACCAATACGCCAGATCGCAGTCTGCGCGCTGCGGCGCTTCTGCGACTTCGGAGCGGAAATGTACAAACGATCCTTGAGCACATCGAAATAAAACGCGCTCAGGTCCACGATGCAGAAATTGCTCAAGCGCTGGTAGATCTTGTGGAAGGCAAACTCGTCATACCAGGTTCGCAGATCGGAGGCGAAGCTCTCTGTCTGCCGCAGCATGTATCGATCGATCGCTTGCATCCGGTCGAAAGGCACCGCGTCCTGGGCCGGATCGAAGTCCCCAAGATTTCCGAGTATGTAGCGAAAAGTATTACGAATTTTGCGGTAATTTTCCGCCACGCGCTGCATCAGCGCTTCCGAGCCAACCACATCCTCGCGGAAGTCGACTGACGACACCCAGAGCCGCACCACCTCGCCGCCAAGCCGGGACGCGATATCGACGGGATCCACGTCATTCCCTCGCGACTTCGACATCGCCTGGCCTTTATCGTCGAGCGTCCATCCGGGCGTGACTACGCCCTTGTACGGAGGCGTTCCACGCGTTCCCATGGCGCAGAGCAGGGAAGACTGGAACCATCCGCGATACTGATCTCCACCCTCCAAATACAAATCCGAGGGCCAGGGATAAGTCGGCTCGTCATTGATCAGCGCCAGATAACTGGCGCCCGATTCCAGCCAGACATCAAAGATGTCAGTCTCTTTTTCAAACTTCGTCGCGCCGCAATGCGGACATTTCGTCTCCGCCGGAAGAACCGAATTCGATTCTGGAGTAAACCACGCATCGGCCCCGGAGCGAGCAAACAGCTCGACCACCTTCCGGTTCACCGCCTTGTCGTTCAGGGGCTTGCCGCACTTTTCGCACAAGAACACTGCAATCGGCACGCCCCACACCCGCTGCCGCGAGATGCACCAATCCGGCCGCGTGGCGATCATGTTCGATAACCGCTCCTCGCCCCACGCCGGATCCCACTTCACACGCTTGATCTCTTCCAGGGTGCGGCGGCGCAGGGTGCTGGCGCCTGAGCCCGTACTATGCGCCATTCCGCCCGAAGCGGTACTATGCGCCAACCCTCCCGAGGCCCTGCTGCCTTCGCGATTAGGAATGGGCATTGGCGTTTCCATCGAAATAAACCACTGCTCGGTGGCCCGAAAGATCACCGGATTATGGCACCGCCAGCAATGGGGATACGAATGCTCGGTCTTCTCGGAATGCATCAGCGCCCCGCGGCGCTTCAGCAATTCGATAATCGGCTGGTTCGCATCCCAGACGCGCATGCCTTCGTACTCAGGCAGGCCATTTCGCAGAATTCCTTTTTCGTCTACGTTGCTGGTCGCATCCAGCCCATATCTCACGCCGGTGATGAAGTCCTCCGCGCCGTGCGAAGGCGCAGTGTGGACGACGCCGGTACCTGTGTCCATGGTGACGTATTCCGCGAGCACGCCCAGAATCTTTCGATCCAAAAACGGGTGCTGAAAATTCAGCCGCTCCATCGTGCGCCCTGGAAAGTGCGCCAGTTGCTGTGGTGAAACCAGGCCGCATTTCTCCGCCACATCCTTCGCCAGCCTGGCCGCGACGATGTAAACCTCGCCGGCGGATTCCAGCGCCACGTATTCCTCATCCGGATGAAACGCCACCGCCATCGACGCCGGCAAAGTCCACGGAGTGGTGGTCCAGATGATGGTTGAGACTTTCTTTCCGGCAAGGGCTGCATCGATTTTCGACGGATTATCGAGGAGCGCGTATTTCACCCAAACGGTCGGGCTGGTGTGGTTCTCGTACTCGACCTCGGCTTCAGCGAGCGCGGTTTCGTCGTGCATGCACCAGTAGACGGCGCGCAGGCCTTTGTAGACGAATCCATTTTCGTAGAAGGAAAAGAAGGTCGAGAGCACGACCGACTCATACTGCGGATCCATCGTGGCGTAGGGACGGTCGAACCTTCCAAACACGCCGATCCGCTTGAACTGCTCACGCTGCAAGTCCAGAAACTTCTGAGCATATTTCCGGCACTCGGCCCGCACGTCCAGCGGACGCATCTGCAATTTCCTGCCCCCGAGTTCCTTATCCACCTTGATCTCGATCGGCAACCCGTGACAATCCCAGCCGGGGACGTAAGGGGCGTCGAATCCGGACATCGTTTTCGACTTGACGATGAAATCTTTCAGGCACTTATTCAGCGCCGTGCCCAGGTGAATCGGCCCGCTGGTGTAAGGCGGCCCATCGTGCAAAATGTAGGCGGGCGAGCCTTTTCGCGCGGCGCGGATGAGCTCGTAGATCTTCTCCTGCTCCCAGTGCGCGAGCATCCTGGGCTCGTTCTGCGGCAGGTTCGCCTTCATGGGGAAGGCAGTCTTAGGCAAATTAATGGTGGATTTCAGTTCGAGCGGCACCCGGGACGTTCTCCAAATGATTGAATCTCTTCATTATAGGGAGCCCAGCCGGGAACGTCCATGCAGCGACGCACCGGCCGCGTCGGCCGCGCCTCGCTCCCGCGGGGCAGGTCCATAGGTTTCTCGCAAATACACTACGTAAACCACCACAGACGCGGTACAATTTTGGTAGGCACGGAGCAGGTGTACCAGTTTTGCCGCACCTGAAGAGGAAACGTTTTCGACATAAGATTTAGAAACTAAAGCCGATTCAAAAGCAACTCGCTGGAAAGACCGCTCATCTGTGTAGGATGAAGCGTCCCCAGAAGTAGCCCGAACAGCCTGCAGGAGAACCGACCGGGGAACATGGCATCCGTAGAAGTCAAACCGAATCCCAGCACTGAACCTCAGCTGAACCTTCTGCTGGCTCCCGATACTTTCGAGCCGCTGTGGAAGTCGCTGTTCCAGGGCCTTGACGAATTTTTCTTCCCCAAGAAGCTGCCGCCACTCAAGCTGGAATCCAAGCCTGAGCCGGTCAAAGACATCTGGGGTTTCTACAACTACAAAAAGAATGGAGCCCTTGGATCAACCGCTGCTCACGTGGTTGTGATCGCCGTCATCATCGGCGGCACTCTTTGGGTTCGTAGCCTGGTTCCCAAAGTCCAAGCCAAAGCTTCCACCACGACAGCGCTGGTCGATCCCGGTGACTTCATGCCTCTGAAGGCTGCGAAGACGCAAGCGGGCGGCGGCGGCGGGGGTGGTGATCGCGATGTATTGCAGGCCTCTAAAGGCCGTTTGCCGAAGTTCTCGATGCAGCAGATCACGCCTCCGGCGGCAGTGATTCGCAATATGAATCCCAAGCTGGCGGTTGAGCCGACGGTTATCGTTCCGCCCGATATCAAAGTGGCGATGAACAACATGCCGAATCTCGGCGACCCGAAATCTTCGGCGGTTATTCCATCGAATGGCACCGGCGGCGGCAGCGGTATCGGCAGCGGATACGGCGGCGGCGTCGGTTCAGGCACCGGAGCAGGCGTCGGCCCCGGCATTGGCGGCGGCATGGGCGGAGGCTATTTCCGTCCTGGCCGCGGCGTGACCGCTCCCCGCGTTGTCTACCAGACCGATCCTGAATTTTCGGAAGAAGCTCGGAAGGCGAAGTATCAGGGAACTTGCGTTCTGGGTTTAGTGGTAGACGCGAACGGACGCCCCACTCAAATTCGCGTGATCAACGCCCTCGGCATGGGCCTTGACGAGAAAGCCATCGAGTCCGTTCGCAACTGGAAATTCGAACCGGGCCAGAAAGACGGTCATGCGGTAGCCGTTGAGATCGCCGTCGAAGTGGATTTCCACCTTTACTGACTTAAAGGGGCGCCGGAGCCCCAGTCAGACTTAACCCTCCCTCCGCAGTACCGCGTGCTGCAGCAATACTCGTTTTTCAAATCCCAACTTCTCATACAGCGCAATCGCCCGTTCGTTGCTCTGCCGTACGTGCAGAAACGGTGTCTCCTGGCGATCGCAAATCCGGCGCATCACTTCACCCATTAATATTCGCGCGTAACCCTTCCCGATGTGGTCGGGGTGAGTGCAGACTGCGCTGACTTCGGTAAATCCCGGAAGCTTCAGCCGCTCGCCGGCCATTGCGATCAGCTTTCCATCCTCTTTGATCCCAAGATAAGTCCCCAGCTCATGCGTACGCTTTGCGAAAGGACCGGGTTTCGTCAGCTCCGTCAACTCGACCATGTCGTCCGCATCCCCGGCGCCCAGTTCCACAATCTGAGCGTCGAGCGCGGCTCCGGAAGCCAATGCCGAGCCGCTCGCCGTGTACACCATTTGCAGCGCAGGTGCGGTGTACGCAAGGGTCAAACCGGGCCGAGGCTGATAAGGGCCTTCCAGCGCGAGGTTCACCATCTCTCCCACACGGAGCAAGGCTGCCAGAGACTCATAGCCTTTGTCCGTCGGCGCCAAAATCGCGCCCAGCCTCGAGATTGCCGGCACAAACCGCCGCGCCTCGCCGAACGATTCCGCCAGCGCAGCCTGCCGCGTGGTCAGAGCCTTCCAAATGCTGTTATCGAGCGGATGCATTTCCGGTGCACTCTCCTCGCAATTTCCAATTGGAGTGAATGAAGCAACTCGCGGACACAATAAAACTTCGCGACACGGCCGCACCATCCCGATCGGATTTCGTGCCCGAGGGTCGGACCCGCGGCGACGATTTTGCGAGCCTCGCAAAGAGGAAGGGAGATACTCGCAAGAAACAGAATCAGGAAGGAAACAGAAACACGCCTTTATTCCTTCAAATCCACATGCTGCACATCGTCAATCGCATGCCCTAGAAAGCTCGCGCCCAATTTGCGGAACTTCTCCACCGAGTCGGTTGCAAAAAACTTCAGCCGCGGGGCGGCCCGCCGCTCCTCAATGGCCGCCCGGGTCAACAGGCGTCCCAATCTCGCTGCCACCGCCCGAGCCGTTGACTCGGCCGAATCTACAATCTCCACGTGCCCCGGAGCCACGCGCCGTAACAACGGCTTCAATAACGGATAATGCGTGCAGCCCAACACCAGCGTGTCTGCGTCGCGGAAGCCATCGGCGAACGCGTCGCCCAAATAGATACGGGCGATTTCTTCCGTAACCGCATGATCGACCCATCCCTCCTCAACCAGCGGCACCAGCAACGGACAAGCTTTTTCGTGGGCCTTCATCCCGAGCCTCTCAAGAGCCTTCCGGTAAGCATGGCTTGAGATCGTGGCCTCGGTTCCCACGACCACAATTTTCTTGTTCCGGCTGATCGCATTCGCCGCCTCAGCGCCCGGTTCCACTACGCCAACCACCGGCACATGCGCCGCCGCCGTGATCTGATCGAGAGCCAGAGCCGTCGCGGTATTGCAGGCAATCACCAGCAGTTCGGCCTTCTGATTTTCAAGGAAGCGCGCAGCCTCGACCGCATACCGCGCCACCGTCTCAACCGATTTCGACCCATAAGGCAGCCGGGCAGTATCGCCGAAGTAGACGTAATCAGCCTCAGGAATAACCTCAAGTAAAGCTTTAAGAACGGTAAGCCCACCAAAGCCGGAATCAAACACTCCGATAGTAGGGCGACGCGATGTCATCGAGTGAAAAAGGGCTTTCAGATTTACCCTGTGTGCCTCTGTGCCTTCTGTGGTAAAGGTTCCTGCCTTTGCCGAAATCTAATCAGACTGCCGCGAAGAGAGGCCGACGACGCGAGCCGCATCCCCGGAGCTTCTCTCGCAGCAAGCCCCCGGAGGAATCGGCGCACCATGCGGGCAAGTTCGCGGATGCCCAAGAAAAGTACAAATCTTATCGGTAGCCTCGGGCGAAAGAATATGCTCAAACTTGCAAGCCTGCTGTTCGATCTCTGTTTCGCTGTCCATCGCGAGGCTATCGGTAAACAAACGCTCAGCCAGGCGGTGCCGCCGGATGATGCTGCCGGCTCGCTCGCGTCCACGGGGGGTTAGCTCGACAATCGCAGTTCCATCGCCAGTCGACGCCGACATGGGCTTCAACGCATCGTGGCAAGGGTTCACAAAGGGCTTGTGATCGTGCGCCTTTGGAGGATGCGGGGCCGACACCACCAGCCCCATCTGCATCATCCGCTCAACGGCCAGGCTCACCGGCAGCGCTCCATGGACCTCCATGCGCTCGACCTCGGCAATCTCTCCGTGTTCGGCCAGCACCCACAATTCCTCGAGCACCTCATCGAACTGCTCATCGTCGGCCATGGCAAACACTTCCTGCGAGGCGATCTTGCCATGATGAAATTCAACCCTCCGGTCGGCCAGCCGCGCCACCACCGGATCGTGGGTGACCATTACAATCGTCCGCCCCTGCAAATGAAATTCGCGGAGGAGGCGCAACACGATCTCTTCATTCTGCGCGTCGAGATTTCCCGTCGGCTCATCCGCCAGAATGATCTTCGGATCGTTGATCAAAGCCCGCGCGATGCAGACCCGCTGCTGCTCGCCTCCGGAAAGCTGCGACGGCAAATGACGCGCACGATCTCCAAGCCCAACACGAGTCAAAGCCTCAATCGCCTCTTTCTCATCGGTCATGCTGTGAATGTACTGCGCCAGCATCACATTCTCGACCGCAGTCAGGAAGGGAATCAGGTGAAACTGCTGAAAAATAAATCCAATTTTCTCGGCCCGAACTCGATTCAATTCGTTGGCAGAAATCCCCGCCACATTCTGTCCATCCAGCCAAATCTCGCCTGAGGTCGGGCGATCCAGACAACCGATCAAATTCACCAAAGTCGACTTGCCCGACCCCGAAGGCCCCATAATCGAAAGCCATTCGCCTTTGGCCACATGAAGCGAAATGTGATCCAGCGCATGAATCGCATTTTCGCCGCTGCGGGTGCCCCATTTCTCGCCGCTGTTGCGAGAAGCGGAACCGACGGCCGAGCTGCTCCGTACGTCCTGCGCCGGATAGAGCTTCGTCACATCTCTAATCTGGATCATCACTCGCCCCGCAAAATGACCGCCGGCTGCACACGGCGCAACAGCGAAACCGGCAAGACAGCCGAAAGCAGCGTTACCGCGACGCTGCCCACCAGAATAAATGGCAGCACAGCAAATCGCGGCACCACCGGAGCGTGAAAGTTAACCCTCCCGATCCAGGCCGCGATTCCAATGCCGATCACAAATCCGATCAGCGCCCCGATGGCTCCCAGCGCCGCTGCCTCCGCCGCAAAAAAACCGTTCAGCAATCGATTCGAAGCTCCCAGCGCCTTCATGATCGCAAAATCTCGTCGCCGGTCGAAAACCCACCCGATCAGCGTCGAGAGTACGCACAACGCCGCCGTCAAAATAATCAATGCCGATGAAGCCAGCAAGGTTGCCCGAGTCTTGCCCAGTACCCGCGCTTCGCCCTCCATAATCTGCCGCACCGGACGCACATCCGCGCCGGGAATTACCTGCGAAAGCTGCTGTATGATCGCGGCCACCTCTTCCGCCGATCCGTTCGCCCCAACCTCAATCGTCGCCGGCTGCACACCGGTCCACGCTACAAAATCCGCGAGCGAAAGATACACGCGACTGTCCTCGGCAGCCCCAGTCTGCACGGTGCCGGCAGGTGTTACCTGAATCGAGTGACCCTGGAAATTCAAGTCGAACGGCCCATCGGTCGGCGAAACAACCGGCAGCGCGCGCGCCCCTACCAATGCCTGATTACTGGCGCGCCCCATTTCTCGCGCGTTTTCTGCGAAAGAAGTGGGATTTGCCGCAGGCCAATTGCTTACCGACCACCACTTGTCCAGTTGCCGCACCCGGGTAAAATCTGTGCCCGCAACCACCACGGGCTGCCCATCGCTCGTCTTCGCCACGACCATGGCAAACGGCGCAACGATGCCGCGCCCCGCTAGAACAGATTCAACCTGAGTCAACGTCTCGGCGGGAAGGGAAGCGCCGTTCTTCCCAACCACAAGAATATTTGCCCCATAATTACGAAACTCGCGCTGCAGCTTCGCCTGCACATCGACATACAAATTCAGCACGCCAGTTGCCACGGCCGCTGCCACGATCATCGCCAGCAAAGCCGAAGCTGCCCGGCCGCGCCGCAATACAGCCGCGCGCAATAGCATCCGCAGAAACATCGACGTGTGCGGGTTGTGCGTCCGTCCCACAGCCACATCCCGAGCGGTATGCGATGCCGCGCGTTCCAGCGAGCCACTTTTCGCAGGGCTGTTCACAGCTCACCCCGCAGTGCAAATACCGGATCCATTCTCACCGCCTTGCGAATCGCCGCCGCGCTTCCTGCAAACGTCACAATTACGGCAATCCCCAGAATCACCGGGAACAGCACGGGCGCAATCGTGATCTGCGAATTGAAAATCGATCTCCCAATCTGCCGCGCCAGCCACCCGCCGCCGGCGAAGCCAACCACTCCGCCAATCAACGCCAGCAAAGTTGCCTCGGCAAAAAACACCGACCCAATCGCCATCTTGCCCGCGCCCAGAGCCTTCATCAAACCAACTTCCGCCCGCCGCTCAAAAATCGCCGTTGCCATCGCCGCGGAAACCGCCAGCGCCGATGCAAACAAAGCCGCCAGCGTGACTAAGAAGATCAGCCCTTCAATCCGCGTCAACACCGCACCTTCATTCTGCGAGACCTGCCGGATTTGCTCGGCGTGCGAATGCGGAATCGCCTCCTGCAGCTGGAAGGCAATTGACTGCGGATAGGGCGAGCAGTACCACCGGTCATAAACCGGACCAGACATGCTCTTTGGATCGCGCCGCGCCAGCGCATCCTCCGGCTTCGTCAACGCGCTAACGTAGACCCGGCGCACAGCGCCAGGCTTGCCAAGAATCTCCTGCGCCAATCCCAGCGGCCCAACCATTTGATCGTCTTCCGCAGCGCCGGTGGAAAGGATCCCGCTCACCCGCAACTCACGCCCGGAAATCGATAACGATTCCCCAGCCTTCGCCCCGATTCGCCCAGCCAGCCGCTCACCAACCAAAACGTCGCCGGAGCTATCCGATGGCCAAGCCCCCGCAACCTTCCACCACGCATGCGTGCTCCTCACCCCGGTCGTGAATTCTTCTTTTCCGTAGGAAATCTGCTTCGCGAAGTAAGTCCCAAGCAGGGTGAGATTTTCCGTCTTGCCCTCGCGCTGCAGGCTCACATTCACGGGCAGCATAGGAGCGAATCCCGTAATGTTGTTGTGCCAGAATGTGCCTTTGATCTTCGGCAGGTCCGTTTCGTTGAGGAAAGCGCCGTCGCTGGGCGGCTTCAGATTGACTCCGCCAATTTCAACATCCAAAGTATCTTCCTGCGGAGTAACAAGAATGTTCGCGCCAATGGTGCGCAGCTCACGGTTGATCTTGTCGCCAATATCGGTCGCGACACCAATCATCGCCGTCGCCACCGTCACGCCCAGAGTAATTGCCGCGCCCGCCAGCAACTTGCGCCGCTTCTGTCGCCGGAAAGACTCGTATACCAGCCGCGCGAACATCGCTACGGCTTTTCGAACGGGCGGCTTCCGGCCGCAACGTCCGCCTCCTGAATTATGATCGAATCTCCGGACGCGGCCGCCTTCAGCGGGATCGGATTGCAGCCGCCCTTTTGCCCCACTGACTGGGGATTAATCGGCGCTGCACAATTCTTGCAAACCACTCCATTGCCCGATTTGTAAAATCCGACCGCGCCGCAAATGTCGCAAGCATCGAACACGGTCGCAAGCTTCCCATCCGGCTTCCGATAAAGAAAGAAGCGCACTTCGACTCCGTTTTCTTTCGCCGAATAACGATGCAAATCCCCATCCGAAACCTGCGACAAAGGAATCGTCACCTGCCCATTCGTGAACGCAACCTCCGTGGACGGAGACAGCGCGCTCGCGTTCTTTGCATAGACAAACTCGGCGGTAACCGTCCCAATAAACACAAAAGAGAATATGTAGACTGAAGCCATCCACAAACGTTCTTTGCGCGCAGTCCAAACTGCTTTCCGCCGCTCCGCCGGAGAAGCAAAGTCGCCCACAGGCTGCCGCCGCTTCGCGTCAAACAGAATCATCAAAGCCGCCAGCGCAATAATCGTTACAAAGAAGAACCACTCATTGCTGACGATCGGTCCCACGATCGCCATCTCTCCTTTCGACGACGGAATCACGCCCGCCTCCGAAAGCTCATGCAGCCCGGCAACCAACAATTGCACCGCCACCAGGAATAGAATCGCCGTGGTCACCCTGAAGAATTTCTGCAGGTTGATGCGCACGCTGCCCTTCACAAACATCACGCCAAAAGCAATCGCCGCCCCAATACCCAGCAACGTGCCCAGGAAGCTCATCAGTTCGGTCGAGTTCAACGTAACGGCAGAAAGAATCAGGACTGTCTCTGCCCCCTCGCGCAAAACCATCAAAAACACAAAGAAGAACAGCCCAATCCAGGCATTGTTCCCGGCAAGCAACCCGCCGACCTTACCTTCAATCTCCCCCTTCATCTTTCGCCCGGTCTTCATCATGAAAATCACCATGGTCACGACGAAGAACGCGGCCGCCAGCATGACCCAGCCTTCAAACACGTCTTCATTCCAGCTCAACTTCGAAATCACAATAGCTATGCCTATGCTGCCGAAAAACGCCGCGGCCAGTGCCGCATAAACCGACTTGCGCAGGTCATCGCGTCCGATCTTGGCGAGATAAGCCAGCGTAATACCCACGATCAGCGCGGCCTCAACCCCCTCCCGCAGCGTGATAATGAATGCCTCTAACATAAATGTGCACTTCCGGTACGGCGCCATCCTGAGCGTAGCCGGTTCTCAGGCGGAGCGAAGAATCTCCCCCAGGACTACTCTTTCCGGGACAACACTTGCCGCGTGCTCGCGATTCTCCGCCAGGAAACCATTTTGAAAATGAATTTCAATTTCAACTTAAAGGATAAAGGTCTGATGCCAGCGGGGTCAATTGGCTGCATCACGAACGTGCGCGATCTGCATCACACGGGGAAATTCTGCATCAATCGGCAACACCTGCACGGGACACGAGCGATGCTCATGTGGGGACAGCCACCCTCGACTCTCCCAGTCGAGCGAAGGGCGATAGGTTTTGCATTGGCCAAACGGATATTACCTGGGTGGGGAATTTAAGCCTCCGACCAAACAAGACCAATTCTTCAGACTCCGTACTATCCCTTCCGTAACCTCCCATTTTCGTCAGCCACCGCACATACTCGACTTAAGCGAAATGCCACTCCCCTCCCCACAGCACGCCGCCAGGCGAGCTCCGCGCACCCGTTTCAACGAAACCACTCCTGCCGTCCTACGCTTCCACAATGGCTGCCGCACGCGCGGCAAGCTGCAGATCATCTCCATCACAGGAGGTCTGCTCTCCCTGCCCAAACCTCTGTACCAAGGCTCCCGCGTAAAGCTGATGTTTCTTACTCCCAAGGGCTCAGTATTCGGCGCGGCAGAAATGTTGAGTCCCATCGACTGGGGCCTGCAACCCTTCAAATTCACCCGGCTTCATGACGATGACGAAGAGCGCCTGCAAGCCGCGATTCAATCCTCGCTGGATCAAAACCGCCGCAGCGTTGCTCAGGTGGAGAGATTCAGGGTGTGGTGACGGTCGGACTTTGCGTCCCGGTCTGCGCCGACCGTGCTCGGAGATTGATCGATTCCTGTTCTCGAAACTGCATAGTATCCTGCCTCACAACCTCTTCAAAAAAGCCTCCGCCCGCTGCGCCTCGGGAAAGAGCCTCTCCTCCGCCTGAAACTCCGCCGAGTGCACGCACCGCCGGCTTCCGCGCAGCCGCACCGGATGCTTCAAATGCAGCATCTCGTGGTAAACGATATATTCAACGGCATACCGTGGAATCGCCGGATGGTCGAAAATCCGGCTGATGACAATCGCATTGTGCGCCGGATCGTAATGCCCAAGAATGCGCCGCGTCTTGGTTGGGCTCCAACCCATTCGCGGACGCCCCATCAGACCATGAAAAAACCGCCGGTTCAAATCTTCAAAAATCGCGTCCAGATCGTAAACCCGCCCCTGCGGGGAATGCAGCCGCTTGCGCCCGCGCATCTGCCGCACCAGGTGCGCCTTGTTCACCACCTCATGGCTGCCAATATATTTTCGATACCGCGCCGCATGCCCCCGGTCAATCGGCTTGCGGTACATCTTTGCCAACAAAATATGCGCAATCGCGCGAACTATTCCCTCGGGCGCGCCCTCCAGCAGATCGGAAAGCCTCACCAGCAGCCGCCCCTCCCGCAATCGAATGGTGTTGTTGACGTTCGCGAACGCGAAGAATTCGACCCTCAACTCCGGCAGCGCCACTCCCGGACGCAACTGCCGGTGCTCATCATGGAAAAGTTCGACCAGCCCCTCACGCACAGTGAGCCCAGCTTAACATGAAAGGTTTCGAGTAAGAGATACTCAAGAGGGACCGTAAAAGCCGGGCGACACCAGAGTGCGCCGGATTTGCTGGGAGTTCTCTGAGAGAATGGAAGGCACCGCGGGGAATGGGCACGAGTTCCCGCCGTGCCATCAAGTCGCAAAGACAAAGAATGATCGCGGCCTTGGGCGCTGAGGTTTAGCGTTGTAGCCTCACTCCTTCCCGCCAGCCGACTTCTCAAACTTCTTATGCTTCGCCGCCTCCTGCTGTTCGTCGAGCAGCTTGCGATGATCTTCCACCGACTCATTCAAGGTTTCCAGCGTACTTCCCAGCACAAACTCATACTGATTCGCTTCCCCTGCCGGCACATCCGCCGCATTCTTCAAAGCCAGCAGCTTCGCCTGAAACTCGCTGTCAGCGTCAATAATGAGTTTCAGGGGCTTGCGAATGTCATTCTTGCGGTCGATATAGGTCTCAATGTTGTCGTTTAACTCGTCGTAGATCAAAGAAAAATCATCCAGCTTGTCGTGCGTCAGTTGCGCCCGGTTCTTCGCCTTGGGATCATTGCGTGCGGTTTCCATCGCCACCAGCCGCTCCCGCGCAAACTTCACATATAAGGCCAGCCGCTGCTGCGGCTCCCAACTCACATCGCGGATCTGATCGATTTCGGCCCGCGTAAACGGGTCGCGATGCTGCTGCGCGGCAGCGTTGGCAGCGGCCATCAAAACCAGCGCGAGACGGGCGAGCCCTACTACCCTCATTTCTTGCCGCCTTTCGGGAACATCGCCAGCAGCAGGTCGTCGCGAACTTTCTCCAGCCGATCGATCGTATCCTGCACCGGCTGCTGCTCCTCGTGCAGAACCGTGTGCTTCAGATCGGCCAGCTTGCGCGACATTTTTCGCAGCGCAATCTCCGCCTGTTTTTCGTGCTTATGCGACTGGATGGAATAGTCCCGAGCCAGTTCGGCAAACGCGGTGACGTCGGTAAGCGCCGCTTTAGCCTGCTCGCTTTCGCCGGCCTGGTACAGCTTGTTGGCCGCCTCCAACTGCTTCTCCGAAATGCGAATGCACAGGCCCGGCCGATCGGGAATATTAGCGTTGGGAACCTTCGCCTTCAATTCCGTGATAGTCAGCTCATCACGCGCAAGCAGCGTACAGGGCACAGCGGCGAGCAGCAACAGCCCACCGCCAAGCAACGCGAGCCAAATTCGAGTCCGTCCCATCCCAACACCGCATCCCGCTTACTTCTTCGGCTCAATGGCGATGAGCCGGTGCTTCGCCTGCCACTCCTCATCAGGATACTTCCCCTGGGCACTGTTAACGAAGAGATGATAACTTGCCGCCGCTTTCTTAAAGTCGCGCAAATGGTCATATGCCGACGCCCGCATAAAATAGGTGATCGGAATTTCCGGCAGCAGCCTGGCCCGCGCATCCAGGGCGCGAATCGCCAAGGCGAAGTCTTTATTCTCTCCGGCCGCAAACGCTAGCCCGCCATAAGCCTCGCCGAAGTCGGGTTTGAGCTTCACTGCAATCGCGAACTCCGGCTGCGCCTGCGCAAACTTTTTCTCCTTCAGCAACGTCTCTCCCAAGCGTCGATGCAGCTCTGCATCATTGGGATGCCCCGCCAGCAGCTCGCGATACGAGTTTTCCGCCAAATCGTTCTTTCCTGCAGCCACATACAAATCCGCCAGATCGCGTTCAGCATCCTCTTCATGCGGTCCGGTTTTCATGCCAGCCTGCAGTTCGGCAATCGCCAGCTCAGTCTTGCCCTCGGCGGCGAGCACGCGCCCCAACTGGATGTGTACCGCAGTCGAGTTGGGCTCATCAGTCAGCAATTTCCGCAGATAATCTTCGGCTTCAGGAAATCTCCGCGCGTGCATGTCCAGGTTCGCCAATGCTTCGACAGCATCGGCAGAATGCGGATCGACTTCAAGCGCCTGCTTGTATTCCGCTTCTGCATTGCCGAATTTATTCTCGGCTTCGAAAATGTGCCCGCGCGAAACATGCGGCTCGCTCTCTTTCGGCTGAAGCTCCGCCGCTTTTGCGTATGCCGCCAGCGCCTCTTCCGGCTTCGCTTTCTCGATCACCTGCGCCAATGCGATCCAAGCCCTGTATTGGCCCTCGACCACACTGGCGGTGGGTTTCAATTGTGTAGCGGCACGCAAAAATGTTTCGGCGTCCGGTTGCCCGGTTTTCGCCAGCTGCAATCCCAGATTCAGATTTGATTCGAAAACGTCCGGCTTCGCCGCTACCGACTTGCGATAGGCCGCGATCGAATCGCCGACCTTTCCCAACTCATTCTCGACAAATCCCAGATCGAACCATGCCACATAATTACCGGAATCCCGCTCCAGCAACTTGTGAAGAAAATCTTCAGCTGACGGATAGGCTTTCTTATCAATCGCCGCCTCGGCCTCTTTCAATTCCGCAGGCTGAGAATCCTCATCCTCTACCGGAACGCGAACGTGGTGCCCGGAGCGCCGCGAACTCGACTCCTGATTGCTGGAGCCGGAATCGTCGGCCTGCGAGCCTTGCGAAGATTGGGATGAAACAGAAGAAGGAAGAAGAGCGGAGGGAAACGGAAAAACAAGAAAGGCCGGAACTGGATTTCGAAGCACGAGTTCGGGAAGCGGGATTTCTGGCAAAACTCCGCACCCGCAAAACATCGCGAGCAGCCACCCCACCCTACTCGCTGTCATTGGCCGACGCCGCTCCATTGTTCCCGTTGCCGCCGTTCAACAGACGCGCCAGATATTTGCCCGTATAAGAGAAGGGAAGCTTAGCAATCGCCTCCGGCGTCCCCATGCCGACAATCTTTCCCCCGCGCGCTCCGCCCTCTGGACCCAGATCGATGACCCAATCCGCCGTCTTGATCACTTCCAGATTATGCTCGATCACCAGAATCGACCCGCCAGCGTCGATCAAACGCCGGAACGCCGCCAGCAATTTGCTCACGTCGTCGAAATGCAATCCAGTTGTGGGCTCATCGAAAATATAGAGCAACCGCCGTCCCCGCCGCGCCTCGTCGTGGCGCGCCGCCGCCGGACGCCCAATCTCCCGCGCCGCCGGCTGCAAATGCGCCGCCAGCTTCATGCGCTGCGCCTCGCCGCCCGACAAGGTCGTCGCCGATTGTCCCAGCCGCAAATACCCCAATCCAACTTCATCCAGCACAGACAACTTCTCGGTGAGCTTAGGTACCTCCGCAAAAAACTTCAGCGCCTCTTTCACGGTGAGGTTCAACACTTCATGAATATTCTTGCCACGGTATCGCACATCGAGCACCGAACTCTTGTAGCGCGTGCCTTTGCACTCCTCGCAAATCAGCTCGACATCGGCAAGAAACTGCATCTCCACCGTAACCGTGCCATCGCCCTGGCACGTCTCGCAGCGTCCGCCCGGAATATTGAACGAAAAATGTCCCGAGGTAAATCCCCGCTTCTTCGCCTCAGGCAGGGAAGCGAACAATTCGCGGATTGCATCGAACGCCTTGATATAGGTCACCGGATTCGATCGCGGCGTCCTTCCAATCGGCGATTGATCCACCAGCACAACTTCATCGACAAACTCAGCACCCTCGAGGCTCTCCCAACTCGCCGAACCGCGCCCCGCGCCCGAAACCGGCTGCTTCTTACTCTCGGCAAGCGCCTGGTAAAGCACCTGATGCAGCAGCGTCGACTTGCCCGAGCCCGAAACGCCGGTGATTGCCACAAGCATATTCAGCGGAATGCAAATATTCACGCCCTTCAAATTATTCGCCCGCACGCCCTTAACTCTGATCTGCTGCGTTCCCGGCTTCCGCCGCATAGTTGGAACCTGTATCCGCAAATCGTCCGAGAGATAGCGCCCCGTCAGCGAAGCCGGATTATGCAGAATCTCGTCGTAAGTGCCCGCCGCCACCAGCTTCCCGCCGTTTTCTCCCGCGCCGGGCCCCAGATCAAGAATGCGATCGGCCGTGCGCATGATGTCAGGATCGTGCTCGACCACCAGAATCGTATTTCCCAAATCCCGCAAGTCGTGCAGGATCTTGATCAGGCGGTGCGTATCCCGCGTGTGCAGCCCAATCGACGGCTCATCGAGCACATACAATGTCCCGACCAACCGCGATCCCAGCGAAGTGGCCAGTTGGATGCGCTGAGCTTCACCGCCCGAAAGCGTCGATGACAAGCGGTCCAGCGTCAGATATTCCAAGCCTACATCGTTCAAGAATCGCAGCCGCTCGCGAATCTCCTCCAGAAGCCGCTCTGCAATCTCCGCTTCCGCTGCGCTCAACTCCAGGCCGGCAAAAAACGTTGCAGCATCCTCCACGGTCATGCCGCAGACGTCGCAGATATTTTTGCCGTTAATCTTCACCTGCCGCGCTTCCAGCCGCAGCCGCGAACCCCGGCACTCCGGACAAATCGAATACCCTCGATACCTACTCAAGAAAACCCGCACATGCAGCTTGTACTTCTTGCGCTCCAAATACTCAAAAAATCCCCGCACTCCGAGAAAGGTGTCGTCTCCTTCCAGAATCGATTCCTGTTGTTCCGACTCCAGGTCCGCCCATGCGACATCCAGCGGAATCTCCATCTGCCTGGCAAACCGCTTCATGTCGGTGAACACCGGCCGGTACTTTGGCTTGTTCCACGGATCAATCGCCCCGTCGCCGAGGGACTTCGTCTTATCGGGAATCACCAGATCCATATCGAAATCGATGGTGTTGCCGAATCCCTGGCACCGCGCACAAGCTCCATAAGGATTATTGAAAGAAAACAGCCTGGGCTCCGGTTCCTCATACCGCAAGTGGCAGTTCTTGCACTCAAAGCGCTGCGCGAACCGCAATGTGTGAGGGGCAGGTTTAATTGTGGGGCGGGTGCTCTCGCCCGTCACTTTCTCGGGAGTCTCAAGCCGCGAAATTTCGTCACGTTCACCGCCAGACGCGGCCACTTCAAAAATCACTTCCCCCGACTCCCGATAGGCGGTCTCCACCGCATCCACAATCCGCGAGCGAGAGTCAGCCGAAACACTCAACCGCTCCACCAGCATGAACACCGGTTCATCAAAACGAATATCCAGCAACGATTCCGGAGTGGAGAACTCAAACACCTGCCCAGCCTGATAAAGCCGGTTGAATCCCAACTTTCGCAATTCAAATAATCGCGCCTTGAGAGGCTCGCTCAGCCCGGCATCCGCCGCGTCGGCCTTCTTGCTCTTGCGCCCTCTCTTCTTCTCCTCAGGCTTCGGAGCAATCCCACTCTGCAGCGGAAACAAAACCTGCACCCGCGTCCCCGTTCCCAAGGCCAAAATCGCATCGGCAACCTCATCGACGGTGTCTTTCTTCACCTCGTTGCCGCAATTCGCGCAATAAGTCCGCCCAATACGAGCAAACAGCAGCCGCAGATAATCGTAGATCTCAGTCGCCGTGCCCACCGTCGATCGCGGATTCCGCGTCGAATTCTTCTGCCGTATCGCCACAGCGGGAGCGATTCCGTCGATCACATCCGCATCCGGCTTCTCAATGCGCTCCAAAAACTGCCGCGCATACGCCGAAAGCGACTCGACATAACGCCGCTGCCCCTCGGCATAAATCGTATCGAAGGCGAGAGACGACTTTCCCGATCCCGAGACGCCCGTCACCACAGTCAGCGTATTGTGCGGCACCTCAAAGTCGACATTCTTGAGGTTATGCACCCGCGCTCCGCGCACCACAATGCTTTCGTTTGGATTAGGACTCGCCATCGGGAAAAGAGACCGCAACCGCCTTCGCCAGCTGAAATGCCGCTACCAGCCGCCAGGGGACACTTACAGACGGCTCGAGAAGCGACTGCCGAATCCTCTATTATAAGTCAGAGCTGGAAAGAGAAGAATTGCGGTACGGGCAGAAGACAGGCGGAAAGTTAAGCGGGAAATAAGGGTCAGAAAAGGGTGTCCCGCTCCTCGCTGTATTTGCCAGAAGTCGGGAGCCGAGCCTTGAATGTTTTCCTCAGCCCTTACAAAAATTCACAAAATCTACATTATTCACCCTAGTGCAAGCGGCATAGCCAATCTGTATCGTTAACGCAGTCCAGCGCAAGCAAAATCCAGGCACGTCAAAACGTGCTCAAGTCAACCGCCGATCGAGCACTCGTCAGTCTCGCGTTTTCCCGATCCTTAACGGCAAGCCAACTCAATCGGAGCATTCACCATGGCAGTCAACTCAGCCGCCGCCTACGGAATCTACTCCCAGGATGTCGCGCTCGCCGACATCGTGCACACCCTCAACCAGGCCGGCTTCGATAATGAAGACATCTGCATGATGCTGTCGCCATCGCACCCCATCGCCTCGATAGTGCGTGACGCCAGTCTCTTCAGTTCGGAGCGCGAAGACAGTGCCGCCTCCGCGGGTATGATCGGTTGGCTCTCGGCCTTCGGCGCTGTGTTGATTCCGACCGTAGGTTTCTTCATTCGCTCGCAGGCATTTCTCCACGCGCTGATGACGGCACGTGAAACGCCCGCTCTTTGCGGAAACGCCAGAACGCTGGTGGGACTGGGTTTTCCGGAGACCGACGCGATCAAGTTTGAAGATCAACTCCGCGGCTTCGGCGTCCTCGTCTACATCGCCTGCAACGAGAGCGCCAAGACTCTGTGGGCGCAAGAAGTCCTGCGCCATACGGGGGCCCAAGAAACCGCCACGCTCCAGGACAATCTGGAAAGCATGATGACGACGATGAGCGCAGCCGCCTCCGCGTGAAAATTGGGAGCGGTTCCGTTCCGGCAACCTGTGCATGCGAGAAGGCGAAAGAATACTTCTTTCACGAACTCATCAGGGCCGCGTTAAGCATTCTACTCCCGCTCAGCATCTAGATCTCGCTGCCGTCCGTAACGGAAGGCCAATCCAAAACCCACCACCATAAATCCGACCGGAGGTATCAGCAGCACCAGCACCGCCCTGTTCAAAGTTTGCTGGGCATCCTTAGGAGTGGCGCGGGCGCTAGCGTTGCACATTGCGCAACCCTGCCCCAACGCAGGCAAAGCGAGAAGACAAAAAATGGCGGCGAGGAACAGCACGCGAAGCGTCTTAACAATCAAACTCATAATCGACCAAAAAACGTTTCTCGTATCGCACTTACCGGCCGCTCTTAGCGCAGGTAGCGGGCAAAGTCATTATTTAACCCCAAGCCGCAAAATCCGCCCAGCATCCGGAAAGAAAAAGAAGTACATAATCACAAAGCACGCCACGACGGAAATGACAATCATCCAACGCATCAGCGGAGTCTCAAACTTCAAATGCATGAAGTATCCAATGATCAGCGCCGACTTCACGACCGACAGCACCAGCAACACTTCCAGCATGCGCACCGGCTCAAAGATCTGCCGGTAACCCAGCCAAACCTCAATCGCCGTCAGAACAAGCAGCGCACCCCAAACCCACAAATACTGAGCCTTGCTGTCGTCATGCTTCGCCACATCGTGCATTGGTAAGTTCCTCGCTGAATAACCGGAGTTTCCAAAAGCCGCACATCCTTTTAGGCTGCACCAAACGGCCTCACACCTTCGTCGACATCAAATAAACCAGCGGGAAGATAAACATCCACACCAGATCGACAAAGTGCCAGTACAATCCCGATACCTCAACATCGTGCGCGTCGTAATCCTTAGGCTTCAAGAAAAGGATGACCGCCAACACGATTAACCCCACCAATAGAACATTGATTCCATAATGAAAAACATTGTCCGACGGAATCAAAAAATAACCCAGCGCCCAAAAACCGGCCAGAATCGGCAGAAACCATTTCCGCAACGCCACCGCGCCCAGATAAATTACTCCAATCGTGACGTGCAGCATGTGCATCGCTGTCAGCCCAAAGAAAGTCGCTGCAAACTGAGGCACGCCCGAAGAGATGTTGGCGTAATCGCCCTTCCCGTGCTCAATCGACTGCGGAAATCCCGGCAGCGTCAACCCTTCATGAATCAAATGCGTCCACTCCATGCCGTGCAGCACGAGGAACGCGATGCCAAAACCCATCGTTGCCAGCAGCCAGTTCCGCGTCCACGCCCGGTCGTGCCGCTGCGCGGCAAACACCGCCATCACCATCGTCAGCGAACTCGACAGCAGGCAAGCCGTCATAACCGTCGCGTTGATGATGCTTTCTTTTCCAAACGGAGTCGGCCACGCCGTGTAGATGCGGTTGTAGCTGAAGGCAAACAGCAAAGCCCCGAACGTCAGCGAGTCCGAGGCCAGGAACAGCCACATGCCAACTTTTTTTGAGTAAGCTCCAAACAGCGGCGCTTCGTAATCCCCCGCAGCCCCGTGCGAAGCTGCGTGATCAAGCACAGCGTCAGCCATTCCATTCCCCCTTCCGCATTCACTTCACAAACGCCAGCAACGCAAAAACATAAATCCACAGGACAGCCATGAAGTGCCAGTACCACGCCGTCACATCAACCGCAATCCTTTGCGCCTCCACCGGCTTGTTCCGCAGGGAGGTGATCGCCGCCCACATCAAGGCAATCATCCCGCCGGCCAGATGCACCGCGTGCGCCGCGGTCAGCAAATAAACAAAAGAACTGTTCGGATTCGTATTAACAAAGAACCCGCGTGCTTCGAGCTCCCGCCAGGCCATCCACTGGCCGCCCAGAAATCCCAGGCCCAGAATGATCGTCGCGCCCAGCCACGGAAAGCTTCTCTCTTCGCCCAACGAAATGCCGGGAATCGACTTCACCGGAGCCAGCGCTGCACGCCGCGCAATCTCCCGCCGCGCGCCTTCCATGGTTAAGCTGCTGATCAGCAACAGTGCCGTATTGATCGCCAGCAGCAACCACGGCAACTGCACCGTGCCCCAGTCGCGCAAATACGCCTGGCTGGTAACGTCGAACGTCGGCAGCCCCCGGCGAACCACATACGCGCTGGTCAGCGAAACAAAAATCATGCTGACCGTAACCACCGCGCAAATCAGTCCCAGCCGCGCCCGCCGCAATCGAGCGCCGTAATTCGGCAAACTCGAATCCGGAAATCTGCCATCATCCCCGCCGCCACGAGGAGGCCCCGGCACATCTCCTCCGCGCCCCAATCCGTGAGCCGGAGTACTCGGTGTATAAGTCGCCATAACTACTTCGGATGCCGAACCATTCCTACCGGTTTGCAGTTGGGTGGCGCAGCTCTTTAAGCGCTGCCGCAAAGCCCTCGTCCTGATCGGGCTTTAGCCCTGAGGTGCCCACTCCTAGTGCGCCGGCGCCACCGCCGGGTCCGTCTGCATCACATAATCTCGCGCAGCCCCCGGCACTCCATACTCATAAGGACCGTTGTGCACCACCGGCGTCACTCCGCCAAAATTGTCGTGCGGCGGAGGAGTCGCTGTGGTCCACTCCAGAGTGGTAGCCTGCCAGGGATTATCGCTGGCCTTCGGCCCCTTGAAAATGCTCCAGAACAAATTGATGACAAAAATAAACTGCGCCGCAATCGTAATGATCGCCGCGTAAGTCATGAAGCCGTGAATCGGCATGAGCTTCTGGAGATAAGCCACTTCCGTATATTGGGAATACCGCCGCGTCCCGCCCGCGATTCCGAGATAGTGCATTGGCATGAAGATCGCGTAAGTTCCCAGCAGCGTGATGAAGAAGTGAATGCGTCCCCAGGTCTCATTCATCATGCGCCCAAACATTTTCGGGACCCAGTAATAAGTAGCCGCAAACATTCCGAAGATCGCCGCTACTCCCATAATCAGATGGAAATGTCCGACGACAAAATAAGTGTCGTGCAGCTGAATATCGAGCACCGGCTGCGCCAGGAAGGGCCCGCTCAATCCGCCGGAGACAAAAAGCGAAACGAATCCGATTGCATAAAGCATCGGCGTCTGAAATCGAATCCGCGCCTTATACATCGTGCCCAGCCAGTTGAACGTCTTGATCGCCGAGGGCACACCGATGCCCATCGTGAGCAGCGAAAACGCAAACGCCGAGTAAGGGCTCATGCCGCTCATAAACATGTGATGGCCCCACACCATGAATCCAAAAAATCCAATCGCCAGCATGGCGTAAACCATCGCTTTGTAACCAAAGATCGGCTTACGCGAAAAGGTCGACAGAATCTGCGAGGTCACGCCCATGCCCGGCAGAATCGCGATGTAAACCTCCGGATGTCCGAAGAACCAGAACAGGTGCTGCCAGAGCAGCGGCGATCCGCCCTTGTGGCCCATGATCTGCCCGTTCACCACCACCAGCGGGACATAAAAACTCGTTCCCAAATTGCGATCCATCAGCAGCAGAATTCCCGCCGAGAGCAGCACCCCAAACGCCAGCAATCCCAGAATCGCTGTAATGAACCACGACCAGACCGTCAGAGGCATGCGCATCATGGTCATGCCCTTCGCCCGCATATCGAGCGTAGTCGTCAAAAAATTCAGCGCGCCCATCAGCGAAGCTAAACAGAAAATGGCAATCGACGTAATCCACAAATCCGCGCCCAAGCCCTCACCCGGCCCAGCCTGCTGAATCGCGCTCAGCGGCGGATATCCCGTCCACCCATGCAGCGGCGCTCCACCCGAGACAAAGAATGCCGCGATAATCGTCACGAATGCGACAAATGTAGTCCAGAATGAAAGCATGTTCAGCACCGGAAACGCCATATCCGGCGCGCCGATCTGAATCGGCAGAAAATAATTCCCAAACCCTCCCTGTGGCGCCGTAGTCAGCACAAAGAACACCATGATCGTCCCGTGCATGGTGAGCAGTGAGAGGTATTGCTCCGGCTTGATCTCACCCACGATCGGCAGCACCGCGCTCGGCCAGTACAGATGCAGGCGCATGAGCAGAGACAAGGCCATGCCCACCCACACTGCGGTGAGCGCCAGAAAAAAATACTGAATGCCGATGACTTTGTGATCGAGGCTGAAAATATATTTTCGGATAAACCCTTGAGGAGCAGCGTGCGCGTGAGCCGTAGCCGAAGTTGCCATTACTGTTTCTCAGCCTCCCGTGCCGCCAGCCACTTGTCATAATCATCCTGGCTGACGACGTGAACCATACCGTGCATCTTGTAATGTCCCAGTCCGCACAATTCGGCGCACGCAATTTCATACTCGCCAATCTGCGTGGGATGGAAATGCATATGAATGTTGAGTCCAGGCACCGCGTCCTGCTTGAATCGCAGGTTGGGAACGAAGAAGCTGTGAATCACATCGACCGACCGCAAGCTTACGTCGACCTCGCGATCCACGGGCAAATACATCGTCCCAGTCACGATATCGTCCTTTGCGTCAGGGTTCGAAGTGTCAAGTCCAACGGCCGCTTCGCCGCCGGCGGAAGGATCCATCAGCTTCACGCTCGTGGGCGCAAATTTTCCATCCGGCCCCGGATAGCGGAAATACCAGGCAAACTGCATGCCGGTAACTTCTACCTGCACCGCGTCCGGGCCAGCCGCGTCAAATCGCTGGCTCGCCCAAACCTTGCTCCCCATCAGGTTCAACCCGATGAACAGGACCGTGGTGAGCGCAGTCCACACAATCTCCAGCTTCACATTGCCGTGCGAGTAAGCCACCGGAGGCGATGACGGCCGCTCGCGATACTTCCACGCGAAGTATCCCAGCGCGAGTTGCGCCGCCAGAAAAACAATTCCCATCAGGACGAGTGTGAGCGTGAATTGTCCGTCAATGAATCCCGCGGCGGCAGAAGCGCCCGCAGGCAGCCACCAGGTTTTAGCGGCAAAAAAGTACGTGCTGGCAAAGGTGATCAGCCAGATCACAACCAAAAGCGCGAGGCCCATTCCCCAGTCTCCCTCAACTTAAGACGACGCGGACGATTTCCCCACGATTGCCCGCGCCCAAGAGCGCAAGGCAACATTGGCGGCGAGTGTAACACAGCCGCATGAGAATTTTGCAAGCCGAGTATTCAAAAAATCCATAGCGAGAAAATTTCTGCCTTAATTCTTATTCCACCAGGTCAGTAAACACAAACGAATCCCGAATCACACTCGCGCCAACCTTTACAGGAACCGCAGCCCTCAGCATCGGCCCAGCATAAACGAACGAATGAAATTCGCCGCGCTCCCCGCAAGGATCGACCCCAGCAGGCAAATCCGAAAGCAGTTCCTCATCAAACTCGCGCCCCGCAAAACGACGATCAAGTTTAGTCGTATCGACGCAAGTCAACTTCGCCCGCACGCCAGATGCAATCATCTCCTGCGCCAGTCCGCGCGTAGGCAATCCCCACACGGGAAATATCGGCTCCAGTCCAGTGCCCGCCAGTTGCTTTTCCCGATAAGCCCGCACGTCTTCAAGAAACAAGTCGCCAAACGCGACCCCTTCGACTCCCTCAGCAACAGCCTTCGCGCAAGCCGCAGCCATCAACGATTCATACTGTTCATTCGAACAAGGCCAAGGCAAGGGAACAGGCCACAGCGAAAGCCCCGCCGCAGCAGCCTGGGCCTGCACCAGTTGCCGCCTGACCGCATGCATCGCCACACGATCGGCCTCCGCATTAAATGTGGTCAGCAACCCAACAACGTCGTACTCTCCACGCCGTCGAAGCACATGTAAACTCCAAGCGCTATCCTTCCCGCTGCTCCACGACAAGAGAATGCGCTTCATCGTCGGTGTCGATTGCTGCCCGTGTTTACCCAGCGAACCCCTTTGTTCTGTGTGGTAGAGATTTTTCGGCTCTATTTCTCCGACCACTCTGGGATCCGCCCCGGAGTCCAAGGTGTACCGGCAGTCTCCATATCCGCCTCGAGCTTCCGCATATCGACATCAACCGAACTGCGAAGCTCGTTCAACACGGTGACAAACTCCGCTGCCGCAACGTTGTAATCGTCGATATGAGTCTGCGTCGGCCTAGCCAGGGAGAACCGCTCGCCTTCCATGATCGCCTGTAGCCGCTCGTTAATCGACGACGGAACATTCTCGTTCCGCTTTTTCAACACATCGTCACCGCGGAGCGACCGCAGAATTGCGCGATCCCGATCCTCGATCGAATTCGCTTCTGCATCGAGCCGCTTTTCCGCCGCCGGAACATCGCGGATCGCCTCCCGCATCTCTTTCAAGTGCACCTGCACGTCCTCCGCCGCATGCGTCGCCCCCGAGACCGCACGATATAGTCGCGACACTTTGCGCAAGAATTCTTCCTGCGCTGCCCGATCTTCGGCGGTCATGGACCCCGCACCCTCTGCAACAACCTTAAAATTCTGCGCCGCTCCCAGTTCAGTCTCGACGCCATCTACCTTTTCAAACATCTTCACCGAATAACTTCCCGAAACCGCCAGTGGACCCATCGCCGACGCCGGAGGAAAATCCTCCCCGTCGTCCGTGCGCTCTTTAATCGAAACCGTCGGATACCTCAAATCCCAAGCTACTCGCTGAAATCCCGCCTCCACGCTGCCCTCAACCCGCCGGATCGCCGCCCCTGCTTCGTCATAAACAATGAAATAAATCTCCGGCTTCGGCTCCTCCGTTTCCGCCCGCAACTCGTCATTCGGCGGATAAGGTAAAGTCTCGCCTTTCTTCGCCGCCGCTTTTTCCGCATCCTGCCGTTTTTCTTTCTTCGTCTTCAACTTTTCTTTCAGATATCCAGTAAATACCGCTCCATAAGGAGGATTCTCCGCCGTATAAAACGCCTCGCCTTGAAACCCGTGCCTGGGTCCGCCCAGCGGATGCCGCTCGATATAAAGCAAAGCATCTTTCACCGGAAACAAAGCCGCATTCTGCTCGACTGCCTGCGCGCTCATCTGCCGCAAAGCCGAAATATCGTCGAGCACATAAAACCCGCGCCCAAACGTGGCAATCACCAGATCGCTCTCCCGCGCCTGGATCACCATATCGCGCACCGCAATTGTCGGCAGACCACCCTTCAACTGCACCCAATGGGCGCCGCCATCGACGGTAAAGAACGCCCCGAACTCGGTGCCCGCAAAAAGCAAATTCCCATTCACCGGATCTTCCGCAAAGGCCAGCACCGACCCATTTTCCGGCAGGTTCCCCGCAACCGAGGTCCAGGTCTTGCCCGCATCAGTGGACTTCAATAAATAAGGTTTGAAGTCTTCATTCTTATGATTGTCAAAGGCCGCATACACCGTTCCCGCATCGTGCGACGAAGCAAACAACCGGCTCACGTAACTTTTGTCAGGAACGCCAGTAAACGATTCGTATTTACTCCAGCTTCCTCCGGCGTCACCAGTCACTTGAATCAATCCATCGTCGGTCCCCACGTAAACCAATCCCTCTTTCCTGGGAGACTCCGACAAAGCCACAATATTCCCGTAGAACGAAGTGGAACCATTCTTGGCCACCGCGTCCGGCTCCCAAACCCGTCCCATCACCGGCAAAGTATTGCGATTGATCTGCCGCGTCAGATCGCCTGAGATCGCCTTCCACGTATCTCCGCGGTCGTCACTTCGAAACAATTTATTCGCCGCAAAATAAAGCCGCGTATGCGAGTGCGGAGAAATAATCACCGGGGAATCCCAATTCCACCGCAGCGGAGGCTCGCCTTTACCCTCTAGCGGTTGCAACACCAGTTCCTGGCCCGAAGCCTTGTCATACCGCACCAGCACGCCATACTGCGACTCCGCATAAACGGTGTTCGCATCGACGGGATCGACCACCGACCGAAATCCATCACCGCCGGTAGTCACATACCAATCCGAATTCATAATGCCGTTGATGTTCCGCGTCCGCTCCGGCCCACACCACGAAAAATTGTCCTGCGTCCCGCCGCACACATCGTAGAAGGGAACCGCGTTGCTCACCGCCACGTCATAGAACTGCACCGTCGGCAAATTCGCCTTAAACTCCCACGACTTCGCGTCATCCCAGGTCTCATACATCCCGCCATCCGAACCCAGCAGCCAGTGCTTCGTATCTTCCGGATCGACCCAGATCGCGTGATTATCGCCGTGATGATTCGTCTCACTCACCTTATGCAAAGTCTTTCCGCCATCGAGCGATTCCCGCAGATCCACATTCATGATCCAGATGCGATCCACATTCTTCGGATCGCAAACCACCCGCGCGTAATACATCGCGCCCACATCAAACTCATTCCGTCGCTCCCAATTCGACCCCTTATCGTCCGACCGGAAAATTCCACCTTTTCCATCCGCAGCCTCAACCGTCGCGTAAACCACATTCGGATCCACTGGCGAAACCGCCAGTCCAATCCTCCCCATGTCGACCGACGGCAATCCATTTTTTAATTTGTTCCAGCTGGCGCCAGCGTCGGTGGATTTATAAATCGCGCTCTCCGGCCCGCCATCGATCAAAGTGAAAACATGCCGCCGGCGCTGGTAAGCCGCCGCATAAAGAATGTCTGGATTCGCCGGATCGAACGCCACATCGACTACTCCTGTGTTCTCGCTGACAGTCAGCACCGCCTTCCAGGTCTTCCCACCGTCGGTTGTCTTATACAATCCGCGATCCCCACCCGGCCCCCACAGCGGACCCTCGGCCGCCACGTACACCACCTTCGAATCCCGCGGATCAATCAGCACTCGCCCGATATGCTCCGATTTCTTCAACCCGAGATTTGTCCAATTCTTTCCGCCATCATCCGAGCGGTAAATTCCGTCGCCATAATCCACGCTGCGCTGCGAGTTAGCCTCGCCCGTGCCCACCCAAACCACCGACGCGTCATTCGGGTCGAGCGCCACCCACCCAATCGAGAACGATCCCTCCTTATCGAACACTGGAGTCCACGTCGTCCCATCGTTCACGGTCTTCCAAACTCCGCCCGCAGCCACGCCCACGTAATACTCAAACTTGTTCTTCGGATTCACCGCAATCGACATCACTCGCCCCGAAGCCACAGCCGGCCCAATCGAACGAAACTTCAGCCCGGCAAAAGTCTCGCCATTCATCCCCGGTTTCTTCTCTTCATTTTTCTTGCCCGGAGCAGACTCTTCCTGCGCAGGCGCACTCTTGCCCTCACCTTTCTTTGCGGATTTGTTACTCTTCGGCGAAGGCGGCACCGCCTGTGGTTTCGCGTCAGAATCCTGCGCGTGGAAAAAAGGTTGGAAAACAAACAAAGCACCAAGGAAGACCGCGGCAAATCGCAATTTCATCAGGAGTCTCCGTCAGGAAATCAAACCGATATGTATACCGCGTTACGGCAACTTTTGAAAGCGTCACAATTCGAACAGCGTTTCAGCGAAAGAAAAAGGCGGCAGTGCATTCCGCCCGCGGCCCGAAACTCCCGCAAGAACCAGCAGATCAACGTAACCAGGCCGGGCATCGCGATGGACCGGCTTCAGCGAAAAAATATAAGTCTCTTGTCCTGCCGCTCTGCCTGTGATATCAGAGGTGCGATGAAAACCCGAGCCTCGATTCTCAGCCTGTTAGTCGCTTTTAGTCTCTCCATCGCAAATTCTCAAACGGCAACTTCGAACCCACAGCCCTCGATCCTGATCAAGGCCGGCAAACTCCTCGATGTGGGCAATGGAGTGTATATCGAGAACGCCGCCGTCTTAATCGAAGGCGAGCGCATCAGGGAAGTAGGCCGTGCCAGCGACGTTCAATCGCACGCGCCCAGGGACGCCAGACTTATCGACCTCGGCCACTCTACAGTTCTTCCGGGATTGATCGACTGCCACACGCACATCATGGCCCGGATTCCCGCGGGCGAAAATGGCTATGTACTCAACCTCGCCACCAAGTCGCAGGCATTTCGCGCTCTCGAGGGGGCGTCCGATGCGCGTATCACGCTGCGTGCGGGATTCACCAGCGTTCGCGATGTGGAAAACGAAGGCTCAGATTATGCTGACGTGGCCCTGCGGGATGCTATCAATCAAGGCCTTGCGGAAGGGCCGCGCATGCAGGTGGCCACGCGCGCCATCGCCGCTGTTGGCCAATACAATCCCTTCGGAGTTTCCCCCGACCTGCCGGATTTTCCCACCGGCGCTCAAATGGTCAGTGGAGTCGACGAAGCCCGCCGCGCCGCCCGTGAGCAGATAGGCCATGGCGCAGATTTGCTGAAAGTCTATGCCGATTGGGACTATCCAACTCTGACGGTCGAAGAAATCCGTGTCGTCGTGGAAGAAGCACACAAAGCCGGACGCAAAGTCGCGGCTCACGCCTATACGGTCGAAGGCATTCGCAATGCCCTGAACGCCGGGGTCGATTCCATTGAGCACGGAAATGATGCCGATCGCTCGGATTTGGAACTGATGAAGCAGAAAAACGCCTACTGGGTTCTGACCAAAGGCTATTACGTCGACCGGCTGAAGACCGAAACCGATCCCCAACGGCGCAGCCGCTTCGAAAAAACCGTGAAACGTGCACGCGAGAACATTGCCATAGCACGCGAATTGGGAGTGAAAATCGCCGACGGCTTCGACCCCGCGAGCCCGGAAGCTCACGGCAAAAATGCCGATGAGATCGTAGGCATGGTGTCGCTGGGCCTCACGCCGATCGAAGCCATCCGCGCCGCGACCGTGAACGCCGCCGACCTGATGGGCTGGCAGGACCGCGTAGGCGCCATCGAAGCCGGCAAGTATGCCGACCTTATCGCAGTCGAAGGCGACCCGCTCTCCGACATAACGCAACTGCAAAACGTGAAATTCGTAATGAAGGGCGGCATGGTGGTGAAGGACTCCCGCTCTCCCTAACCAGTGGAATCCCTGCGGCGTGCCCCCATCGTGAACCTCGCGCACTTTGCGTTGGGAAAATTTATTCCGCTCGGCGGGCAACAAAAAGGCCGCAGGCATTCCGCCTGCGGCCACCAAAACTCCCGGAAAACTACCAGATCAACGTAACCACGCCCGCCATCGCTATCGTATTCGCATTGTGAATAATGAACGTATCGGTGCCCGCAACTTGGATGTCCACCAGATGGCTGTAATCCAGATAGAGAATGTGGGTTCCGGCGGTGCCGCTAAAGCCAGAGGTGATCGCGGCCGCTGCCGGCGACTCGATTCCCGTCCACTCCAGGAAACTCGAAGGCACATGCAGCATCGCGACCTGACCAACGCCACGATACCCCAAATCATTTTGTACGCCCATCACCAGCACCGGAACGCTCTCCGCTGGCGTTACCGCCGTGCTGGAGGCGCCCGCAGCGAGGTTGTACGAAACCTTCGAGGCGTTAGGGGTGGTAATAGTTTGAGTGGCGTGCACTCCGATATTCAACGCCACAACGGCGACGAAGCCGGCGAGCAGCAGCGTCGTTACGCGGGAAACGTTTGCGTGTTTCAAGTGTCAATTCTCCTCGGGTTGATTTGTATGCCCTGACTGGTTATCCAGGGGAAAAGACGAAGCCGTGCACACTACTGGTGGCTTTCGTCGATTGAGGTGAGTGGATCCTGCCGCTATCTTTCGATTGCGGTTTTTGGCCACCTGCTTTTGAGAGAAATTCTGCTGGGCTCTAGCCCTTGAGTGCCCCGGTCAACGTCCGCCGGTAGAAAACGCCAAGAGCCAGCGCCCCGCTAAAGGTGAGAATTCCGGAGCCTGCCTGCATCCAGCGCTCGCGCCGCACCAGCGCGTCCGGCCGCAGAGTCGCGGCCTGCGCATCATTAATTGGAGGCATTATAAAAGCGTTGTTTTCGATCTTTAACCGCGGCGCAGCCATCTCCACCAGCAATCCCGCCGCAAATATCGCCCAAAGGCACAACGCGAGTCTCGTCTGCCCGACCTTCCCGCACCGCTGTGTATCCCTTTGATCGTTTCCGGTTCCCATGTTCGATGTTTCCTTTCGTTAAACATAGTGCGAGCCGGAGTGAAAGCGTTTCAAAAAAAACTAATTCAGAGATATGGGTCAATCGGGGCAGGAATACGAGCCGTAGGCGTCGCCGGCCATCTCTGCGCGCTTTTGCCGCGAGAGTAGGATTTTGATGGAGGGTCTCCAAAAATTATGGGGGCAAAGGAGATGGACTAGTCCACGCCGACGACTCCCACGGGTAACAAAAGACGAGTACATCCATTAAAATCCGACCATGCCCCCCAAGCCCCAAGGCCACGAAACCAGCTACCACAAAATGCAGAAGAACCATTGCTTCGTCTGCGGCCAAAATAATAAGGAAGGCATGCGCCTCAAATTCGTCCTCGACGAAGCCCGCCAAACCTTTGTCTGCAAGTTCCGGCTGGGCCGGCGCTACACCGGACCGCCCGGCCACTGTCACGGTGGCATCATCGCCAGCATCCTCGACGACGCTATGGGCAAAGTAAACAAGCTGCACCAGGTAGTGGCCCTGACGCGAGAGATGACGGTCGAATATTTGAAGCCGGTCCCGCTGCACCAGCCACTGCGCGTCGAAGGCCGCGAGATCCAGAAGCGCGGACGCACCCACGTCAACAGCGCGCAAATCCTGAACGAAAAAGGAGAAATCCTCGCCCGCAGCCGCGGCATCTTCATCGCGATCGACCCGGAAAAAATGTTCGCCAAATACGTGGAAAGATAAATCTTCAGGGTGGGGACTTTGACTTCCAGTTCGATCGCAGATAGCCCAAATTACTCTCTGCTACCAAAGTAATGTTGACTCCCCGCCTCAAATATAGGATTCCTATATTCATGAAGTCCAAACGCATCAGCCACAAAATCTCCCGCGGCAGCGCCGAGCTGGCAATCCTCGCCCTACTCGCAGAAAAGCCCCTTTACGGCTTCGAAATCGCCAGGCAGATCGAAGAAAAAACCGCCGGAGTTCTGTGCTTCACCCTGGCCTCGCTCTATCCCATGCTCTATGACCTCGAAAAGCGGGGCTCCATCACCGGCCGCTGGGAGCCAAACCAAGCCGGGCGCGACCGCCGCGTCTACAGCCTCACACCGGCAGGCAAGAAGGAGCTGGCCCCGCTGCGCAAAGAATGGAAATTGTTTTTCCATGCGCTCGATCATCTCGCAGGGGTGTCGAATGCATGATGGCAGCCGCAATAACCGCGATTGGCTCGCCTTAGTCCGCGAGCACCTGCAACCGCTGAACCTTCCCGCGAAAGAAGCGCAGGAAGTAATCGCCGAACTCGCTGCTCATCTCGAAGATCTTTATGACGAGCACTTGGAGCAGGGAACAACCGAGGCGGAAGCCTTCGAGAAAGTTATGCAAGAAGTGTCGCTATTGGCCGATCTAGCGGAAAAGATTCACCGCGTAAAAATGCAAGGGGGAATCATGAACTCACGAACCAAACAATTCTGGCTGCCTGGACTAGTAAGCCTGGCCTCGGCTATGGCGTTGCTCACGCCTCTAATCACAATTTCCATGCAGCCTCGCTTCCTCGGACGCAGCCCGCTGCAGATGGTTCTTCTACCCTGGCTCGCTCTGCTGCCATTCTGTGGCGCGGCCGGAGCCTGGCTCGCTCGCCGCGCCGGCGGCAATCTTCAAGCCCGCCTGGTTGCTGGTCTCTTTCCTACTATCGCGCTTCTGATCCTGGGCTCAATTTTGGTAGTCACCCGGTTGCTCACGTTTGCCCACCCTGAGTGGTGGTACGGCTTGGTCGCGCTCGCCATTGGCATAATCTTCCCCAGCGCATCGCTCCTCATCGGAACGTTGCCGTTCCTCAAGGCCGCAGAACCCCGATAAAGCGTCACTACGCTGCGGGGCGCCCCAGTTCTCGCACCTTTCGCGAGAAGTGGGGTCGACCGCAGAATCTCGGATTCAATTCTGCTGTATACTGCGCCCGCCAATGAAAACAAACCTCAAGCAATCACTCTCATATTTTTCCTTCTTTTTCGTTGTTCTGACGTCCGCCGCCCAAACCGCCCAACAACCAGCGCAAGCGGAAGCCAAACCGCTCTTCAAATACCAGCAAGTCATGATCCCGGTCCGCGACGGCGTTCACCTGCAAACCGTCATTCTCACCCCGCTCGATCAAAGCGGCCCGCTGCCCATCCTCTTCCGCCGCACGCCCTACGGAGTTCCGGAGAAATCCCCCAGCGAAATGTCCGCTTCGCTAAAAGAACTCTCGAAGGATGGATATATCTTCGTAGCCCAAAATCTCCGCGGCCGCTTCAAATCCGAAGGCATCTTCAAACTCTCGTCACAGGTCGATCTCAAGGACCCGAAGGACACCAACGAAACTACCGACGCCTACGACTCCATCGAGTGGCTGGTAAAAAACATTCCCAACAACAACGGCAAAGTGGGAATGTTCGGCGTCTCCTACGATGGATTGACCACGGCGCTAACGCTTCTTCATCCCCACCCCGCGCTCAAAGCCATCAGCGAGCAAGCCTCGCCCGTCGATCAATGGATGAATGACGACGACCACCGCTACGGCGCCCTGCGCGAAAGCTATGACTTCGAATACGCAGTCCTCGAGCAAGCCGATAAGAACAAGAACACGCATTTCGATTTCGAGACCTACGACACTTTCGAGTGGTATTTAAATCTCGGCCCGCTCTCCAATATCAACGCAAAGTATCTCCACGATTCGATCCCGTACTGGAATTCCACCATCGACCACCCCGACTACGACGATTTCTGGAAGAAAGAAGCGTGGGTTAATCAGCTCCACGCCTCAACCGTTCCCAACCTGAACGTAGCCGGATTCTGGGACCAGGAAGATCCCTGGGGACCGTGGCAGATTTTCCGCCACGCCGAAGAGCACGATCCCGATCGCACAAATTTCATGGTCGCAGGCCCGTGGTATCACGGCGAGTGGCAATCGCCGAAAGGCGACAGCATTGGCCTGATCCCATTCGGAGGTCACGAAACGGCCCGCGAGTTCCGCGAGCAAATCGAAGCGCCATTCTTCCGTTATTACCTCCACGACAAAGGCGACAAGCCCGCCTGGCAGGCCAGCACATTCCAGAGCGGATCGTACACCTGGCACACTTATGCCGCTTGGCCGCCGAAGGAATCGAAACCAACCAATCTCTACCTACACAGCGACGGCACGCTGTCCTTCACCGCACCCGGAGTTGCGAATTCAAACGCTTATCGTGAATACGTTTCCGATCCGGCGAATCCCGTGCCTTACCGCCAGCGTCCCATCTCTCCCACCTATCCCGCGGGAGATTGGCGTACCTGGGAAGTAGCCGACCAGCGCTTCGTCGACAATCGCCCTGACGTCCTAACCTTCACCAGCGATCCGCTCGATCACGATCTCACGATTACTGGACCGCTCGCTGCCGATCTCTTCGCCTCAACCTCCGGCACTGACAGCGATTTCATCGTGAAGCTGATTGATGTCTATCCGCAGAACGCGCAGAAAAACGATTGGAAGGAAGAAGACGGCCCCAAGCCCGGCCAGTACGCGCAGTCGTTAAATGGATACGAGCTGCCGGTCGCCATGGAAGTCCGCCGCGGCCGCTACCTCGAAAGCTTCGAGCAACCCCACCCGCTCACGCCGAACAAATCGACAGAGTGGAAGGTCCCTCTCCGCGACCACGATCACGTCTTTCTAAAAGGCCATCGCATCATGGTGCAAATCCAATCCACATGGTTCCCGGTAATCGACCGCAACCCACAGAAATTCGTCCCAAGCATCTATAAAGCCGGTGCGTCAGATTACGTGAAAGCCAACCAACGCATCTACTGCTCGCCCGATCAACCGTCGCACCTGATCCTGCCGCTGATGCCGTGATGCGGCTATGTCGTCATCCCCGGTTACGTCGACACTCTACGTTGCCAGTGCAGACACCGCTGATTTCTAACCGGTCTTCCTGGCCCGGTGTGAAATGACAAACGGTAGGAGCACGGTCGGACTGGAGCAACGGGGACGGCGGATTAATCTCCCGAGGGTAGCAGCATATCTTCCTGGCCGGCTTCCGGCTGAACCGACGTAATCGGGTAATGGCTCGGGATCGGATGACGTACAGCGTCAGGAGTGTGCTCGGGATGAACCAGCGGCTTCGATCCGCCGAATTGTTCCGCCTCGGTTGATCCGTTGAGCGCCATGGTTGAAGCCAGGCCGCCGCTGATCACCTGCTGGACTTGATCGAAGTAGCCAGTGCCTACGAAGCGTTGATGTTTTACAGCCTGATACCCGAATTCGGTTTCGCTACTGAATTCTTTCTCCTGTAACCGCGAATACGCCGTCATCCCGCTTTGCTTGTAACCGCGCGCGAGTTCGAACATGCTGAGGTTCAATGCATGGAAGCCGGCGAGGGTAACGAACTGGAATTTGTATCCCATCTGAGCGAGTTCGGGCTGGAAGCGGGCGATGGTGGCTTCATCCAGCTTTTTGCGCCAATTGAAGCTTGGCGAGCAGTTGTAAGCCAGCATCTTGTCCGGATATTTCGCGTGGATGGCGTCGGCGAACTGCCTGGCCTCTTCGAGATCGGGATGCGAAGTTTCGCACCAGAGGAGGTCGGCGTAGGGCGCATAGGCCAGACCGCGTGCGATGGCCGACTCGATGCCGCCACGAATGCGGAAGAATCCTTCGCTGGTGCGTTCTCCAGTGCAGAAAATGCGGTCGCGCGGATCGATGTCGCTGGTGAGCAGATGAGCGCTGTCGGCATCGGTTCGCGCCATTACGAGCGTTGAAACGCCCATTACATCGGCCGCGAGCCGCGCGGCGACGAGTTTCTGAATCGCCTCGTTGGTGGGCACGAGCACCTTGCCGCCGAGGTGGCCGCATTTCTTCGCCGACGATAACTGATCTTCGAAGTGGACGCAGGCCGCGCCGGCTTCGATCATTCCTTTCATCAACTCGAAGGCATTCAGGGTTCCACCGAAGCCGGCTTCGGCGTCGGCTACGAGCGGCGCAAACCACGTCTCTGCGGGCGCAATTTTTCCTTCCGCGTGGTGGACCTGGTCGGCACGCTGCAGAGCGCTATTGATTCTGCGGCAAAGATTGGGAACGCTATCCGCGGGATACAGACTTTGGTCGGGATACATTTGTCCCGCGTTGTTGGCGTCGGCGGCGACTTGCCATCCGCTGACGTAAATGGCCTTCAACCCCGCCTGCACCTGTTGTACCGCCTGATTGCCGGTGACCGCTCCCAGTGCCTTTACGTACGGGTCGATCTCGAGAAGCTTCCAAAGGCGCTCGGCCCCGAGCCTCGCCAGCGTGTGCTCGACATGGATCGAACCGCGAAGCCGGAGCACGTTTTCCGCCGTGTACGGACGCTCCACACCCTTCCACCGTGGGCTGGTCTCCCAATCGTAGGTCATGCATTCCTGAGCGAGCGCATATTGCGCGACTCGTTCTTCCTTGGTCATCGAGGGAGGTATGGGCTTCGGTCGGCTAGATCCGTTTTTCGAGACAGGCATTGGCTTCTCCTCGCGCGTCTAAGTAGTGTTCAATATAATGAACAACGATTCATCATACTGGCGAAGCGTAGTCGATTTTCGAGTTGGCGGTCAAGGCGTTTGTTCGATATTATGAACATACATTCGATTTGTTGATCGAATACAGCGTGGCCCCTAATCCCATGAATACGTCGAAAACGTTATCCGAATCGCCGTCTGTGGCCGTTGAGCGGGCTCTAACCATGCTGGAGATCGTTGCCCAGGCTTCCGATGGACTGAGCAATGCCGAAATCAGCCGTAAGCTCAACATTCCGAAGAGTTCTGCCAGCTATATTCTGCGGACGCTGGAGCACCAGGGATACCTGGGCCGTGACTCTGAATCCGGAAAGTACCGCGTAGGCCTGAAGATTCTCAGCCTCAGCCGGGGAGCTTTAGGAGGACTCGACGTCCGCGGGGTTGCGCTGCCGATCATGCGCCGACTCATGCAGCAAACCGGGCTCACGTGCCACTTAGCGGTTTTGGACGGGGCCGAAGCGGTCTACATCGAGAAAGTCGAACCGGAGGGGTTTATCCGCATGGATACCTGGGTGGGGCGCCGCATGCGGGTTCACGCGACCAGCGTAGGAAAGGCGATTGTTTCGCACATTCCTCAGGGCGAGCTGGAAACAATTCTGAATAAGACCGGAATGGAAAAGCGGACTCCCAAGACGATTACCGGCGTGCCTCGGCTGCTGAAAGAACTGGAAAAAGTGCGTGCCGAGGGCTATGCGGTCGACGATGAGGAAAACAATCTGGGGGCGCGCTGTGTCGCGGCGCCGATTTTTGACGAGCGCGGCTCGATTATGGCCAGCCTTGGATTGAGCGGCACGACGCAGCAGGTGAGCCCGCAAACCATGCCCCGCATTGTAGAAGCGCTGAAGGATTCTGCCCGTCACATCTCAATGGGGATGGGTTACCGCGCGCCGCGGCGCAGCGATCATAGCTAGCCGCTTTTGAAGTCGCCGCGTTGGGCATTGGATATGCCAGCCGCAACGCTTCGCGGTGGGCGGCGCAAGGGAACCAAAGCAATGCCTCGCCGGCGATCATGGGCCAAAGTCCAAACCTCCGCGCAATGGTCGCAGAGCCAATATCGCTCAATCCTCCGGGGTGGAATGCGCAGATAGGGGGAGCGTGCGGCTTTGACTTCTGGGGATGTTGTTATGACGTCGGCTTCAACGACGAACAACCGACCTTGACCGAGACAAAGAAACGGCTTTCCACACTGCAAATTCACGCAGCGGCTCAGCATACTATCTCCGCTGGCCTGTTTTACCGCAGACCTGCAAAGCAGACCTGTATTCCCGAATTGTCGGACGAGTGGCCAGAGGCAACGCGGGTTGCATGCTGGGTGCCAAATGCAAGTGTGTTCGATTCGGTGCTGGTGCGCAAGCGGAACCAATTCGTGCTGCCGAATCCTCGGCACGAGACGGGCTCTCGTCTTTTTCGGCAGGCCACAGTCTCACGGCATACTTTGTGATTCTCATAATGCTTGCCCCGCCTGTTCCAAGCCGATACCATTCCAGGAATGGCCCAGCGCGTACTTCTGTGCCCCCCAAGCTATTTCGATGTCGTTGATCACAAGAATCCATACATGTCCCCAAGCGAGCCGGTCGACCTCATCAAGGCGCGGCAACAGTGGGAGGCGTTGTGCGCGGCGCTAGAGCTGGCTGGATGTGAGGTCGAAACGATCGACCCAGTTTCCGGCCTTGAGGACATGGTTTTCGCCGCCAACCAGGTGTTCGTCGGTTTCAGCCGGAAGATCGGCAAATTCGTCGTGCCCAGCCGCATGGTGCATGCGTCGCGGCAGCGGGAGGTTCAGTTTTACCTGGACTGGTTTCGGCAGCGGGGTTTCAAAGCTCTCGACCTCAATCTCGACGGCGATCATTTGGAGGGCCATGGCGATTTGCTCTGGCATCCGGATTGGACGCGCATTTATGCCGGCCACGGATTTCGTTCTACCCACGGCGGTGTGGAGACGTTTGCTGTGGCGATGGCAGAACTGGGAATTCCGGTGATTCCGCTACAACTCGTCGACCCCTATTGCTACCACCTCGATACTTGCCTCTGCCCACTGAATAGCGAGGCCGCGCTAATCTATCCGGGAGCCTACGATAATGAGTCGCTCCACACGCTGAGGGGTTTCTGGAAGCGCCTCCACGAACTCACTGCCGACGAAGCCCACAAGTTCATGGGCAACGGTATCGCGGTCAATTCAACCTACCTGACGCCGTACCTTACGCCGCACCTGGAGAGCATTCTTCTCCAGGAAAATCTAAGCCCGGTCGTGATCGGGACCTCCGAATTCGAAAAATCCGGCGGCAGTCTTTTCTGTATGAAATGCTTTCTGCCGTAAGATCTGAAGAGCAACCTTAAAAGTCAGGTTCAATGAACGATCGCCGCTGTGATCGACAGGACGAGGCCAATCGCGCTGAAAAATAGCCCCGAGTACCAGAAAAGGCGGCGGCCGGAAAGCAATGTGATGGACGTAATCACCAATCCGATTTCGAGAAACACCTCGGCAAGGTCGTAGCGGTCGGCGCGGGCACGTTCCGAGGCTACGTCGCCCTCTAGTTCGCGGGCTTTCGCCTGGATCTCTTCTTTCTCATGTTTATAGCGGTCGGCTTCCTGCGCGGATTTGTCGTGCAGCTTCGCCATCTCGCCTGCGTCTTTGCTGCTGACCGAGGCAGCAAGATCGGCGAACAAGTCATCCTGATGCTGGCGAATATTCTTGGCCTGATAGTAAGCCCATTGGTCGGAGGCCTTCGCCTGCATCACGACTTCTTCCGTGTGGGCGCGGTGCCCCAGCAGGGTGATGACGGCCACGACCACCGCCAGAATTGCCATCGTCAGCGACACCGGGGCAAGGCTCGGGTCGTTGTGTCCATGCTCGGCGTGCTCTTTCAGTTCTTCCAGTTCGTCTGCCATTTACTCCCCCATGACTTTGACGATCACGCGCTTATCGCGCTGACCGTCGAATTCTGCGTAGAAAATGCGCTGCCACGTCCCTAAATCGAGTTTGCCATTCGTAATCGGTACGATCACTTCGTGATGAATCAACAAGGCCTTCAGGTGCGAATCGCCATTATCTTCGCCGGTTTCGTGGTGCTTATAGTTCTTCCGAAAAGGGGCAAGGTGTTCCAGCCACTGGTCGATATCTTCAATCAGCCCATCTTCGTTATCGTTGACGTAAACTCCCGCGGTAATGTGCATAGCCGAAACCAGAGCCATGCCCTCTTTCACCGCACTCTTGCGGACTATCTCCTCGACCTGCGGCGTGACGTGCACGTAGGCCCGATGCGTCTTGGTATGAAACTTCAAATATTCGGTAAGAACTTTCAAAAGCCGCTCCGGAGTACGAATGATTTTACCCGAGAGTGTGTTGAACGACCGGACTATGACTTCCGTAACGGATATACACACCTACGATCACATCCAACGGCTGAGATTTGCGGCATACTCGCATTGTCTTGGAGGTTCCGGTGCCGTTCAGGCTTGATTACGTATCGTGCATTCTAACCGTCGTTTCAACCATTCTTTTAGGGAAGCGCTGCTGGGAGGGCTGGATTCTCGCAGCCATCAATAGCGCCGTCGTCTGCGTGATCGGGTTCCGCACAGCGCAGTTCGGTTTTATCCGGCGAATGTATTTTGCATTGGACTATACGCGGTGAATTTGCGGTCCTGGCGGCGGCCGGAGACTCGCTGAGGTTAGAGTATCGATTTCGAGCGCGAAGATGCGTTAGACCTGCGGCGAGTCTGGATTTTGCTCGCACCGGTGCCGGGAGAATTGAAGCGTCAAGTAATCCTGCGCGCTCGCCACTTGCTTTAGCGACTCCAGAGGAACCTTAAACTCACGATTGCATGCCGAGCAGACGGCGACGGCGGGAGTTGTTCCCAGCCACTTGATCACTCGCAGGTTGCGTTTCGGCATTACGTAGTTTGTTGGGGAATGACGCTACCGCATCGTCTCTTCGATCTCGGAAATCCAATCCGGCCGCTTCAGCACCTCGCGCGGCTTGGGTCCATCTGCGGCGCCGACGATACCATCCTGCTCCATAAGATCAATCAAGTGAGCGGCGCGGCCGTAACCAATACGCAGCCGGCGTTGCAGAAGGGAAGTAGAGGCCTTGCCGAACTCGACCACCAACTTGACCGCGTCCTGATAGAGCGGGTCATCGCCGCCCTCGCCTGACGATCCTTCGCCATCTGCAGCGTGACCTGCCGCCTCCCGTTCATCCTTCGGGGCTTCCAGGAATTGCTGCTGATACTCGGCGGAGCCCTGCGCCTTCCAGAATTCGACCACCGCGGCAATTTCTTTCTCGGTGACCAGCGGAGCGTGCAGGCGGTGCACTCGCGCCGATCCTGAAGGCAGGTAAAGCATGTCACCCTTGCCGAGCAGCGCTTCGGCGCCGTTCGAATCGAGAATGGTTCGGGAGTCGACCTTGGTGGCGACGCGAAACGAAATTCGCGCGGGGAAATTTGCCTTGATCAGGCCGGTGATCACGTCAACCGATGGCCTCTGCGTGGCCAGCACCAGGTGAATGCCGACAGCGCGCGCCATTTGCGCAAGGCGCGTGATCGACTCTTCGACATTGGAGGAGTCGAGCATCATTAGGTCGGCGAGTTCGTCGATGATAATCACGATGTACGGAATTGGCTTATCGTCGGAATCTTCCTCGAACAGGCTGGGAGTGCCACCATTATCGAACAACCGGTTGTACTGATCGATGTTGCGCACGCCTTTCGCGGCGAGAAGCTTGAGTCGGCGTTCCATTTCACGAACCGCATTGCGCAGAGCGTTCGCGGCGAGCTTTGGTTCGGTGATGATAGGCGTATACAGATGCGGCACGCCTTCGTAATTGCCAAGCTCAAGCCGCTTCGGGTCGACCAGAATCAGCCGCACCTGATCGGGCGTGGCCTTGTACAGAATCGACATGATGAAGGCATTGATGGCCACGCTCTTGCCCGAGCCAGTCGAGCCGGCGATCAACAGATGCGGCATGCCATTCAGATCGGCGGTAACGATGCGGCCGTTGATGTCTTTGCCCATGGCCATGGTCAGCCGCGATTTCGAGCCCATGAACTCCTGCGACTCGATGTTCTCCCGCAGCCATATGATTTCGCGATTGTGATTCGGCACCTGAATGCCGACGGTCGACTTGCCCGGCATGCGCTCGATCAGGATGCTCTCGGCTTTCAGCGCCAGGCAAAGATCGTCCGTGAGGTTGGTGATGCGGCTGTACTTGATTCCGGCATCGGGCTTGAATTCGAACGTGGTTACCACCGGGCCGGGATTAATCTGGGTGATCTGACCGTGCACGTCGAACTCGGCATACTTCTCTGTGAGAACCTGCGCCAGCAGTTTTAGTTCGTCGGCATCGACCGACTGCTGCTCGTCTGGACGCTGCAGCAAACTGCTCGAAGGCAATTTGTAGCCGCCTGCGATCCTGGGCATCGTGGTCTTGGCTTTGTGGTCGCTGTCGGCCCTCTGCGTGACCTCGGGCTCAAGAGACGACTCGGGCAAAGACTCCGCGAGAATTCCTCCGGTCGGCGCTGGAACCTGTTCGAGGACCTCAGGCTCGAAGGTGCGTTCGATGCCGGTACGGCGAGGTTCGGACGCGCGCGGCTGGACCGCGGGATCGGCCGCTGCATTTGGCCGCGAGGGAATTAACTGCGCCTTCACTACCGGCTTCGAGATTCTGCGTTTTTCCAGTTCTTTCTGCTGGCTGCGCTTGATGCGCTCTTCCCGCCAGTCTTCGTAGCGATTCCATAGTGCAGTTGCAAATGCGAACCGAGTTGGAAGCCAGAGCTGCATGGTCGAGAATGAAAACGCAGTCGTCAGATACAGGGCGACCGCCAGCACACTGGCGCACACGATATATGCGCCCGTGAGGTTGAGGTAATGGATGAGCACGTCTCCCAAAATCCTGCCCATCAAACCTTCAATGGGAATCACATTCAGCCAGCGCAAATGCCCCGGCAGCAATGCCAAAAGGGCAGGAGCGAACATCAGGAGCCAGATCCCGCCTAGAGTTTTAGCCACTGGGGACTGAATTTTGCGGGAGCTGAACCAGCGCATTCCGACAACGCTGAAAAATACCGGCAGAAGGAATGCCCCGACGCCGAAAAACTGCAGCAGCAGGTCGGAGATGACCGCGCCCACGACTCCAATCCAGTTGCGCGCGACATGAGTTCCGGTGAGGACGGAAGCGCTGTTGAGCGAGGGGTCGAGCGGCGAATACGAAGCGAGAGCGAGGAAAAGGAGGAGCGCAGAGACGCACAACAAGAAGCCGATCAGCTCATTGAGCCGCCGGTTGCCCGTCGGGGAAAACATCCTTGCCAGAAATTCCATGTGGGCCGTTGTTCCCACGGACGCAAATCGGTCCTGTGGCGCAAATCGGCCAGAGCGCAACCATTATTACAAGAACAGCGAGTCAGGGCAATGGACGAATCGGTCAAAGTTGCTGAGTTGGATGCGTAGGCAAGATTTTAGCTCGTCACTGCAGGTGCCACAGGAGCGCCAGCGCAATCACCACTATGCCCGCGGCGATTCTGTAAACAATGAAGACCCGCAGGGTATTCGCCTGCAGGTATCGAATCAGCCACGCAATCGTCGCGTACCCGACCAGCGCGGAAACGATAATTCCAACCATAAATGGGGTTTGCATTCCCGCTGGAATTCCTTCCTTGTGCAATTCGTGAATCTTGAGAAGGGCGGCACCAGCGATGATCGGAGTCGAAAGCAGGAAACTGAATCGCACCGCAGCTGCCCGGGTCATATTACGAAAAAGACCGGCTGTTATGGTCGAACCGGAACGCGAAACACCGGGAATGAGTGCGAAGGCCTGCGCCAGGCCGACGATGAACGAATCAGCAAAGGAAATGCGTGTGAGGGGCTTGCTTAGCTTGCTTACCTTCTCTCCCCACCACATCAGCAATGCAACCACAATCAAGGCACCCGCGATCAGGAAAATATGCTCGCGGAAATACTCGTCCGCGGGACCCTCCAGAAGTTTGCCCGCAATTGCTCCTGGTATCGTGGCAATGGCAAGGAACCAGAGAAGCAAGCGTTCTTCGCGCTGTTCGTCTGGTGAAAGATTTTCATCCGATCCACCCGCTTCGGAAAAGCGCACGACTTTGCCGCCGAACGCCGCACGAACGATCTGAAACCAGGTTCGGCGAAAATAAAACAGGACCGAGAGCAGCGTTCCAAAATGCAGCGCCACATCGAAGGTAAGTTCATGAGCGGGAGACAACTCGTTCCAACCCAGCAGGCGGCGAACGATGATGAGGTGTCCCGAACTGGAGACTGGAATGAACTCCGCCAGTCCTTGGATGATGGCAAGAACAATCGCTTGATAGAGGGGCAAATTTTAATCCGTCGTGTTTCCGTAGGTTGGAATTCCTTGCTGAATGTAGAAGATCAGCCGCTGCCCCCGCAAGGACCAATCGCTCTGTGGGTATTGGCTGATGAGTTTCTGCGCCAGTCTGAGCGCCTGGTCTTTGGATTCGGCAGATTTTTTCTGATTCGGCTCCGTCCTGTAAATCTCAATCAGAGCCGATCGTCGCCAGGCAGCGTCGTACAGCGCTTCCGCGGCCGCGGGAGATTGCGAATGGTCCTTGGCATAGTTTTCGTAAAGCTCAGCTTCTTTGTCGGGGCACTTCGCCAGGCCTTGCCAATCTCCGCAGAGCTTGTTCTCGATCAGGCGAAAGTCAGCCAGATCGGACCATTTCGTTCCCGGATATTTTTTGATCACCAGCCTCATCCACTGTTCCTTCATCTGGCCGCGCATGTAGGCTTCACGTTCGCGCGCAGAGGGCCGCGTCATTACATCGGATCGCTCGATCTGCCAGCGTATGTCGGCGGCACGGTAAAGAGCTTCTGCCGCCAGGGGTGAAGCGGGCATGAGATCGTAGAGGCGGTAGTAGAGCAACTTCGCGTCTTGCGCGGCATCACGGCGGCCGCGCCGGCGGCTCGCCTGATCTTCGGAATCCGCCGCCTCGCCAAAAATGACCCGGTCCCCGTCCTGCGTGGTGGACAGTACGACACCTTTCGCCGGAACCCATCCGCTGATGGTTTTGCCTTCCTCTTCTTCCTCGGTCGCGCCTTCTTCGTTGCTCGGCTCGGCGAGGATTGCCTGTACGTGGACCCAGTCGCGGCCATTTTCAATGACGATGAGTTCACGCCCGCGTCCAACATCGCCCAGTTTTGCGGCGTCGCTGCTTGGGGAGACGTGAATCGTCTCCGCATTAATCACTGTTCCGCGCAAGGCATCGGCAAACACCAAAGATGCGGAAAACAGTACGAGCAGAATCGCGAGAGTTGTAATTCTAAAATTCATCATGTTAATGGCGCCTCTTACGAGATATCTTAAGCGGAGGCTTTCTCGGCGCGAATCTCCTCCAACGTTTGCGGGTCGATATTGCCACCGCTAATGACCGCAACGCTCAACTTCGCCGGTGGAAGCTGAGGCGCGTGAAAAATAAACCCGGCGACGGCAACTGCGCCGCTAGGCTCGGCGACGGTTCCGGGATTTGTGAGCAGATATTTCATTGCCTGAAGAATTTGGGCTTCGGTTACCGTAATGATATCGTCCACGTAGCGCCGCACGTGTTCAAAGTTAATAGGACCCACGCTTTGTGTCCGCAGACCATCGGCCATTGTGCGTGAGACTTCACTGGCAGGGAACTGCACGACCTTCCCGGATCGGAAGCTGGCCTGCGCGTCGGCCGCCAATTCCGGTTCGACGCCGATTACTTTCACCGAGGGCTTGCTTAGTTTAATTGCCGCCGCGACGCCGCTTAGCATGCCTCCGCCTCCAACCGGAGTAAGCACCATCTCGACATCGGGCAAATCCTGCAATATTTCCAATCCCATGGTGCCTTGCCCAGCGATGATCTTTTCGTCGTTGTAGGGTGGAACAATGACATAACCGTGCTGAGCGGCCAATTCTTCCGCTTTAAGTTGACGTTCGGAACTGCCCGGCCCTACCAGGACGATCTCTGCACCAAGCTTCGCCGTGGCATCGCGCTTGACCGCAGGAGCGTTGTTCGGCATCACGATGATTGCCTTCGCTCCCAGTGCCCGTGCTGCGTAGGCCACGCCCTGGGCATGATTGCCGCTTGAGTAAGTGATCACTCCGCGTTTGCGTTCTTCTTCTGAGAGGGAAGCGATCTTGTTGTAAGCTCCGCGCAGTTTGAAAGCGCCGATCGGCTGCTGATTTTCCAGCTTAAGAAAAAGCCGTCGTGGATCGGCGTCGCAGAGTTTGAATTCGAGCAGCGGCGTGTGAAGCGTGACTCCCCGAATACGGTCTTGGGCGGACTGGATGTCTGAGAGGGTGACCATGTGTGTGGGGACCAGAACTAGCGCTGACCGCGATTTTGAACGGTTTCCGGGGCTGCGCTGGGAAAATCCGCGGGAATAGGTCAGACCTCCAATATCACGGGCATGATTAATGGCCGCCTCTGCGTCTGCTTCGAAATATACCGCTTCAAGTCGGCGCGGATTTTCTCTTTGATCACGCCGTAGTCGGTCTTTTCTTCTTCGCTCGACTGCGCTAGGGTCTCTTCCACGATCCGGCGCGCGCCTTCCATCAGGCCGTTGTCTCCGGGATTGAAGCCGCGGGTTACGATCTCCGGCGTGGTTTCGACACGTCCGGAAAGCTTATTGATGGCGATGATGGGCAGCACGATGCCATCTTCGCTCAGATGTCTGCGATCCTTGATGATTAGGTCTTCGACTACGTCGGTGCGGTTGCCGGAGTCGATGCAGACGCGGCCAACGTTTACGCGGCCGGCCTTGCGGGCATTCTGTTCGTCGAACTCGAGAATGTCTCCGCTCTCGATCAGAATCACTTTGCCAACCGAACTGTGCATGGCCCCGGCCATCTCCGCGTGGAGCTTAAGTTGGCGGTATTCCCCGTGCACCGGAATAAAATATTTCGGCTTCACGAGGTTGATGATCAGCTTTAGCTCTTCCTGGCTGGCGTGTCCGCTGACGTGCACCGGGGGCGATGTGCCATCCTCATAAATCACGTACGCTTCGCGCCGGAACAGGTGATCGATCATGCGGTAGATCGTCTTCTCATTGCCGGGAATGATGCGTGACGAGAGCACAACGGTATCGCCCTTCTCGATTTTGGCGTGCTTATGATTGTCGACAGCGGCGCGCGACAATGCCGACATGGGCTCGCCCTGGGTTCCGCTGATCATCACGCAAACTTTTTCCGGAGGAAAATTCCTCATCTCGCCCGGATTGATCAGCAGCCCATCCGGAATTTCGATGTAGCCAAGATCTTCAGCGATCTCTGCCGAGTTGTTCATGGAGCGGCCGATGAAGGCGACCTTGCGTCCGTGATCATGCGCAAGCTCTACTGCCAAACGTATGCGATGAATGGAAGACGAAAAACAGGAGATGAAAAGGCGGCGCTTAGTATGGGCAAAAATTTCGTCGAATTTGCGGCGGACGGCTCGCTCGCTCGGCGTGTATCCCTTGCGCTCAACGTTGGTGGAATCCTGAAACAGAGCGAGCACGCCCTGTTTGCCGTATTCGGCGAAAGCGTGCAAGTCAAAAAGATGGTTATCGGTGGGCGTGGGATCGACTTTGAAATCGCCGGTGTGGATAACGACACCTACCGGTGTATGAATCGCAAGCGCGACGCAATCGACAAGACTGTGGGTTACGCGAATAGGATGGACGGTAAACACGCCGACTTTAAAGCGTTCGCCGGCGCGCATCTCGCGGAGATCTGCATCGTCGAGTAATCCGTGCTCATCGAGTTTGTCTTCAACGTAGGCCAGCGTGAACTCGGTACCCCAGACCGGCACGTTGAGTTCGGAAAGAAACCAGGGCAACGCTCCGATGTGATCTTCATGCCCGTGGGTGAGGATGATCGCACGAACTCGCTGGCGATTCTCGATGAGATACGAAATGTCGGGTACGACTATATCGACGCCGAGCAATTCGGCCTCAGGGAACATGAGGCCCGCGTCGATGACGATGATGTCGTCGTCCCATCGCAAGGCCATGCAGTTCATGCCGAACTCGCCGAGGCCCCCCAGCGGGATAATTTGAAGTTTTCCAGTTGGCATTGGTAAGCAATGATGCTAGCACACGGGAGCTACCGCGCCTCGATCGCTATGGGCCGCACGGAATGCGCCCGATGGCGTTTTGCCCGGTTCTGCGGTAGTGTCGATTTAGTGAGCGAGACGGAACCCAAATCCTGGCTGCGCCGCCGTGTCGAGAAGGCGCTGACGACCGGATTGACGCGTGCCTATTCCACGGTTCAGGTCGATCCTGAGAGGTTCCTCATACAACTTCGCACCGCGTATCGCATGCCGGTAAGCGGCTACCACGGCATGTATTCGCTGGATATTCAGGAACTCGATGCAGTTGCCGACGACATCATTCGAAGCGGGATGAAGCTCGCTGCGGTGGAAGGTGCAGGGTTCGGCATGGGCGGGATGATTACGCTATTACCCGATCTCGGCATTTTGTCGGCGATCACGATGCGCACCATTCAGAAGCTCAGTCTAGTGTACGGATTTCAGTTCAACACAGACGGCGAGATCGCGGATCTTTGGATTGCGGCCGCGAGCGCAGCCGGAGTTGACATCAGCCGAGAGCTGCTGGAGAAAGAGGTCGTGAACAAATTCGTTCCGCGAGTGATCCAGCGCATCGCCGCTCGTGCCAGTGCCGAAGTGGTCGAGAAGTGGGCGGGACGGATGATTCCCATCGTCAGCTCGGCCCTGGGAGCCGGCCTTAATTATTGGTTTGTTCGTGCCTGGGGCGAACGCGCCAGGTCTCATTTCCGCCAGCGACATCTGCAGCTTCGCGAACAAGCCAGCCATGCGGCGCCTGCGAGTGATACATCACATATTCTGCCGCCCTCTACTTCCTAGGTTCGCCTCCACTGCTTGAACGTGTTCAGTGCGTTGCGAGCTTCGAACAGGGGCGTGGTGTGATAGAAAAAAGTATGGCTACTTTTCGCTGCTCGGCAGTTCTCTTCGACCTCGATGGCGTGCTCATCGATTCCACACGTTCTGTGGAGCGGCAATGGCGCGCCTGGGCTAAGGAGAAGGGAATCGATGCAGAGAAGGTCATCGCGATCGCACACGGTGTTCGTGCACTTGAAGTGATTCGCGCGATCGCTCCGCATCTGGATGCTGAAGAGGAGGTGCGCAGACTCGAAGCCCGCGAGGCGGGAGATCAGGTGGATGTGGTCGTGATGCCCGGCGCCATCGAATTCTCGAACTCCATACCTAATGGGCAATGGGGCGTGGTCACTTCGGGAACACGCGCTCTGGCCAGCGCCCGTTTGCAGCTTGGAGGATTCCAGGCTCCCAAAGTTCTGGTGACGGCGGACGATGTGGTCAACGGGAAGCCGCATCCGGAGCCTTATTTGAGAGGGGCACAATTGCTGGGAGTCAAGCCGGAAGAGTGTCTGGTGATCGAGGATGCACCGGCTGGAATTCGAGCGGCGCATGCCGCAGGCATGAAAGTTGTGGGCTTTGCCAGCACCTATCATCCAGAGAAACTGCTGCAGGCGGATGCCGTCATCGCTGGTTTCAGAGAACTATCTGCTGCGGTTGACGGGTCTCATTTGCGTGTTACTGCCGGCTGCATCGTCGGGTCGAAGAGGCTGTGAGTGCGAGGTTCAAGAACTTTATCTCAGCCAGTCTTCATCTCAGCCAGTCTTCCAATTCGATTCCACGATCGGTTTTTTCGTCGCGGTATTTCACGATCACCGGCGTGTACAGGGAAATTCCACTCTCCGCTGCCACGCCTTTCTTTACCGCGCGAGAACCCGGAACAACTACTGCGCCCTCCGGAATCTCGAGCGGGGATTCCTCTGTAGCGCGGTAGACTTCGCCGCGCACAAGATCGTACAGGGGCGTGGAGCGCGTCAGGATCGTTCCCGCACCCAGTACCGCACGCGCTCGCACCAAGGTGCCTTCATAGACTCCGCAGTTGCCGCCGACGAGAACATCGTCTTCGACGATCACGGGTGCGGCGTTGACGGGTTCGAGCACTCCGCCTATTTGCGACGCGGCGCTCAAATGGACGCGCTTGCCGATCTGCGCGCATGAACCCACCAGTGCATGGGAGTCGATCATGGTACCTTCATCGACATAGGCGCCGACGTTAATGAACATCGGAGGCATGCAGATCACGGAGGGCGCGACATAGGCGCCGAGACGTACCGAGGATCCTCCCGGGACGACGCGAACGCGGTCCTCGAGAGAAAATTGTCGTGCCGGGAAGGTGTCTTTATCGACGAATGTAAGCGGTGCGCAGCCGGTTTCTGCAAGTTCGCCGAGGCGGAACCCCAACAGAACCCCGTGTTTCACCCAGGTGTTGACTCTCCATTGGCCGTCGATTTTTTCCGCCGCCCGGATTTTTCCCCGCGTCAGCGCGTCTCGAAACTCAACAAAGGCCGAGCGGGCCTCGGGGTTGCGCTCGACTTCGCCCAAGGCAGAAAAATGCTCGATAGATGTTTTCAGAGACTCCATGATTTCTTGAGATTCGTTGGTGATTGTTGAATGAAACGTGAAATTCGTTCCGAGTTCCTAATAAAGAATTAGAACTAACTGTCGCAATCGTATTACACGCACTTGCACTCGCTGCGAATCAGCACGCCGGTCATCGAGTGCGCCGCATCACGTCCCAGGGCCAAAGTAGCGTATGGCCCGTGCCATCGCGCATGGTTGGCGTCGTGTCCTGCCGGACGGCCTTTGCCCTGGTTGCATTGGCCGCACGACGCACGGTGCAGGACAATCTTGTGCGGGCCAGCAGCCCAATTCTCATAGATATAGAATTCTTTTCCCTCCGCTGCCGGCGCGGTCGCAGCCGCGATCAGCCCGGCCTCGGTTGCGATCTTCTGCAGCTTTGACCTCGTGTCGCGGCGCATGGGGAGCAGGGGCAAGCGGTAATTCTCTTCGATCTTTCCCATCATCGAGAGGACAGCCTTGACGGGCAATGGGTTCGATTCAATAAAATTTGCCTGCATCAGCGCAAGATATTTGCGATGAATGCAGCGTGCGGTCGTCCAGTCATTGTTCAGGGCGGCTCGCGTCAGGTTCGCCATTTCGTGCGGAATCTCATTCGACGCGACGGAAATAATTCCTACTCCTCCGAGCGCGATCACCGGCAGAGTCACAGCGTCATCGCCCGAGAAGACCAGAAAAGTTTCCGGCACGGCGTTGATGACTTCGGCAATCTGCGTCATGTTGCCGCTGGCTTCTTTTACTCCGACGATGTTTGGAATCTCGGCCAGGCGCGCCAGCGTCGCCGGTTCGATATTGGCTGCGGTGCGTCCGGGGACGTTATAAAGAATGACCGGCTTTTCGCCCACGCCCTCTGCAATGGCTTTGAAATGCCTGTACTGGCCCTCTTGTGTGGGCTTGTTGTAGTAAGGAGAAGCCGTGAGAATCGCATCGACTCCCGGCCGCGCCGCAGCTTCTTTGGCTTTTTCTACGGCATCGTGCGTGGAGTTCGATGTCGCTCCCGCAACAATGGGAACTCGGCCGGCCGCGACCTCAATGGCCGTATCGATTACATGCAGCCACTCGTCGTGATTCAGAGTTGGCGTCTCTCCCGTGGTTCCGCAGGGGACTAGAAAATCGATTCCCGATTCGATCTGCCATGCGACGAGATTGTGCAGGGCTGCGTCATCGATGGAGCCATCCTGACGAAACGGGGTGACGAGCGCGGTGCCACAGCCTCGAAGTTGCATGCTTATAAGATATCGCGAATGCGTTGGCGTGAAAACGGAGACTATAATTCGCGCCAAACGTCCCGAAAGTCGTAGAAACCTTTCTTGCCGATGAGCCACTCCGCGGCGCGAACCGCACCCTCGGCAAAACCCTGGCGCGACTTGGCGTCGTGGCAAAGATAGATCCGGTCGGCAGAGGATTCGAGCACCGCCTCATGCATGCCCACTACTTCGCCCTCGCGGAAAGAAATAATTTCAAGAGGTTCTGGAGTACCGCTCGCCTGATGCATTACCTGCTGGATCGCGATGGCGGTGCCCGATGGGGCATCTTTCTTCTGGGCATAGTGCCGCTCGAAGATCTGCCCGGAATAGTCGTATTTCAAAGCTGCGGCAGCGGCGCGCGTGATGTCCAAAAACAAATTCACCCCGACCGAAAAATTGGCCGCGTAGAGGAATCCGAGTTCCTGGGCTCGTACGAGTTCTTTAATGCGATCGAGTTGCGCATACCACCCCGTGGTGCCGACCACCATGTTCTTTCCCGCCCGAACGCATGCTTCGATGTTTCCGATCACGCACTGCGGGGTGGTGAAATCGATCACGACGTCGATGTCCCGCAGTTTTTCCGGAGTGAGAGCTGCGCCGCCGGCGTTGCCTGCCGCTCCCACGTCACGAACCTTGTGCCGCCGCTGGCTGGCGATTTCCGCCACCAGCGATCCAGTCTTGCCGCGACCAAGAATCAAGAGTTCCATAGCTGGCCCAGAATAGTTGGACAATCGAAGTTTGAAAAAGACTCAGCGGAGCAGGGAAGAATTTCAGGCAAAGACTTCCGAATCCAGCTCCGCAAAAAACGTGCTGTGCAGGCGCTGAATCACTTCCGGAACCTCATCTTCCTCGATCACGAACGTCAGATTGATTTCCGATGCGCCTTGCGAGATCATGCGAATTTTCTTGTCGGCCAATTTGCCGAAAACCAGAGCGGCGATGCCCGGCGTCTCGCGCAGGTTCTCACCGACCAGGCAGACGATCGCCTTTCGTCCTTCGTATTTCACGTCAGCCAGTTTAGCCAAATCGGCCGCCAGCGCCGGGATCGCGTTGTTCGAATCCACAGTGAGAGAAACGCTTACCTCGGAAGTGGAAACTACGTCGACGGCTACCTGATGCCGGTCAAAGGCTTCAAAGATCGCGCGCAGAAATCCATGCGCCAGAAGCATGCGCGGCGCGGCCACGTCAATGATGGTAATGCGCTTCTTCACTGCAATTGCTTTAAATATGTTCTTGCCCTGCGGAGCCCGGGTCGTGATTTTCGTTCCTTCACACGATGGATTGCGCGAATTGAGCACGTAAACGGGAATATTCTTTTGTATGGCCGGCAGAACGGTCGCGGGATGCAGAACCTTGGCTCCGAAGTAAGCCAATTCGGCAGCCTCATCGAAGCTGATGACTTTGATTCTTCTGGCGTCCGGGCAAGTGCGCGGATCGGTAGTCAGAATTCCGTCGACATCCGTCCAGATTTCAATGCGCTCCGCTCCCAGCCCGGCTCCAACGATGGCGGCGGAATAGTCGGAGCCGCCCCTCCCGATGGTCGTGGTCACTCCGGCGCGATTTGCGCCGATAAACCCGCCCATGACCGGAACCTGACCGGCATCGAGCAAAGGTTTCACTTTTGCGTGGAGGCGCTGGTTGGTTTCTTCCTCCTGCGGCGCCGCTTGCATGTAATTGTTGTCGGTGACGAGAACATCGCGCGCATCGACATGCACGGCCGGCAACCCGTGGGCGCAGAAGGCAGCGGCAACGATCTTGCTGGAAAGCATTTCACCGAAAGCCGCCACATGATCGGTGGTTCGCGGCGTCAACTCGCCCACGGCGGAGATTCCGCGCAACAATTCGTCCAAGCCTTCAAATTCGCTTCCCAGCTCGGAGTGGAAGTCGGTAAAAAGCGCGGTACCGAGCAGTTCGCTCGCCGTGTTGTAATGCCTCTCCTGGAGCGAGCGGCACAGCTTGAGCGCGGCTTTTCTTTCGCCTCCGCCTGCCGCGCGGGCCATGGTGAGCAGAGTATCGGTTACCTTGGCCATGGCGCTTACCACAACCAGCGGCCTTTGTTGCAGGCGTCCTTTGACGATGGAAGCTACGCGCTCGATGGCCTTGGCGTCTTCGACCGAAGTTCCGCCGAATTTCATCACGATCATCGACGTGGCTTCCTGACAGATCTCTGGGGACGGGTCTCGGACTTCATCTGGTGCCAGCCATGTCGAGGTAGCCTTTGGCTTTCAGCAACTCGGCATTCAACACAGCCGCGCCAGCCGCGCCGCGGATGGTATTGTGCGAAAGAACCGTAAATTTCCAGTCAAGCACGCCACATGGCCGCAAACGCCCGACTGCTGAAGTCATCCCGGCTCCCAGATCGACGTCGAAGCGCGGCTGCGGACGGTCGCTGGCTTCGAGGTACATGACCGGACGCTCTGGAGCACTCGGAAGCTTTAACTCCTGCGGCTCGCTGCGATATTCGTTCCAGGCTTTAGTAATTTCTTCCGGCTTGGCTTTCGTTTTAAGGCGCACTGAAACCGATTCGGTGTGACCATCTTCGACTGCGACCCGGTTGCATTGCGCGCTCATGGCAAAAGTTGCGGGCACAACTTTCGTCCCGTTCAGCTGTCCCAGCAGCTTCAGGGTTTCTTCCTCCATCTTTTCTTCTTCATTGCGGATAAAGGGAATGACGTTGCCGAGAATGTCGAGCGAGGCGACGCCGGGATAACCCGCACCGCTCACCGCTTGCATGGTCACTGCCATTACGGTTTCGAGGCCGAACCGTTGATACAGCGGCGCCAGCGCCAGCACCAGGCCGATTGCCGAGCAGTTTGGATTGGTGACAACATAGCCGCCGGATTTCTCTCGCCAGGCCTGCGAATCGATCAGCTTGATGTGTCCGCCATTGACTTCCGGGATCACCAGCGGCACATCCGACTTCATGCGTAATGCGCTGGAATTTGAAACGACTGCGCAGCCCGCATCGGCAAAACGGGGTTCGAGGTCGGCTGCGATTAAGGCATCGAGTGCGGCGAAGATAATCTTCGGTGCATTCTCAGGCGCGGCCGGCGACAGCTTCATGGTTGCGATATTCGGCGGGATGGCCGTCCTCAGACGCCAGCGCACGGCTTCCCCGTAAGGCTTGCCTTCCGACCGATCGGAGGCGGCCAGCCACGCCACTTCGAACCAGGGATGGTTCTCGAGCATCTGGATGAATCGTTGCCCGACTACACCAGTCGCGCCAAGAATGCCGATGGGAAGCTTTTTGCTCATAGAGGGATATTGGGATTTTACAACAGACCCTCCCGGGCGCTTGAACCGGCGGCTCAGGCAGGGAAACCCAACTTCAAGAGCCTTCTACACGCAAAGCGGCATCGTGAACCAAAACGGACCACCGTTACGTTCTGCCCGTGAGGGGCAATCCCATCTCTGCTGATGTTTTTCGTTCCGCTGGCCGATAGAAGATGCTGGAGGGTCGCCATGCCAGAATTGCGCCAGAATTTCTTCACCAAGGAATGGGTCATCATTGCCACCGAACGGGCCAAGCGGCCGGAAGAGTTGGCCACACATCGCCCGGCCGTGGCGATACCATCATTTGTTGAAACCTGCCCTTTTTGCCCGGGGAACGAAGCAAAGACTCCGCCTGAAGTTATGCGCCATCCGAACGATGCGAACGCGGCATGGGCAGTGCGAGTGATTCCCAACAAGTTCGCCGCGCTTTCAAGCGCGGCCCAACCCACGCGCAGCCTGCAGGACGTGTGGCGGCGCATCGAGGGTTTTGGCTTTCACGAAGTCATCATCGATAGCCCCGACCACTCTGGCGTAATGGCTCTCCTGCCAGAGGCGCAGGTAGCTAATATTCTGCGCGTATACAAGGAACGCTACAGACTGCTCAGCATGGACCGCCGCATCAACCACGTGACCATCTTCAAGAATCACGGAGCCGATGCCGGCGCCAGTTTGCAACACCCGCATTCCCAGTTGATCGCTACGCCGGTGATTCCGAGCCAGGTCCGTCATCGCCTGCACGAGGCTCTCCGCCACTATGACGATGAGGGGAAGTGCATGTTTTGCCATATGGTGGAACGGGAGGTTGAGGAGCAGACACGGCTGGTCGTAAAGAGCGAGCACTTCGTGGCCATGGAGGTTTTCGCCTCGGCCACGCCTTTTGCCACCCACATCTTTCCTTTGCGCCACATGGCTTGCTTCGGTGAAATCTCGGCCTCGGAACTTGCCGATCTTGCTCGTGTGCTGCGAAGCCTGCTGGCCAAGATATATATCGGGCTGGAGAATCCCGATCTCAATTTCACTATCCGCAGTGGCCCCTCCGATTATGCCAGCGCCCGTCATTTCCACTGGTATGTGAGTGTGATTCCGAGGCTAACGCGCGTGGCAGGATTCGAGCTGGGTTCCGGGATGTTTATCAATACCGTATTGCCGGAGACGGCTGCGGAATTTCTTCGCAATATCGCGGTGGAAAAGTCAGCAGGAGCAGCCGGCATGTAATATTCGCGACCCGAGATCGGAAAAACGCGCATCGGAGCCGATAAGGCGGGGCTTACTTTGGCGTAGAGCTGCGGGTGTCGAGCATATATTCATTCAGCGGTCCGAACTTTCGCTTCTCCGCATACAGCCGCCAACGCCGGAATACGATGCGCAGGCTGGCCATCACCGGGATCGAAAGAAAAATGCCGAGAATACCGGCGATTTCGCCGCCGGCCATGACTCCAAAAATCGCGGCTAAGGGATGTAGTTCCACGCTTCGGCCCATAATGCGGGGGGTCGTCACATAATCTTGCAGGACCCGCCAGACCCCGAGAAAAACGATCACAGCGAGCCAATGGGGAAAACTCATCAACAGAGCGACAGTGAGAATCACAACCGCCGCGGCCAGAGGCCCGACCACGGGGATAAATTCCAGAAGCCCGCCCAGGCTGCCCAGCACCAGCGCGTAGGGCATTCGCAGGATAGCCAATACGGCGGAATACGCGCAAAAGGTGAGTGCCGCCAGAATCAGCTGCGCCCGTATGAAGTGAGCCAGCATCTGGTTCAAATCGCTGAGCACGCCTTGCAGCAATTCGCGTTTCGGCCGTGAGGGCACCAATCCGAGCAGAACCTCGCTGAAGGCCCGCCCGTCATTTAGAAAAAAAATCGACAACACCGGCACAACAAAGAGCAGCCATGCCTGCTTGGCCAGATCAGCCACCCAAAGGCCGACTCCTCTTCCGAGGTTCGCAATTTCGTGGCTGTGACTTGCCAGATAATTGCGTGTCAGGTCGATGATGCGGGAATTCCATCCCTGTTCCCGTCCGATCCGCTCGGCGATCTGACCAGAACTCAGCTGTGCGAGGTCCGGGAGTGATTGCACGAGGCGGCCACCTTCGCGGGTGATGCGCGGGCCGGTCGAAACGAACAAAAGAACCAGCAAGCCAAGAAGCAGGAGATAGATGACGGCGATGGCGCGGCCACGGCCATGAAGAAGCCGCTCCAGATGCGACACGAGCGGGCTCACAAGGTAGGCAAAAAAGATGGCAAAGAGAAAGGCGATCAGGCTTTGGCGGGCGGCGTAGAGAAATCCCAGCGCCAAGCCGAATAACAACACCGTGATCAGAACCCGCGCAGTACGTCCGTCGGTAATGGGCATGCCTGCTACCTTGTTCCGATTCAGTGTCTCGCATTTACCGCGCTGACGCTAGTCCCGAACTACTTCCGTATTGGCGTCGGGTATTAAGACGCGAATCAGTTTGAACTGGTCTTTATCGTCCACCCACAGGGACCATGAAAACTCTTCGCCCACCAGGTTCAGGCGCATCAGTTCGCGCTGCGCCCCACGGATCGTGACCTTTTCCCGTCCGACCAACTCCATCTTCACTCGCAGCGAGGCCCGGTCCTGCGGAACCAGCACGCCGAATTCAAGGGGTCCCTGCTGGCACTTGGTCGAAGCATCTTCGGTCTTGCAGTTCGTTGCCAGGTAGCGCCACGCCAAGACTTCGCGATGTATAAAAAAGTTATTGTCCAGGATGGCCGAGGTGCTCGGCATCAGGAAAGGCTGCTCGGCCGCTTTAGCCGAAGGTGAGCTGGTTATCTTCTCCAGCAGAAACTCGTTGTTGGGTGTCACCAGCAGAGATCCGGTCCCGTCGGTCCAGTCGTATCGCATCAGCTCCCCGAGGCCGGTCATTTCCAGTTCCGAGTGCTGCTTAAGTGCCACGGAATCGCCCACATCCTGTAAGCGCGACTTCACCGTGCTTATGCCGTTCTGTTGCTGGACGCTGAATGTTTCGGTCACAACCCGCTGGCCTCTTACGAAGACTCCGAACGACCCTGAGTCGACCATTCCGCTGGCGGGCGCTTTTTCCTTTTTGTCGCCTGCCCACAAGAAAGCGCTCGAGGCCAATACCAGGCCGATTGCAAATCCCGAAGCTCGCCTCATGCTCACGGTTTGTTTCCTCATTTCCTACGCTTTTGGGTTCGCCGTTGCGGCCGCAGCTCGAGAACATCCATTAAATCTGCTGCTAAATCTGCTGCAATTCGGGCTACTGTTTTTCCTGTGGTTTCGTGACGTAACGTTGCCTTCAGATAATGTGGCCGCCGCATGTCATGCAGTTCGCGAAACCTGGCAAGACTAGTCAGCAACGGCCGTTCCCGCTCTTGCTGCCCGGACTGCTGTTGGCAGCGCTTCCACAATTCATCCAAGCTCGCATCCAAAAACAGGGTTGGGATGCCTGCGGCTTTAATCATGCTGACGTTGGCAACCTGCGCAAAAGCTCCTCCTCCGAGAGCTATGACTCGATTTGGTCGGGCTCGCAGCTCGTCCAACACATCTCGCAGGGCAGCTTGTTCGGCGAGGCGAAACTCTGCCTCTCCGTTGTCCCGAAATATCTCGTAAATTTTTCGTTGTTCGCGATCTTCGATCCGGTCGTCAAGGTCTTCGAACTCCCAGCCGATCTGTTTCGCTAACGCACTGCCCACGCTACTCTTGCCGGCGCCCATGAACCCAATCAGGATCACGGCTGGCGACGCGATGGCCCCGGTACCTCCACTAGCAGCGCGTTTCAGTTTGCTACGCCGCGGGTGCTGGTTCGGTTTGCTTTTAGCTTTGCTTATTGTTTTTCGGAGCGTTTTCTGAGGTGGATTTTACCATTGAAAGTGCGAAGAACCACGGTGGAAGATGCCGCCACACGGCCTACAGTACCTGCAAAGGCACGTCCTTTATCGAGTGCGAACCAGGTATGAGCCTTTGGTTGCAATGGAATGTCGTCACTGACTTCGCCGCGCACGGAGCGCGCGCTTACGTCGGCTGAAGTCCATTCAGGAATGGTGGCTTCGATATCGCCGCTGTGACTTGTCAGCCGGTATTCGCCGCTGTTGCCGAAATCGCCGATGTAATTGATCCGCCCGCTGGTGGAGACTACCTGCACTAGGGGACCGGTTACGCCGGTCAGGGTTACCTCTCCACTGAGCGAATCGACTTCGACGTGGCCATCCTGAATATTCGAGAGATTTACGGCTCCGTTCATGGTTTTTACATGGACATGAGCGTCCGAAACGTCGCGTACGTCGACCACCGCGCCTGCCCCTTCGAGGCTGACGTCGCCGTGAAGCTTCTCCGCCCGCAGCGATCCGTTACTCGAGTGGAGTGTGATGCTGGCATCGGCTGGAATCTGCAATTCGTAATCGACGCGCCCCGATTCGGCGTCGGCGCCGGAGAGCAGGTGGGATTGAATATCGACTCGGTTGCCGTTCTGGTTGTTATCCACTTCCACTTTGTCGGAGTGCAAGACAGCGTTTACCACAACGCTATTGTCGGCGGAAGGTTTCACGTAGATCGAACCATAGGGGTTGGTGACCGAGACGCCGGCCTTCGGCCCTACTGAGAAGCGATATTGCTTGCGGCTCTGCGCAACCAGAGTGCCTGCCACAATCACTCCGATCGCAACTGCTTTTGTCGCGCGTTTCGTATTCATTGCCGACTCCCCCAAGCTCGCAGATATTGCCGGTAACTGTTCCCTGAAGAAACTTGTGCCTCTACGGCAGAGTGCGATCCATCGCCATCTCGAATAGCATGGATTTTTGTTGATAAGCATCCAGTAACGACCGGCGGGCGTCCTCGTCGTTCGGGCTCTCCTGCACCAAAGCCTGAGCGTCGTGAATCGATTCGTTCACGTTTCTCAGGTTCTCCTCATACTGAGTCTTCATGGTCGGAGAATTCAGCGAGACTTCCTGCAAGAGATCGTCGTCGTTAAGATCTCCCTGGTCCGAATAGGGGATGGACAATGAAGCATGCTGCTGAAGGTCTGGCTGTAACCGTTGGCGCACGAAAATCCCTGCGGCAAGCAAAAGCATCGCGGCCGCGGCGGGCATAAGCCACTTAGCGGGTCCCCATTGTGCAATGAAGGATGGCACGAAGGGGCTGGGTTTCTGTTGAGGACGAATCAACCCCTCTTGCCGCAATGCGCTTTCAATGGAATTCCAGACTCGTGGGCTAGGCTCGTCAGCGTCCTGCAACTGGCCCGCTGTTGAGATAATCAGATTTAATTCCCTCACCAGCCCCGCGCACGCTGGACAATTCCTCAAATGTGTTTTTTGTTCAGCGGTCGTGGCATCTTCCACTTCCGCCAGACTCTCCTGCAGTTCCACGCAAGTCATGACCCGACTTCTCCCCAAGTTGGCTGCAGCCTGCTTCCGCTGCCGCTCTTGCCGCCACTGCCCGAAAAGCAATTTTCTTACGAGTAACCTAACCTGCTTTAGATTTCCCGGCCTTTTCGGCTCTATTCATCTTGAGCAGGTCCCGCAACTTCATGCGGGCTTTATGTAACTGCGATTTGCTGTTGCCTACCGAGCACCCGGCGATCCTGGCGATTTCATTGTGCTCGAAACCTTCCACATCGTGAAGAACAAATATCGTACGATACCCCGGGGGCAAACTGTCCACTGCCCTTTGTAACTGCATGCGGTCGATCGATCCAGCCAGGGCCACATCTTCCGCTCCGAAGTCCTTTTTCGGAGACTCGTCATCGACCCCTTGCGTGCTCTCTTCCAGCGAAACCAGGGGAAGACTTTTCTTCCGCAGATGCATCAGCACGACGTTGACCGCTAGCCTGTGCAGCCAGGTCGAAAATGCCGACTCACCCCGGAAAGTTCCTATCTTGCGATACAACTGCAAAAAGGCTTCCTGAGCCAGATCTTCCGCTTCGGCGGTATTCGCTGTCATCCGAAGACACAAAGAATATACGCGCCGTTTGTGCTTGTCATAGAGCAACTCGAACGCTTCGGAGTCCCCATGCTTGGCTCGTTCGATTAGCTGGGCTTCGCTAGGTTCGATGCTTTGTTTTTGATCTCGGGGCTCGGTCAAGTCGCCTTTTCCGGCCGCACTGATTGGGATGCGGCGTAAGTCTCTTATGTTGTATCGTTTGCCTAGCTTGGCGGCGATCGCAAACGGCATTGGAAAGTTCCAGAATATCAGACTATTTCTACCGAACTACGGATGCGGGCACGCGATAGATTCTGTCTGGCATCCACACCGGAAACCCTTTGCCTTCCGAGCGTTGGCCATGGATACTCACCTAAAATATTTAAACCCCGCAGCTCAGCAATAGTGGCAACCTTCGGAATTTGGAATCCTCGGACCGTGACCTCCGTAACCTAGGTCGCACTTTTCGCCGTAGTGATCGTTTCGAGTCCATGACCATGCGGCCCCAATTCCCGCTGGCGCAATAGAAACGAAAAAATGACTCCCAGAATCCCCAGCGCGGAAAATATCCACATCCCTAGACGATAGCCCGCCGGATTCGAGGCGTCGGCGTGGCTGTAGTTATTGGCCCAACCCACCAAAAGATTGAGACCGAAGAGTCCGATGTTCTGAATCATGGTCATCAACCCATAGGCAGTCCCCAGCTTTGCCTGATCGACGATGTAAGCGACCGAGGGCCACATTACCGCCGGGATCAGGGAAAATGCCACTCCCATCATGGCCATCGGGATGTACAGGTTTATCTGCGTGTAAGCCATCATCAGGTAAACCGGAATCAGCAGCATCGACCCAAACATCATCAGGAGGGCCCGTTTGCCGACGCGATCGACCCACAGTCCGAATAATGGAGTCGCAATCATGGCAAACAGAGTCAGCATGCTCGATAGAAACCCGCCAAATTCGCGGGAGGTTCCGTGAGCCTCCATGAAAAACTTTACGGCAAAAGTTTGAAAAGGGAAGATAGCCGAGTAGAAAACGATGCACAGAGCCACGATGAGCCAGTAACTTGCGCCGAATTTATATAGATCGGCAAAGACGACTTTATCGGTGGAAACATCGCCCAAATGGTAGTTCTTTTCGGCGCGCTCCTCCAACGCCCAGTACACAGCAGCTCCCACAACGCACAGAGCCGAGAAACCGACTGCGATCAGGAATGGTTCCCGCCAATTCGCATACGCCGAGCGGGCCCAGGTGGGGGAGTTGAGCGCCGCAAACGTGCCCAGGCGCGAAGCGGTCAGGTTCAATCCGAAGGCGAAACTCAGCTCTTTTCCGCGGAACCAGCGAGCCAGAGCGGTTACGACGGCAACATTCAGCGATTCCGCTCCCATGCCGAAAATGAGGCGGCCGAGCGCCATAATTGAAAGATGTCCGGTCGCCGCGGTAATGGCAGGGCCGATGAACGAGAGCACGGCAAAGATCATCAACGCTCTCCTCAGCCCAATCCGGTCAATAATGACCCCTCCGATCAGCACCGTAAAGATGTTGGGAAAGCTGTAGATCGCCTGCAGAAATCCGATGTTGAGATCGGTGAATCCCAGTTGTTGCTTCAGAACATCGGCGAGCGGGCTGAGCGCGTCGTAGGCGTAATAGCTGCCAAACATCGCCAGGCTGACGAAGATCAATACCAGCCAGCGGTAGATACGGCTTGGTTCAGGACGGGTTTCGGGCATTCCCTCTCGACCGTGGAGCAGAATTAAGGAACCGAATTGCGAAGCGGAAGATTAGCAGATCAGGAGATTGTCTGCAGCAGGGAATTTGCGGCTTGAGCCAAACCGCTCGGGCTCCATTCTAGTATTTAACAATCGCAGCGAACGATTTCGGATGGAGAGAAGCTCCGCCGACCAGCGCGCCATCGATCTCTTCCTGTGCCATGAGAGCCGAAGCATTCTCCGGCTTCACTGAGCCTCCGTAAAGAATGCGCAGCATGGACGCGAATTCCACCCCGAAGATTTCCGCGGCTTCGCGGCGGATCACGGCGTGAGCCTCGGCCGCCATCTCGGGAGTCGCTGTTTTTCCGGTGCCGATCGCCCAGACCGGCTCATAGGCAACCACCAGCTTCGATGCCTTCTTCGACGAGACTGCATGAAATGCCCGCACACATTGCCGGCGCAGAACGTCATCGGTCGATCCCGCTTCGCGTTCTTCGAGCACCTCGCCGACGCAGCAGATCGGCGTCAGTCCGGCTTCCAGCGCGGCCTTCAGGCGCAGGTTTACGGTGTCGTCAGTTTCACAAAAATATTGCCGGCGCTCCGAGTGGCCGATGATTACGTGAGTCACGCCCAGCGCGAGCAGCATCGGCGCCGACGTTTCCCCCGTAAAAGCCCCTTCAGCTTTCCAGTGAACATTCTGCGCGCCAATCGAAAGGTTCGAGCCGTTCGCCGATTCCAGCGCAGCCGGCAAATCGATGTCGGGAGGGCAAACTACCATCTCGTCGCGGTCGTGGCCGGAAACCATCGGCAGAAATTCGCGAAAGAACTCGCGGGTTTGGTCGGGAGTTTTATACATCTTCCAGTTGGCGGCAATGAGCTTCTTTCTCATGCAAATGCCTTTTCGATTCGGAATGGGGAAGCGGTATTCGAGCGGGACAATTGTTCGGCGGCGCGTGTGTATGCCTCTAAAGTGTGAACACTGAAGAGGACGAAGCGAATCCTGCTGACGTGCCTCGCCAGGATCAGAGCTTCAATTGTGGAAGCGATCGCGACGAAAGCAGCATCGGCAAGCGGGTAGCCGTAGGCGCCGGTCGAGATCGCCGGAAAGGACAACGATGACAGTTTGTGTTCATCAGCCAGGGCGATGCATTCGCGATGACAACTCGCCAGCGTCTCACTTTCTCCATGCGATCCGCCGCGATAGACAGGGCCAACGGTGTGAATCACATGTTTCGCAGCGAGGCGTCCGCCGGTGGTGATCACTGCCTTTCCTGCGGCAAGGGTGCCAATCTTACTTACGATCCGCCGGCATTCGGCGAGAATCACAGATCCGCCGGCGCGATGAATCGCGCCATCGACGCCACCCCCGCCCAGCAGAGATGAGTTGGCGGCATTTACGATTGCATCGGTCGTTTCGGCGGTAATGTCGGCAGGACCGTGAAGCTCGATCGTCTTCTCGCCATTCAGGAGGAGTCGAACCGCAAAATCTCGCGCGCCTGTGTGCACACCGGTCACTTTTTGTCCGTCAGCGCTTCGACCCCGGGCAGCTTCTTGCCTTCGAGAAATTCCAGCGATGCACCGCCCCCGGTGGAAATGTGGGTCATCTTATCTGCCACTTCAGCCGCGTGCACCGCCGAAACCGTATCGCCGCCGCCCACGATCGAGATCGCTCCAACATTTTCAGCCACGGCGTGAGCGATCTTAAAAGTCCCGCGCGAGAATCCTGGAACTTCAAACACTCCCATCGGCCCGTTCCAAACGATAGTGCGAGCCCGCGAAATTTCCTCGGAGAACAGTTCAATTGATTTCGGACCGATGTCGAGTGCCATGCGGTCGGCAGGGATCGGCTGACCCTCGCCGATTTGCTGCACGACTGCGTTGGCCTCCGGCTTTATCGCGACGACGTGATCGATCGGCAGAAGGATCCGCACATTTCGTTGCTTCGCTTCTTGCAGCAGTTGCCGCGCCAGATCGACCTTGTCGGCCTCGAGCAGAGATTTTCCGATTTCCTGCCCTTGAGCCTTGAGGAATGTGTAGGCCATGCCTCCGCCGATGATCAGCGAATCCACTTTACCCATCAGATTGCGAATCACGCCAATCTTGTCGCTGACCTTCGCACCGCCCAGAATTGCGACGAACGGAGGCTCCGGATTTTCCAATGCCTTTCCCAAGTATTGCAGTTCCCTCTCCATCAGAAGGCCCGCGGCCGATTTCGATACGAACTTCGTGATGCCCACAGTCGATGCGTGGGCGCGGTGCGCGCTCCCGAAGGCGTCATTGACGTAAAAATCCGCAAGGTTCGCCAGTTGCCGCGAGAACGCTTCGTCGTTGCCTTCTTCTTCCGCGTGAAATCGCAGGTTCTCCAGTAGCAGCGTCTGCCCTTTTTCCAGTTGAGTCGCAACTTCTTCCGCCTCGGGGCCTACGCACTCGGGACAGAAGCCTACGTTCTCGCCGCGCGCCAGTTCTTTGTCGAGAACCATGCGCAGCCGTTCGGCCACCGGCTTTAAGCTCATCTTCGGATTTGGCCTGCCCTTGGGCCTTCCCAGGTGTGAAGCGAGAATCAGCCGGGCACCGTGCCGCAGCGCGTATTCGATCGAAGGCAAAGTCTCGCGGATGCGCGTGTCATCCATGACCCGCCCGTCATCGAGTGGAACGTTGAAGTCAACCCGCATGAGGATGCGGTTGCCGTTAAGTGGAAGATCTCGTATGGACAGCTTGGACATCGGCTGGTCGTCCTTTTAGCGGGGATAATTTAAATAAGGATTTGGCGCACCCGCTCTGCATTCATTGCTGCTTTTACCAATTCGACGGGATGCGTGCTTTACAGGCCCTTGCCGGCGATGTAGTGGATCAGGTCGCGCACGCGGCATGAATATCCCCATTCGTTGTCATACCAGGAGATCACCTTCACGCAGTTACCGCCAACTACGAGGGTCATCGGAGCATCCACGATCGAAGACCGCGAGTCGCCCTTGAAATCCGAGGAAACCAGTTCATTCTCTTCAAATCCCAGATATCCCTTCAGGGGGCCGCTTTCCGAAGCCTTCTTCAGCGCAGCATTCACTTCTTCCCGCGTCGTCTTCTTCTCGACCCACGCCACCAGATCAACCACCGACACATTCGGCGTCGGCACGCGCATGGCGAAGCCGTCGAGTTTTCCTGACAGGTCCGGAATCACCAGCTTCAGCGCCTTTGCCGCTCCCGTGGAGGTCGGAATCATATTGATGGCCGCAGCCCGCGCCCGCCGCAAATCCTTATGCGGGAAATCGAGTATTACCTGGTCGTTGGTATAGGAGTGAATGGTTGTCATTGTCCCGCTGATAATTTTGAACTCGTCATTGATGACTTTGGCGATCGGTGCGAGACAGTTCGTGGTGCACGAGGCATTCGAAATGATGTGATGCTTCGCGGCGTCGTATTTGTCTTGATTGACACCGAGAACGAGGGTGACGTCTTCATTTTTCGCCGGAGCAGAGATGATGACTTTTTTTACGGTACCGCGAAGATGTTTCTTGGCATCGACTGCGTCGGTGAAGCGCCCGGTCGACTCAATCACAACCTGGGCTCCAACGGATTCCCACGGCAGCGCGCCGGGATCTTTCTCTTTGAATACCTTGATGGTTTTGCCATCGACCGAAATGCTGTCGGCTCCGGCGGAGATCTTGTTTGGAAGGTTGCCGAGAATGGAATCGTATTTGAGCAGGTGCGCCAGCGTCTTTGGGTCGGTCAGATCGTTGACCGCCACAAACTCGAGATTCGAATCGTTAAGGGCGGTGCGCAAGACGTTGCGCCCGATGCGGCCGAAACCGTTAATACCGACTTTGATTGCCATGATCTCTCTCCGTTCTTCGTTCTATAAATGCCTTGTAACGCCCAAGAGTCTTATGGAACAGATGATGGTAGCAGGAGAGGGAAGCGCCGTAAATCACTTGGCCTGCGTTATGAAATTCTTATGGTCGTAGATGGCGTGCAGCGCGCTCGGTTGAGAGCAAAGAGGAGGTTGAGGTTAAGGAAAAGTGATCTCGATGTACGAGTCCGTTCGACGCCAGACCAGCGGCAAACGCGCCATCCAATACTTTCGGTTAATCGATTGCCGCGCGTGCGCATGTTCTTCGTGGGGCAATATACGTGCCAGGGCCGCGGACTCCGGCCCGGTCACTCTTCCGCGAATTGTGCAGGGAGCGACCCGAACCTGTTGGTTGTTGCGCAGGCGTTTCATCTTTCCCATATCGCTGCGCGTCATCACATAAAGCTTGTCGGCGTCCTCCCCGAACCAGATCGGCGTAGAAACCGGCGTCCCATTCTTCCGAAAGGTGGTGAGCGACATGTATTTTTGGTTGTGAATTGCGGCAGGGATTTGGCCCGGCATCGTTATCTCCCAACTTTCGGCTGCGTGGCCATAAGTGCGGCAGCGAACGGCTGTCTCGTGTGGTTCATACGAGGTTCCAGATTGATCGCACCCTCGCTTCTGTGTTAAAAGCCTTGCATGCGCAAATGGATGCGCGAGCGCTTACAGCGTCGCAAAAAAAAGCCCGCCGAGGCCTCCGACCAACCCGCTCCTCCACCTCTACAACCGGCCTATTTCGATGCGGGAGCGCCTCCCGAGACCGAGTCCGAAACAACGGACACAGTCGAGTCGTCGGCTCAACCGGTGGATGCTTCTTCCGGTCACCGCGAGGAAAGTACCGAAGAACCTTCGGAGGCGCAGTCTGAGAGGCCCGCTCCTGCGGTCCAAGCTACATCCAGAAACGCTGGGCAGGGAAGTGAGGGAACCCGTGGCCGCCGCCGCCGTGGTGGACGTGGCCGCGGTGGTCGGGGACGCGAGCAAGCTGTCGCGCAGGCATTTACTCCCGCTGCGGTCAAGGGGGCTATTCCGTTAACTCCTAAGCCAGATGGCGAGGAAGAAGGCGCAGACCGTGGAGAAGCTGAAAGCGAACCGGCAGCGGCTGAGGCGGCTCCGCCCGCCATTACAGCTAGTCCTGCAGCTCCACGTGCTCCGAAGGGCATCGTGGTTTTAGCGATTGGTCTGCCCGGGTCCGGCAAGAGTTCGTGGTTCAAGCGGCATAGCATAGTCCCGTTGTCGAGCGACATGATGCGCTCGCTTTTATTCGATGATGTGCGTGAGCAACGTTATCAAGACCTCGTTTTCTCGAATCTCCGTTCCATGCTGAAGTCGCGCCTGATCGCCAAGCGTCCAACGAATTACGTCGACGCTACCAACCTGACTCCGCAGGAGCGTCAGCATTGGATCAAGCTGGCCAAGGATTATCAGTACGAAGTGCAGGCGGTGTTTTTTGACGTGCCGCTGGAGGTTTGCATCGAGCGCCACCAGCGCCGAGACCGCGTCGTTCCTGACGACGTTATGCGACGCATGGCTGCGAAGTTGAAGCCGCCTACTTTTGACGAGGGATTTGCGAAGATTACTGTTGTCAGAGTGAAAAAGAAAGAGTCGTAGCCGACCGAGAGTGATCGAGCCTAGCCCCTCAGATGCGGCAGCAGTTCCTTGAATGCCTCTGTAGAAGAAGATCGCATCAACTCATAAATCATCATCTCGGTGGAAGAAATCACTGCGCCGGCCGCGCGCATTCTCTCGAGGCCGATCTTCCAGTTCCATTCCGTCCGCGAACTTACCGCGTCGGAAGCGATGTGCGCCAGATATCCTTCCCGCAGGGCAGCCAGTGCTGTCTGCGTTACGCAGATGTGACTCTCCATTCCGCAGAGAAGCAGAGTATTGCGGTTGCCGGGAACGCCTTTCAACGCTGTGCAAAACATGTCGCTGCCGAAGCAAGAGAATTTGTGCTTGTCGATGGCATCGGCGTCGGGCAGCAGCGAAGCGATCTCTGGCACGGTGTGGCCCAGGCCCCGCGAATATTGCGTCGTCACCAGCGTAGAAATTTTCAGCACCTGCGCCGCGCGAATCAATAGTTTGATATTCCGAAGCAGTTGCTCCTTCTGGAAAATCGGCGGCAGCAGTTTTTCTTGAACATCGATTACGACCAGGACGCAGCGGTCCGCCTCGATCGGCAGGCGGGCGACCGCGGCAAAGTCAGGGGCGGGTATCCTGGCGTTTTCAAGAAATGTTGTCATGTCTTATGTCCGAACGCGGAGACTGAATGATTTTAGCGCGGATGACAGCGTCGACCGATCGTTTATCTGCGGGAGCGGCGGCGTTTCTTTAGCACGAAGCGTTCGTGTTGACCGCATTTAGCCTCACCCGTAGAATCAGTGTGAGCTATTGATCGTCAGCAGCTCAATCAACCACTGCCCCCTCGTTCAACGGCAGGACAGCTGACTCTGGATCAGCATATCGGGGTTCGAATCCCTGGGGGGCAGCCAATTCTTTTCAAGCACTTCCAAGTATTCTGGTTCCGCTTCCTTTTCTTCCTTGGTGTGTCTCAGGTGCGGATTGTTGCAGAGTTGTTTCGAATCCAGGCGATCGACCTATATCTGCCCCCGGCATGAGGTGCCCGTAGGTGTCGACTGTAATCTGAATCGAACTGCGGCCCATTTGATTCTTTGAACGGGAGAATGTCGGCAAGAACTCCGGATCGTCTCCGGTGCCGGAGTGTAGCGCGGATCGTTCCGAGCACAACGTAGGATGTGAAGTTGTTGCGAAATACGGACTTGCTCGGCGAAGAGTCGAGGCCCAACTATTGCCACCTGAACGAAGAAAGAAGAAACAAAGAGCCGCCGGGAGCCGACAGTCAGGGGTTATGAGCCGACAGTAGAACACGCCGCAATCAAGATGCCGCAAGTTACGCCGATGGGCCCGGCTGCGGTCGTGATCTTGCAATGGCCCAGAACTGCTTCCTCCGGTCGCAAGCTAATCACCGTCATACGCGGCGGCTCATAGGGTGTCCGCTTTTTTTTGCGATCCAAACATTAACCCCTTAATCCCCATCTTTCTGTTTGGCGCATGGTCTCACGGTTACCGGCACTGGCTGTTTACTACATTGACTTTGTTACGAAATCGGAACGAGGGTCGCGGGAATTCTCAAATGGCGCTCCTGCAGATCATCGTAGGCGCGAGACTCCCCAAATCCGATGCGCCACTTTTTGCGCAAACAATCTTCCGAATGTTCCCCGCAGAAAGATAACCAGTTGTTATTGCTGGCGCAGAAGTGTCGGTTGCAAAATCTTGCAACCCGAGACATGACGGGAAAAGTGAAGGGCCGCCTGTGCGGGCGACCCTTAGACCCTTCGTGCCGGAGCTTATAAAGTTGATTCGATCTCGAATCCCCAGGCCTCGAGCAACGGCTCCGGGATGTACTTCGAGTTCTTGTTGCGGCGGGCCCACTCGCGTAACCGGGTAGAACGCAGGTATTGATCGGGCGTGAGCTTGTATTCTCGAACGACTTGCTCAAATTCGGTAACAGTGGGGACGACAGGGCCGATGGGCTCAGGCTTGCCCCAGTTTGGATTTCCGCGACGCTTTGCCATAAAACTTGCCTTTCCTACAAAAGGGGGAAATGAACGAATCCGTCACTCTATCTATATGATTCTCCGCAGCGTTTAGGGATGCACGCAAAAGGCTTAGGCGATGACCCAAGCCTGCATTCCACAAAGCCCTCTTAACTCGACGGAGACACGGTAGGTTATGGCAATTTGCCGCGAAAGTCAATGGAAATTTGAGCCTAAGACTTTAGTGAATCAATTGTAAATCTATGTGTAAAAAAGGCTTACAAGGCAAAACGGGAGACTGTGAAGATTCTTGCAAACAGGTTCCAGGATCCAAACTCGGTCGCACGATTCGATCTGCCTCCCAACCGTGCTCCGGCTGATGCGTAATCCTATGATTACCCCCGTAATGTCCGTCGGCGAGGCGGCGGTTGTACTTGGTTTTCGGCCAGCTTACAGTGAAAACGGGTGTTTGGTGCCTCCTCATTTGGGAGCCCCGCCCGCCGATTTTCGACCCTCCCTGCAAGCGGCAGAATGGGAAAGTTCGCCTTATGAATTTAAAGTCGCTATTGCTGAGTTCGGACGAGAAAATCGTGCGCGTGCTGCGCCGGACGCTCGGCGATCTCGAAATCGGCGTCGAGCACTGCACCAGTCCTGACATCGCACTCCGCCACCTCACTCGCGACCGCTTTGAAGCCATCATCGTCGATTGCGGGGGACCCGGAGCGGAATCTGTGCTTAGCAGCGCGCGAAACGCTCCCTGCAACAAGCGCTCGGTGGCCGTAGCGATTCTCGATCCCGGAATTCGGCTACGCTCGGCTTTCGATATTGGCGCTCACTTTATTCTCTATAAACCCGTATCGCCGGAGCGTGCCCGGTCCAGCTTCCGCGCCGCCCGTGCTCTTATGAAGAAAGAGCGCCGCCGCAACTCGCGCGTCGCGGTGCGTATTGGAGTAGAGATGTCGAACCGCGAATCCGGTGCGCGCCTCAAGGTTACAACCACGGATTTAGGCGAGGGCGGCCTGGCCGTGATACTGCCGCGGCGCACCAGACCGCAAGGCCGCTGGCAGCTTTCTCTTACTTTGCCGGGGACCGGCTCCGCGCTGGAGATGCCTGCTGAATTCGCCTGGCAGGGAACTGGGAATCAAGTTGGTTTGCGTTTCATCGGAGTTTCTCCCGCGGCTGAACGCCAGCTTCGGGAGTGGCTCATTTCCAATTCTCCGGATACGGAGAAAGACGACCCGCCGGTTCGTTGCCAGCTCACGGACCTTAGCCTGGGCGGTTGCTATCTGGAAATCGCTTCGCCGTTTCCCGTCTCGACACGCGTGACGCTTTCGATGAGCGCCGCTGGAGTCGACGTAAAGACCGAAGGCGTAGTTCGCGTCATGCATCCCGATCAGGGCATGGGTGTAGAGTTCACTAAAAGAACTCGCGAACATCAAACTTTGCTGGAGAAATTTCTGAGTGTGCTTACTCAGAATCGCGAATTATCACCCGAATTGCTTGTTGAGCCCGAAGGATTGGAAACTGAAATTTCCGCATCCGACATGAAGGGCGATGCGCCTGTGGATGATGCCCTTCTTGTGCTCTTCCGTAGCCAGGCTACGCTTCCGCCGGAGGAATTCCTCGCCGAATTGCGTAAGCAGCGCAGCGCCGCGGCCGCCGCCGGCGTTTCCGCCTGAGCAAAATTAAGGTGCGGGCGTCAACGCAGGTCCTTCGGCTGGGCCGCCTTTCACCATATCGGTCTTGATGGCCGACTTCTGATTGGCCACCAGATCGATTTCCGTATCGAAATCCCGATAACCCGGCAAGCTGATTTTTATTTTGTGCCTTCCTGGGGCCACCAGCAGGGCTCTGCCCAACCCTTCAAATTCCGCAATGTGTCCGACGTAAACGCCGTCGACAAAAACCGCAGCACGGTTCGGCTTCACATCCAGCTTGATCTCGGCTGTGATCTTGGGCAGCGCGACGCGCGTGTCCTTCTCCATCTTTACCTCGATGGATTGTTTTTCTCCCGCCTTCACGGTTACTTTTTGATTGAAGTCGAGATATCCCCCCTGGCGCACCGTGATGTCGTGCTCGCCCGGCAAGAGCAGAAGCCTCTTCGATCCCTTCAACTCGTTCAGGTAGCCGACGTACTGTCCATCGACCCAAACCCCGGAAGTGTTCTCGACTTTGGTAGCGCCGATCAGTTCGACCTCGCCCTCAATGCCGTTTCCGGCGTACAGCATGGGGAGGATAACTGAAAAACCGATTAAGGCTAAAGAGCACAATAAAGAAGTCTTTTCTTTGAAACGCATGGGGTTGCCTCGCGTTCTGAGATGACGCAGGCGGCGAAAAGGTAGCTATCGCGCGCATGGGTTGAACCATTGAACGAACCGGCTCAACGAATACCGGCCCAATGATCCGACCCACCCACGTTAGACCTTTAGAAGACTTTACGGAAGATGAAGAACAGGGAACCTGACAGCATCATGGCGACTGGCAGGGTCAGCACCCAGGCTAAGCCCAGATTGCGCACCGTCGACCACTGAATGCCCGAGTGATTCGCCGCCATCGTCCCTGCTATGCCAGATGAAAGCACGTGGGTTGTGCTCACCGGCAGGCCGAAACCGTCTGCTGCGCCGATCGTTGCCATGGCAGTAATTTCGGCGACGGCGCCCTGGGCGTAGGTCAAATGGCTCTTGCCGATTTTTTCCCCGACCGTGACCACGATGCGCTTCCATCCGACCATCGTGCCCAATCCCAAAGCCATCGCCACAGCGACCTTTACCCACAGAGGAATGAAGCGAGTCGAGTGATCGATGTGCTTTTTATAGTTGGCTAGAATTGCCTTGTCGGCGTCGGCCAACTGAGGATTACCGCTTTTCTGCATCAGCCGAAGGGCTTCGCTGATCACATAAAGATCGTTGCGGAAGTTTCTGACCCGGTCGTTCGGAATGTTCTTCATTTCTTTATAAAGCGCTGTCTCATTTCCGATGTCGGTGACCAGGCTGCGCATGGCAAGCATGGTATTGGGCGTGAAGTTCTTGGTCCGTATGTAGTCGGTGACATCCTCATGCGGATCTGAGACGACGGCATCCGGGCTGACGTATTTGGAGAGTGAGTCTGCGGCCTGCTGCGAGACGGCGATGAAATCCTGCGAATCCTTGAACGTGACGGCGTGATTGATCGCGTAAGCCGTGGGAACCGTGCCGATCAGAATCAGCATGATTAGCCCCATGCCTTTTTGCCCGTCGTTGGAGCCGTGGAAGAAACTCACTCCGGTGCAGGTGAGGATGAGGAGGCAACGAATATAGAACGGCGGCGGCTCGGCGCCTTCGGGGGCCTTATAAAGTTTCGGGTCTTTGATCAGAGCTTTCGCCAGCAGCAATAAAAGCGCGGCGCAACCGAAGCCGACGACGGGCGAGAGCAATAGTGATTTGCCGATATTCACGGCCTGTCCCCAATCGACGCCGCTGGTTCCGGTTCGCGGGTTCATGAGCTGGTTGGCGATGCCAACCCCGATCACCGATCCGATCAAGGTGTGCGAACTGGAAGCCGGCAATCCGAAATACCACGTGCCCAGGTTCCATATGATCGCGGAGACAAGCAGCGCGAAGACCATGGCAAAGCCGGCTTTGCTGCCTACCTGCAGGATCAGTTCCACCGGCAGCAACGAAATAATGGCAAAAGCCACCAGGCCGCTCGAAACCAGAACGCCCAGGAAATTCCAGAAGCCGGACCAGACCACGGCGATATGCGGCTCAAGCGAGTGGGTATAGATCACCGTCGCCACGGCGTTTGCCGTGTCATGAAAGCCGTTCACGAACTCAAATCCCAGGGCCACCAGCAGCGCAATCCCCAACAAAAGATAGGGCAAAAACGATTCCGTATGAACGTTGGAAAGGTCGTGCAATAGGCTGGAGCCGGCGTAGAGAACTCCAACCAGCAGCACGGCTCCGAAAACCAGCATGCCGAGTTTGCCCGGATTACGGGAAAGTTTCTGGTCAAGAACGGATGGGGACGCGGTAGCCATAATTTCCTCAGCTTGTCTTGGGATGAAAGCCTGCCGAAGTTCGCAACTATACGAAAAGAGTGTTACGGGAGTGTGAATAAGGAAAGCATTCCCGCGGACGGTGGCCCACTCATACCTGCTTTTGGCTTGAGTGGGGTAGTCGACGCGTCAGAGACTTAGCCCGCCCAACAAAATTAGTCGCCCTCATGCCGTGAGGACTAAAGACCATTTTCCTGAGATTGCTCGAGGAGTTCAACTCACAGAGAGTGAGCGGTTAGCACCTCAGAGCACACGAATGCCTCGCGGAAGGCCGCGCCATTGTTTACAATGATCGTCTGCCCAGACTGCTGCCGTCTCGCCAGTCGGGTTCTCGAACGCTTTGGAATCGGCAAACCATCCATCGAGCGCGTCCCCCAGCGTGTCGGCTGGAGTGTCGGCGATATCTTCCCCAACGGTGTTCTGGCGGGTAGAGGGCAGTTTGCTCGACCTGACCGTGGTGCGGCCGGTCGCGTTCTTTACCTGGAACGCGCAAACCTTCACCGACCGCTTCCGGCGGCGCGGGCTGATTTTTCTGATGGCCGCTCTGCGGCCATTTCTTTATTCAACGAACCGCAAATTTGCAACGCGGGTGGTGCATACGGCCCTGCGGGGCGTAACCCGCGACCGCCTCGACCTGTTGGGCGAAGAATACTTCCAATACAAATTAAAGCCACAACTTAAGGCGCATGGCGTTGAACGTGTGCAGGAGTTGGTTCGTGCGGGCGCCGATGTCGTGTTGGTGAGCCAGGCGCTCGAGCACGTGATGAAACCACTGGCGCTGCACCTGGGCGTGAGGCACATTGTGGCCAACCGCCTGGAGTTTCGCGACGGCGTGGCCACCGGAAGGCTGCTCGAGCCAGTCATTCGCCCCCGCGGAGCCTTCGCGCGCCTCAGGGACCAAAGCCCGGATGGGCGGCGGGCGCCGAAGACCCTCGCTCGCCAGCTGGATATATCGCTCGAAGAGTTGCGCGGCGCGGTGATCAGTTCCGAACGGACACCGCATGCACCTGAGCATCCGATCGTGCACTTCGAAGGGCAGCGGCAAGCTGGGGGATTTTCGGTTCGCCGGGCGCTACAGGGCAAGCACGTCATGCTGATCGGCGTGACCGGCTTCATCGGCAAGGTTTGGCTGGCGAACCTTCTGCTGGATTTGCCGGACGTCGGGCGGATTTATCTGCTCATCCGGAGGCAGAAGTCGAATCCAGCGCAGCGGCGGTTCGAGAAGATCGTCGAAGAATCTCCGGTCTTCGATCCGCTGTTCGAGAAGTACGGAACGGGCCTTGGCGACTATCTGCGCGAGAAAGTTGAGGTTGTCGAAGGGGATGTCACGCAGCCGGGCCTGGGCTTGAGCGCCGAAGTCGCAAAACGGCTGCAGCGGAACCTCGATCTCGTCATCAACAGCTCAGGCCTGACGGATTTCAATCCCGATCTCCGCGATGCATTGACCACCAACACCGACGCCGCGATGACGATCCTGGAATTGGTTCGCGGCGCCGATCATGCCGGCCTGTTGCACCTCTCCACCTGCTATGTGGCGGGCGAGCGCGATGGGCGGGTCACCGAGAAGCTGATTCCGAACTATACGCCGCGCCGAGTTCCAAACTTCGATGCCGAGCGGGAGTGGCACTCGCTGCATGAGTTGATCGCCGAGGCTGAGACGAAGGCTGAGAGCGAGGAAGTGACCGCCGGATTGAGGACGCAGTCACTGGCAAAGGAGCATGCATCGAAAGGACTGCAAGGCGTTGCGCTCGAAAATCAGATCCGCAAGAATCGCATCCGCTGGCTGAAGACCTACCTGACCGAAGAAGGCACGCGGCGCGCGAAAGAACTCGGTTGGCCGAACACTTATACCCTGACCAAGAGCCTGGCTGAATCTCTGATCATCAAGCACGGCGCGGGGTTGCCGATTGCGGTGGTGCGGCCGGCAATTGTGGAAACGTCGGTTTCCAAGCCTTTTCTTGGGTGGAACGAAGGGATCAACACTTCGGCTTCGCTTTCTTACTTGCTGGGCACGTATTTCCGTCAATTGCCTTCGAACGAAAGCAAGCGGCTGGATATTATTCCGGTTGACGCGGTTTGCGCCGGGATGACGCTGATTGCGGCCGCTATTATCGAGCGACGTCATGAGCCTCTCTACCAGTTGGCTACTTCGGTGACGAATCCGTGCGATATGGGACGTTCCATCGAGCTTACCTCTCTCGCGCACCGCAAGCATTACCGGGCGCAGGAAGGGTTGGAGTCTTGGCTACGATTGCGTTTCGATGCAATTCCAGTTTCAAAGACCCGCTATCAGAGAATGTCGGCCCCGGCGCAGCGCGCAATCGTGAAATCGATCCAGCGGATTATGTCTCCGCTGCCACTCAAAAAAACACCGCTGGTGAAGGCGGAGAGAAATCTGGAGCGCGTGGAAAAGCTTATCGAGCTTTTCGAGCCTTTCATTTTGCTCAACGAGCACGATTTTGCCGCGGATAATATCGAAAAGCTTTCGTATGCCCTGGTGGAATGCGAGCGCGAAGACTTCAGCTACAATGCGCGGACGCTTGACTGGTGGGATTACTGGATCAACGTGCACATTCCGGCGCTGCGGCGGTGGACTTACCCGTTGATCGAGGGCAGGCCACTGGAAGCGCGTCCAGCGCGCAGTTTGCAGGTTTCAAGCCAGAACGGCGAGACCGTGAAAACGGGGACGGGCGGGAATTGGTGAATGGCAATTTTTCTTACGGGATCGACGGGATACATTGGGGCGCACGTGGCGGCCAATCTGCTGCGCGATCATGGAGTGGCGCTGAATGTTTTGGTGCGCGCGCGAGACGTCGGCGAGGCCGAGAATCGTCTCTGGCAGGCCCTGCAGTTGCACATGGAGTTCCGCGAGTTCTACGAGTACCTGCAGACGCGAGTACGGGTCTTTCGGGGTGATTTGACCGATCCGGGTTTCGGCCTTAGCCGCGACGAGTACGACCGGCTTGTTCACACAACCGACTCCATCATCCACTGCGCTGCGTCGCTGAACCGGAAATCGGAGAAGAGCTGCCTCAATGTCAATCTGCGGGGCACCCTTGAAGTTCTTACTCTTGCGCGGCACATCGAGCACTACCATGGCCTGCGCCGCTTCAGTTTAGTGAGCACCGTTGCAGTTGCCGGTAAGCGCCAGAACGAAGTCGTGAGCGAAGACCGCTCGATCGACTGGGAGCGCTCTGACTACGATCCCTACGCGCGCACCAAGAAATTTAACGAGCATATGCTGCGCGTACTGCTGCCCGAGACGCCGAAGACAATTTTTCGCCCCAGCATCGTGCTCGGCGACAGCCGCTATGCCGAAACCACACAGTTCGACATGGTGAAGTCATTTGTGTTTCTTGCGGGGCTGCCGGTTCTGCCGTTTCGTCCCACCGACAGAATCGATATTGTGAACGTGGATTTTGTCGCCGAAGCGATCGCGACGCTGCATCAGAAATCGCAGCCCGAGCACGATACTTACCATCTTTCGTCGGGTATCGGCTCCCAGACGTTTCGTGAGATCACCCGCGCGCTGGCCTCCGCGCAAAACAAGCGTTCCCCCATGTTCGTTCCAGTCGCCGAGAAGCCGTTTTCCGGCTCGGTCAATTTTCTATCGAACCGCAAAGGCCCGATGGGCAAGAGCGCCTCGCTGATGAAAGTTTTCATGCCGTACCTGGTGTGGAACACCGTGTTCGACAATCGCCGCGCCGTAAAAGAGCTGGGCAAGAAACCGGTGGTATTTTCCGAATATTGTTATCCGCTTCTGAAATTCAGCCGCGAAAACGAGTTCTCGTATCCTTACCACCCCTGGCCGGCTGCCGCGGGAGGGACGGCCGCATGATGGATTTCATTTTGGAAGCGTGGGTCAGCAGCTCGATCGAGCGCGCCAAGGCCTCATGGATGCTGGGAGGCGGCAAGCGCTGGAAGCCGGGCGAGAAGCTGAAGCTGCTGTTTGCAGGCTACAACGGCACGCGCAACATGGGTTCCGACGTGCGGGTCGAGGAGATGCTGCGGCAGATTCGCCATATACTCGGGCGGGATCGCGTCGAATTCAGCGTGATGAGCCAAAACTTCGACTTCTCGCGAGGATATTTCGAAGGCACAAAACAAGTTCATCTTCCGGATATATTCCCGCCATTTCTGGCCAACGAAGTGCCGCAGCACGATGGCGTGGTCGCGTGCGAAGGGTCGATGTTCAAAAGCAAGTTTGCCAACGCGCTTACCACGATGATGATTGGGTCGCTCGGAATCGCTGCGGCCCAGAACAAATTGTCGGTCGGATACGGGGCGGAAGCCGGGCACATGGATCCGCTGGTCGCGAAAATGTGCGGACGGTACTGTAAGCATTCTTTCGTGATTACGCGCAACGAAGAGTCGCGCACGGTATTGCGCGAGTTGGGCGTACCCACCGAATTGGGCACCGACACTGCGTGGACCTTCGAGCCGCGGCCAGCGGAATACGGGCAGAGCGTCCTGCGAAAAGTGGGCTGGGATGGGCGCACGCCGGTGCTGGTGGTCTGCCCGATCAATCCATTCGAGTGGCCGGTTCGCGCCTCGGTCGCGAAATATGCGCTGCACGGACTGACCGGCGCTTACAAAGACAGCCACTACCGCACGGTTTATTTTCACAACTCCGGACCGGCGGCCGAGCAGGCATATCGAAGATACTGGACGGCGATCGCAAACGCTGTCGACGCATTCCGCAAGAAGAAAAATGTCTTCGTAATTCTGGCTGCGACCGAGCGGCTGGATGCGCGTCCGGCGAACAAGATCGCGGAGAAGCTCGGCGGGATCCCGGTTCTCACCTCGGACGAATACAACATGTACGAGCTGGTCAGTGTGCTGCGAGCCTGCCATATGATGGCCTCGTCACGCTATCACGGCATTGTGACCTCGATGCCAGGCCTGGTGCCGTCAGCGGGTATCACGATGGATGAACGCATTCGCAATCTTATGCGCGAGCGCGGACACCAGGATTTACTGATGACGGTTGACGATCCGGAGCTGGAAGGGAAACTTCTGGGGGCGCTCGAAAAGCTGAGCGGCGAAGGCGAGCAGATTGCCGACGGGATCGCGCGTACTGTCGTCCGGAATTTGAAAGTAATGGCGCGCATGGGCGTTTATTTTGAAGAGGAAGTGCAGAGACGGTATCCGGAGTTCGGAACCCGCCGGGGTGAGTGGAGCTGGGAAGATTATTTGCCGCCGATGAACCCGAGTTTGCGTGAACTGGTGGCAGCTTACAACTAGCCGCCCCCGCTTCGCGTTGAGGTCGAACATTTTCGCTATTGCGGCTGAGTTTTGTTATTCGAATCGTGCCAACATCAACTCCATTTATCGAAGAAATCTTCTCGCAACTGCAGGCGGCTGGAGATACCCGCGTACTCGCGGAAATTTGCGACGATCAAATCGCCGGCGTCACGGGTAATGAACTGCTGGAACTGGTTTGCAAGGCGAGAACTTTTATTGCCTCGAAGAAATTAAGTCCTGGCGATCGCTGCGGGCTACTGGCAGCGAACAGCATTCGCTGGGTCGCGATGGATCTGGCAGTGATGGCCGAAGGTCTGATCGTGGTGCCGCTGTACTCGCGGCAGGCGCCAGCCGAACTGGTTGCGATGATGAAGGATTCCACACCATCGCTCGTCTGCTGCGGAGACACGGCGTTGCGTGATTCGATTTTGACAGATTGGCCCGATGCACCGCCTCAGGCTCTGTTCGACGAGATCTTCGCGGGCGTAGAAGGTATTCGGTTGGAAAGGCCGCAGGTCGGTAGCGATAGCCCCGTGACCATCATTTACACCTCGGGAACCTCGGGCGAAGCGAAAGGTGTGGTGCTAACCGCGGCCAATGTTGGTTTCATGCTCGAACGCACTGCGGAGCGGCTGAGCGGGTTGATGTCCGGATCGAGCGAGCAGGACCGGGTCTTTCATTATTTGCCCTTTACGTTTGCCGCATCCTGGATTGCGCTGCTCACGTTTCTCCTGCGTCGCAGCATTGTAACGATCAACACCGATTTGACAAGAATCGCGAGTGATATGCGCACCGTTGCTCCCGATTATTTCTTAAATGTCCCGCAATTGCTCGAACGCATGCGGCGAGCGGTGGATGAGCAACTCTGGCAGACCGGCGGAGTGCCGCAAGCGATTTATTCGCGGGCCAAGGGAGCCTGGGCGAGAGCGCAGGAGGGTCAGCCACAATCGGGTGACGCGCTGTGGCTCTGGCTGGCGAACAAACTCGTGTTTCCGGCAATTCGCAAGAAGATGATCGGTAAGAATCTC
>Ga0210398_10000087_pt1 | contig 115188 bp, 116 predicted proteins | sample IncBWC4OmetaG_FD_161047 | JGI IMG/M metagenome (GOLD analysis project Ga0210398, IMG submission 161047) | Forest soil microbial communities from Barre Woods Harvard Forest LTER site, Petersham, Massachusetts, United States - Inc-BW-C-4-O | ecosystem: Environmental > Terrestrial > Soil >... | reverse complement strand
GAACCCTTGGTGCCGATATAGCCGAGTTCCATGAACCAATCGCGCCCCAGTTCTTGTTGAATGGTGAAGTTCCACTGCTGGGTCGTGCCGACCACCCAGTGCAGCGGCACGGCGAGCTGAATCAAACCATTTACGTTGCCGCTAAAAGTTCCGCCGCAGGCTGTCCCCACCGCCGGGGCAAGATTACCCAGGGTGCATGGAGTGCCAACGCTTTGCAGGATTGCGGCAGTCGGGGCATAAGTCTGGGTGGGATTCGCGCCGAGCGCGGGAACGCCATTCGGAAACGCGGCGCTGTGGGCGAAGAGATTGGCGAGGCTGTCCGCGCCCGGAAGGAAGCCCACAAGGAACGGGTAGGTCGGAGGAACGATGGCGAGGTTGTCGACCGCTCCCAAATCTTCGCGCACGCTGTAAATGCCGTAGCCGCCGCGAATCGACGTGGTGTGCCGTCCCGCTACGTCATAGGCGAAACCGACGCGTGGCTCCCACACCGTTGCGTATTCGTTATCGAGTCCAGCCGAATTCAGGGTTCCGGTGACTCCAGACAGTCCGAATTTGCTAACGCACTTCGGATAAACATAAGGCTGGCCGGTAGTAATGGCCAGTGTCGGGTCGGTATTGCCTGTGTGGCAAAGCGTATCGTAAGGCGCGCCGACGAACTCGTTTCTGAGACCGAGGTTCAAAGAAAGATTCTTGCCTGCACGGTAATCATCCTGCGCGAACCAGGCGTAGCTGGGGATGCGATAGTCGTGATTGCCGAGGCCACCGCCGCCTTCACCGAGCAGCGGAGCGCCCGCCAAAAAGCTCTGAAAATCCGAGCCGAATGCGGTCGCGCCCGAGACAAAGAAGATCAGTCCGTTGTCGGCGATGGGCAGGTCGCGGCGCATTGCTACGCGGTCCGCTTCTCCGCCAAAACGCAGTTGATGCGCTCCGTGCGTCCAGCTCACCGTATCGAGCCATGTGTAGTTGTCCGAAAGCGCGGACTGCAATTGCGTGGGATAAGCCCCGAAGGCGAACGTGTCGAACTGAAAGCGGTAAATGTTTGGGTCGCCGGATTGGCCGTTCACCCCTACGGCCGTGGGCAGATTGATTCCAACCTGCGCGTTGGTTACTGGAGGCTGGTTGTTTAATTTGTCGCTGATTATGTTCACTCCGAAGCGGAACTCGTTGATCAGCGAGTTATTGAACACGTGCGTTTCCGTGGCGCTGCCGAAGCGGCTGTGCAAAGGAATATCCAGCGGGAAATTCAGATTGTTCACGCCCGGCTGGCCACCGGTTTGAATGCCGTAAGAATCTGCGCCGAAGGGCTCAAAGGTGTCCGAGTTCGACCAGAAAAATCGTTCGGAGATGCGGTCTTTGCCGCCGCGAAATTCGCGGTCCCAATTCGCCGTGAACTGATTGTCTGTGAATTTGCCGGGGTCGGTGATGAGGAACGGCTCCATCGTCCCGCACGGCGTAGATGATGGAACGTTCGCGAGCAGCGGGAACAAGTAGCCTCCCGCGCCCGCGCCGAACTGGTTGCTCTTCACATTCATCAGATTGAAAGCGACCGGATCGATGGTGGAAACGCCGCAAGCTGCGCCTAATGCTGCTGCCGAGGAACGATCCGCGGCGGAAACGTATGGAATGCTGGTATTGATAAATGTTCCTGGAGAATCGCCGCTGCGCTGCCGCGTTCCCTGAAGATTGAAGTAGAAGAATCCCAGCTTCGCCCCAGGACCGATCGGTCCGCCAATGTCGCCGCCGAAAATGTTCTGCTTCACAACGACTTTGCCCAGGAAATAATCGTTTGCGTCTAGCGAGGTGTTGCGGAAGTACTCCCAGAGATCGCCGTGGAATTTGTTGGTGCCGCTTTTAAGCGTGGCGTTGATGTTGCCGCCGCCGTTGCGGCCCTGCGTGGCATCATAGAGGCTGGTGCTGACCTTGAACTCCTGAATCGAATCCGGACTCGGCAGGGGTGTATAAGTCAATTCGCCGAAGGCGTAGTCGGCGACTGTGATGCCGTCGATCAAATAATTGTTGTTGTCTTCCCGGCCGCCGTTCACGTGCATGTAAACCTGGCCTCGGCCGAGTTGCGCCGCGCCGTTCAAATCGGAGGAAGCTCCCGCCGAGAGCGTCAGCAACTGCTGAAAGTTTCGCGTTGCCAAGGGCAGGTCGGTGATGGTCTGCGCACCCAGCGATTGCCCTGTCGTGGCATCCGTGGTATTTACCTGCTCCACCTGCGATTCCACTTCGATGACCTGCTTCACGGTGTTCACCTTGAGCAGGGCGGTCATGCGCGTTGTTTCGGTGATGCGTACGATTACTCCGGGAAACGTCGTAGCCGGAAATCCGGGCGCGGTGACTTCCACGGAATACGAACCTACGGGTAAGAGAGTCGCGACAAACTGCCCAGAAGAATCGGCCGTCACCTGCCGCAGAATCTCGCCGGTAGCCTCACTTTTCACGGCGACCCTGGCGCCCGCGATGACCGCACCTGATGCGTCTTGTACGATGCCGCCGATCGCGCCTGTCGCACCTCCCTGAGCGAACAAAGCTCCCGTGAACACAGCGACGAAAAGACTTGATGCCACCACCATCTTTCGAAGTGAACTCATCTTGTCCTCCGATTGCACGATCATCGTTGCCAGCTTCGCTTGACAGCGAAATGACACGCGGACCCGCACTTCTAATGTGTGGACCCGATATATCACGTATTTCTCCCGATATTCAAGAAATTAAGAGCGCCTGCGCGGGGACGAGAAGCGCGAATGCGGACGATCGGAATTTTCGATCAGATAATTCGGTCAGTGCTGGAAGGCTGGAGACGTGAATAAATCAAAACCAAAGCTCAAGCGTCGCCTTCCACCGTCTGTGAGGTCATCTCCGCAGGTTCGCCGCCAGCCGCAGCCTGAGCCACGATCAAACGCCGCGCTTCCACGCGAATCTTCGGCAACTGGAACCTAAACCACACTGCACCAAAAACCGAGGCGACTCCACCGATTGCCACGGTGACCGGTGCACCTAGTCGCTCGGCGATCGCGCCCCCGAGCAGCGCTCCGATCGGAGCCATTCCCATGAACATCATCGAATACACCGCCATTACCCGTCCGCGGAGAGCGTCCGGCACCATGACCTGAATGAGGGTGTTCGAGCAAGCCATCTGCAGCATCATCGTGTACCCGACCGGCAACAACAGGATCACCGACAGCCAGAAATTATGCGACAGGGAGAATACGGTCAAGCTAACTCCGAATCCGGCGCAGCACCATGCCACCCAGCGGCCCAAACCCTTTACGCCTTCGCGGAATGCGAGAGTGAGCGCGCCGAGCAAAGCGCCGACCCCGGTTGCTCCCATCAAGATTCCCAGCCCTCGCGCGCCGCCGTGCAAAATCTGATCGGCAAAGATTGGCATCAAGACTACATAAGGCATTCCTACCAGGCTCACCAACCCGAGCAACAACAGCAAGGCACGAATCGGCGCGGTCTGGTTGACGAAGCGAAAGCCTTCCATCATGTGCTCGAAGGGAGACGCGCCGATAGCGCGCACAGGGCTGCTTACACGCATTAGCAGCAAGCCGATAATTACGGCGATATAGCTCACGGCGTTTGCGAAGAAACACCAGCCCTCGCCGATTTTCGCCACCAGAATTCCCGCAATCGCAGGACCGATTACGCGTGCCCCGTTGAACATCGACGAGTTCAACGCGATGGCATTCATCAAATCTTCCTTGCCCACCATATCCACGAGAAACGATTGCCGCCCCGGAATGTCGAAGGCATTCACAATGCCGAGCAGACTGGCCAAAAGAAAAACATGCCAGACTTGAACTTTGTTTGTTAGCGTCAGCGCGGCCAGAACGAACGCCAGCAACATCGCTGCCGTCTGCGTGGCAACCACGATGCGCTGGCGGTTAAAGCGGTCGGCGGCAATTCCGCCGAGAGGCGCGAACAGAAACACCGGAATCTGGCTGGCAAATCCCACTGCCCCCAGCAGCAAAGCCGACCCGGTCAGCCGGTAAACCAGCCACGACTGGGCTACGCTCTGCATCCACGTGCCAATCAGAGAGATGAGTTGCCCACTGAAGAAAAGCTGAAAGTTCCGGTGGCGCAAGGCGCGCGCCGCCACCTGCCATCGCGACATGCGTTCAGGCGCTTCTTCGCGGGCCGCCGCCTCAATTTGGATGGGAGTTTTCGATTCGGGCACGGTAAATTGTTTGGATGATGCTGGTCGCTCTCTCGATTACTTTAACTTTAAACTGCTGTATTCCTGGTGCAAAACTGTCGACGAAATCTCGCTTTCCTGTTTTTTCATCGACCGCATAAGATGACTCGCCCCAGATGTCCCGTTTCGCATCCGATTTTGCGGCAGTTTGCAATATTTGACTTCCCACGACGGACAGATTGAGCTACAGTTGCTTTTGTTTCTTTCCGGCGATTCCCTTGAGCGACCTACGATGACGACTCCTCCCGTTGGTGTTGAACGCCGTATTGGACAACGCTTTGCCTTTAATCTTCCACTTTCGCTGCGCGATGTTTCCACCGGGCTGGAAGGAGTCGGCTTCACCCAGGACGTCAGTTCCCGCGGCGCATTTTTCTTCACTGACATGGCGATCTCCCCGGCGTCGGAGATCGAATTGACGCTGAAAATGCCATCCGAAATCACTTTAGGGGAATCCATGCGCGTCCGCTGCAAGGGTCGCGTCCTGCGCGTGGAAAAACCAGCAGAGGCCGGAACCCGCGAACTGCCCGCAGAAACTAAAATCGGAGTCGCGGTTTGTCTGAGCGGCTACGATTACCTTTCCGAGAACCAAGACGGCTCAGCCGATTTCCGCCGCATTTCGGCTCTGCATGGAACTACCGAGACCGATCGGCCAACCATTTCTATAACGGCAAGTCCGCGAGAACCTGCCACCTGACCTCCTGGGCGTAGCCCAGGCCTACGCCGCCATCTGTCGATGATCGCCGAACTCTCTTGTGACAGGCGGCAATTTTTATCTCAGAACTACGGTCCCGCTCTTTTCAAACCCGCGCCCATCGCTTAAAATGCATCTCACTCGTGCGGATTGGGTTGGGGTGTTCCTGCTGTGCGCCTGTTCTTCAGAAAGTCTCGTCCTGGCAGATCGCAGCCTGCCTTTCCGCTTAACCGGTACGGCCATTGGCGTTCCAACCGTTACTTAGGTCACTTGGCCACGGGCAGCGTCCCTATCTAACATGCAGACAGCGAGAGGAATCGACGAGAACCGCGACATGCCTGGGATCCCAGTAGCCCTGCTGACCGAAGATCGCGATCGTTTGTCTGAACTGCAGAGCCGCCTGGAAACCACCCGGCTGGCGCGCGTAGTTTTCAGCACAATGGGCTTCCCGACCGGTCCTGCCGATCCCATCCTGCGCCAGATTCAGGATCAGCGTGCGGAAGTCGTGCTCGTAGATATTGCCGCGGAGAATCCGCAGCGGGCCGTAAAAGCGATTGAGCTGATTCAGGCCAATACCTTGCAGTTGGCGATTTTTGCCAATGGGAGCATGCAGCAGCCCGCCACCATAGTGGCTGCCATGCGCGCCGGAGCTGGAGAATTCCTCGATCACGCTGCCGGTTCCGATGCCCTGCTTGAAGCGCTCACGCGATTCAGCTCCAACCGCACCCGCGCTCGCGGCGGTGCCGGTAAAGCTCGTATCTTCACCTTCCTCAGCGCTAAAGGAGGCGCAGGCGCAACCACGGCAGCCGTGAATACCGCACTGGCGTTGCAGCAGGCTCATGGCGAGGTTGTGATCGTTGACTTTGCCCCGGTAGGCCACGTTCAGCTGCATCTGAACCTTCGGCCCAGCTTCGGAGTTCCCGACGCACTCGAAAATCTGCACCGCCTTGACACATCACTTCTCGACGGACTGATGACCACGGCAAAAGACGGATTGCATCTTCTGGCCGGCCCCCAGCAGCCTTATCAGTCGATTCCCACTCCTGCGGAACTCGCCCGCCTGTTCGATTTGCTGGTGAATCACTATCGCTACGTTGTGATCGACGTTTCGAGCCGGCTCGACCCGACTACGCGCTTGCTCTCTGACCTTTCAAATGCGGTACTCATGGTCGCGCAAACGGACGTGGTTTCATTGTGGAGCGCGAGCCGCATTCACGACTTCCTGGAAGAAGGCGGAAGCCGCAACCGGGTGCGAATGGTTCTCAACCGGTATAAGAAGATTCCCGGCCTGACTGACGAAGATATCGAAGACTCCACACGCTGCAAGGTGCTATGGAAGATTCCCAATGCGTTTCAGGCAGTCTCGCCCGGCATCGATAATGGGACGCCTGTGGTTCTGCAGGAAGGGCTGGAAATTAGCCGATCATTCCGCGCTCTCGCCACTGCGCTGGCGGACGCTTCCTCCAATGCCAACGAAGGTCTCGACCTTATTTACGCGCAGGAAAAACCCGACCTGAGGAAAAAAGTTGCGGGTCGCCTTGTGATCTCGCCTGCTCGCGCCGGTCAGTAGTTGCTCTGCGAATTCGCCGTTTGCCCTAATCGGCGGCGCTTGCGCCTGCTTCTTCGATCTGCGGAGCCACATCCACTTCGAAATTTACTGACCTCGCGATATAGCAGAGATGATGCGCCTCATGATGCAGAGCGAGAGCTTGAGCCCGGTTGTCTCCTACACTCACCTTCACGATCGGCTTCAGCGTCACGCGCACAAACTCTCCCGAGCCATCGGCGTTCTCCCGCATCACCCCAAGCGCCGCATCGCGATAATCGATTACCGTGATGTGATTCACTGCGCACAGATGCAGGTACCAGAGCATGTGGCAGGCGGAAAGGCTCGCAACTAGCAACTCTTCGGGGTTGTAACGGGATCGATCCCCTCGAAAGGTCGGATCGCTGGATCCAGGAATCTCTGGCTTGCCCTCGCTTCGAATCGTGTGATCGCGGCGATAGCCCTTGTAAGTTTTCGTTCCTTCGCCATCGTTGCCGGTCCATTGCAGTTGAATTTCGTAGCTATGCTGCTTCATCGGACTCCTTACGAGCCGCTCACTCAGATTTGCTTCACTCACTGGGGCGCTGGTGCGCCGTTGTCAGCGGGTTTAGCCGGAGGAGTCGAGGTTTTATCGTCCTTGAAGATATTCGCGATCTTGCCAAACAGTCCTTTTTTCTTATTCGGGTCCTGTTTTTCTTGTCCGGTGTTGGCCAGCGTCGGAGTTGCGGGTTTGCCTCCGCCGAAGATTCGCGAGAAGAATCCCGAGACTCCCGCTTGCTGATCGCAGGTATCGCGGGGCTCTGTTCCTGCGATGAAAGCCGCCATGTAATCATCGGGGCACGCTGGAGTCGCCAGCCGGTTTGTGGCTTTGTCGAGTTGAACGTCGACTACGCCAGTAGGCTGGCTGAACTCTTTCATGTCGGAATACTGCGGCAACGTCGCTGCTTTCTTCATGAACTCGGTCCAGATCGGCGCCGCCGTTTGCGCGCCACTCAGCCGCAGATCGCTGTAATCGTCATACCCAACCCAAACGATGCACAGCAGGTTCGAGGTATATCCAGCGAACCAGCCATCATGCGAACTGCCGGTCTTCCCTGCCGCTGGCTGGGTGAAGCCACGCAAGCGAACTGCCGTGTAGCCGAGACCGTTGTTGATTACACTCTCCATCATGTTGGTCATGACGTAAGCGATGCGCGGATCGAGCACCTGCCGCTGATCCGTCTTGAAATTTGCCACCACGTCGCCCTTCGCGTTGCGGACCGAGTTTACAAGAATCGGTGACAAACGCTCCCCGTTGTTGGCAAACGATGTGTAGGCTCCTGCCATATCGATTGGCGTGGCCTCATAGGACCCCAGCGCCATCGCGGGGGTAGCTTTCACCGACACAATTCCGGCAAGCTTCGCCAGGTCGGCCACTTTGTCGTAACCGACTTCCTCCGCGACCTTCACGGTGGCGTTGTTCAGCGACATCGCCAGCGCGTAACGCAGCGTTACGTCGCCGTGATATTCCTCTTTGTAGTTTCGCGGTTCGTAAATCTGATCTCCATAGGCAAAGCTGGTCGGAGCGTCGGTCACCGTCGAAGCCGGGGTGATGACATTCGGCGATCCGTCAATCGCTGTATTCATCGCCGTGGCGTATACAAAAGGCTTGAAAATCGACCCGGTCGGCCGCTTCGAGAGTGCGTGATTCAGCTGGCTGAAACCGTAATCGCGGCCTCCGACCAGCGCCAGAACCGCACCCGTATGCGGATCGAGCGCCACCAGAGCGACCTGCGCCTGCGGCCCGGGAAGCACCTGGGTCTCGTATTTCTTGCCGACCTTGGTCCGCTTGGTGCGCAGCTTCGTGATTTGTTCGTCGACCAGCTTGATGCCGCCCTCCACCGCCTGCGCAGCGGCCCGCTGCAGTTCCGGATCAATCGTCGTGTAAATCCGGTACGACTGGTCATTCAAATCGTGCTCGCTGAATTTGTTGATCAGCGAATCGCGCACCATATCCACAAAATACGGCGCATCGCTCGCCTCTACATTGGGAGGCGCGAGCTTCAGCGGCGACGCCTTGGCTTTGTCGGCCTGTTCGTGAGTAATGGCGTGGGTGTCGACCATCGAATCCAGCACCAGGTTGCGGCGCTCCAGCGCGCGCTCGGGATGCCGGTACGGCGACAACCGGCTTGGCCCTTGAATAATCCCAGCCAGCAACGCCGCTTCCGGCAGGGTAATGTCCTTCAAGTCTTTATTGAAGTAGGCGCGTGAAGCCTCACCGAAACCGCTGATGGCGAACGACCCGCGCTGCCCCAGATTGACCCAGTTCGCATAGAACTCGAAGATCTGCTGCTTCGAGAATTTCTGCTCCATCTCCTCGGCGATCAGCATCTCCGTCAGCTTGCGTTTGATGGTTTTTTCCGGAGTCAGAAAAAATCCCCGCGAGAGCTGCATGGTGAGTGTCGATCCGCCCTGTTCGTGCCGTTGCCGCACGAGATCGACCCACCCTGCTTCAAACATGCGGATGAAATTCACTCCACTATGCTCGAAGAAGCGCCGGTCTTCGATTGCGAGCACGGCATCGACCATAACCTTCGGAATGTCGTTGTACTTGATGACCTGCCGCTTCGACCGCTGTTCGGCGTCGAACAACGACGTTACCAGTTGTGGTTCCAGTTCGTACGCAGAAAGCGGGTTACCTTTGCTCGAGATCTGCCTGACTTGGCCGTCTTCGATCGTGATACGCGCCTCTTCCGGGCTGTGATAGCTCTCGGAACCCGGAGTGATCTCGATTCCATCGGGCACCAGGCGAAAGGAGCCCAGTGCGGATAGATCGTCTTTTTCAGTATGCTTTGCGTCGGAATAGCCCGCCCGCCGCAGTTCGGCGGCGACTTCCTTCGCCTCCATCTTTTCGCCGTCGCGCACCATCTCCGGCTGGGCATAGATCTTGGCTGAGTTGGTAAAAACCGGAGTGCGAAAACGCTGCGTAATGATGCGGTCGTATTTGATGTAAAAGTAGCAGAACGATCCGCCGAGGCCGACCGCCGCGATGAGAAAAACGATAAGCGCAGCACGAAGCACGGGATCGCGCGGGAGGCCCCGCCAGCCCTTCTTATTCTGGCCGCTTTTTGGGATTTTGACTTTGATCGCCAAGATTAAACTCGCCCGCCCGCGAAAATGCTCGCCCGAAGCTCAGACGATGGAACGCAACAAAAGGTTTGACCGCCTGTGTTTTCAGGATGTATTGCTTATCATTGTACCGCTCACCGCAGAAACAAAAAGAGACCCGCAGTCGATGCGGGTCTCCAGAAGGTCAATAAGCGAAGTTACTGTGTGTCTGTAACTGCCCAAAACCCTGGAGTGGTGAGGTCCAGAGCGCTGAGCGTTTGAGTCAACGCTCCGCCCGCCACACTCAAAGGTGAAATCTGCGTCACCGTTTCATTGGTATCGTTTACATACACGGCATAGCTCATCAGCAACGATCCGCTCTGATCGAATTGTCCCCAACTGCCTCCTGCATCGACTCCCAGACCAGTGAACGGAGAGCCGGCGTCTGCGGAGAGAGTTCCCGTGCTTGAAATCTGATATCCCTCGACTGCATTAAATGCAGTTGCGCTGTCGTTGAAACTAAAAGAATAAATCAGGTTGCCGCCTGAGTTTTGCGATACCGCGATGCTGAATGGAGAGTAAACCGTCTTAAACGGTGAACCCGAAACGGGCGCAATTGCCCCAGTGCTGGAGATGCTGAAGACGTAGAGGTTATCGTCATCCACACCACTATATCCACTCGCGGCGCTGTTGCCGCTTGTGCCGATCAGGAACTTGCCCGTGGGTTCTCCTGCCAACTGCCACATCGGATAAACAAAAGGACTGCCGGTAACCGGCGTGAGAGCACCGCTGCTCCCGATTGAATAAGCTTCGATTTCCGTTCCGGTGTGGGTAGCGAAATTGCCATCAACCGCGTACAAATATTTTCCCGTTCCGTCGATTGCCAGATTGATCGGCCCAAAGGGCACTGCGAAAGGAGTTCCAGCGACCGGCGTCAATGCTCCACCCGAGCCAATCGAATAAGCGTAAATCTCATCCCGCAACGGAAGCGCAATGAATATCAGATTACCCGCCGGATTCGTAATCATTACGTCCTGGGCCGCCTGGCCTCCAAAGGCATTCAGGAAGGAGGCCGCGTACGGACTGCCGCTGATCGCCGTTAAAGCCCCACTGCTGGAGTCGATCGTCCATCCATAAATCTGTTCTGCGGTTCCGAAGCCCGCGTAGAGAAATTGCTTTTGCGCAATCACCATGCCGACTCCGCCGTCGTTTGCGGGCACCGATGGCGCAGTAAACCCCGAAATCGGACCGGAAGTCGCACTGGAGCCGTCGATCGAGTAGCCGGCAATCGCGCCATTGCTGGTGCCGCTGCTGGCATCGCTGTCGATTGCAAACACGAAGGCCGAAGCTGAGCTACTGCCGCTGCTGCCGCTCCCGCTGCTGGATATGCTCGATGGCGAGCCCGTTGTGCAGGTCGAGCCGCTGAAGCTAAACCCATCATCGCTGTTGCAGTTGTACTTGCCGCAATTCGTTAATCCCAATGCGGCGGTAGCCGCCAGCAATACCTGAACTGCTCTCACCCATTTCTTCATGAACTGCCTCCGCATGCGGATCGCGCGCTATCTACTCGCGGCTATGGCCTGCCTGGATTCCGATTAATTCCTGGTCGTGTATGCAGCGCTCGCCAATTCCAGCGCTCGTGAGAAAACTCTCACCTACGGCCGATATTAGGAGCAAGGTAACTCTATGGCAACGTTACGAATGTCACTGTCCCAATCGGCGGGTTCGTTGTGAGGTGGCACACATCTCCGCGGGCAAGAACGAGGGGCTTGCGGATTCTGGAGCTGCAACCGGAGAGACTGAGGGCTAGAAACCTTTGTTTCCGCTGCTCGGAGTGAAATGCAAATCGAAGGAATAACCTGGCAGGTTGATCGTTACCGAATAGTCCGCCGCCACATAAACCGCCGACATGCCGGGCGTGTTGATCCTCTGCACAGTGACCTGCTTTTCTTGAATCGGCAGTTCGTGTTCGTGGGCTTTTCGCAGCACGTCGCCCCTAATGTCGTCATCGGTTTTTTGAGGGCTCGCCCCATCCATCATCGCGACGCTCTTGAGATCGTCCTGAAAGCTGTAATTTGTCATCATGGGTGGGACAACTTCGAACAGTCCCAAGACCACGGCGGCGATCACAAGAAAACCCAACGCTCCCTTAATTATTCCCATAAAAGCTGAAATCGCGCCCCCCCGCCGCGCAATCTCAGGCTGAGGCTCGCAACACTCCTTGAAAGTGATCGACTATTGACGCGATGCTAACATCGCGAACCTCGCGAGTCGAACGTAAAACCACTTCCACAGTGCCTTCGGTAACTTTCTTTCCGACCGTGATTCTAAAGGGGATACCGACTAAATCTGCATCTTTGAATTTCACTCCTGGGCGCTCGTCGCGGTCGTCGAGAATGACGTCAAATCCGGCGGCCACAAGCCGGCCTGCAATGTCGTTTGCGGCCTGGAAAACGCCTTCATCCTTCACATTGGTCGGAGTAACCACAATCTCAAACGGAGCAATCGACGGGGGCAGCCAGAATCCATTCTCATCGTTTGACTGCTCGACCGCCGCGGTCAAAATGCGCTCGATTCCGATCCCGTAACAGCCCATGATTGGCATGACTTCTTTGCCGTTTTTGTCGAGCACGCGCGCACCCATCGACTGTGAATAGCGGTAGCCGAGCTTGAAGATGTGCCCGACCTCAACTGCAGTATCGATGCGCAGTGGCTTGCCACAATTCGAGCACAGTTCCCCGGCGGTTACACTGCGCAGGTCAACGTACGAGGTGGGGTTAAAATCTTTGCCCGGAGTGAGATTCTTCAGGTGATAATTTTCCTTATTCGCTCCGGCAATCAGATTCGTGCGGCCTTCAAGTGCCTTATCGACGAGAAGGTAGGGCTTCGCATCATCGTCGAGCCCCTTCGCCCAATCAATTCCCATCGGCCCCAGATATCCTGCCGGTGAATTGAAGAGCGCCGTAATCTCCGCCTCCTGCATCGGCCGCGTGGCTGCGCCCAGCGCGCCGTTCAGCTTGGCTTCGTTCAGTTGATGATCGCCGCGCATCAGCACCACAACGCCACGAGAATTCGTCCTGCCGGTCTTTCCGTCTTTCTCCTCCGCTATTAAAGCCAGCGTTTTGATCTTGTTCTTCGGAGAGACTCCCAGGAATTTTGCAACATCTTCGATAGTCTTCTGCCCGGGGGTGTGAACCTCCAGCGGCCTGCCATCGCCCTCCGGTTTCAAATCCTCGACGGCTTCCAATTTCGACGTCGCTTTTTCCATGTTCGCCGCGTAATCACAGCCATCGCAGCTGACGATGTAATCTTCGCCGGCATTGGTGCGAACCATGAACTCGTGCGATTCCTTTCCGCCCATGGCTCCCGAATCCGCCTCGACGACCATGTATTTCAATCCGCAGCGATCGAAGATGCGGCAATACGCGTCGTAATGCTTGCGATAAGAAAGATCGAGCCCGGCGGCATCGATATCGAACGAGTAGGAATCCTTCATCATGAATTGCCGCACCCGCAGCAATCCGGACCTCGGCCGCAACTCGTCACGAAATTTCGGCGCGATCTGATACCAGATCTGCGGCAACTGCTTGTAGCTGCGCAGTTCTTTGCGCGCGATGTCTGTCATGACCTCTTCCTCGGTCATGCCCAGCGCCAGTTCGGCGCCCTTGCGGTCCTTCAGCCGAAACAGGTTATCCCCCATCAGCGACCAGCGGCCACTGACCTCCCAAATCTCCCGGGGATGAATCGCCGGCAGGAGAAACTCCTGCCCAATTTTGTCCATTTCCTCGCGGACAATGCCGACGATCTTGTTGAACGACCGGTTGCCCAGAAACAGATAGGAATAAGCTCCAGCCATCAATTGGCGGATATACCCAGAGCGAACCAAAAACTTATGGCTGGCGACCTCCGCGTCCGCCGGGGCTTCGCGGAGCGTAGGAATGAAAAGTTCTGACCAATGGTGCATAGAGTGAGCTCTCGATGGAAAGTAGAACTCAGATTGTAAACGATTGCAGCACCCTGACCCGGGAGTGGACCGGGGCCCGCGTCACCGCTGGCGACTTGTGGCTCAACCGACGGAGGTGCCACTACTGGGGTTGTCCGCCCAGCTGAGGGTGGTCCCACGCGAACTCTTAGCGGACGTCGGCCAATTGCTTCAATATCTCTTTCCCGAGCCTTTGCGTCTCCCCAAAAAACTTTTGATATTCGACAAACAGCCGGTTCAGTTCAAGCGATTTATCAGCTGACAGTTTCCTGCGCAGCATCATGTCCCGCACGTGAACGGGATTCGGCAAGGTCGCGTCCTCGGTCAACTCTTCCAGCGCCGTATTGGCATCGTAGTGATACATCGGTGTCTCCTCGAAGACTACTAATCAGATTATCCTAAGATGAAACGACCCCGAAGCGATTGCGGTTTGTACATCGCGTATCATGTGGAGTCCCTGAGTTCTATCGACGGAACCTCTCTACGGCCTGCCGAATGCTTCCCTTCAAGCTCGTCTATAGCGACGATTACTATCTGCCGATCGGCCAACACGTGTTCCCTGCCGAAAAATATCGCCGCATCCATGATCAGTTGATCTCGGAGGGCGTGGCGGAAGCCGACGACTTTATCGTTCCTTCGCCGGCCAGCGATCAGGATATTCTGCTCGTCCACACGCCGGAATATGTCCAGAAATTGAAGACGGGGCTGCTTTCGCCTCGCGAGGAAATGGAGCTGGAGATTCCGTACTCGCCCGAATTGGTGAGCGCATTCTGGCGTGCAGCGGGAGGATCAATTCTGGCGGCCCGCCGGGCATTATCGGACAGCGTGGGCATTAACATCGGCGGCGGATTTCATCACGCCTTCCCCGACCACGGCGAGGGATTCTGCATGATTCACGATGTGGCGGTGGCGATCCGCCGCATGCAGCGCGAAGACAAAATTCGCACCGCAATGACGGTCGATTGCGACGTTCACCAAGGAAACGGCACGGCGGCGATTTTCGCAGGCACACGCACAGCCAGCGCGCTCTTGCCTTCTGCTGGACCCTCGACGCTCGATTCTTCATCTCACATGTCCGAGGCTCAAAGGTCGGCACTTCCCCGCAAAATCCGCGGAGCCCACGCCGGCGATGTGTTCACAATCTCGCTGCATCAGCACAACAACTATCCGCTTTGGAAACCTCCGTCGTCGATTGATGTCGACCTGCCCGATGGCATCGAAGACGATGATTATCTGGCCTGGCTCGATAATGCGCTCAGCTCCGGCTTGCGGCAGTTTGAGCCGGGATTGATCTGCTACATTGCGGGAGCAGACCCTTACAAGGAAGATCAACTCGGAGGCCTCTCACTGACGATCGATGGGTTGAAGCGGCGCGATGAGCTTGTGTTTCGCGTCGCTCGCACGCGCGGCATTCCGATAATGGTCACTTACGCCGGTGGTTATGCCCGCAATGTGGATGACACGGTGACCATCCACTGCAACACGGTTCTAGCCGCAAAGAAAGTGTTCGCCGGAGGAAGTTGATGGCGGCAAGTTAAGGTTCGCTCCGAAAGATATACTCGATGGAATGAACGTCAGTCCTTCAGAAATCCCCCACAGCGAGCTTTACGGCATCCTGCTCAATTCGGTCGCGCCGCGGCCGATTGCATGGGTCTCTACCGTCAGCGCAACCAACGCCCTGAATCTCGCGCCGTTTTCCTTTTTCAACGTGGTCTGCGTAGATCCTCCATTGCTGGCGTTTGCGCCCGGAATGCGGCAACCGAAGACGCCGCGGATTGGAGGTGGCGAAGTCAAGGACACGTTGCGGAATATTCGTGAGACGAGGGAGTTTGTAGTCAACATCGTTACCTACGAACTCAGCGAGGCGATGAACTTGACGAGTGGTGAGTACGATTCGTCGGTCAACGAATTCGAATTGGCGAGGCTTACTCCGGAGCCGTCGAAGATCGTGCGACCACCCCGAGTTGCCGAGTCTCCGGTCAGTTTTGAGTGCGGGCTTCATCAAATCCTCGACTTCTCGTCGGCTCCCACGAGCGGCAGCCTCGTAATCGGCCAGATCGTCTCGATCCACATCAACGATGAGCATTTGAAAGACGGACGGCTGGATCGGAATTCGTTGGACCTGATTGGACGTATGGGCGGGATTCAATACACCAGGACTACTCAAAGGTTCGAAATGGTCAGGCCGAAGGTCTAGCGGCGGCAGGCCCGTCGTTCACTGCTAAGATAGATACTTCCACTATGTTTGAGAACCTTCAGGAAAAACTGCAACGAGCCTTCAAGAGCCTGCGCGGCCAGGCCCGGCTGAGTGAAGAAAACATTGCCGAGGCGCTGCGCGAGATCAGGCTCGCTTTGCTCGAAGCCGACGTCAACTTCAAAGTCGTCAAAGATCTCATCGACCGCATCCAGGCCAAGGCTGTCGGTCAAGAGGTAATGACCGCCCTTTCACCGGGCGAGCAGGTTATCAAGATCGTCCGCGATGAGTTGGTAGAGACGCTCGGCAAAGATACAGCGCGCGTGAAGTTCGCCTCGCAACCGCCGACAGTTGTACTCATGGCCGGGTTGCAAGGCTCCGGTAAGACGACCACATCCGGCAAACTGGCGAATTGGTTCAAGGCCGGCGGACATCGTCCCCTGCTGGTTTCGGTGGACGTGTACCGTCCGGCTGCCCGCGAACAACTGAAGGTCGTGGCTGACGCGGTGAAGGCGCAGATATATCAGGGCGAGGTCGCGGAAGCCAACACCGCGACGGTTGAACGTCTCGTCAAGGAGGCGCGGCGCGAGGCCGTGGTTTCCGGATGCGACGTGCTGATCGTCGATACCGCCGGCCGCCTGCACATTGACGACGAACTGATGAACGAGATGCAGTCGCTGAAAAAGCTGCTGAATCCGTCAGAGATTCTGTTCGTCGCCGACGCCATGACCGGGCAGGATGCGGTTCGCTCCGCCGACGAGTTTCACAAAAAGCTTTCGCTCACCGGCGTGGTGCTCACCAAGATGGATGGCGATGCGCGCGGCGGCGCGGCGCTTTCCATCCGGCAGGTCACCGGGCAACCGATTAAATTTATCGGCGTGGGCGAGAAATACGATGCGCTGGAGCCGTTTCATCCCGATCGAATCGTCTCTCGCATTCTCGGCATGGGCGATATCCTCTCGCTGATCGAGCGCGCAGAATCGCAGATCGACAAGAAAAAGGCCCAGGAGATGGCCAATAAGGCCCTCAGCGGCGATGGCTTCTCGCTGGAAGATTTCCGCGACCAGTTGCGGCAAGTGAAAAAAATGGGATCGATGAAGAACCTGATCGGAATGCTGCCCTCGATCGGCCCTTTCTCCGGCCTGCAAAAAGCGGCTGATAGCGTGGACGAAAAGCAGGTCAACCGGGTCGAGGCCATCATCAATTCGATGACCATGCACGAGCGCAACCATCACGAAGTGATCAACGGCAGCCGCCGAAAGCGCATCGCCCGCGGTTCTGGCACGACCGTACAGGAAGTGAACAATCTGCTTCGTCAGTATGCGCAGATGAGAAAAATGTTCAAGCAGATGGGCAAGCCCAGCTTCGCGCGAAGAATGGCGGGGATGAAGCTGCCGGGAATGTAAGCACTGCTTAGTAATTTGGAGACCGAACGGCCTTCATGAAATGGCGCTCCCTCGATGAATCAATTGCCGCCGCTGACGCGCGGCCTCTGCGACAAATCTACGCCGAGCGTAAAGAAACTATCGCGAAATACGTTCCGGCTGAGACGCGGGCGATTCACGAGCGGGCTGTCGCAGAACTAAAATGCCAATGCATCGCAGCGAACGTTCTTTCCGTTGGCTCGAAGATTCCTGAGTTCGAACTTCCCGATCACGACGGCAAGAATGTTTCGTCCTCTGAATTGCTCGCCAAAGGACGGCTCGTGCTCTGTTTCATTCGCGGCCGCTGGTGCCCGTTTTGTGTTGGCCAGATGGAGGCGATGAATCTTATGGTGTGTGAGATTGAGAAGGCTGGCGCAACCCTTGGGGCAATCTCGCCGCAGACAGTGAAGCAGTCATTTTTTATGCACGATCAGCACCAGCTCCGCTTCCCGCTTTTCTCCGATGCGTCCAATAACGTGGAGCGCCTGTTTCGACTAACCTATCGCGTTCCGGACGAACAGAAAACTCTCTATCAGCGCAGCTTTGTGAATCTGCCTTTCGTGAATGGAGACGGCAGTTGGGAGCTGCCGATTCCAGCGACTTACATCATCGACCGAGACGGGACCGTGACGTTCGCTTCCGCAAACGAGGACTACACCGACAGGCCGGAACCGAGCGACATCCTGCGCGCCCTGACGCTCTAAACATTTGCCGGCAGTAGAAAACGCGGGCGCCCGCGCCACACTTCATCTTTCGGTACACTGAATATTCATGAACTATATCTACGGCATCAATGCTGTTTCCGAGTCGTTGAAGGCTCGCGGGCGGGCATTTCAGTGGGTCGGCATGGCGAAGGAGCGGAATGACATCCGCCTGCAGCGCATGATCGAAGACTGCCGTAAGCTCGGCGTGCCGGTGCGTTTTCTCACCCGCGTGGAACTTGACCGCATGGCCGGAAACGCCGCCCATCAGGGCGTGGTGGCTGTGACTTCGGCAAAGCAATATAGCGATCTTGACGACGTGGTTGGCGCCAAGCGCGGACGCTATTCGTTTGTCGTCGTGCTCGATGGCGTGGAGGATCCGCACAATCTTGGTGCGATTTTGCGCACAGCCGATGCTGCCGGCGCCGACGGGGTGGTCATTCCAGAGCGGCGCGCAGCGGGCGTCACGGGCACGGTCACGAAAACCTCTGCCGGGGCCAGCGAGCACCTGCCGATCGCCAAAGTCACGAACATCGCCCGTTCGGTCGAAGAGTTGAAAGACCGCAATATCTGGACGGTCGGCCTCGACGAGCGCGGACAGAAAACCTACGACGCCATCGATTACAACATGGATTGCGCCTTGGTTCTGGGCGCCGAGGGCAAAGGGTTGCACGATTTGGTGAAGAGGAAATGCGATTTCCTGGTTTCGATTCCGATGCTCGGCAAAGTGCCTTCGCTGAATGTCTCCGTCGCCGGCGCGGTGGTGATGTACGAAATTGTGCGGCAGCGGCGCGCTAAAGAACAGAACTCGGCAGAACGGAACCCGGCTGCTTCGGGTAATGCGGAATGAAGTTGCATTTCCGGGTCTTAAGTTTTCTCTGTCTCCTCTGTGCCTCTGTGGTGAATTGTTTTTCTCTCGATCGCGAGGCGTTCACATTTACTAGTTACGATCTCGCCGTTCGCATCGATCCCGCACAGCAGCGACTCGGCGTTCGGGGCAAAATCACGCTGCGGAATGACTCGAGTAGCCCGCAGAAAACAGCAGCGCTGCAAATTTCTTCTTCCCTGAACTGGCTGTCGATCGGCGCTCTTGGCAAGCCGCTGCCGTTCGTTTCGCAGCCCTACAACTCCGATATCGATCACACGGGAGTTTTGTCGGAAGCAGCGGCGACCTTGCCAAGTGCCGTCCTCCCGAAAGGAACGATCGACCTCGAAATCGCCTACGAAGGGGTGATCCCGCTGGATGCGGCCCGCTTCACCCGAATGGACACTCCCGAACCAGCCGCTCGCAGCAGCGATTGGCATCAGATCAGCGCGCAATTTACGGCCGTGCGTGGCGTTGGATATGTGACGTGGTATCCGATCAGCACTGACGCTGCGAGTCTCGCCGAGGGCACGGACCTGTTCTCGGTGCTGAACCGATGGAAGCAGCGACAGAGTTCCTCGATAATGCACTTGAAGTTCGCGGTAACGATAGCGAACGACCGTGAAAGACCCGAGCTTCTCGTCAATGCATCATCCTGTCCGGTCGCTCATGAAGCCGATGGCCAATTCCTCGCGGATTGCAACTATCGGTCGCTCGGGTCAGTCGTCCCAACGTTTGTGATTGCGAACTATGAATCCGTCACACGCCCCGATATGACGGTTCATTTCCTGCCCGGACACGACGCCTCCGCGGCGAACTATGCCGACGCTGCGGAAAAAGCAGTTTCGCTGGTCACCGATTGGTTCGGCGCGCCGCGGGCAAAAGCCGAAACCGCCGATCTGCCCGACGCAGACTCTGCCCCGTTTGAGAGCGGATCACTTTTATTAACTCCGCTTGGGGGCGGAGATTCGAAGCTCGCGGGTCTGGTTGCCGCTCACCAAATGACGCACGCGGCAATCTCCTCGCCGCGGCCGTGGATTAATGAGGGTCTGGCTCACTTCGCGCAGGCACTTTATCTCGAACAGCAAAAAGGACGGCAAGCTGCGATCGATTACATGGGAACGCATCGGTTTGCGTTTGGCGAGGCTGCGGGCGAAAAGCAACGGCCGGCTCCACGTTCTGAAGATGAAGCGAGTTATTCGTTAATCAACACCGCGGATGAGCAACTCTACCGCAGCAAAGCGATGTGTGTGTGGTGGATGCTGCGGGACATGGTCGGCGATCAGGCATTGAAAAGGGCGCTCGCCTCATACCTTCCTGAGCATGACAAAGAGCCTTCTTACATGCAACGCCTGATCCAGGCGCAGACACAGCGCGATCTGGAATGGTTCTTCGATGACTGGGTGTATCGCGACCGCGGCCTCCCGGATTTCAAAGTGCAATCGGCCTACACGCGCAAGATGCTGCCGGAAGGTTACATGGTCACAATTACAGTAGAGAATTCAGGAGCAGCAGGCGCGGAGGTTCCGATCACACTGAAGTCAGGTGGCGAGGTGGTCACGAAACGGCTGCTCGTGCACGGAAAAGGCAACACGGTGATTCGTATTGAGACATTGAAACCGCCGGATGAAATTGTTGTAAATGATGGCAGTGTGCCGGAGAGCGATACTAACAACAACACCTTCAAGGTTGATCCGAGCGGGATCGCGAAATGAGCCAGAACCAGAATGTGGTAACTCGCAACTGGCTATTGCGGGGCTTGACCTTTCCCCGTGCCGTTACGTTCCTTCGGTGGTGGTGAATCTTACAAGCTCTGACAGTTTAGCGCCCGCGGCGCCAGAATCGATAGACTGAATCGCCAAGGGGATACCATCTGCCAGACGGTCAACCCGGCCTCCCGCGACGAGTGCAGCAGCGGAGTTCAGCAAGACAACGTCGCGGCGCGCAGATTTTTCTCCACTCAATACGTGCCGAATAATAGCCGCATTCGCCGCGGCGTCGCCGCCCGATATGCCTTCGAGCGTCGCCCGCTCAATGCCGAATTCTTCGGGAACGACTTCGTAAGTTCGCACTGCTCCATCCCGAGCCTCGGCCACTCGAGTGGGGCCAGTAATTGTTATTTCATCGAGGCCATCCAGCCCGTGCACTACGAGCGCCCGATGCAAACCCAGCATGCTGAGAGCTTCCGCCAGCTTTTCCACCATATCGAGGGCGTACACGCCGACAACCTGTCCCGAAGCACGCGCAGGATTGGTGAGCGGGCCGAGCAGATTGAACAGGGTTCGCATGCGCAGCTCGCGGCGCACTTTCTGCACTTGCTTCATCGAAGGATGCAAATCGGGAGCATACAGAAAACAGATTCCGACTTGCCGCAGGCATTGTGCGGCACGCGTGGGTGATTGCTGGATGTTTACGCCGAGAGCGACCATTACATCCGCCGAGCCGCACTTCGAACTGATGCTCCGGTTGCCGTGTTTCGCCACGCGTACGCCGGTTCCGGCGGTGACAAAAGCTGTCGCGGTTGAGATGTTGAATGTTCCGGCGGCATCGCCTCCGGTGCCACTGGTATCGACAAGGCTGTTATCGTCAGGCGAAGATTCCGAGAGCGCGTCGCGGCCAGTACCGCTCAAGTCGAGAGCGCTGAGATCGCTTGCTCCAGGTCCGGCAAAAGAAACAGGCAGAGGCGTCGCAGCCTCCCGGATCGCTTCTGCGAATCCCACGATCTCTTCCACGGTTTCACGCTTCATGCGCAACGCGACCAGCAGAGCCGCAATCTGTGCGTCGCTGCAATTCCCGGCCAGCACTTCCGTCATCACTTCACGCGCCTCGGCGCGCGCCAGCGCTTGGCCGTGATTAGAAATGCGATGAAGGGCGTCGAGGATCATGTCATCGGAATTGTAAGGGATAAGGTATTTTCGGAGCGCGCGCCGCCGCTACACGCTCACTGGCGGAGCTTGCAATCTGGGCAGGAAATACTCGCGCCACGCTTCCGGCAATGCCGGCGTCGCAATCGCCTTCCGCAGAAGATCGCGATTGTACCGGTCGCGGGCGAAGAGAATGTTCATCTCGGCAATCGTAATTCCCTCCTCTTCGCGCGATAGCAGATTAATGGAATCTCCGGCGCCGACTTCACCCTCCCGTTCGACGGAGAAGTAAAATCCGCTGCGGCCGCTGCGCAGAAACCGCTCGATCATGTCGTCTCGCTGGAACTTTGCCGCCAGCTTGTAGCACGGCATCCGCGGCTGGCGGACCGTGAGAATCGCAGAACCGACCTCGAAGCGGTCACCGATATGAATATCACTTTCGTTAAGACCCTCCGTCGTAAAGTTCTCGCCGAAGGCGCCCCAGGGAAGGTCGACTCCCAACTCTTGTTCCCAATATTCATAATGCTCGGAGGGGCACGCGTAGACTGCCTTGTAGAGACCGCCGTGAACGCTGAGATCAGCCTGCCGGTCGCCCTCAAGGTTCAGCGAACGGAGCGACACTCGTCCAGCGGCCGGCTTCTTGAAAATGCCAGTGTTGATGGTGAGGCCTTTGTACGTTAGGAGCCGCGGCCGGGCTACATTCAGTGAGATCAGCTTCACGTTCTTATCCCCGTCTCCGCGATTTCCTCGCTCAAGAGTTTCGGTGTGTCCGTAGAACATGGCTTAGGTCTTTTTAGATGTATTGTCCATGGAAAATGACGCGTTCAGTTTGCCCTAATCCTTCAGGCTTCTATAAAATTGAGGGTTTGCTGCCGCAGTTCTAAGCCGCAAGCGTGTTCCTGCCGATTAATAGCTGGAAATGAAATCATTATGAAAATCCATGAGTATCAGGGCAAGTCGATTCTCAAGAAGTACGGCGTGACCGTACCACGCGGCGCGATGGCGACCTCGCTCGAAGAGGCGGAAGGCATTGCCAAGGAGTTGTTCGGCTCCGGAGCGACCGGGGTGGTGGTTAAAGCACAGATCCACGCCGGCGGCCGCGGCAAAGGCGGGGGCGTGAAGATCGCGAAGTCGGTCGCCGAGGCGGGAGAACTTGCCGGCAAAATGCTGGGAATGAAGTTGGTCACGCATCAGACCGGCCCCGAGGGCCGCACGGTGCGCCGCCTCTTGATTGAAGAAACGCTGCCGATTGAAAAAGAATTGTATCTGGGAATTTTGGTCGACCGCGCGGAAGGCAAGCCAGTATTTATGGCTTCAGCCGCGGGCGGCATGGAGATCGAGCAGGTGGCCGCCGAGAATCCGGACGCCATTCTGAAGCAGTACGTCGATCCCGGCATGGGCCTGGAAGCGTTTCAGGCTCGGAAGATGGCCTTTGCGCTTGGGCTGAAGCCGCAGCAGATCAATCCTGCCGTGCAATTTCTCACCAATCTGTACAAGGCATTCCTCGATACGGATGCGTCTCTGCTCGAAATCAATCCGTTCATCACTACCACTGACGGACGCCTGTTCGCGCTCGATGCCAAGTTGACCTTCGACGACAACGCATTATTCCGGCATCCCGACATTCGCGAACTGCGCGACATCACTGAAGAAGATCCTCTCGAGGTGGAAGCTTCGAAGTACAACCTAAATTACATCAAACTCGACGGCAGCGTGGGATGCATGGTCAATGGCGCCGGCCTCGCGATGGCCACCATGGACATCATCAAGTACGCCGGCGGTATGCCCGCGAACTTCCTCGATGTCGGTGGAGGAGCCAATGCTGAGCAGGTCGCCCATGCATTCGAAATTTTGCTGAGCGACAAGAATGTGAAAGCGGTGCTCATCAACATCTTCGGTGGAATTCTGCGCGTCGATACGCTGGCTACTGGCGTGGTAGAGGCGGCGAAGAAAACTAACATTCAGCTTCCAATCGTGTTGCGCCTGGAAGGCACCAATGTGGACGAAGGCAAGAAGATCCTGACGAACTCTGGTTTCAACTTTGTGGTCTGCGACACCATGAAAGATGCGGCAGATAAGGTAGTCGCAGCGGCACACTGACTGTCGTCATGACGATCGACTGAAGGAATCATATATTTATGGCGATCCTGGTCAACAAGCGAACGCGTTTGATCGTGCAAGGCCTCACCGGACGAGAAGGCACATTTCACGCCAAAGCGTGTGCCGCGTACGGCACTCAGGTGGTGGGCGGAGTAACACCCGGCAAGGGCGGCACTACGCACGAAGGTTGGCCGATCTTCAACACGGTGCAAGAAGCCGTCGAGAAGACCGGCGCCGACACCACCATCATTTTCGTTCCGCCGCCGTTCGCGTCCGACGCGATCATGGAAGCCGCCGACGCTGAACTCGATCTCATCGTCTGCATCACCGAAGGCATTCCGACGCTTGACATGGTGAAGGCTTGGGAATTCCTGCAGGACCGGCGTTCGCGATTGATCGGTCCAAACTGCCCCGGGATTATCTCGCCCGGCAAATGCAAGATCGGAATTATGCCTGCCTCGATTCACAAAGAAGGCTCCATCGGCATTGTCTCGCGCTCCGGCACGCTAACCTACGAAGCCGTGCATCAACTCACGCAGCGCGGCGTCGGGCAATCGACTGCGATTGGAATCGGCGGTGATCCGATTATCGGTACAAATTTCGTAGACGCGCTCGATCTTTTCAACCGCGACCCTGAAACCGAAGCCGTGATCATGATCGGCGAAATCGGTGGCGATGCGGAAGAAACGGCCGCACAATTTGTGAAGAACCATATGAAAAAGCCGGTGGTCGGCTTCATCGCCGGCCAGACGGCGCCTCCCGGACGGCGCATGGGTCATGCGGGCGCGATTATTTCCGGAGGCAAAGGCACGGCGGCGGAGAAAATCCAGGCAATGGAGTCCGCCGGCATCCGCGTCGCAAAATCTCCGGCCGCGATTGGAGAAACGCTGGTCGCGGCGATTGGAGTGAAAGTGTAGCGCTGTATTCCTCGTGATGCGCGTCATGTTCGTTGTGGTCGAAGCTTGATAACCAAAATGAACGGGGCCGATAAGGGCAAGCATTGAATCTTCCTAAGGACAATAACGAACGACCAATTATGAAAACTCTGCAACGCACTCTTACCATCGTAAAACCGGACGCGGTCGCGAAAAACGCGGTCGGCGACATCATTGAACAATTCGAAAAGACCGGTTTCCGCATCCTCGCTATGAAGATGCTGGAAATCTCCAAGCATCAGGCGGAGCAGTTTTATGCCGTGCACGCCAGCCGGCCGTTCTATAACTCGCTCACCGATTTTATGTCGAGCGGGCCGATTGTGACGCTGGCTCTCGAGAAAGAAAACGCGATTGCCGACCTCCGCAAACTGATGGGCGCCACGAATCCGGCGAACGCCGAGGATGGCACCATCCGGAAGAAATGGGCTTCGAGCATTGAGCACAATGCCATTCACGGCTCAGATGCGGAAGACACTGCGAGGTTCGAGCTAAGTTTTTTCTTTGCGGGTTACGAGCTGGCGCAGTAGGTCATTGAAGCGACACTTACCCAGGAAGGGCCGCGAGTGGCAACCCAGCGGGCGAGGAGCCATCCACACAACCTAGCCTAGAGGCTCGAACAGATTCCCTTCCGTTCGGTCCGCAACTCTGGGCATCTCTTTGCGTGCAAACTGCAGAAAGTGCGGCGCAGCGCGGTGCGCTTCGAGCGCGGCATCGTCTTTGTACTGTTCGTAGATGAAAAACCGCCGCGGCTCGGTTTTGTGCCGGTGAACCTGATACATCAGGCAGCCGGCTTCCTTGCGGGATTCTTCCGTTAACTTCGCGAACAACACAGTCACCTCGGCTTCGCGTCCAACCTTGGCCATCCACGTAACCGCCAGAACCACCATCTTGCTCGCTCCTGGGCCTTGCCTGTGAATCGGGAGATGATTCTAAACTTTTTGCGAGGCGGTTGTCTGCATCTCACTGGCGAAATCAGGTGAGAAAATAATCTGATCGCGGTCAGGGCCAGTCGATATCATGCCTATCCTCGTGCCGGATTCCTTTTCGACGAAAGTCAGATAGTCGCGGGCAGTTTTCGGTAGCTGGTCGAATTTTGTGATTCCCTGCGTTGAGGTTCGCCAGCCCGGCATCTTTTCGTAGATGCACTCGATTTTTTCGTAGCCGCTGGCTTGCGCAGGAACTTCTGCAGTTGTCTTGCCGTCGATTCGGTACTGTACGCAAACCGGAATTTCGGCCAATTCGTCGAGCACGTCCAGCTTGGTGACAACGAGCCAGGAAATCCCGTTAATCATAACGGCGTACCGCAAGAGCGGCAGGTCGAGCCAACCTGTGCGGCGCGGCCGTCCGGTTACGGCGCCAAATTCGTTACCACGCACGCGTAACTGCTGGCCAGCCTCGCCTTTTTCCTCGCTGGGAAACGGGCCCTCGCCGACGCGCGTGCAGTATGCCTTGGTGAGGCCAATCACCGACTGGATCGCGTTCGGCGCCACACCGGTGCCGGTCGCCGCACCTCCCGAAGTCGCGCTCGAGGAGGTAACAAACGGATAGGTTCCGTGATCGATGTCGAGCATTGTTCCCTGCGCGCCTTCGAATAGGATCGACTCGCCATCGGCGAGCGCCTGGTTAAGCAAAACGGCAGTATCCCGTACGAAAGGGGCGATCTTCCCGGCAGCAACGGCATATTCGGCATACATTTTATCGGCATCGAGCGGCTCAGTGTTGAATAACGCGTGCGCGATCATGTTCTTTTCGCGAACCGCATTCTCGATATGCTTTTTCAATAATTGCAGATCAAGCAGGTCGGCTACCCGCAGGCCGCGGCGTCCCATTTTGTCTTCGTAGGCGGGACCGATACCACGCGAAGTCGTGCCGATTTTGACGCGTCCGGGCGCGTTCTCCGCTGCCAGTTCAATCATGCGATGGTAGGGCAGAATGACCTGCGCGCGATTCGATATGAAGAGATTACCGTCGACGGTTACACCGGCCTCGCGCAGCGCTGCCACTTCCTTCAAGAAGGCGATGGGGTCAAGCACAACGCCGTTGCCGATGACACTGCGGCACACAGGCCGCAACACACCACACGGCACAAGCTGAAGCACGAATTTCTTTCCACGAATAATGACCGTGTGGCCGGCATTGTGGCCGCCGGCATAGCGAGCCACAACGGAAAAGCTCTCCGATAAAACGTCGACAATTTTGCCTTTGCCCTCGTCGCCCCACTGCGCGCCGACAATTACCGCGGTCTTGCCTCGTTTCACACGTACTCCATTGGCAGGGATTCACGCGCATAGTAGCGCCGCGTGTGTCAGCAAACTCCGGGTCGCACACGCCTTGCCGCGGCAAAAACTAGAAACTTATGGGAAAAAAGCGGAGAGATGTGTACCACCCATTTTATCCCGGTGCGAGATGAATGGCAACGCGACGCCAAAGAGCGAGAGAGGAATAATATGAGTTGCTGCAACTGATTTCCGGCTACCGATATTTCTGGTAGGCGCGGCAGGGATCGAACCTGCAACCCCGGGATTAGAAATCCCGTGCTCTATCCAATTGAGCTACGCGCCCGTGACGGCCCGCTGCACCGCGAACGACAGCCAAATTTATCATAAGCTTGCGGTACGGTATGATGTCGCGTGGCATCCGCCGCTCCATCCCGCAGGCTGGCTTATATCGATTGGATGCGTGGCCTGGCATGCGTGCTGATGTTTCAGACGCATTGCTACGACTCCTGGCTTAGCCCCTCTGCGCGGCAAAGCGAGTTCTTCACGTACTCGCAACTCGGAGGAACCTTTCCTGCACCGTTGTTTCTTTTTCTCGCCGGCGTTTCATTCGCATTGGTGACCCATAAATTGTGGCAGAAGCAACTGTCGGCATCGCAGATTGCTCGTACCACCATTCGCCGGGGAACGGAGATCTTTGCCTTCGGTCTGCTTTTCCGGTTGCAGGAATACATCATCGCGTGGGGCTGGGCGCCACCGAGCGATCTGCTCCGGGTCGACGTGCTCAATACAATCGGCCTGTCGATGATGCTGATGGGTTTATTGTGCTGGCTGGTGTTTTCGCTTCGTCCCTCGAAAACCGGGGTGGTTTTGATTCTCGCATCGGCGGCGACCGCGTTGCTGATTTCGCTTCTGACTCCGCCGCTGTGGACTATATGGCGTCCGGATTGGCTGCCCTGGCCTTTGGAGTCATATATCAACGGAGTGCACAATCTTGGAACTCCACAAGCGTGGCTCTTCCCGATTTTCCCGTGGGCCGCTTTCGCGTTCGCCGGGCTCGCCGCTGGATTTGTTTTGCGAGCCGATTGGGCACACAAACGCGAATCGCCTATTTTCTTCCTGGCAGGCGCCACGGGAGTCGTGCTCATTTTTGCATCGCGCTGGCTCGATCACCGACCGCGTCAACTCTATGCGGTTTACGACTACTGGCATACGAGCCCGAACTTCTTCTTGATCCGCCTAGGGATGCTCTTGGTCATTCTCACCGCGGCCTATGCCTGGTGCCGCTGGGGCGCGGCTGAATGGGGATTCAGTCCGCTCATTCAGCTAGGACAAGCTTCGCTCCTCGTTTACTGGGTGCATCTTGAGTTCGTCTACGGACGGGCATCGATCCTCCCGAAGCGCAGCGACGGCATCCGCTTGGCATCTACTGGACTGGTCACCATCTTTCTCGCCATGCTTCTGCTCGCCTACCTGCGCACGCGGATGAAAGGCCGCGGTGCGGACATGCTGGCGTGGTTCCGTAGTCCGGCTCGCGCGACGAATTAGAGCGTCAGGTAGACGCTTAGTTGAAGGTTTATCGAAACTGCTTTGCGAACTCGACCACTTCGCGTTCGGCCCAGCGGCCGTCGTAGTCAGCATCGCCATCACGCTCTCCGATGAAGGCGCAGTGTCCACCGTCCTCAGCCTCGATGTACGTAATATTGTGATTTGCCAGAATCTTCTCGCGCGTCTCCGGCAGTATGCGGATAAACGGATCATTGACGGCGTGGATCATAAGGGCGGGCTTGGTGATCCGATCAATGACGTGCGCGGCGGAGGCCCGGTCGTAGTAATCGTCAGAGCCTGTAAAGCCGCAGTAGTGCGCCGTCACGCGATCGTCGAAGTCTCTCAGGGTCCGAACGCCGCGTAGCCGGGACGCATTGAAGCTGCCGGGAAAAAGCTTCGCCTTGCGGCGAAACCTCCGAAATAACTGCAGTAAAAAATAGTATTCGTAAACCCGATTCGCGGGCTGGTGCAGCGCATCGGCTCCCGCTGCCAGGTTGATCGCCGGACAAACCGCCACTGCTCCACGGAATTGCGCTGGACCGTCGCTTCCCCATTCTCCCGCAAGTTTCAGAACCAGGTTTCCACCCATGGAAAACCCGCCGAGAACAAAGCTCGAAATCCCATCGTGATCGAGCAGGTGCCGTGCAACGGCGGCCACGTCGGCGGAGCGGCTCGAGTTATAAAGCGTCGGCGCGCAGTGATCCATGCCTCCGCAGTTGCGCTGGTTCATGCGTATCACATTCATCCCCGCAGCCAATCCATTGCGCGCAATGCCCAACATGTATTGCGACTCACTGGAACCTTCCAGTCCGTGAACAACGATGAGCGTGAGAGTCCGCTTGTTTTTCTGCCAATGACAGTGGCACAGCACTGGAATGCCGGGTTCCACTTCAATCAGCCTGCGCTCCGACCGTGGAAGCTCGATTCGGCGAGGCAAGAAAAAAGCCGCCAGTGTTTGCACGTGGCCGCCGCGAAGAAAGCGCCGCGCCCGAAAAGGCGCAGATGCCCCAGGTTTAGTTACTGGGTTGTCGCCGAGGTTGGAGGAGTCGATCGCGCCGTTGTGCATTGCTCCCACCAGTCGATTCTAACTGGAGCGAGCAAAGTAGCGTGCGATCAGCCTCGCCGGTTGGACTGGTCCAAGATCAATCTGATCCGGCGGGAGCGCTGCCTACCCGCGTCTGGTCCGTGATCCAATTTACTTCCCAGGTCTTTCCGCCGTCATCCGAGAAAGACTGTTCGAAATGGGGCTTGTTTGAATCGGTCTGTGACCAGATGAAGCGGACAAAAATGCTTTTGCCATTCAGAGCGTCCTGGGCGTAAAACTCGCCTTGGCCGTTCTTAAATTGGCCGACCTGCGGCACAACCAGCGTGCCATCTTTGCTGTTTGCCCAATAAAGACTCCACTGGTGACTTTGTGGATTGTAAAGGCGCAAAGTTAGCCCCTCGATGTGACCGCCGGCGCCGTCAGTTTCGAACTCCTCGATCTGTGAGCGGCCATCCCACACCTTGCGGGTGACCGAAGTGCCATCGAATTCGACCCAGGTATTGGATCCCGTGAGCGGGTGCAGCCTGCGCTTCAAGTGAATTTTCCAGCTGCCCAGCTCGAAATCAAAATCATGCTGGCCGTCGCGCGCTTGGGTAGCCGTCTCGGTTTTCGCCGCACGGACCTCCGTCTGGCCGATCAATCGGCCAGAGTAAGGCACAAGAATTACAGCCAGCGGCCACATGAACACGATAAGAAAGTTTGTAATTCGCATTTTGTATTCTCCCGATCACTGAGAAACCGTAACCCCCGATCACTGGCGCGAGGCAGGTGGAACCATATTGTTTGCGCGGTAATAGACAACCAGCTGACCGTAGTGCTCCCCGCTATGCTCAATCGCGAACATCCACAGGTAGGAATTGTGCACGAACCGCTTTCCCCACTGCGTAGTCTTGTCGAGCCCGGCGTCACCTTGCTGTTGAATGACGCTCGCTCCGTCGGCTACGGCTTGTTGGACGAATTTCACCACGTCAGCTTTTGTTTTAAACATCCCTCGCGAGGGATTGTCGCCCTCGCCAAAATTGGGACCGATGCTTGTTCCTGAGACCCGGCGCGTCACCACATATTCGAATGCAGCGGCGTGGAGAAGATTTTCGGCGAACGTGCGCTCATCCTTTTGCACCTTGAAGTCGTACTTGTCTTCGGGAAAATCCTTCGCCATCGCGAGGAGCTGGTTGCCGATATAGTTCCACCGGTCGAGAATCTCGTCGGATCGGGATTGAACGGGGCGCGGAGTTTGATTCGGTGTTTGTCCCCACGCGCAAATGTTCGTCGCCGCAGTCAGAAACAGAGCCCACAGGGCGAGTTGAAAATGTGCTGGAACTCTCTTCATGTTTGGTTCCTCCTGGGATTGACTCCGCCTGCAAGGAGACTTGTCTTGGTATATCGATTTGTGATATATCAGAATGCGACATGGAAGTCAAGAATCGCGAATCGAAGGACCGGCCGATTTCCGCCGCCGCGCTACATATCCTTCTGGCGCTCGCCGAGTCTAATCTGCATGGGTACGGGATCATGCAGGCCGTCAAGCGGCAATCCGGTGGCGATTTCAAGCTTGGGCCCGGAACTCTCTACGCAAACCTCGATCGCTTGCTGGCCAATGGCATGGTCGGCGAAACCGAACGAAAACTCAAAGGGGGCGAGGCGCGGCGCGAATATTACCTGACGACCAACGGAGAGCAAGTACTGCGGCTCGAAGTTCGGCGTTTGCGGCAAGTGGTGAATGTCGCCCAAACACGATTGGGAAAGTTGGATGGGAGAGGTGCATGAATTTCCAGCGCTGCTTCTTAACTGCCTACCGTCTCTTGCTGCTGTTTTATCCCGCTCCATTCAGAAGGCGCTTCGCGCCGGAGATGTTGGAGATCGCAGAATCAGCCGATATTGCGGAATGGCCGCTGATCTTCGGCGATACCTGCGTTGCGATCCTGCGTTGCCGGATCGTGGGAATTCCTTCGACGGATGCCCTGCCTGAACCCAATGCATACCTGGCGATTGGAGGATCACCGGTTCGGCGCTGGGGATTTCTGCGGGGTTTTGTTTTGACGCTCGCGATCCTTGTCGGCTTGTGCTATTTCAGCCACTGGACTGCTTACCGGGAATGTCCGGGGAAAACGAGCGAGACCGCGCAGCAGTGAGATGCGCCCGCTATTTCTTGCGTGAGTGCACCAGTTTCAGCGAGTCGGCCTGGAGAATCCGCTGAATCTGATTGCGGGCGTGCACGGACCACGGTCCCGTGGTGTCGAGCTTGATGTAGGCCTGCCAGTGTTTCAGCGCCTTGCGTGGCTCGCGGGTTTTCTCGAAGGCGAGAGCGAGATTGTAGTGCGCGTCAGCGTACGTGGGGGCGAGTTGAATCGCCGTCTTGTAAGTCTCGATGGCTTCCTGCACGCGCCCGGTTTCGTCGAGCACATTGCCCAGGTCGAAGTAGGCAAGCGCATAGCGCGGATCGGATGCGAGCGCGGCACGGTAGTGCTTTTCGGCTAGCGTGAAATCCTGCCGGTTGTAATGGAGCGTGCCCAGGTTGATATGCGCGGCGGCGTGTGCCGGATCGCACTCCAGGACTTTCTGGTACGCGGCCATCGCCGCAGTCTGAGTTGCGGGGTCTTCTTCCAGAGCGACCCCGCGGGCAAACCACACTGCCGCTTCGTTTGTTTGTGGAGTGGAGTCTTGCTCGGGGATCGGTGTGCTCGTGACCACCTTTTCGCGGGAAGAAAAATCCATGACGAACTGGCCGGCGATCGGCTCGAGGAGCCTGCCTTCATGCCGGAAGGCGACGCGATGCTTGCTGGTCGAGGAAGCTCCGGCATCGACCAGCGGATTTCCCATTCCTGAGGCCTGCCGCTGCATGGCTTCGAGGGACTCGCGAATCACCGCCGGACGCACCTTCATGGCGCAAAGATCGCGCACTTTCTTGATCTTGAGCAGGTCAGAGAAACAGTAGGTGGTAGCGGCAACGATCAGCCCGGCCCGCTCCCAGCTCGCGAGCTGGCGCGGCGAAAGGTGCAGAATGCGAAGTAAATCAGCTCGGCTGTACACTTCTCTACTCTTGATAAGCGCAGGCTGGAATGCGCAAATTACGTCCCCGCCGACATTATCGGCGGGTTGCGGAAGGAAACGCAATAGCAAACGCTTGTGGAAATGTGTGGAGAACCTGGTTGATTTACATGCAGCGGAAATGGTGCAGGCGCACCGGCGGCGAGAAAAAGCAGGCTCCTCATTTTCAATCGAGATGACAAACTCGAGGGACTAGAACCCTGTGACTGCCATCGCTAAACCGCGACGGCTGCCTGGTATTCCTCGTAAGTTCCCTTGAAGTCAGTAATCCTGTGGTCGCTTTCGAAGTGCCAGATGCGGGTGGCAACTTCATCGATGAGATCGTGATCGTGGCTGACAAGGAAAACCGTTCCCTGATAGCGCTGTAGAGAAATGTTGAGTGCGTTGATGGCTTCGAGATCGAGGTGGTTGGTGGGTTCGTCGAGCACGAGCACGTTGGGTTTTTGCAGCATGAGCTTGCAGAAGAGCAGGCGCGCGGCTTCGCCTCCAGAAAGCACGCTGGTGGATTTGGTCGCTTCGTCGCGCTGGAAGAGCATCTGCCCGAGCAAGCCGCGAATTTCTTCACCGACGGCTGCGGGGTTCCATTGATGCAGCCATTCGAGCACAGTCATGCCGCCTTCAATCAGGCTGCGATGGTCTTGGGCGAAATATCCAATTGACGCTTCGTGCCCCCAGATCACTTTTCCGGAATCGACAAACCGTCCGTCGTAGCCGCTGGTCTTGCGCAACTCGGCTTCGGGAGTGGTTGGAGAATTCGCCAGTAGGGCGTTTACCAGTGTCGTCTTTCCTGCTCCGTTGCGACCCATGAGGGCGATTTTTTCTCCGCGCGTGATGCTGGCAGTGAGGTCGCGGATGACTTTATTGTCGCCGTAAGTCTTGCCGAGGTGCTCGATTTCGAGAATGTGTTTGCCGGAAGGCCGTTTCTGCTCGAACTTGATGTAAGGCCGCTGAATATTCGACTTTGCCAGCTCGGTGACCTGCAGCCGCTCCACTTCTTTGCGGCGCGACTGCACCTGGCTCGATCGCGTGCCGGCGGCAAACCGCGCTATAAATTCGTTAAGCTGTGCGATTTTCTTTTCCCGCTGCGCGTTTTGCGATTCGATCTGCGAACGGACTTGCGTTTTCGCCAAAATCATTTCGTCGTATGTGCCGGTATAGGTGATGATGGTTTCGTAGTCGATGTCGGCGATATGTGTGCAGATGCTATTGAGGAAGTGCCGATCGTGAGAGATCGCGATGACCACGCCGTCATACGCATTCAGAAACCCTTGAAGCCAGTGAATGGAATCCAGATCAAGGTTGTTGGTTGGTTCGTCGAGCAGTAATGCCTGCGGATGGCCGAACAGCGCCTGCGCTAGCAGTATGCGGACTTTCTGCCCGCCCTGGATCTCGCTCATTTTGCGCGAGTGCAGATCGTCGGGAATGTCGAGGCCTTGCAGCAAAATGGCGGCGTCACTCTCCGCAGTGTAGCCATCTTCTTCGCCGACGATGCCTTCGAGTTCGCCGAGCTTCATGCCATCTTCGTCGGTCATGACGTGCTTCGCGTAGATGGCGTCGCGCTCCTGCATGGCCGCCCATAGGCGCTTGTTGCCCATAATGACGGTGTCGATCACGGTGTGGGTGTCGAAAGCAAACTGATCCTGGCTCAGGACGCCCAGCTTGCGTGGACGGACGACCGTACCCTTTTGCGGCTCGAGTTCGCCGCTGAGCAGGTTCATGAACGTCGACTTGCCGGATCCGTTCGGCCCGGTGAGGCCGTAGCGCTTGCCGGGTGTAAATGCGACCGAAACTTCATCGAACAGAATTTTCGCGCCGTAGCGCATGGAAACGTTGCTGACTGAAAGCATGATTATTTTCTCTATGTTTTCCGGGGCTTCTTCAGGGAAGCTTCGTCGGGACTGCGGGGAATTTCCGTAAAACGCAGCTGGAACTAATAGGATATCACGCCAATGTCGCTACTCTCTAACCTGCCCACGGATCGACGACGCTTGCGGGAACGTCGTCGAAATCGCGAACGTTTCGAGTTGCCAGGATTGCACGCCTCGCAAGGACAATCCCCGCGATCATCGTGTCGCGCAATTCGCGCGGGCGACCTCGGTTCTGTCGGGAAGCAGCAAAAGTACTCGCCAGCTGGGCCGCCTCTGTATCAAAAAGGAAGAATCTGCTGATTCATGCCAGTTAGCAGCTCTTCGAATGAGCGGGAAAGATTGATCCTGCGCCTTCCATGTGCCAGCTCTCAATGCCGGTGCGAACTTCAAAAACCGTCACCGAGCTCGTCCACAGCGACGGCCAGTCCTGACGATCGAGCCAGCGAATCACGTTCCCGTTGGGAATCGACTGCATGATCTCCGAGAGAACATCGGTGTCGAGAACGATCATTCGTCGAAGGTGAGAGGCTTGACGGAATAGCCGCGCAATTCGGGAATAGGTTCATCCCAGCCGCTCTTTGCAAACAGTTTCGACATCGCAGTTCCGAATCCTTTCTGAGGTCCGTCCGTTCCTTCGTCTGCAGCGGAGCGCAGAATGTCGCGGACTTCCGCTTCCATGCTGCGGCCGTTGCGCTTGGCGCGGCGCTGCAGGCGAGCTTTGACGCTATTTTCGAGATTGCGGACGAGGAGTTGGGCCGTAGGTTCTCCTACCTATCTTGATATCACAAATGGTGCCATCGTGATATCAAAGGCAGCCCTCTTCAGTGCCCCCCGCTCAATTCCTTCACGATCGAGGTCACGAACTGCTTGGCGTCGCCGAAGAGCATGAGTGTATTGTTCAGGTAGTAGAGCGGATTGTCGATACCAGCGAAGCCGGGGCTCATGCTGCGCTTGATCACCATGACGGTGTGGGCTTTGTCGACATCGAGGATGGGCATGCCGAAGATGGGGCTGGATTTGTCGGTGCGCGCGGCTGGGTTGGTCACGTCGTTGGCGCCGATGACCAGAGCGACATCGGTTTGCGGGAAGTCACCGTTGATTTCATCCATTTCAATGAGCCTATCGTAGGGAATGTCGGCTTCGGCGAGCAGCACGTTCATGTGGCCGGGCATGCGCCCGGCGACGGGATGGATGGCGAAACGAACATCGATTCCCTTCTTCGTGAGAATGTCGTAGAGTTCGCGAACTTTGTGCTGCGCCTGTGCGACCGCCATGCCGTAGCCGGGTACGATGACAACTTTGTTGGCAGCGTCCAGGATCGAGGCGGCGTCTTCCGGTGTCGCGCTGCGCACCACGCGATCTTCTTTGCTTGCGGCCACCGATGCCTGAACCTGCCCGAACGCTCCAAACATGACGTTGGTAAAAGACCGGTTCATCGCCTTGCACATGATCACTGAGAGAACGAAGCCTGAGGAACCATCGAGCGCTCCCGCCACCACCAGCACTTTGCTGTTCAGAACAAACCCCAGCAATGCCGCAGAAAAGCCGGCGTAGGAATTCAGCAGCGAAATAACCGTCGGCATGTCTGCTCCGCCGATCGGTGTAACCAGCAGCACGCCGAATATCAGCGCGACTAATACCATGATCGGAAACAGCATTGTGTCGGCCGGATTCACAACCAGTGCGACCGCCAGGCCGAGGGCTCCTGCAAGAACGGTCAGGCTGACAACATTCTGTCCGCGATAGACGATGGGCCGCTGCGGCAATATTTCCTGCAGCTTTCCCGCGGCGATCACGCTGCCGGTAAATGTGAGTGAGCCGATGATCACTTCCAGCGCGATCTCGCCCATTTGAAAACGCGTGACCGGCGCGGTGCCCACATAATACTCGGCGATGCCTATGATCGCTGCCGAAAGCGCCCCGAAAGCGTGGCTCAATGCGGTTCGTTGCGGCACGGCCGTCATATGAACCATGCCCAGAGGAACGCCGACTCCCGCCCCGATGATCAAGGGGATGAGAACCCACTTGTAGGCCACCACCTCGGGGTTGAAGAGGGTAACGATGACCGCCAGCGCAGCGCCGATCTCTCCCGCCAAGACTCCCCAGCGCGAAGTCGCGGGCGAACTCAGAAACTTCAGAGAAAGAATGAAGAGTACGACCGCGACAATGTAGGCGAAATCAAGGTACTGCTGGAGATCCGATGGGTTCATTGTTGTTTGGACCTGGGGGACTTGAACATGCGCAGCATGCGGTCGGTGATCAAAAATCCGCCCACCATGTTGCTAAAAGACGCAGCGACAGCAATGGCACCCAGCGCCGTGGTCAGCCGGGTCTCGTGTCGCCCGGCGATGATGATGGCGGCCACGACCACAATGGCATCGAGTGCATTGGTGAGCGACATCAGCGGTGTATGCAGCAGTGGCGAGACCCGCTTGATCAACTCAAACCCGACGAATCCCGCCAGGATGAATACATAAAGATTGGAAATGAAATCCGCTGGCATGACTGCTCCTCTCCACTTTCTGTGCTGCTGGATCTGCGATGTTCGGCAGCCGCGCTCAAATCATTGGCTGCTCGCGACTAGCGCCGGCAAACCCAAGCTCTCCCGCACTCTTGAATTCACGACTTCGCCCCCACGCGTCAGTAGGGTTTCGCGAATGATGTCATCGCTCTCCGGCGGACGGACTTTGCCGTCCTTCACCAGGTTGGTCAGAAACGACGTGAGATTACGCGAATACATCTGGCTGGCATGGTGAGGCACCGTACTCGCAAGATTTACGGGGCCGATGATCGAAACAGCGTTCACGTCGACCGTTTTTCCCATCTGTGTGAGTTCGCAGTTGCCGCCGCGCTCCGCCGCAAGATCGACGATCACCGATCCCGGACCCATCGCTTTTACCATTTCGCCGGTAACCAGGACGGGTGCTTTTTTCCCCGGGATCACTGCTGTGGTGATCACAACGTCGCTGTCGGCGACCACGCGACTGAGCAATTCGCGTTGGCGTGCATAGAAACTCTCGTCCTGCGCCGTGCCATAGCCACGGGCGTCCTGGGCATTTTGAGCTTCGATGGCAAGCTCGACGAATCGCCCGCCCAGGCTCTGCACCTGTTCTTTAACCGCGGGACGCATGTCGTAGGCCGACGCAACGGCGCCGAGCCGCCGGGCGGTTGAGATTGCCTGAAGTCCAGCCACGCCGACGCCTATGATAAACACGCGCGCCGGAGTGATAGTGCCTGCTGCCGTCGTCATCATCGGAAAAAGCCGGATGGATTTTTCCGCAGCCTCGATCACGGCTTTGTACCCGGAAATTGTGGCCATGGATGAAAGCGCGTCCATGCTCTGTGCTCGCGTGGTGCGGGGTACCAGTTCAACAGCGAACGTTGTGACCCCTGCGGCGGCGATTTGCTGGACCGACTCGGCAGAACCGAGCGGACGAAGAAACCCGAGCAGAATCTGATCGCGCCGAAGCAGGGGAATGTCGTCCTTGCCAGTGATATCGTTCGCGCCATAGCAAAGCACCTGCGCAATAATGTCCGCGGTGCCGAAGACCGAGGCGCGGTCAGGAAAGATCTTTGCGCCCTTTTCGGCGTAAAGCGGGTCGGGATAGCCGGCTTGCGCTCCGGCGCAGGACTCGATCACAACTTCCAGCCCGGCCTTAGCCAGGGTCGGAATAACAGCGGGAACGAGCGCGACCCGGCGCTCTCCGGGATAGCTTTCCTTCGGAACTCCTACAATCACGCGGTAATCCTTTCCCAGGAAAACAGAAACTTGAGACAGGCCGACACTCGAACGGCAATCCTACGGAGCCGCGACAGCGACTGACCGCGACTGCCGTCACAATCGCATCCAACCGCAGGCGCAACGGATTCAAAACAGTATCAGAAAGACGATGCGCGTGAAAAGGTAACGTTGCAGTGTGGAAGCAGGTTCTATTCCCCGCTAAAGAAAGCTGGCCCGCGAACCAGCGGTCGTGAGCAACGCTCTCTCCGTGGCGCCGTCTCAAGCCAGCACTTTGTATTCTTGCTCCGACTCGCGCGGGAGCAGGACCCACATCGTGTAAATCCCCAGTGCGGCGCCGAAAGGAATACTGGTAAAGGCAGCAACCGTCACCAAATAAATCATTCCACAAACGAAAAGGCCGCCCGGCAACAGGGCAGCCTCTTCTTTTCAAGGGAGAATAGTTCCAACGGAGGCAAAGAACTCCGCCAAAACTTTTCTGGACAAAATCTTATGAGCCGAAAAACCGGAGTGTCAAGGACTTTTTCGTAAATAAATGTCTTTATTTTCAGCATGTTAGGAACACGATCAACACTGGGTCAATGTGTTTCATTTTGAGACAATATACGCGCTCTGCCTTTCAAACCTGTGGTTCTGAAATACTTATGAGCTTTTGGAGGGCTTGCTCGCGCCGCGACCAGGGGTCACAGCCGGCTCGGAAAGGTCAAGCGAAATGAACTGCTCGTCGTCCTCAACCTTGGAAAAATAGCGCCGGAATAATACTCGAACTCCGCCGAATGCGACCCCGGCAGCCAGAGAAATTGCTCCAACGATGATGCAGAGCAGGATGATGTTGACGAGCAGATTGGCGACATTGTTCTTCTTGTCGAAATAGGTGTTTTCGTTCCAAGTCACGCTGGCCTCGTAATTCACCGCTCCCAGCAAAGTCTGAGCGTCACTCTGCGAAAGCGGCCCGGCCGCGATTGCGACAATCGGTCCTGTGCGTTTATCGAAGAAAGGACCAACGTTCTCTATACCTCCAACTCCGGGCTGTGGGGCCGCGGCGTTATGGACGGCATCGATCCGGCGCAGATGTTCCGCCGCCAATGCGGGCGTGGGATATTCGATCAGCATCAACGTAGCTGAACCACTTGGAGTCGTGTAATCTCCCAGGACGACTTCGGGGCTCGAGTTGAAATCCACTAGATCGGCTGGAAGGGGAGAAGCAATGGCATTCAAGCCGAGCGGTCCCTCCGCATACTTTTCGGTGTTAGCTTGATAGCCGTGATGCGGCATGAAGGCGAGAATTGGAGGAAGATTGCCGGCATTCCCCGCCGGACGCGGCAGCGCGCCAGCCAGTTCACGCAAACCCGCGGCCGACATGACCGACATCTGGCTGAAAACGGCTTCGACCAGAACATGCCCGCGATAAAACAGAACTCGCTTGCCCAAAGAAGCTGCCTGGTCGCCTATCTCTTCCCGCGCCATACCGGGCGACAGATAGAAGCTGTACGCGCCGAAGGCACCGCTGGCGTCGGCAAACCGAGCGGCGCGCAAGGTCAGGGTGCGGCCGTCGTCGCTCTTATAAGTGGCCGATTCAAAATCGGTAAAGCCGTATTCTTTGAGCAGCGCCGCATTCGCGGAATCGGCGGCAGTGGCGTCTTTGCTTACCTGAGGCTTGCCCTGTAGCTGCCACCCGGCAAATTGTTGGGGAAGAATCGGTTGCGGGGCGGTCGGGCCCGCGCTCGCGGCGAAAACTGTAGCGGCGGCCAGACACAAAATCGCCAACACTGTCACAAGCTTTGCGGCGGACTTGATTGCACGGCTCAAAACGAAGTCCCCTCTCTCATTAGACCATAGCAGGGCGCAAAAAGTTTCCGGAGGGAACGACTTTGCGAGACTCGGATAGGCCTAAATGGCGGCGCTCAACGTTGCGCAGCTTGCCCTACAGTTTTTTCCAGCTTGCTGGCGACTTTGACGCCACTCAATCCATTTACATACTTGGCAACGCCCCGATAGAGCGATTCGGCGATTCGCTGGCGATATTCGCTGGTCGAGAGATGGCGCTCGTCGGTTGGGTTGCTCACGAACGATATCTCGGCCAGAATCGACGGCATATTGGCCCCGATCAGCACGATAAATGGAGCCTTCTTCACTCCCCGATCGCGAATGTCCGGAGCTTTAGCAGCGAGGCCGCTGTGCAGAGATTGCTGGACGTCCCACGCGAACTCACGCGATTCTTCGATCTTCTCCTTCAGCGCGATCTTCTTGACCAGATCCTGCAACTCGTAAATAGAAGTTTCAGAGACGGCGTTCTCCCGCGCCGCTACTTCCAGGGCGTCGCGGGAGGAGGTGAAATTCAAGTAATACGTTTCGACTCCTCTCGCGGCGCTGTCGTGGCTCGAATTGGCGTGGATGGATACGAACAGGTCGGCACGCGCCTGGTTGGCGATGGCGGTGCGAGTTTCGAGCGGAATAAACGTGTCGTCCCTGCGCGTGTAAACGACCTCAGCGCCCAGCCGGGTCTCAAGCAGTCTTCCAAGACGGCGGCCAACTTCGAGCACAAGATCTTTTTCCTCCAGGCCGTTGGGGCCGATCGTGCCGGTATCGTGGCCTCCGTGGCCGGGATCGATGACGATTTTGCCGATCTTCAGCCCCAGCGCTCGAATCAGAGAACGGTCGCCGCTCCCAGTCGGCATCGCCTCGCGGGCGGCAAAATCTGAACTCGGGGCCTTGGCCGCAGCCAGCTTCCGAGATAATGCATTCGATCCCCCCAGATCGTGAATGCCGGATTTGTTTTCTGCGAGGGTCGACTTCGACTCGTCGGAATCGGAATCGGATTCCGCTTCCTCATGCTTTTCTTTCTTTGAGATTGCTTTATTTAAGGCCTTAGTAGTTTGTTTCGCCTCTGCGGGTGGGGTGGTTGTGTCATCTTCGTTCCGGGCATCTACAACCCTTTTTACTGCGACGTCCGACGAAGGGCCGCTCTCGGAAGATCCCCGCGGAGACGAAGAGGCAGCGCTAGCCGATTGTGCGTCTCCGGAATCCTCTTGTTCGTCATTTGCGGACGCGGGGGACTTCGCAGCGACGGCGGAGCCTTCATCTTTGGCGCTCGCAACGTCGCCAGAGTTAGTCTTGGCGTCTGGACCAGCGCCTTCCCGGCCCGAGCTGCGTGCCATATCGTTCAAGTGTTTGTGCCAATTCTTGCCATGAATATCGATGATCAGGCGCGATGGATTCGAGAGGAGAAAGGCATCGTAATCGGAAAAGCTATCGAGTTCGAGCACAACCCGTGTGCGGCGCGGGGCAAACTGGGCGACGCGAACTTTCTTCAGGAATCCATCGTCCACGTCGAAGGTTTTGCCGACCAGCGTCGAGGCCAGCCTCGTATCGGAGAGATCGAAGTAAATGCGTGCCGGAGTAGCGATGCGCTGAGACGAAAACTGGACGTCACTCTCCACATCGATTGCCACCCGCGTGTAGTCCGGGGTTGACCAGTGCCGGATGCCGGTTACTCGGGCCGGACGGCTCGAATGCGGACTGCCAGGTTCGGGCCTTCGGGTTGACTCCTCCTGGCTTCCCGCATCGTCGCTTTTCTCTGGGTTTTTCTGTAGCTCTCGCGGCTTGCTCAGCCGTTCTGACTCGCGATTCTTTGCGCTAACAGTTTCTTCGTCGTCGGTCTTCTTGTCCGTGGATTTTTTTTCTATAGCGGCCCGCTGCGCGATTCTTCGTTTCCCAGTTGAGCCTGCAGCCGGCGTCTGCCGATTTTGGGTGACGATCGCCTGCCGCGCATCATCGGAGAGACGATTATGCGGATAACGTTTCAGGAATTCCTGAAAGGCAGCCCGCGACGCCTCAGGATCGTTGAGGTCGTCCTGATAAATCTCGCCAATCGTAAACAGGGCCTCGAAACGATATTTGCTGCTTGGGTATTCGCGGCGCAGGAATTTGTACTGATCGACAGCGCCGTGAAGAATCTTGTCGTCTTCGAAATGGCGCCCCATCTCGACCAGCGTCTCGGCAACGGCTACTACGCTGGGGTCAGCTTTGGTGGAGGTGGGTGCTCCATAGTAGACGGCGCGATAGGCGTTCAGTACACGCTGATAGTCGTGGCGCGTGCGCTCCCCGAGAGGCTTGCCATTCACAGCTTCGCGCAGGCGTTCTGCAGCCAGAAAATGTTCGCGGGCCCAGGCTTCCGAGTGGCGTGCACGCGCGTGCGCCGGCAACGGCAAAACTCCGCCGATGACCACCATGACAAACAACGCTGACCGCAGACCGCGGCGCAATGAGCTTTTCAAATTAAACCAGCCCGTGCCTCGTTCCAGCTTGTTGAACCAGTACTTGTTGAACCAGTGATCGAACCAATTGCCCTGGGTGCCAGAGAGATTAATAAACAGATGCCGCAAAATTACTCAGTGTTGCTGATGTAAAGCACGCCGCGCGCATCCCGTTGAACCGTAATAGGTTCGCGCACGGCGCCGGAATTAAAGCCGATCCCGCTGTAATACAGGTTCGTGATTCGCCGGACATAATTCTGGGTTTCGGCGTAGTGCGGCACGCCTGAACTCCGAGCCACCGCGCCTGCGCCGGCGTTGTAGGCGGCCAGGGTCAACTTGATATCTCCGCCATAACTCTCGAGAAGTTGCTTCAGATGGCGCACGCCGGCATCGACGTTCTGTTCGGGATCGAACGGATTGTTCACGCTTAACTGCCGCGCAGTCGAAGGCATTAGCTGCATCAGGCCCATCGCGCCCTTGCGCGATACAGCGTTGGGATTGAAGTTCGATTCCACTTTGATAACGGCGCGCACCAGATTCGGATCGACGTTGTGCCGGGCCGCAGCTTGCTCGATGGCGCTGTCGATGTCGCCGGGACTAGCCGGTGTTCCGGGAGCGTTCGCGGCCACGATCTTGGCGTTGGCCGACCGGGCGGAATCGCGCCCAAGGTATTGAGTTATTTCGGCTGCCGCCGACCGCGCCGCCTGCATGGCCGCAGCATTGGCTGGTGGTACAGGTTTCCAACGATTGTCTTTCGAACTCCAGTACATCAGTTTGCGGCTTGGCGCTGCGGGTTCCGTGCGCCGCACGCGCTTCGCCTGCGCGCCATCGTTCACATATATCTTGCGGCCGTGCTCGTCCGTAGCGGTGATCGGCGCCGAGGCGCCGTCATCCAATGCGGTGCATAAGTTCGGGGCGAGAGAGAAAGAGGTCGCGGCTAACGTGGCCATCAGGACGATTTGCAGGCGCTTTCGCATAACCGGGCTTTATCCTCACAGGCGAGACAGGCTTCGCCTTCGGTCCTTGCCACCCGGAACCTGACGGAGAATTTTTAAGCCAGAGTAGATAAATTATAGGCGGTCAATGGGTTCGCAGCAATCTATCTGAAGGGCGTAGAACCACCAGAGTAATGTCTGCAAGTGATTGAAAATGCTTGGTTATTTACATTGCGCGCGATTCAGGCGGTGTTTCCAGAGAGAGGCCAAAGGCATCCAGCGATAACGACCGCAGAAGATTGCGCCGCATGCCGCGTTCGACCTCTCCCAGCCGATACGTCAGCTCGGCGATTCCGTCGAAACCAACTCCCTCTGCCAGTTTTGTAAGCTGGTTTTGGATGTCCGTATTGTGAATAAGTGCCGGAGAGCCCGAGTCGATCAGCAGCAGGTCGCGAAGCAGCGAATAGAGGGTTCGCAAAAGCTGCTCGGTCTTTTCCCGGCCTTCGGCTCCTGCGCGGTAGGTTTCGGTCGTCTTAAAAAGCTGGGAGTGATCGCCGCCGAGCAGCGCAGAGCTGAGAATCGCTAGCGCGTTCGTTCGAGCGGAAATGTAGGTCTCAAGGTCGAAACTCCGTGCTCGGCCAAGCGCCCCTTCACACAAGCGGGCAACCAGGACCCGCTCCGCCGGTTTCCACTCGGGCCGATGTTTCGCGAGGTAACCATCGACTTCTTCGACCGGCAATGCCTCAAGGGCAAAGACCATCGCCCTGGAGCGGATGGTCGGAAGCAGTTCTCCGGCATTCTCGGTGAGCAGGAAGATGGTAGCGAATTCCGGAGGCTCTTCCAGCACTTTGAGCAACGAATTCGCTGCTTCTTTCATGAACGCCGAATCCGTGAATATGTAAACTCGTTCGCGGGCTTCGGCGGGACGGTAGTAAATAGTCTGAATGACCCGGCGCACCTGATCGACCTTAATCATCATCTGAGGAGGGTCAGGGGGAATGACGAGCACATCCGGATGTGACTGAATGAAAAGCCGCGTTTCCTTCTTGTCGGTATCGCGCAGCGCTTCGCGGGCCTCGACCGCTTCCCTACAGCGCCCCTCAAGGTCCGCAGATTCCGCGATGCGGCGGCAATTTGCACAATGGCCACAGAAGTCAGGCAAGCCATCGGTTTGAGGCGGGGTGAGGCAGTTCAGGGCCTGCGCCAGCATCAAGGCCAGCGTGTACTTGCCCGAACCGCGTGCGCCGGCGAGGATTACAGCATGTGGCATCCGATCGCGCGCCAGCATATCGCGCAAGCGCTGAACGGTTTCCGCATTGCCGTGAAAATCGGAGAAGCTCATCTATGCGCTGTCTTAATCACCTATATTAGTCGATGCCGCCAACTTGAGCTTTCGGTCGACCACTTCCATGATCCTCCGGTGCGTCTCTGCCGGTGTTCCGCTCGCATCAACGGTCACGACCCTCTGGCGCGCCCTTTTTGCGATCGCCACATAGCCCTGATGCACGCGAGCGAAAAAGCTTCGACTCTGCTGCTCGAAGCGATTCTCGTCCCCATCGCTCTTACTCGCTCTGTTTGACCCGGAAGTGGCGTGGCTTGAGGCAAGCTGGTTGCGGCGGCGAGCGCGCCCCAGACTCTTTGCAGGGTCAGAGTCGAGCAGGATCGTCAGATCGGGCTGCAGGTCACCGCAAAGAATGCGATGCAGCTTCAAAACGTTCTCGCTGCCCAGTTTGCGGCCATACCCCTGATACGCCTCGGTGGAATCGGTAAAGCGGTCGCACAGCACAATCTGACCTTGGTCAAGCGCCGGCCGAACTACCTCGGCGATGTGCTGGGCGCGCGAGGCGAACATCAACGCCATTTCCGCCAGCGGCGAGAGGGCCTCGGTTCTTGAATCCAACAACACGCGGCGAATTTTTTCTCCGGTCCCAGTTCCACCGGGTTCTCGGGTTTCCACGACCCTGTGCCCGGCAAGCCGCAACGCCGCGGACAATTTTCGCAATTGCGTGCTCTTGCCTGTCCCATCGAGGCCTTCAAAGGTGATGAATTTTCCGCGGCGTGACACGCAGGAGATGATAGCAGTGCGGATGCGCCGCTGTACTGCCGCTCTTTTCCGCTGTTATAGTCTAGAGTTCTGCGTCGAGAGTAAAGCTGGATTTATCTTCAATTCCATGGGAGCGTTAAAAATGAAACTCTCAAGAATCTTGGGAGTGGTTTGTGCCTTGTTCGTTCTGATACTTCCGGTTTGGGCGGCTGACGCGCCCAGCGTCACGATTTTTGTAGACGCCTCCTCCGCTCCGCGAAAGGTTTTTCACGCAAAGCTGAGGATTCCTGCCACCCGAGGAGAACTGACCCTTTATTACCCGAAGTGGATTCCCGGAGAACACGCTCCCGACGGCCCGGTCATCGATCTCGCAGGACTCAAGTTTTTCGCCAGCGGAAAGATTCTGAAGTGGCGTCGCGATCTGCTCGATGGCTTTACGATTCACGTCGAGGTTCCTGCGGGAGAAAGCGAGGTCGATGCAGACCTCGATTTTCTTTCCCCTGCCATGTTCGAAGGAGGCTTTTCCGCTGGTTCTTCGGCCACCGACAAAATGGCGGTTATCAGTTGGAATCAACTTTTGCTGTATCCCAAAGGTTGGAAGGCGGATGAGATTACTTACCTCGCAAGCTTGAAATTGCCCGCCGACTGGAAATATGGGACAGCACTGCCGATCGCATCGACGAAGGAGGAAAACGGCGAAACGCAAATCTCATTCAAACCGGCGCCCCTGAACACTCTGGTCGATTCACCGGTAATTACCGGCGAATTTCTCAGAGTAGTGAAGCTGGCCGATGATCCTCTCACCGAAATGGATATCGCCGCCGACAGCGCTGCCGCGCTCGACGCTCCTCAGGAAGTCTGGGATCACTACAAGAGCCTGGTTGAGCAAACCAATAAGCTTTTCGGAGCGCATCATTATCGCGATTATCATTTTCTTTACAGCCTGAGCGACCATGTCGCGCATTTCGGCCTGGAGCATCACGAATCGGACGACAGCCGCGTCGGCGAACGCGGCCTGGTCGATGAAACTGAGCGCAAGATGGACGCCAGCCTTTTGCCGCATGAGTACGTGCATTCATGGAATGGAAAATACCGGCGCCCGGCGGACCTGACCACCCCTGATTATCAGCAGCCGATGCAGGATGACTTGCTGTGGGTCTATGAAGGCTTGACAAATTATCTCGGAACAGTTTTGACTGCGCGCAGCGGGCTTCTTACCCCGCAGCAAGCGCGCGAGGATCTAGCCATGACCGCGGCCGCCCTCGACCATACTCCGGGCCGCACGTGGCGCAATCTGCAGGACACAGCCGATGCTGCGCCGCAGCTCTATTTCGCTCCGCAAGCCTGGGAATCTTGGCGCCGCGGAGTCGATTTCTATGATGAGGACACTCTGAACTGGCTGTGGGTCGATACCATCATCCGCCAACAGAGCAAGGGCAAGAAATCGATTGATGACTTCTGCAAGCTTTTCCATGGCGCTCCCAATACCGGGCCGATGGTCAAGACCTATACGTTCGACGATGTCGTGAGCACCTTGAATCAGATCGTGCCCTATGATTGGCGCGGGTTCTGGACGGAACGCCTCACGAATCACGGCCCGGGAGCGCCACTCGGCGGAATTGAAGGCAGCGGTTGGAAACTGGCCTACGATGAAACGCCATCGGAGATGGGCCGCGGCAGTGAAGGCAACGGCAAGTCAATTGACGTGGCCTATTCCATTGGTTTGCAGCTTCGAGAAGATGGAACGATCGCTGACACGATTGAAGGTATGCCTGCGGCGCTGGCCGGGATTGGACCGGGGATGAAACTAATCGCGGTGAATGGCCGCCAATATTCCCCCGACGTCTTGCGCGACGCGCTCAGGGCCGGCAAGGCTGGGACCACTCCGCTCGAGCTTCTGGTCGAGAACACCGGCTACTACAAAACCTACAAGCTCGACTATCACGGTGGAGAGCGCTATCCGCATCTGGTGCGCGATGAATCCAAACCGGACTTGTTGACAGAAATCTATAACGCAAAGTAGTGCTCAACCGAGAGCGATGCAGTGAGAGTTGCATTCGTCTGCGAGGAGATGCGTGAGCATGAGCTTTCCCCTGCTTAGATTACCGATTGTGCGCGCCATATTTATTGCTGCGGTAAGCGTAGGGTTACCCCTGTTTTCAATCGCCCAAAGCCAAGCCTCTATCCTGGGTTTTACTCCAAAGGGCGGGGCGCGCGAAGCCGAGATCGAGGGCAAATTCAAAGCGATTCCATCTCCTGACGAAGAACGCCGCCAGCATCACATCTTCACATCCGAGCCGCATGTGGCAGGTTCGGCCCGGAACAATGAACTCGCGCGCTATATTGCCGACCAATGGCGCACCGAAGGTTTTGAGGTCGTAATCCGCCGCTACGATGTCTACGGATCGAATCCCAAATTCACTTCGCTGGAGATGGTCGCGCCAATTCATTATCGTGCCGGGCTGCGCGAGTTGCCGGTGAAAGGCGATCCGGATTCGAAGAACAAGAGCATCAGCTCGGCCTGGAGCGGCATGTCAGCCTCCGGAGAAGTGACTGCTCCCCTCGTCTATGCGCACAGTGGCAATCCTGAAGATTACGAACTCCTTCGCAAGCAAGGCATCGACGTAAAAGGCAAAGTCGTGCTCGTGCGCTATTCGAACCCCTATAGCTATCGCGGATTCAAAGCTCTCACCGCGCAGCGCGAAGGCGCAGCCGCAATTCTCATCTACAGCGATCCCGCCGAAGATGGATATAAGAAAGGTAAGGTTGTTCCCGACGGCCCTTGGGGTCCGGAGTATCACATTCAACGCGGCGCGATCACTTACGACTTCATGGTTCCGGGCGATCCGCTTACGCCGGGTTGGGCGTCGATTCCCGGCGCGAAGCGCATTCCGGTCGAGGAAGCCGTCTCGATTCCCAAGATCATGGCGCTGCCGCTCTCCTGGCACGATGCGAAACCGCTACTCGCAAACATGGATGGCCCACTCGCTCCTGCGGATTGGCAAGGCGGATTGCCCTTCAAATATCACCTCGGCGAAAATCGCGTGCGGGTGCACGTGAAGGTCGAGATGGACAACTCCACGCAACCCTACTACGTGGTCGAGGGGCGGATTCGCGGCGCGGAATTACCCGACGAATGGGTCGTGCTCGGCAATCATCGCGATGCCTGGGTCTTCGGCGGCGTGGACCCGAGCAGTGGAACAGCGTCGATGATGGAGCTGACGCGCGCGCTGGGACAGATGGTAAAGGCGGGCATGCGGCCACGACGCACGATCGTAGTCTGCAGTTGGGATGGCGAAGAAGTTGGCCTCACAGGTTCCACCGAATGGGGCGAGCAGTTCGCCGATGAGCTGAAGAAAAAAGCGGTCGCCTACATCAACGTTGACTCTTCCACTTCAGGGCCCAACTTTCACGGCCAAGCCGTGGCATCTCTCGCCCCGATGCTGGTCGAGACCGCGCATTCGTTGAAAGATCCGTCAGGAAAAAGCTTGTATGAAGCGTGGAAGGAGTCGTCTGTGCGCGAGCGGCGAGAGAAAAATCTGCCGGGCGAAGTGATCGACTCTAACTTAGCCGATACCCGCATCGGCAGCGGATCGGATCACACAGTCTTCCTGAATTTCATCGGCATGCCGGTTCTCGGATTGCAATTCGACGGCCCCTACGGCGTCTACCACTCCGCCTACGACGATTTTTTCTGGATGAATCGTTTCGGCGATCCTGGCTATCGCTATCACACCTTGATGTCGCAACTGTGGGGAGTGCTGGGTTTGCGCCTCGCCAACGCCGATCTGCTGCCTTTCGACTTTGCGAGCTATGCGGCCAACATTCGCGAGTTCATAAACGAGTTGAGCACGGGCAAAGACATGAGCCAACTGGATCTCAAGCCAGTACTCGGCGCCATCGACGAGTTCGAAGCGGCAGGCAAGAAACTGGATGACTCTGTGCATCGGGCTCTGGCTTCGGGTGCGATCGATTCCAAGAGCGCAGCGAGGGTGAATCGCGACGAAATGCAGGTCGAACGCAACTGGCTCAATCCCGATGGGATTCCCGGTAGACCATGGTTCAAACATATCCTCTACGGCGCACGCTTCACCTATGCTCATTTGGAGTTGCCTGGACTAACGGAGGCGGTGGAGAAGCAGGATTGGGTGACCGCAAAGCAGCAAGCGGAGATCCTGCGGCAGGCCCTAACCGAGAACACCAAGCTTGTTGAGCAAGTATCTTCCAGCTTAGATGGACAAGACGCCAAAAACTAATTTTATGTTGTGAATGCCCGACTCATTCGTCCGTGAATTGCAACGCACATCGTTTATCCTGATCATGCATGATCCGGACCCGCCGCGCCTTCGATCCACACACGATCAAGCTGGTGATCTTCGATCTGGATGGCACGCTGATCGACTCGCGCCTCGATCTGGTGCACTCGGTGAATGCTGCGTTGCGTCACATTAAACGTCCCGAGCTACCCCCGGATGTAATCGCGAGCTACGTCGGAGACGGCGCGCCGATCCTGATTCAGCGAGCGCTTGGCCAAGAAGAACCCGACGAAGAGTTGGTGCGCACAGGCCTTCAGTTTTTTCTTTCTTACTATCGCGAGCACAAACTCGATCACACGGTCGTGTATGGCGGTATCAAACAGGCGCTTACCACGATACAGCGCGGATCCTACGGTATTGCGCGCAAGATGGCAGTCCTTTCGAACAAACCTGTCGGTCCGTCGCGAGCCATCGTCGAAGCCCTGGGGCTGGGACAATTTTTTGCGCAAACCTACGGCGGCAACAGCTTCGCGACCAAGAAGCCTGGCCCCGAGGGCGCCCGAAGACTGCTTGAGGAGGCTGGCGTCCAGCCGGAGCACGCCGCAATCGTCGGCGATTCCCACGTGGATGTCGAAACCGGCATGAATGCTGGCTTGTGGACCGTAGGAGTCAGCTACGGCTTCGCTCCGCACACGCTAAAAAAAGCGCCGCCAGACATTCTGGTCGATACCCCTGCTGAACTGGAAAGCGTGTTCGCGTAACGGCAGATCGGTGGGACGCCGTTCATCTCCGGCCTGCGCTCATGTAAACTCATTCGACAATGAGCGGCCCACTGGGTAGTTTCACGCCATCGGAACTGCGCAAGTTGCGCAGCTTGAAAGACCCGTATGGAATTCAGAAATTCCTCGATGACGCTCCCTACCATCTGGCCGACACCGCGTGGTCGCCGCGGCGGGTACTGGCGGAGAAGACGGCACATTGCCTGGAAGGCGCAATTTTTGCGGCGGCAGCGTTGCGCGCCAACGGATATCCCCCGCTGCTGCTCGACTTTGAAGCTGAGCACGATACCGACCATGTGGTCGCCATCTTTCGTGAAAAGGGCTGTTGGGGAGCGGTTGCAAAGTCCAATTACGCCGGCTGCCGCTGGCGCGAACCGATTCACCGTACCCTGCGCGAGCTGGCGATCAGTTACTTCAATAGCTATTTCAATCTTCGCCGTGAACGCACACTGCGCCGGTTCTCAGTTCCGGTAAATTTGAGACGCTTCGACGGGCAGAACTGGATGGTCACCGACAAGCCGGTCTGGTTTATTGTTTACCATCTGTTTAAAATCAAACACTATTCACTCATCTCGGCTGATCAGGCGAAACGCTTGCATCGCCTTGACGAGCGTCTTTTTCAAGCCGAATGTTTCGGTAAAGCTTACAAGGATCGGAAAAGTCGGCCATAATCGGCGATATGACTCGCCCTGAGTCCTGTATTCTAGACCGCGCATCAGTACGTAAACACCTGAGTATGCGTTTCCCCTTGCGATGAAATATTTTTCCCGGAACTCGATAACTGGACGGTCCGCAATGCGAATCATGGAGAGCCTGCTTCTGCTTTTGAGTTTTTCCTTCGGGCTACCTTCGTTTGGACAAGACACTGGAGCTGCACGGCCCGACTCGATTTCGGTTCAGCCAAGCGCGCCAGCTGAGGCCGCACATCCCGACCTAACTCCCGATCAGAACGGCAAGCTCTCTCAACAACAGATGCAGCAACTGTTTCGTGTCGTCGCCGACAAAGATATGGAAAACGATAAGTTGCTGCACAACTACACCTACGTCGAACACGAATTGGAGACACAGCTCGATGGCAAGGGAAACACGAAATCCACCAAGGAGCGGACCTACGACATTCTGGAAATCTACGGGGAACAGGTGGAGCGCTTGACGGAGAAAGACGACCAGCCGCTCCCCGAGAAAGAAGCCGCAAAAGAGGAGGAGAAAGTTCAGAAAATCATCGATAAGCGCAAGAACGAGTCGGAAAACGACCGAAAGAAGCGGATGGAAAAGGAAGAAAAAGAGCGCGAAGAGGGGCGTGAATTTGTCCGCGACGTCGCGGATGCATACAACTTCACACTGGTAGGCACAGAAAACATTGGAGGGCGCGAGGCCTGGGTAATCGACGGTGAACCGCGCGACGGATTCGTTCCGCATGCGAAGGACGCGAAATATCTGACGAAATTCCATGGGCGCGTTTGGATCGACAAAGCCGATCTGCAGCTCGCCAAGGTCGATGTGGAGTGCCTTGACACGATCTCCTGGGGATTATTTCTGGCACGCTTTCACAAGGGTTCACGCTTTTCGCTGGAACAGACCCGGGTGAACGACGAGGTTTGGCTTCCACTCCATCTGAGCGTGAAAGTAAATGCCCGCGTGGCGCTGCTCAAAGGAATCGATGAGAACATCGACCAGACCTATAACGATTACAAGAAGTTTCGCGCTACGGCGAGAGTTGTGGGTGTGATCGATCCCGCGCCGAAATAACTTCAAACGCCGCAACATGCCAGTGAACCCGGAGCGGGATCGTCGTCATCTACTAGTTTCGACTTTCTCATTGCCCGCTGCCCGGAGAAACGCATGTCAACTCAGCTGACACCGTTCGTTGCGGATGTTCGCGATGAAGCATTCCCCACACTGACAGAAGAGCAAATCAGCCGCGTCCGCCCGTTGAGCAGGATACGCAAAGTAAAAGCAGGCGAAATACTTTTCGAGCCGGGCGACAGCAACGTGCCGTTTTTCGTGCTCCTGTCGGGAAGCCTGGAGATAGTCCAGCCCGATCGGTACGGAGAACGCATGATCGTAAAACATGAAGCCGGCGCCTTCACCGGCGAAATGACCATGATTTCCGGCCGGCTCAGTCTGGCGCGGGGACGCGTGACTTCCGACGGCGAATTCCTCGAGATGAAGGGGGAGGATTTTCGCGCGCTCGTGGCGAGAGACGCGGAGCTCGGCGAAATTTTCATGCGGGCTTTCATCCTCCGCCGCCTTGCGCTCATCAATCAGGGATTTGGGAACGTGATTCTGCTCGGGTCGCAGCATTCTGCGCAAACCCTCCGGCTGCGCGAATTCCTCACTCGCAATGGGCATCCCCACACCTACGTCGATCTCGATACCGATGCCAGCGCTCAGGAGATGCTCGACAATTTTCACGTCAGCATGCAGGAAATTCCCGTCGTCATTTGTAACAACCGCACCGTGCTGCGTAATCCCTCGATTCAGGAATTGGCGCGATGCCTCGGGCTCAATGCAAACATTACCGCGTCGGAAGTGCGAGACGTCGTAATCGTGGGCGCGGGGCCTTCCGGTCTGGCCGCCGCGGTTTACGCTGCGTCGGAGGGTCTGGACGTTCTGGTAATCGAGGCCGAATCGCCCGGAGGCCAGGCGGGATCAAGTTCGAAGATCGAGAATTATCTCGGCTTTCCGATGGGAATTTCGGGTCAGGAACTCGCCGGCCGTGCGTCAGCGCAGGCGCAGAAGTTCGGCGCCAAAATGCTGATTGCGAGCAATGTGATCCGGCTGAACTGCGAACGCCGCCCGTACGAGTTGAGCGTCGACTGCGGCCAGACGATTCGCGCTCGCGCGGTCGTAATCGCCAGCGGCGCATCTTACAACAAGCCGCAGATCGGCAATCTGAGCAAGTTTGAAGGCCAGGGCATTTATTACGGAGCGACTTTTATTGAAGCCCAGCTATGCGGAAAAGACGAAGTGATCGTTGTCGGGGGCGGCAATTCGGCGGGGCAGGCAGCCGTGTATCTTTCACAGACTGTCGGCAAAGTTCACATGCTGGTGCGGTCGAGCCAATTGTCCGATAGCATGTCCCGCTATCTGATTCAGCGGATCGAGGAGAATCCGGCGATTGATCTACATTACTGCACTGAAATCGTCGGCCTCGAAGGCGACACGCAGCTCGAACGCGTAACCTGGCAGGACAAAAACAATGGCGAGAAATCGACTCGTGATATTCGCCACGTTTTTATCATGGCAGGAGCTTCGCCGCGCACCGAATGGCTGAAGGGTTGCGTTGCGCTCGACAGCAAGGGTTTCATTCTCACAGGCCGCGATCTCGATCCGGTGCTGCACGGGTTTAAGTGGCCGCTCTCTCGCGCCCCCCTGATGCTCGAAACCAGTCTGCCCGGAGTTTTCGCAGTGGGCGATGTGCGTGCCGGAAATGTAAAGCGCGTCGCCTCCGCCGTGGGCGAGGGATCGATCTCGATTTATCTGGTGCATCGCGTGCTGGCGGAGTTATAGCCCGAGTCATTTGCCGTTGACATATCGAGTTTCTTGTATCAAAGTACTCCCGCCATGCGCCCACGTTCGTCTTTCTGCGCCATTCTCCTCGCCGTCTTTTTTCTGTCAACAATATCCCGGGCGAAGCAGGATACATGGATTCGGGTCACCAGCCCGCATTTCATTGTTGTAACCAATGGCAATGAAAAACAGGGCCGCAAGGTTGCGGATCAATTCGAGCGCATGCGCTCCCTGTTTCATCTTGCGTTTCCGAACCTGAAGGTCGATCCCGGCGCACCGATTATCGTGCTGGCCATCAAGGACGAAAAAGATTTTCGCGTGCTGGAGCCCGAGGCTTATTTGACGAAGGGATCGCTAAAACTTGGCGGACTTTTCCTGCGCGCCGCCGACAAAAATTATGTCCTGATGCGGCTTGATGCCGAGGGCGACCATCCTTATTCCATCGTTTACCACGAATATACGCACTTGCTCATGAGCAAATCGGAGGACTGGATTCCGTTATGGATGAACGAAGGACTCGCCGAGTATTACCAGAACACAGAGATTCGTGAGAAAGAAGTTTTTCTCGGCCAGCCGAGCACGGAAAATATTCTTCTGTTGCGGCAAATCAGGCTGCTTCCATTGCAAACGCTGTTCACCGTCGATAGAAATTCCCCCTATTATCATGAAGAAAACAAGGGCTCGATTTTCTATGCCGAGTCGTGGGCGTTGATGCACTACCTGCAGACCAAGGATTTCAAGGAGAGAACTTCCCGTATCGCCAACTATGGAGAATTGGTTGCCAAGAATGTGGACCCTGTAACCGCGGCGACACAGGCTTTTGGCGATCTCAAACAACTATCTTCGGCGCTTGAAAGTTATGTCCGCCAAGGCAGTTTCAGCTACCTGAAAGCACCTGTTGAAACTGGGGTTGACGATTCATCCTTCCAGCTGGAGAGCCTTCCCCCTACACAAGCCGATGCTGCGAGGGCGGATTTTCTCGCCTACAACAGTCGAACTGCCGACGCACAAGCGCTGCTGAATTCAGTACTGCAGAGCGACCCCAAGAATGTTTCCGCTCACGAAACCAAGGGCTTCATCGCTTTTCGGGAGGGCCATCAGGATGAAACGAAGAAATGGTATGCGGAAGCTGTGCAACTGGACTCCAAGAGTTTTCTTGCCCATTATTACTTCGCCGCCATCTCGATGAATAGCCCAGGTCGGTCAGACGATGCGCAAATTGAAAGCAGTCTTCGAAAAGCCATTCAGTTGAATCCGGAGTTTGCGCCAACGTTTGACCGGCTGGCGGTGTTTCTTGCGATGCGTCATCGCAATCTTGAAGAAGCTCATACGATGGCACTGACGGCGGTGACCCTTGATCCGGCAAATATCGGATACCGGATTAACATTGCCCATGTTCTGATAGAAATGGGACAGGGGCAGCACGGTGTAGAGGTTCTTCGAGCAGCGGCTAAAATGGCTAAGTCTCCCGCCGATGGCCAGATTGCCGAGGCTGCGTTGAGGCAAGCCGAGCAATACGCTGACTATCAAGAGCATACCGGGGGGCAAGGGCAAGTAGCGATTGGAACTTCAGAGAGCGTGGATAAATCCGCATCCACGCCTGCGCCCCAACTTGCGACTCGTAACGCATTCGTTCCCAACGGTCTTTCATCGATTCATAGTCGGTGTTTTGACAAATGTCCACTGTGCAGAATCGGTTATGGATGTGACGATTGATGCCGGGGCAACAAAATTACCGCTCCGCGCCGATAACTATCACAAAGTCGCGTTCTCGGCTCTTGACGTAAAGATCAACGGCGACTTGAAGCCTTGTATTGACTTGGAGAATCGGTCTGCGAAAATAGAGTATGTAGAATCGGTGGACAAATCTGATACTCCTCACCTCATCGCGATAGAGATTCACAAGTAATTTTTCTCTCTGCAGGCACGCCGCGCTGGTTTATCTAACCGCTATAATAGAAAGATTCGCTCTCGCTCAAATTGTCTCTAGGGTAGCCCGACAAATGATTGAGGACGCTGAGTGTCCTAAATGAGAGCTGCCTTGCCGTTATGGATTTCAAACTCGTTTCCAATTACAAACCGCAGGGCGACCAGGCCTCCGCCATTGAATCGCTCACCCGAGGTGTCTTCGACCGCGAGCAGCATCAGGTTCTGCTTGGCGTCACCGGATCGGGCAAGACCTACACGATGGCAAAGGTCATCGAGGCCGTCAATCGTCCTGCACTCGTGATGGCGCATAACAAAACTCTCGCCGCGCAGCTTTATCACGAGTTCAAGAATTTCTTTCCGCACAACGCCGTCGAATATTTCGTTTCTTATTACGACTACTACCAGCCCGAAGCTTACGTTCCCGCCGCCGATCTTTACATCGAAAAAGAAGCGACGATCAATGACGAACTCGACAAGCTGCGCCTTTCGGCTACGCGCTCTTTGTTCGAGCGCCGCGACGCGCTCATCGTGGCTTCAGTCAGCGCGATCTATGGCCTCGGCTCGCCAGAAGCGTATTACGGCATGATGCTGTTCCTCGAAAAAGGCCAGAAGGTCGCGCGCGAAGATATCACGCACAAACTGGTCGACATCCTTTACGAGCGCACCAACGGCGAGTTCCGCCGCGGAACCTTCCGCGTGCGCGGCGATGTCATCGAAGTCTTCCCCACGTACGACGATATGGCCTACCGCATCGAACTCTGGGGAGATCAGGTCGAATCGCTTTCGCAAATCGATCCCCTGTTCGGCACCGTGAAGCAGAAGTACATGCGGCTGCCGATTTATCCCAAGACGCATTACGTGATGAAAGACGAAACCCGCACCAACGCGGTCGAATCGATCAAGAAAGAACTAGCGTGGTGGGAAGTAGAACTCGAGAGACAAGGCCGCATGGTCGAAGCGCAGCGCGTTCACCAGCGCGTCAAGTTCGATCTGGAAATGATTAAGGTGATGGGCTACTGCCACGGCATCGAAAATTATTCGCGCCACTTCACCGGCCGCATGCCCGGCGAGCCTCCGCCGACCCTGCTCGATTATTTCCCGCGCGACTGGCTGATGTTCGTCGACGAATCGCATCAGACGATTCCCCAACTGCGCGGCATGTATCACGGCGACCGCTCGCGCAAAGAAGTTCTGGTCGAGTACGGATTTCGCCTGCCCTCCGCGCTCGACAATCGTCCGCTCACCTTTGAGGAATTCGACCATCGCACCAATCAGTTGGTTTACGTTTCAGCCACGCCCGGGCCATACGAGCTGACAAAATCTGCCGGCGTGGTAATCGAGCAGATCATTCGCCCGACGGGATTGATCGATCCCGAAGTCGAGGTCCGTCCGGTCAAAGGACAAATTGACGACCTGCTGCATGAAATCCGCGCGCGCGTGCAGAAGGGCGAGCGTGTGCTGGTCACAACTTTGACCAAGCGCATGTCCGAAGATCTCGCTGAGTATTACGCCGAAGTCGGAGTGAAATGCCGCTACATGCACTCGGAAATTGAAACCCTGGAGCGTGTGAAGATTCTGCGCGATCTGCGCAAAGGTGAGTTCGATGTGTTGATCGGCATCAATCTTCTGCGTGAGGGGCTCGATCTGCCTGAAGTTTCTCTGGTCGCGATTCTCGATGCGGATAAAGAAGGGTTCCTGCGCTCGCAGGGATCGCTGATCCAGACCATCGGCCGCTGCGCGCGCCATCTCAACGGCCGCGCCATTCTCTACGCTGACCGCATGACCGACTCCATGAAGAACGCCATGGATGAGACCCTCCGTCGGCGCGCCATTCAAACCGCATACAACGAAGCCAACGGAATCACGCCCGAATCGATCGTTCGTCCGCTCGATATGACACTGGCCGGCATTGTCGCTGCCGATTACGCCGACCTGACTGCAAGCGAGTCCGAAGGGATGCCGGAGTTCAAGTCGCAGGAAGAACTCGATGCCTACATCGCCAAACTTGAATCCGATATGCGCGAAGCCGCGAAGCAGTTTGAATTCGAGAAGGCGGCGAAGTTGAGGGATACGATCAAGGAGTTGCGGACGAAGGAGTTTTTGTTCGCGTAAGATCCGGTCTATCCATTGGAAATCTGGCGTTAAACCCTGCCATCGTCAGGAACTCTGCTGTACGAAGCGGAACGCCTTCGACTGCCCTCCCGATCAAGTTTGCCAATTTGTTCTCGTTGAGCATGCGGCGAAGGGCTACGCTCAGGCTGGCTAAACCAGTCTATAACTCGACCGTCGAATTCAGCCGCCAAACCTCACCTTCCGTATGCCGCGCTCGCCGCAAGGGGCTTGCGGTGGAACGTATACCCGTCGAAGGTTTCGGAGCGGAAATTCAGATTCGAAGTGACGAGCTTTTCAGTCTGGCTGACGAAAAGGTATCCGCCGGGTTCGAGATAAAGATGCAGGCGCTCGAGCAGCGTAATACGCTGAGCGCGGGACAAATGGGGCATCACATCGGTGCAGAAGATGATATCGAAGCGGCCGATGTAACCGGGGCGCGCCAGGTTCATGCAATTAAAAGTCACGAGGCTGCGCAGGCGAGGTTTTACCAGAAGATGAGGAGCGCCGGCGTGGCAACTCTCACTTACACCTGATATTCCGTTCTTCGGCGTCTTCTCGATTTCATCGCTGTAAGTCGCGATCGACGGCGCCGCAATTTTCGAAAAATAGTTGCGAATCGTCGCCGGAGGCAGGCCATCCACCGCGGACTGCGGATACACACCGCGATCGGCGGTCTCGATGTTGCGGGGCAGCAGGTCGCTGCCTACGATGTGGAGCGAGAAGGCTGGTACGGGCTTGGCGCCAGGCCCGGTGACGCCGCTATCTGCGATGCCTCCATTGCGAGCATTCTTGATGGCCGCCCCATTGCCACCATTCGCATTCGTGGCGATGTTTGCAGGGGTCGTCCCCACCTGGCTCAGAGCGTCGCAAACCGCCATGGCAATCGAATAGGTCTCTTCACCCGTGGAGCAGCCGGCGCTCCAGATGCGCAACGGGCTTGGGCCGTCGATCGACTTGCGGGCGCAAAGCTGGGGAACTACTTGCTTCGCAAGGGCATTCAGTGCCCCCTGATGGCGGAAAAAGCCGGTATTGGAATTGACTAAGCCATCGAGGAAAGAAGCCAAGAACGAAGAATCCTGGTCTGAAGAGCGCATCCTCTCAAGCAGTGTCGCTGACGATCCGAGTTCTTTAGCCTCGATGTAATCTGCGATGTGCGCCGATAGCGCGCTATTTGGACAATCGAGAACGATGCCGGTTTGCCGCTCCACCAGCAGACGCAAGTCGGAGAGTTCGTGTTCGAGAATCGTGCTGGCCGTCATTAGCTTGTGCATTAGACTTCTCCGGTTTACGTGGCTGTGTCAGTGGCTGGCCGCAGCGGCGCGGTACTTCCCAGAATCCCGCTCCACTTGTTGGGCAACCACATTCATTTCTTTCTCTAACGACGAAAAACGCTGCAGTACCTCATGGATGCGCAACGTCATATTCCGTATGGTCTCGATCTGTCCGCGAGCTTGCGCCGAAAGGCTACCGGGTTCCACCAGCAGAAGATCGGAATTTCCAAGCAGCGAAGTCAGCGCGTTGTTCAGGCCATGACGCATGTCGAGCATGTAGCGGCCCAGCATGGCGTGACGTTCCTGGAAGGCGCATTTCTCTTCCGCAGCGCGGGCGCGAGCCTCGGCGCGGGCGCGCAGTAAGGCTTCGCCCGCCGAGAGCACGAGAATATTGAGCCAATTCTCGTCGCCTCGTACAACATTGGTTCGCGGCCAGCGCTCGCGCACCAGTTGCGCTGTGGCAGCATCTTCACAAACGCAAAGTAAGGGTTGCTGGGTAGAATGTAGCGGCTCGAGAATGACCGAGAGCAACTCCCTGCGCAGCGGCCCAACGATGGCCACGGCAAAGTTTTCGGCCGAGCGCGGCCAGATGTCTCCGCTAAGCAACGTGAAGGTGGGCACGTTGCGCTCCATTTGCCAGCGCGCCGTGACGCTTCGGGAGAATTCTGCGTCGTCGGAGATAATGAGTACGGTCGAATGATCCACTTGCGCTTCCTGGCTACGCTCCACGAAATTTCTGCTCAACTCTTCGCCATTCATTGACGTGCATCTTTTACCGGCTCTTACTGAGCCTTGGGAGGATCGCCGTCGGGATTCCATTCCGCCGCACCCGAAATCTCGAAATCGGGAGGGTCGGCCTTCTTGGCTTTGGCGATTGATTCGGCGTGGGCCTTTTCGGTTTTAGGCGCAGGCGCCTGGCGTCGCAATACAGAAACCTTGCTACCTGCCCCGGCACCTGCCGCCGCAGCAGCCGCAGCTGGCGCGCTTTTGGTTTTGGGTTGAGCCGTGCCGCCTGCATCCCGGCCGAGGGCTGCGTCCACTGAGGCTCGCAGGTCCACAAGCATTCGCAACGGCTGGCCGGAGGAGTATTCCGCCTGAAACATCACCTTCCAGGACTGGCAAATCATGCGCAGCCGAACCACCGGCTCCTGGGCGGAAAATTGCGCCCGGCGGCAGTCGATTGTCTCGATCCCTTTTTCTTCGAGTTGGGTGAGACCCTCCAAGATATTGTTTAGGTCGGCCAGCATGAGGCGGAAGAAAGCGCGCCGCATCAGGTAGCCAAAGCGGGTAAAGGCAACAAGAGCCACGGGGAGATAGAACAGTTCGCCGGCCTGGCCTTTGGCTTTCCGTCCCTGTTCCAATATGCCGCCATGCAACAGCTCATCGAGCGAGCGGCAGCGTCGCGCCGAGTCGAGAACACGATCCAGGGCCTTCAGCCACACTGGAGGTTTCAGGTCAACCGTACCGAGCACAGGCTCCAATCCCTGCGCAACCGCAGCCAGATCGGCATGATCGTCATCCAGATCGGTCGGTGCAACCTGGCTGAAATACTGCACCAGGAGGAAATCAATTTTGTCGCGCATCGAGTCGGTGTGCGCGGTATTGTCGAGAAGATGTTTCAGCAGCGCAATGATGCCTTCCGGATTAACCAGAGTGCTGGTCTGCAGAAACTGACGCAATTGGTGCACCTGGATTCGCTCGTCCATCTCGGCAAACCATTGCTGCGCTTGCCCGACGGATTCGGCCGAAGGCGAATCGACGGCGGACTCAAGGTCTGGGCATGCGGGAAGGTCAATGACAAACTCGCGGGCCAGTTCGGCGTAGATGGGATAAAGGCGCCGTGCATCGGCCCAAAGGGTAGTGTGATCGGGCGTTGGCGTTTCAGGTTGTGACGGAGTCATGGTTTCACGATCCAGTTAGGCACAGCGCTCAGAAAGCGCGCGGCAACCGCCGTGGTGCCGGGATGGTATTGAACTGCGACGACCGATGCCTTTGCATCGAGAGAACCATCGGAGTTGCGGAGATGGAGAATGTCGGCGAACTCCAGAGGCGTGGCGCAGGCGAAGAGGACCTCGCGTGGCGTTCCAAACTCGATCACTGTGCTTTCCGATAACGAGGGAGTGGCGGGCGCAGCATCGTCGTTCGTGTTCCCGCTGCGCGTGAACTGCACCGGGATGCGGACGGGCGTGGCTTCGGGGAAAAAGCGCGCCAAATCCGCAACGTTGCTCTTTTGCCCGGAACGCGATGGGCCAGTGCCTTGTTGCGCCAAACGATGCTCCCCTTTTCTCCTACCCAACCCGGTTCCGTTGTGCGCAGGAATTTGTCGTTCGGCGCAGAACGAGACTTAAAAGTGCGGTTGGGCTTCCCCTCTTCCCGGTTAGGAAGAGCTGTGGGAAGCCGGAGTCCGCGGTTATGCGCAGAGAAGATGCACGACCGGGACCACAGTGCGGAACGGAAGGATTAGCACTCGGGGAATAGCGTTTTCAATGATTTACAACCTTCGTGTCTATCGCCCGTGGGTTGCGCGCGAAAGAGTGTCTCATCCTGAGACAGCAGTCTCATTTGCACGACCGGCTTTCGGCGCCCAAGGAAGCCTGGCGACCATTCGCGCTCCTAATCTTCAAAAGACACTGCAATGGTCGGTGATGCTTTACACTTTCAAACACCAACCACCTGGTCAGTTCACCGCTTCTAATCCCGCTGATCACTTTGCGGCGGACATGCAGGTCAGGAAGACGGCGACAAAAATTGGGGCATTAAAACAGTCACCAGAATTCGCGTTCGGGGTAACGCGAAAAGAAACGAGAAAAAACACTTTATGAACAAAACATTGAAGGGAATGTGTTTCTGGGGCGCGCTGCTCGGGCTCGCGTCCATGACGATTACTCTTCCAACGCGCGGGGTAGCTCAAGACGATGGAGACGACCCGCCCACCAGAGTGGCTCGATTGGGTTATCTGGAGGGTTCGGTTTCCTTTGAGCCGGCAGGAGAAACGGATTGGGTGGGAGCAGTTCCCAATCGTCCGATGACTACCGGCGATCAGCTTTGGACCGACAGAGACTCCCGCGCTGAGCTGCAACTGGGCTCAGCCGCGATACGCCTGTCGCAGAATACCGGCATTTCGTTTCTTGACCTCGATGACGAGACTGTTCAGGTGCAATTGAGTTCGGGAACGATCAATGTTCGGGTCCGGCGGCTGGGGCGGGATGACGATTTTGAAATCGACACCCCGAATCTGGCATTTGTAATTACGCAGCCGGGAAGTTATCGCATCGACGTCAGCGAAGATGGCAGCGACACCGATGTCACCGTTCGCTCCGGTTACGGCGAGGCCACGGGCAACGGGCAGAGCTACTCGTTGCATGCGGGGCAAGTGGGTTTTTTCATGGGAACTCAATCCCTGGAGGCCGATGTCGAATCGATCGGTGACGAAGATCCTTTTGATACCTGGGCCGATGGGCGCGATCATCGCTACGATATTTCGCCGTCGGCGCATTATCTTTCTCCGGATGTTGTCGGGTTTCAGGATCTCGACGACTACGGCGACTGGCGCGACGATGACGCTTACGGACATGTCTGGTTTCCCAACCGCGTCGATGTAGGTTGGGCGCCTTATCACACCGGTCATTGGGCGTGGATCGATCCGTGGGGATACACGTGGGTCGATGACTCGCCATGGGGTTATGCGCCATTCCACTACGGCCGATGGGTAAGCGTCGGGGGACGATGGGGGTGGATCGCTGGTCCTCCTGAAGTTGCGCCGGTTTATGCGCCTGCATTAGTTGTGTTCGTTGGCGGCGGGCCCGGGTTTGGTGGAAACGTTGGATGGTTTCCGCTGGGTCCGCGTGAGGTCTACGTGCCGACGTATCCCGTGAGCCGTACCTACATGACGCAGATCAATGTGAGCAATACGACTGTCAATACGACGGTCGTCACCAATGTATACAACACAACGATAATCAATAAAACGACTACCATCACTAACGTCACCTACGCCAATAGAACTGTTCCCGGAGCCGTTACCGCGGTTCCGCAAAACGCCTTCGCCAGCGCACAGCCCGTCGCGAAAGTTGCCGTGAGAATGACTCCACAACAGATCGCCGCCGTCCCGGTCGCAGCTCACGTTGCGGTAGCGCCGACCCGCGAGGCCGTGATGGGTTCAAAGGCTTCGACTGCCGGCCATGTGGCGGCACCACCTGCGGCGGTAGCCAGCCGGCAGGTCGTGGCGAAGAAGACTCCGCCGCCTCCTCCGGTGCCGTTTGCGAAAAAACAGGAGGCGCTGGCGGCGCACCCGGGCCAGCCAGTTCCGCGCAAGGAGCTTGCCAGCTTGCGTCCCCCTGCGGCCGCGCATCCGGCGGTGAGGGTTGCACCTCCTGCGAAAGCCGCAACTCCCACCACCGGCCACCCTCCGGCCAACGCGGCGGTAAAGTCAGGGCCGCCTATTGGGACCCGTCCCGGACAACCCACTTCCGGAGCCCGGCCAGGGCAACCCGCTCCTACCGTGCGGCCGGCACAACCTGCTCCCGCGGCCGCCGCGAAGCCTATGCCTCCGGCTCCCGCCAAACAGCCCAAGAATCGCCCGCCGACCGCTCCGGCCAACCATCCAGAGCCGAATCGACCGGCAGCCGCTCCACCGGATAACCGTCCGGCGACGAATCGGCCGGCAGAAGCGCCGGCGCACCCGCCAGCGGCACAGCCGAATAAGCCCGCGCCTCAGGCAAATCGACCCCCGGCTGCTCAGCCAAGTCGACCAGCAGAACCCAGGCATGCTCCTGCCGCTGAACCCAACAAGCCAGGGCCTAACCGTACCGAGCCCTCCGCAAAGCCCGCGTCTCCGGCGCATCCTCCGGCACCGGCGAAGCCGGCTGCGACTCCGCCCAAGAAAGAGCCTCCGAAACCGGATGAGAAGAAACCGCCAGGCCAATAATTCAAGAGACCATCGTTTTAACAGCACCCTGAATTTTTCAGGGTGCTGTTTTTCTCTGCGGGACCAGAAAGCAAGCTGCTTGCAGCCGAAGCCATCCTGAGATAACTTCGTTCGAATCGAGTCCGGATGATCAGCCTTAGATGACTCTCAGAATTCCGACGACCGCTCTGCTAGAGATTTCAATTTCGCCGATATAGAAAAATAATGCGCTGGCGGGTCAGTCATGTTCGCAAACTTGGCCAGATCGTTTTGAGGAAGATCGGTGGATGACGACTAAGATTCTGTTGGTGGAAGACAGCAAGTTTCTGCGGCTGGCGACCGAGCGGGCGCTGGCGCGGGCTGGCTACGAAGTCTGCAGCGCGGCCGACGGCGAAGATGCGCTGCGCATGGCTCAGGAGCTTCTTCCGAATCTGATTTTGCTGGATATGTTGCTGCCGAAGGTGAGTGGACTCGATGTGCTCAAGGCGCTGAAAAAAGATTCATTGACTCGATCGATTCCCGTAATCGTAATTACCGGGATGACGCAGAAAAACGCTGCGCGGCTGCAAGAAGATGGAGCGGCAGGGTTCCTGGAGAAATCTAGCCTGGAGTTGGAGAAGGGATCCGAAAGATTGCTGGATGCCGTGCGTCAGTTTCTGAATCCGGCTTCCAGCGAACAGGCAGGGAAGACAACCGCCTGAGGAACCACGATCTCGCTCCGGCTTATTCGTTTGCATCTGGCCGCCGGCGAGGCCGCTGTTTTGCCGAGACCGCCCTGATGATCAGCTTCCGGCGTCCCTCGCTTGGCAGTGGCACCTTCGCCCGGTTGAGCGCGACATTGATGAGAGCCAATACCTCAGGATCGTCGAGCACTTTGGTGTCTCGCTTCCCGGATTCGTAGAGCCGGATGTTGCGGACTACGTTCCCGCTCCCCCGTAAACGCTTGGCCGGATCGGGTAGTTTTGCACCCTGCAGAAAACACAGCGTCACCTTCCCCGGCGGCAGAACAATCGAAAAGATCGCCTCCGACGGCCGCTCGGAGGGGCCGAAGCCGATCACCAGCCAGTTGTAATTGTCATAGACCATCTCGACAGCGCCGGGCACGAGTTTGCGCATCTTCGCGAGGCTGCGGCGGGCGAAGGCTTCAACTTCGGGACCGTATTTCGCGAGGAAGGAGTCGAGTTGGTGTTCGGCGTCGGCCGACAGGCCCGTTTTCCCGCTCCTCATTGATGATTTTGTTTTAGCCGTACCACTCCCTCCCTTCTGATGTTATTCCGAGTCTTCGCGAAACGAAGGCGAGGAACCCGCTTTCCGCCGGTATCGGCAAACACCAGGTTCTTTCCTCCGGCCGGGATGACAAGCCTTATGAGAACGCTGGCTCACTTCCTGGTCCAGCGATCGACCCAGTCATTCACCGTCTTATACCAAAGCTGCGAATTCTGCGGCTTCAATACCCAGTGGCCTTCGTCAGGAAAATAAAGCATCTCCGACGGCACGCCTTCCATTTGCAACGTAGTGAAGAGATCAAATCCTTGCGAGACATCGAGGCGGTAATCTTTCTGGCTGTGAACCACCAGCGTCGGCGTCCTGAAATTCTTCGCGTACTCATGCGGCGACCATTTGCGATACAACTCGCGATTGTCGTAGGGAGTGCCTTTGAACTCCCAGTTGTTAAACCAGAGTTCTTCGGTGTCACCCCAGGCCGATTCCGCGTTGAACATGCCGTCGTGCGACACAAGACACTTGAAGCGATCGGTGTGGCCGAGGATCCAGTTGATGGCGTATCCGCCGTAGCTGGCACCCAGCGCGCATTCGCGGTCTTTATCAATGAACGGGTAAGCCTGCTCGGCGTAGTCGAGCCCCTTCATCAGATCTTCAAACGGAGCGCCGCCCCAGTCGCCGTTGATGGCGTCGATGAACTTCTGCCCGTAGCCCGGCGAACCGTGGAAGTTGATCATGATGACGACGTATCCGCTGGCCGCGAAGAGTTCGGCGTTCCAGCGATAGCTCCACTCATCGCCCATCGGAACCTCAGGACCACCGTGGACAATAAACTTCAATGGATATTTCTTGCTGGCGTCAAAGTTCGGCGGCTTGACGAGGAAACCTTCGACTTTATCGTTGTGAGCGCCGATGAACCAGAAGGATTCGAGCGGGGACATGGAGACTTGCGACAAAACCGCGTCGTTCGCATGAGTGAGAGTAACTGATGAGTCGCTGCTCAACGGAAATTGTGAAGACCCAATCCGATTGGACACACCTTTCTCCGTAGTCTCACAGATGGAGGGAGCATAAGAACACGAGTCGATCCCTAGCCAGTGAATCTCGGTAGGGCGCTGAATAGACATGCTTGTGAACAACAGCGCTTCGCTCTGAGCCGATACCGCCAAGTCATCGTTGAACCCTCGTGCCAACTCGAGGATGTCGCTGTCGGCGTGATAACCAGGAGTTTTTTTCCAGTTTGAGCCATCCAGCATTTTTTGATATATCCAGGACTCGCCCGCATTCTCAGCAACGAAATAAATTGAGGACGAGCGCGGTCCCCAAGCAAAATCTCCTACCCAACGGTCGAGGTTCTCCGTCAGATTCTTCTTCTCGCCCGTCTTGCGGTCGTAGAGCATCAAGCGGAATCTGTCGCTCTCGTATCCCGGACGCTGCTGGGCGCGGTAGGCGATGTAGCGGCCGTCGGGAGAGTAAAGCGGGGACGAGTCGCTGGCGGGATTGTCGGCGGTGATGTTTTTCGCCGGCCCTCCCGTAACCGGAACAATCCACAAGTCGTTGTTGGTCGAAGCCGCAGGGTTCTTGTCATGATTCGAGGCGTAGCAAACTTCCTGCCCGTCAGGAGAGAACGCATAGTCATCCTGCCCGCCGAGCGAGAAGACCGGGGCGTCGTAATCGCCAGGTGTCAGATCGCGGGGCCAATTAATCGGACGTTCCTCCGCCGACCGCCTGAATTCGCCCGCCGTGTCCACTACAAAAAGATGTGTCCGCGTCCCGCTCTTGTAGGCGTTCCAATGGCGGTATAAGAGGCGGTCGAAAATCAATGCCTTTACCTTGGAGTCGGCCACGTCGCGCGCCTTCTTCGCGTTGCATTCGATTTCGGTTTCCGGCTTGCCATCGCACTCCGGATAAACATCCGATGTAAACAGAATGCTTTTACCATCGGGCGACCAGATCTCCCCGCCCGCTTCCGTCGCGATGGTAGTCAGCCGATTGATCTCAGTCACGGTGCCAGCGCCATTATCAAAGTGCGCGATCCAGACTTGGGAACCATCCGTTTTCGTGGAAATAAAAGCGAACCGCTTCCCGTCCGGCGACCAGCGCGGACGGTCGGCGTCCTGATCGGGGATGAGGATCCGTTCGGCCTGGGCGGACGAGGCGCCCGCCACTCCACGAGTCAGTGGCACGATCCAGATGTGCGGGGTCTTCGTGTTGGCTGCGAGGTCAACATCGACCACGCTGAAGAGCACCCACTTGCCGTCTGGAGAAACCTCCGGCTCGCCCACGCGCTTCAGCTTCATCATATCTTCGAAGGTGAAGGGATGCCTGGCCTGGGCGAACGAGAAGTCAAAAGTGAGAAAACAGAATGCAAGCAAGGCGAAAAAAGGACGGCGCATGAGGTGTCTCCTAAGCAAACCGATGAGTGTAGCAAAACGCGAGCGATTAAAGCCGCCAGGGATTAATCAGAGTCAAGCCGCACCCTTCGAAATCGCTCGTGTCGCGAGTTGCAAGGGCTGCGTCCCGGGCTTTCGCGATAGCGGCGATCTGCGCGTCGAAGAGACTGATCGGCCTTCCATGCTTTCGCCGGTCGATCGCGATTGGGGCAAAAGCGCGTGCCGCCGCCTCGTCAAAAGGGAGAACGCGTCCCTGGAAAAGTGCGGTGAACATCGATTCCGCAGCGCCCAGCAATCCAGCGCGCCGTTTCCCGGCAGGCAGCAGTTCGATTCCCTGAAAAATCTCGGCCATGCTGATGGTAGTGGTGTAGAGCTGTTCGTTCGGTTGCCCAGACGCCCATTGATAGACAGAAGGGTGGGTTGACGCCGACATGATTTCCGACAAGACGTTGGTGTCCAGCACAATCACCGGAATAACTTCCGAATTCTGTCTTCAGGGATCGGCTCGCGCTTCGGAATCTGAAGCTCAACCCCGCCGAAGGGCGCGAATATCTTGCGAATCGCCGCTGCCAGATTTTCCGGCTGGGATTCCGGCTGATGAAGGGCAAAATCGAGGATTTCGCGCGCTTCATGCTCCATCGACCGTCCATTGCGGGCGGCGCGCAAACGCAGGCGCCGCTTCGTACTCTCGGGAAGTTTGCGAATGGTAATGTTTGCCATGCAATCAATGATATCACTGCAATCAATGATTGCAAACTCGAGACTGTCGCGATGCAGCTTAGTCTGTTCGGCGAAAGTACGAGTTCAGGTCTTTCTCCTAAGCAAGCGCGGGAGAAAACCTTACCACCTTTTCTATTTCGAATACGGTACCTAACACAGCAACCATCCGAACGAAAAGGCATCCAAGTACGCGGCAGAACTGCAGCGCCCTACCCTCGGCCTCACTGAGCGGAGAGGGGTCGGGGGAGGGTTGCCGCGGTTTGCCGCCTTCTTTTTCCAACTCTTCGCGTGTATTCGCTAAAATAGGAAGATGAACTGGCTGTCTCGTCTCGTTCTCCTTGCTCTTCTGTCGGTCTCGGCCATCGTTCCCGTTTGCGCTCAGGAAGGCGCGCTCGACAGCGCTCCGCCGAAAGGCATCACTCCCGAAGAGATCATCAAGCGCTTCGCCGCCAAGGAAAAAGAGTTCAAGGAGGCGCGCGATCAGTACACCTACCGCCAGGACATCAGCGTAAAGACCCTCGACGGCAGCACGACCACCGGCGAATACCACGAAGTCTTCGACGTGCTGTTTGACGACAAAGGGCGGCGGATGGAAAACGTGGTCTTTGCCCCGCAATCCAGCCTGGAGCAGGGCGGGCTTTCTCTCGACGAGGGCGACGTTCAGGACTTCCGCAATAAGCTGCCGTTTGTGCTCACCACGGACGAAATTCCGGAATACAACATTCTTTATGTCGGCCAGCAATCAGAAGACGAACTGCACTGCTATGTGTTCGATGTAGCTCCCAAGCAATTCGCCGGCAAGAAGCGTTACTTTCAGGGGCGCATCTGGGTCGACGACCACGACTATCAGATAGTAAAAACCTACGGCAAGGCCGTCCCCGAAACGCATGGAAAAAGAGGGACGGAACATCTCTATCCCAAGTTCACCACCTGGCGCCAGCAGATCGACGGCAAGTACTGGTTTCCGACTTTTACCCGTGCCGACGACACGCTGCACTTCAATCTGAACGACATCCACATTCGCGAGGTCGTGAAGTATGAGGATTACAAGCGATTTGGATCGAGCGTGAAGATCCTGTACAACGGTCAGGAAGTGGAGAAAGCGAATCCGCAGGACCAGAAACCAGGTCAGAAACCGGATCAGCAAAAACCCGACACTCCGCAAAATCCGCAGCCGCCGCCACAGTAGCGATCTCCGGTTTGTGAAAGTCGGTTGCTGGTAGCTGACAGCTCAGTAAAACAAATACTTCCGCCACTTGTCGTCCGAGCGTCCCATCAGCCGCATAATGTGCCGGCTCGTGTGGAGATTGAAGGCGCGCGGCTCGCGCATCAGCTTCATGCCCGCCTCGGTGGGAAACTGATTGCCTTTGCGGCGGTTGCAGGTGTGGCAGCAGGCAACGAGATTCTCCCAGGTAGAGGAGCCTCCACGGGAGCGGGGAATCACGTGATCCAGTGTCAGTTCGCCCGAAGGCAGCACGGTCGCGCAATACTGGCATGTATTGCGATCGCGCAGCAGAATATTCTTGCGCGATAAAGCTCGGCTCTGATGCGGAATGCGCCGGTACTCGAGCAGCCTAATCACCGACGGAAGGCGCATCGCGACCCGCGCGGCGTGCAGGAAGTGGCCGTTTTCCTCTTCCGTCATGGCAACACCCTTGAGCACGAGAACCAGGGCACGGCGTGCGGCGCAAACGTTGATCGGCTCGTAAGAAGCATTCAGAACGAGCACGGGGTTGTGCAGCAAATTTCCGTTGCTATCCCGATGCATGGCCGCCGCCGCAAAAAGGCCGGCGGCGTGCCTGTCTGTTGGCCCTGCTCCGGCTTCGCTCCTGGCTGACATACCGTTTCTCCTCACCGCTGCTTCCTGTCTTTCCTGCCCTTGGTCTCAAGCCTTCCGCGTCTTAACACTGTTTAGATGCCGATCCGCAGTTCACGCGCATCAGCCACCAACAGCGCGCGCGAACGAAACCGTTTCGGCAGACTCTCGTCCGGGTGCGATCGGCGCGTGCTGCTCAGAAATTTTCAAAGTGCGTGCGATTGTCGCAACCCATACCTTCGTTGCTCCAGCGCGGCGCAGCACGCGCGAGCATTCGGAAACAGTCGAGCCAGTGGTGTAAACGTCATCGACCAGGAGAACCTCGCGTCCCTTCACCAATTCCGGTTTTGCTACCCCAAAGGCTCCGCGCAAGTTCTCGCGCCGTTGATGGCTGGTGAGCCCGACCTGAGACGCAGTCTCGCGCTTGCGAACGAGAACTCCCTCGCACAGGCGAAAACGATTTCGCTGCGCGCTGTTCTGAACCGCCGCCCGCGCGGTCAATTCGGCCTGATTGAAGCCGCGCTGCCGACGCTTGCTGCAGTGAAGCGGGACGGGAATCAAAACCACGCCGCTCGCGGGCAATTCGAGCTCGAGCTTCGCGATGGCCTCACCCAGCATGCGGCCCAGAACTTTGGCGGCGGGACGGACGCCACCGAACTTCAGCAAATGAATCAGTTCGCGCAGGCCGGTCTCGTAGCTGCCGTAGGCCACGGCTCGCGCAAACAAAGGCTCGACTCGGCGGCATAATCCACACTGCGGCGCACTTACGCCCTCAAGCGCATAGGGAGAGAAGATGCGCTCACCGCAAGTAAGGCAGACCATACCCTCAATCGGATGAATCGCTTCCAGGCATTCGCGACACACTGGAAGCCGCGAAGAACTCAAGAGGGGTGCTCCGCAGATGCGGCAATCGGAAGGAAACAGGACCGAGAAAAAGCTTGCGGCAACTTTGCCCGCGAAAATCCTTAAAAAGAGGTGCTGGTTTTTCTCGCCGGTTTCAGTATCATCCAGATTCGAGCGGCGACTCGCGGTGGGCGAGGCTTGCGAAACAATAGAAAGCCTTGCACCTGCAGCTGTGGCTTGGTTAGCCCGAATTCGGTCCTCACTACTGCTGAAGACGGCCTCCGTATTTCACTGGCAAAACCTTGTGCCAGCGCCCCGCAAATATGATGGATTGAGTATAACGGCGGCCGGGGGCGCTAGGCAACGTCACTGGTTCGATGCTCGGCCGCGGCTACTTTTTTCAGGGCTTCCGGCATGCGTTCCTTCACCGGCGTGAACATGACGCGATAGTCCCGCCGGAAGCATTCGGCGCAGCGTACCGGCTGCAGTAGAAAAACCGGCAGAAGATAACGTTCGGTGAAGGTGCGTGGCCGAGAGCGGAAACCTACGTCGCAGCCGCAATCTGTGCAATGAAAGTCGAAATACTTCAGAAGCCACATCTGTTTGGGGGAGATTCCTGTCACGTTAGACCTCCGGCGGACGGAGAGCGCAGACGCCCAGAAACGTATTGGCTAGATTTTACCGACTCCCGCGACCCTCTGCCAACGTCTGAGTAGTTCCCTCCGAGGCCAAGCTCATGCCTCCGTCACTCTGGACCGTCTAAGAATACGTACAACAGCCGGGTAGCGGTGCAGTTCGAGTTGAGACCTCAAAATTCTTATGCGGCGTCATCCTGAGCGTAGCCGGTTTTCAGGCGTAGCGAAGGATCTCCTGTGCAACCGGCTTTTCGCGTAAGCCAAATTGCACCACTACCAACAGCCGCATCCCCTTGTAATACATGTGTCATGCGTGCTAACGTGCGCCGTTCGCGTCTTTTACGGTTAAGCTAGAGAATCGGGACTCATCCCCTCACGAGGAATTCGCCATGAGTACGGTCGCACCGCCGCCTTTAAAGAAGCACGTTCCGTATGTTCCAGAGACGATGGAGATGAAGGAGTTCACCTTTCGGGCCTTGCTGATCGGCCTGGTGATGACCGCCATCCTGGGCTCCGCAAATGCTTATTTGGGGCTGAAGGCCGGGATGACGATCGCCGCGACCTACCCTGCAGCCGTGATCGGCATGGCGCTGCTGCGGCTGATGAAAGGGACGCTGCTGGAAGAGAACATCGCGCGAACTGTGGGATCGATTGGCGAGTCGGTGGCAGCCGGCGCGGTCTTCACCATTCCGGCTTTTGTGATGGCGGGATTGTGGCCAGGGTTGACGCGAGAAAGATATTGGAACTCGGTGGCGCTGATGGTAATCGGCGGCACTCTCGGTATTCTCTTCGTCACACTGCTACGTCGCGTCATGGTCGAGGACCCCGAGCTTCCTTATCCTGAATCGGTTGCAGCATCTGAGATTCACAAGGCTGGGCAGCAGGGCGCGAAAGCCGCCAAAATTCTTTTCGCCAATATGGGTTTCGGCGGTTTCATGTATCTGCTCGGCGCCGTCAACGTCTTCTCGGCGAACAATACCTTCCCGGTAAAGATCAGCGCGCTGGGCAAAAGGCTTCTGTTGCGTACCGGAACCAATCCCAACGTAGCCACAACAATTACCGGTGGCGCGACGTTAATGACAGCTCCCGACATCAGCCCGGCCTATCTTGGCGTTGGCTACATCATTGGTCCGAGGCTCGCATCCCTTAACTTTGCCGGCGGCCTTCTGGCGTGGGGCTTGCTCGTTCCGCTTCTAACTTTCACGATCGGTCCTTATATTCAAGCGGCACAACCTGCCGGGCAAACGCTCTCCTGGTCGCTGCTTGCCGGAGCAATCTACTACTCAATTGTGCGGCCTATCGCGGTGGGGGGCATGCTTGTCGGCGCCTCTTATACCCTATTCAAAATGCGTAAGCAACTTGGCGCAGGCATGGGGCGCGCGGTTTCCGATCTAAAAAAATCTGCAGCAGCCCACGCTGCCACCAACCGCACCGAACGCGATCTTCCGTCCAAAGTAATTTTCGCTGGAGTCGCCTTGGTTTTCCTGGCGATGATTGCGCTTTATTACTATTTCATCGGCGCTGCCGGTACGTTGTCGACTTCGCAGGTCATCACCGCTTCGGTTGTAGCTGCGCTGGTCATGATTGTCTTGGGCTTCTTCTTCGCAGCTGTCTCCGGGAATCTCGTGGGCCTGATTGGTTCGTCTAACAATCCAGTCTCGGGCCTTACGCTGTGCACGCTCGTGATCGCTGCATTGCTGATGGTCGCGCTCGGAGTCTCTGGCACTGGAGGTGTCGCGGCCGTGCTCGGAGTCGCAGCCGTGGTTTGCGTTTCGTCGGCCGTCGCAGGCGAAATGTTGCAGGACCTCAAAGTTGGGCACATTCTGGGTGGCACGCCGTCAAAGATGCAGATTGGAGACCTATTCGGAATCGTTGTGGCTTCGCTCGTGCTCTTCTTTCCGCTGGCCATTCTCGACAGGGCTTACCACTTCGGCAGCTCGGCGCTGCCGGCGCCGCAAGCGGGTTTGATGGCCATGCTGTCGAAGGGCATTGTAGGCGGAGACATGGCATGGCCGCTGGTAGTCGTGGGAATCCTTCTCGGAATTTCAATGATCATGATCGAGGTAAAGAGCGTAATGCTTTTTGCCGTCGGAATGTATCTGCCTCTGGGAACGACATTCGCAATATTTGTAGGCGGAGTGATTCGCTGGGTGACCGACAAAATACGCGATCGCCGCGGATACAACGACGCGCAGAAAGCTCGGGTAGAAAATGCGGGGGTGCTAACCGCTTCAGGCTTGATTGCGGGCGAGGCGCTCTGCGGGCTGGTCATCGCAGGCTTGGTCGGCTCCGGCAAAGATGTGACTCTCGTGCACTGGACGCCTTCATTCTGGCTCGCGCTCGCAGCCCTCGCAATTTTGGTGCTTGCCATGGTGCGAGTGCCACTGGCAAATGCAGGCAGTCCGGATGAGCCGGCGCCGCCAACGGCGATTATGTAGTCCCATAAATCGCAGCTGTGTCTATCGCCGACAACATTGCCGCAGTTCAGTCGAGGATCGCCGCGGCTGCGCGACGCGCTGGACGCGCCTCGAAAAATATTTCTCTCATGGTTGTGACAAAGACACAACCGCCGGAGCGGATTCGAGAGGCATACGCTGCCGGGCAGCGCCTGTTTGGAGAGAACCGTGTCCAAGAGTACGCCGCAAAAGCCGGACCCCTTGAGGATTTGCACGACGCCGAGTGGCACCTGATCGGACACTTGCAGACCAACAAGTCGGCAAAGACGGCGGAATTGTTTCAGGCCGTCGATTCACTCGACTCTGTCAAGCTGGCAGAAAAACTCGATGCGGCAGCCGGCAGACTCGGAAAGAAGCTGGGCGTGCTGATCGAGATCAATGCCGGCGGCGAAGAGGCCAAGAGCGGCATCGCGCTGGGCTCTGCCGAGCTGGAACGACTGCTGGCTGCCGCGCCTCGACTGAAAAATCTTGCGCTGCGGGGGCTAATGACGGTGCCCCCGTTTACGGAGGATCCTCAGGGTGCGCGTCCCTACTTCGGCAAGCTGCGGGAGCTACGCAACACAATCGCTGCCCGTAATCTGCCCGCCATCGCCATGGATGAGCTTTCCATGGGCATGTCGCATGATTTCGAGGTTGCCATTGAAGAGGGATCGACTTGCGTGCGTGTGGGAACAGCCATCTTCGGAACGCGAGCCAAACCCTTAACCACCGGGGGAACAGAGGAACGCAGAGGATGATGAAGAACCTCGACCGGCTTCTTGCAACGGCGCTGTTTCTTTTGGCCATGTTTATTTGCCTGCGCGTCCCCAGAACCTATACCGGCAGAATCTGGATTTTCGGAACCGGCCTCGCATTATTGTTTACCGCGATGCTGAACTGGCTTCGCATTCGCAACGGCTATGGCGTTCGAGGGCTTAGGATGTTTTGCATCACTTGCAATATGGCCATGCTTACATTCGCAATCGCTTTGATCGCCAGCATCGGCGAAGGCCGCACGCTCGCAAACCTGGAAGTCCCAGTCACAGCGACCCTCTTGCTGGGGGAGACGGCGCTCTCGTTAGGAAAAAACGCTTGAAGTCGAGTGCGGTAGAGTTGCAGTCACGCATTGGAGGGTAACGCGTTGCAAGACCCGATCAAGGAGCTCCATTGACCTTTTCCGAGCGCTTTCACGAAATTCGCACTGGATTCGAGCGGCCCTTCTGGGTTGCCAACATCAGCGAGATTTTCGAACGCCTTTCCTATTACGGCGCTTTCGCTTCGCTCGCCCTATACCTGCAAGAAAGGCTGAATTTTTCCGCCGAGCAGACAGGGACGCTCACCGGAATCTTCGGCGGAATGGTGTGGTTTCTCGCCATCTTCGGCGGAGCTGCGGCCGACCGCCTCGGCTTCCGGCGGGCTCTTTCGATTGCCTATCTTATTCTCGCGGTCGCTTACTTTCTGATTGGGTCGATCGGAGCGCCCTGGCTCGCTCCCATACGCAACGCCTTGCCACTCAGTTTGTTCGTCGGCTTCATCCTGATTCTCCCGGCGTTCGGAGTCGCTCTGGTAAAACCCTGCGTGGTCGGCACGACGGCGCGGGCGTCCAAAGAAAATGTGCGATCAATCGGTTATTCCATTTACTACACGCTGGTGAACATCGGAGGAGCCGCCGGACCTTTGTACGCCGGATGGGCGCACGAACACATGGGAGTCGAGAACGTTTACCGCGTTGCCGCTCTCAGCGTCTTTGCGATGTTCTTTTTCGTGTTGCTTTTTTTTCGTGAGCCCCGCAAAGCGGGAGACGCTCCACCGCCGTCGATCGCCACCGTCGCGAGAAATTTCTGCTGGGTTCTGGGCAACTATCGACTCATTATTCCAGTATTGTTCGCCGCTTTGCTGCTGCGCATCGCCACTTGGTTCTACCCTGCATTGCCGCTGCCGTGGTGGATTTGGGCCGGATTCTTAGCCGTCGTACTTGCAGGCTTAAGCCGCTTCATGTGGTTTCTCGTCATTTTTACGGGCTACTGGGTTGTGTTTTGGCAGCAATACATCAGCCTGCCCGGCTATATTCATCGCTATATCAATCCTCACGCCGGCGTGGAAAGCATTCTGGTCACTGATGGACTTACGGTGATCTGTCTCACGCTCGCGATCAATCTTTTGACCCGCAAGATTCCGGCGTTCCAGGCCGTGATCGTGGGCACGCTGATCACTTCGCTGTCGTGGCTGATTCTTGCGTTTCATCCAACGATATGGGCGGTGGTGCTATCACTGTTCGTTCTTGCTCTGGGCGAAATTATTCAGCAGCCGCGCTATTACGAGTACATCGCTCTGCTGGCACCGCAGGGACAGCAGGGTACGTACATGGGTTTCGCGTTCCTGCCAATCGGAATCGGATCTCTAATTGGCGGCTGGTTCGGCGGAACTCTCGTTCATCATTTCGGAGAAGTCACTCACCAACCAGAACGGATCTGGTGGACCGTCGCCGGCGTCGGTATGGCTACTACCGCTCTGTTATGGATCTATGACAGATACTTCCGGGTTGCCGGCGCTGCAAGTCATGAGTAAACGTTCTACAGGCCGATCGTCTGTCGCGCCCCGCGGCCAGTCGCCAGCTGCAATTGCCAGGCAGATTCGTCAGGCTCTGAAAGATGGCGGCTCATCGGAACATGCGGCCGGCGTGCAATGGTTCTTCAAAGATGAAATCAAATCGCATGGCTGGTATGCGGCTGACATGCGGCGCGCTGCACGGAGTTTGAGACGAAAGGTAAGAAAAAAATGCGGACTCGATTTCCTGATCGAAATCGCCGATCAACTGTTTTCCGGCTCGGCATTGGAAGAAAAAGTTGTCGCTGTGTTCCTATTGGAGAATCTCGAAGCCGAATTCGGCGACCGCGAGTTCAATCGATTTGAATCCTGGCTCGACCGGATCAGCTGTTGGGCCGATCACGACGGCTTGGTGCACGATCTGATCGCTCCCATGGTGATCGCGAAACCAGCGCGAATAAGAAATCTCATGCGCTGGGCGAAATCACGCGATCGGTGGCATCGACGGGCTGCCTGTGTCGCCCTGATTCGCGGCACGCGCCAGAAAATGTTCTTCGCAGACATTACCCGGTTGGCTGACTCCCTTCTGGCAGATGACGACGACATGGTGCAAAAAGGACTTGGCTGGCTTCTTCGCGAGACTGCGAAGTACGACCCGAAGCACACTGTTCGCTATCTGGTGAAAATCCGTGAGAGAGCGCCGCGCCTCGTCCTGCGCACCGCCTGCGAAACTCTGCCGGTAGAGACGCGGGCGAGCGTTTTATCTAAGGCTAGCCATTTATCGACAAGTAAAGCGCGCGGGAAGCGACGGTTTCCGCGCGCGATTCGCCCAAATTCTCCTCATTGTTTACAATAGAAGTTTGCCCATGGACCTGTCCGCCATCCAGTCTGCGCTCCGCGACCGCAACATCGACGCGTGGCTTTTTTATGACCATCACCATCGCGATCCCATCGCCTATCGGGTGCTTGGTTTGCCTGCTGAACTGATGGTCACGCGCCGGTGGTTCTACCTGATTCCGGCGCAGGGCGAACCGTTAAAGCTGGTGCACAAAATCGAAGCCGGACACCTGGACTCCCTGCCCGGCAGCAAACGGCAGTATTCCGGCTGGCAAGAGCTGTTCGACAGTCTGAAGACGATGCTCGGGCCTTATCGCGACATTGCGATGCAGTACTCGCCTAATAATATTGTCTTCACGATTTCGCTGGTCGATGGTGGAACCATCGAATTGCTGCGCGGCCTGGGAAAAAACATAATCAGCTCCGCCGACCTGATCGCGCAATTTGAGGCAACATGGAGCGAAGAACAGATCAAGACGCATTTTGCCGCTCGCGACTCGATCGATGCCATTACTGCGGAAGCCTTCAAGGAAATCGGACGGCGGGTGCGCGGCAACGGAACCAGCGAACACGAAATTCAGCAATGGTTCATGGAGGCGTTCCGCCGCGAGAATCTGCTTACCGACGATCCGCCGATCGTTGCGGTAAATGCCAATGCAGGCAATCCGCACTACGAACCGCGGGCCGATCGTCCCGTTCCGATGCATTCGGGCGATTTTGTGTTGCTCGACGTATGGGGAAAGAAAAACATTCCGGGAGCAGTGTATTACGACATCACCTGGGTTGGCTTCATCGGAAAAGCCCCCACCGGCCGCATGCATCAGGTTTTCGACGTCGTGCGCGACGCCCGCGATGCCGGAGTCAAAACTGTAATCGATGCTGTCGCTGCGGGAAAGCGGATCGCGGGATGGGAAGTTGATCGCGCGACCCGCACTCACATCAAGCAGAACGGCTTCGGCGAATATTTTATTCACCGCACCGGACATTCCATCGGCACTGACGTCCATTCCAATGGTGCGAACATGGACGATCTTGAAATTCACGATGAGCGCCAGATTCTTCCCAACTCCTGCTTCTCGATCGAACCCGGCGTTTACCTGCCCGAGTTCGGAGTGCGCAGCGAAGTCAACGTTCTGGTGCGGCCGAAGTCGGCGGAAGTGACCGGAAACATCCAGCGCGAGATCGTAATTATCTGATGCCAAATCCCATTCCAGCCAAGTCCAAATCAGCGGCGGTCGCGTCGCCAAGCGCTGGCGCGATGGCGGTGATCGCTCCCGCCATCGGATGGCTCGTTCCCGGCGCCGGCCACGTTATCCAGAAGCGGTATATTCGCGGCTTGCTGCTGTTCGCATCGATCGGAAGCCTGTTCGCACTCGGCCTGATGATGCAGGGTCACATCTACAAGGCGAATGGCGGCGACATTCTCGACATCTTGGGCTTCATCGGCGATCTGGGCGCCGGGGCCTTGTACGTCATCGCCCTGGCCATGAACTGGGGGATGGGAGCCATCGCTTTCGCCGTCGCGGATTACGGAACCAAGTTCATGATTGTCGCGGGATTGCTCAACTTCATCGCGGTCGCCGACGCCTATCACATCGCCATCGGGAAAAAACAATGACGATCCAGCTCTCTCATTTCAGCGCCGCTTTCGTCTTCGCGCTGTTCGCATCCATTGTCTTCGGCATCACCCATCGCGAAACCACGCGCGACATGGTGCGTTACGGGCTTTATTGCTTCGCAATGTTCCTGGGCGGAGTGCTGGTAGCGGGCTGGGCGATGTGGCTGGTCAGAAGATAAAGACCTTTCTCATCCCTGCCACACAAACGCATCGAACACGCGCTTCGAGTCAAAATTCAAACGCCGGTAAAGCGCGACCGCGCCTGCATTGGCCTCGGTCACAGTCAATGACAGCATGGTGAAACCGCGCTTGCGTAGATTCGTAGACGTTGCCGCCAGCAGCACTTCACCGATGCCGCGTGAACGATACTCCGGCAGAACGCACACCTGAGTTACATGCCCGACATCGCCGCGAACGCGAGAGCACAGAATGAGCCCAATCAGGCTCTTGGCCTTGCGATCGACGGCCGCAAAAGACGATTCAATATCAAACAACCCGCATCCCGGAAATCGCACAATGTTGTTCAGAAAGCGCAGCGAACCGGCCAGCGTGTGATATTGATCGTTAATCTGCGCATCGACGTGGCCGCGATAAGCGGCGGTAATCACCGCGGCAGCATGCTGGTAATCCGCTTCGGTCCAGCGCCGGATTTCGATTTCCGGCAGCATCGCCTCTCGCTGCGGCACCGCGTTAATCAGAGGAAGAACCATAAACAGCCGCGGATGCCGCTGGAAACCCTGATCGAGAAACGGCCGCGCCACAGCTCCCGTCTCATGCGCCAGCAACTGCGCCTCGACGCGATGAATGCCGGGAGACTGCTGCAAGGTCTCGATCACATGAGTCAAGAGCTTGATTTCGACCTCACGCGCATTCGGCAACCGGTTTCCGTTGGTAACGAAGAGGTCGCCCACCACTCCTTTGCTGCCCTCGTAGACGAAAAAACTGTAGCCGAAAATCCGTCCGCGTTCGATGGCGGCATAGCCGGGAAGAATCTTGGCGTCGACGTAGCGGAGAATCATCTCGGCCGATCCGTTGTAATCCCAGGAGAGAAGACTCGCCCACACTCGGGTCTCATCGTCGAGCAGAGGGCGCAGGTCGACGGAAGAGAAATGCCTGAGGTCGAGAATCTCCACGGGGCTCCTGCAAATAGCGCCGGAAAAACTTTGGCATCATTTGCGATAGCAGATCATCGAGTTTAGTGCGTTTCGAGGATGCGAGGCAAACTAATGGAATACCGCTCGGCAACAGCTTATCGCCCGCGAGAGGTGTTCGCCCCAGCGACCCAAAAATAATCGACGCGCTGCGCGGGATAGTGGCCGAGAAACGACACACGGCGGCCGGCAAGCAGTTTTGCGATTTCTAACTGCGAATTTTCTGGAGCCACTAAAAGGTGCTCCTGCGATGGAATTGTTCCCCAAGCGTAGCTAAAAGTTAGCTGATTGCGATAAAACGTCAGGCCGTATTCAAGTTCCCGGGGAACGTGATAAATGGCGAGCGGCAAGGGCTGCGTTTCGATGGCTGAGATCTTTCGCGCTAACGGCCGTGCCGACAGAGTTTCGTCGATTGCGCTCGACGCCAGTTTTAGGACTGTACCCACGATCAGAACGACGGGAATCAGAGTGATGAAACGCAACATCCGGAATCCGCCGCCGCGGAGCAAAGTCAGTGCAATCCCTAGACATAAGATTATTGCGAGTGCGAGTGCCGCAAACAAAGGCTGCCCGCCGGGAATGCGGCGCTGCGTAACCAGATAAGCGACCAACAAGGCTGGCACGACCGGGACTGCGGCAAAGAGCGCATGCAAAACAACAAGTGGCCTTGAGGGCGTTTTACTCGCGCTCTGTTCTAATCGCTCTCGCAGATATGCCGCCAACAGCAATCCGCCTGCGGGAACGGCGGGAAGAATATACCCCGGCAGCTTGGATTGCGACAGCGAGAAAAACACAACCGGGACAGTGAGCCAGGAGCAGGCAAACACGGTGAAGCCGTATCGAAGATCGGTTTCGCGGAGTTTTCGCTGTAACCGCCATCGGCGAACCGCCTCGACAAAGCCCACGATTGCGAAAACCATCCACGGAGCCAGTGCGAGAACTATGACAGGCAGGTAATACCAAAACGGCTGGACATGGTGATAGAGGTTTTGCGAGAAGCGCCCCAGATTCTGCTCGATAACGAATTCCCGGAAGAATTCTGGGTTACACATCTGCACCGTGACATACCATGGCAGCGCAACCGCACAGAACAGAAGAATACCGGGCAGCCAAAAGGTTTTCACGACAAAACGAAATTCGCTGACGGCAGCGGCATAAATCGCGATAACCAGAAAAGCCAGGAAAGGTGCAACCGGCCCTTTTGCCAGCATCCCCAAAGCCATAAAGAAAAAGAATTGGACGAGGTAAATTCTTTTCGCTGTCGCTCGCCAGCCCCACCAACCCATCATTCCGAGGCCGAAAGCCGCCGCCAGCGGCATGTCTGTGGATGCCGCACGCGCGTAGCCGACGATGCCCGCGCAAGAAGCCACTATCAAAGCGCCATCAAGTTCGACTCCGCTTAAAAAGCGCTTGAGAAAAAAATACACTGCCAGCACAAGCAGGGTCGCATCGACCGCCGACGGAAGCCGAGCAGCCCAATCGCTCACGCCGAAAACCTTGTAGGCCAGAATTGCCTGCCAGTAATAAAGAGGAGGCTTTTCCAACCATGGTTGACCACCAAGTGTTGGAGTGATCCAGTCGTGCCGTTGAAGCATCTCGCGCGCCACCTGAGCGTAGCGGGGTTCATCGGCGCCGATGAGCCCGAATTGCGCGAGCCCGTAAAAAAACAGGAAAGCACAGAATCCCGCCAGAAGGAGCGAGTCGATGCGGCTGCGACTATTCATCGCGGTGGAATTTCAGGGGCAGGCATGATCAATTTCCGATCTTACTAGCGCTAAGGTCTGAAAGAATTACTACGAGGCGAATTTCTCTGGGTCTGAGGTCACTGCACGGACAAACCACGCCGCAACAGTTCCAGAACTCTTCCGAGCACCTCGGACCGGGGTCCGTCGACCGAGCACCCGCTGGCGCACTCATGGCCACCGCCTCCGAAATGCTCGGCCACTCGGGCCACGTCGAGTTGACCTTTGCTGCGCAAGCTCACTCGAAAACGCCCATCAGGAAGCTCGCGGAAGAATGCGGCAACTTCAACCTCGCCGATCGAAAGCACATAGTTGACCAGGCCCTCGCAATCTTCTTCTTTGGCGGCCCAGCGTTCCATCTGCTCCTGAGTTACCCACGTCCAGCCGATATGGCCTTCCGTATGAAGGTTGCGCAGCGCTTCACCGAGCAACCTCATCTTCGCGACTGAGTGCGCGAAATAAATGCTACGCGCGCAATGCGACGGATCGGCGCCCGCCAGAACTAACTCGCGTGCCAGCGCGAAAGTATCCTCGTTGGTCCCCTGAAACATAAATGAACCTGTGTCGGTCATCAAGGCGGTGTAAAGGCATGTCGCGATCTCGGGTGAGAATGGTGTTCCGGCTTCGCGCGCCAGCCGGAAAACCATCTCTCCCGTAGCTACCGCCTTGGGATCGATCCAATTCACATGGGCGAAGGGACGTCCGCTGGTGTGGTGATCGATGCTGATCAGGAATCGATTCTCGAGGCCTTCGAGCCGGGTGCGATGGAGGCTATCGCACTCGAGAATAATCGCCGCCTCATAATTACCGGCGACGCGGTCGGCCTGCAAGACCTGATCGGCGAAAGGCAACGCACGATAAATTCTAGGCACGCCGTCGTGCAGCACGACATCAGCACTCTTCCCCATCGCCCGCAATACCTGGCAGCAGGCCAGCACCGATCCGATGGCGTCGCCATCGGGGCGCGCGTGCGAGGTGAGCACGAAGCGGTCGCGCTGCTCGATTTGATGGAGAACATCCTGCAACATATTGCTAAGCTTTCTTTTGCTCACCCGATTCCCTGCGCGGCTTCATTCTCTTTTTCGCGCGCGCCAGTAATTCTTCGACGCGAGCTTTTTCGCGCTCGGAACGGTCCAGCCGAAAATACAATTCGGGCGCGCGCCGCAGACGCAAGCGCTCGACGAGCTCGTGTCTTATGTATTCTTTCGCTGCAAGTAGGCCTTCGAGACTGCGATCCGCTTCGTCGTCGTCTCCGTCGACATCGACCAGAACCTGTGCGGAGCGGCCATCATCGGCTACGTGAACCGCTGTGACCCCCACCAATCCGATGCGGGGATCGGCAAGTTCTCCTTCCACCAGGGTTTCGATTTCCTCGCGCAAGGCTTCGCCCAAGCGTCCGCGATGATATTTCAGCCCGCGCTTTTCCACCCGTCACCTCGAAGTAAAACGCATGAGGATAAAACGCATGAGAATATCAGAAAATGGGCCGCCAGTGTTGGGGGCTTTAGTGCTATTGTCGCGCACAAAGGAGCGGAGCGGGTAAGTACAGAGGTAACAAGGGGATGGGGGCGTAGTGGGTCCGGTTGACCCTCCGATCCTAGCAGGTGGATAATGGCTGGTTCAGCTGTGAGGGTGTACCTTTTCGTTCGTTTAGTACGCGGGCCCGCGGAAGGAGAACGCATTCCGGTGAACATGAGATCCGGTCGTAGTGTGTTCTCCAGGTCAGATAATTAGTCCTCCTCTCAGTCTCAGGGTACTCGGGCCGATCTTACGGGTCAGTTGAGCGGACATCTACTGCACACAGGAGTTCACAATGAAGCTGCTGAATTTTGCGGTCGCGATCGCTCTGATGCTGCTGGTTGGGCTAGCGGCGTCGGCGCAGACCTACAACGTTGTCACGGATTTCTCCCTGGCGTCGAACCCCAACGGAGTCTGGTCCTACGGGTATCTGGCTACGCCCAGAGCGCCGCTGACTCTTTATACTTTTTCCGACGACCAAAATTGCGTCTCTGGAATCAGTTTCTGGGGGTTGTATCTGGGACCGTGCAGCCTGCTGCCAGTGCTCGGTCACAACGACACGAAGGGAATCGTTTGCTGGGCAACCGATTGCCTCCCTCCGAACTATGTCGTGACTTCGCCTGGGTATGAGGGGCAACTGGGGGTGGTGCGCTGGACCGCCCCGGCATCAGGGACTTATGGCCTTCAAGGGGCGGTGATGGGCACGGACTGCGTTTATCCGACCAGCACTGACTTGCGGGTTATTCGCAATTCAACCCAGGAACTGTTCCGGACGGCGGTTAACAACTGCGATGTGCCGCTTTCGTTCCAGTATCAAATTTCTTTCTCGGCCGGGGACACGCTCGATTTTGTCGTCGATTGGGGGCGGAACGGCAACCCATATGGCGATGGCACGGGTATTCAATTTAAGGTCACTAAAATCGATTAGAGTTTGCCGGAGGCCATCGGCCGAGGACTTACGGGTGAGAGCGCGCCTAGAGATAGTCGACGAACGAATCCGCGATCTCAGCCCCGTGATTGTTGGCGATGCGCGTGGCCTGGCGTTCTACATTCTTCATCAGACCATCGAGGTAGTCGCGCGAGTCGGAGATACTGACCACGCCGATGGTGGCGCGATTCCACACCGGGCTGGAGTCGAGTTCGGCGACAGAAATGTTGAAACTGGCGCGCAGCCGGTCTTTCAGGCTGCGGAGTACCTGACGTTTGTCTTTGAGCGATTGGGCGGCTTCGATGTGAAGTTCGAGGGTGAGGAAGGCGATCATCTAGTTGTTGGTCGTTGGCCGTTAGTCGTTGGCAGCCAAGCGTCCTGCCGATGACCAACGACTAACGACCAACGACCGTTTTACGCAATCACTTCCGCGGCAATTCTTTCGGTGACAAACGCCTCGATCACGTCGCCAACTTTGATGTCGCCGTAGTTCGCGATGGAGATGCCGCATTCCATCCCGTTGGTGACTTCTTTGGCGTCGTCTTTGAAGCGGCGCAGCGAACCGACTTTGCCCTTGAAGATCTGCACGTTGTCGCGGAGCAGGCGCACTTCGGAGTCGCGCTTGATGAGGCCGTCGCTTACGCGGCAGCCGGCGACCGCGCCAACCTTCGGGATGCGGAAGACATTCAACACGTCGGCCCGTCCCTGGTAGGTTTCCTTGATCGTCGGCTCGAGCAGGCCTGTCATGGCGCGCTTGATCTCATCTTGCAGCTCGTAGATGATCGAGTGCAGCCGGATGTCGACTTTCTCCTGCTCGGCAAGTTCCTGCGCCTTGCGCTCCGGACGCACGTTAAAGCCGATGATAATAGCGTTCGAGGCCGAAGCCAGCAGCACATCGGTTTCGGTGATAGCACCCACTCCGGAACGCAAAAGCTTCAGGCGAACCCTGTCGTTCGATAGCTTGGTCAGCAGATCCGTAATGACTTCGACCGAGCCCTGCACGTCGCCCTTGAGAATGACATTGAGTTCCTTCGTGCCTGCCTGCTTGATCTGTTCCGCCAGTCCTTCCAGCGAGACGCGGGAACTCTTGGCCAAAGCGGCTTCGCGCGATTTCTGTTCGCGGTATTCGGAAATGCCGCGAGCTTTGTCACGGTCGGCAACCACCACAAACTGATCGCCTGCCTGCGGCAGCGCCTCAATACCGATGATTTCGACTGGCGTTGAAGGCGGAGCAGTCTCCAACTGGGCGCCGCGATCGTCGAACATGGCGCGCACTTTTCCGTAGACGTTGCCGACGACGAAATTGTCGCTGGCGTTCAGGGTTCCATTCTGCACGAGCACCGTGGCAACCGGGCCGCGGCCGCGATCGAGCTTCGCTTCCAGCACAACCCCCGTGGCTGCGCGTTCCGGCGTGGCTTTGAGTTCGGCAAGATCGGCCACCAGGCAGATCATTTCCAGCAGCAGGTTTAAATTCGTCTTCTGCTTCGCCGAAACGTCCACGAAAACCGTTTTGCCGCCCCACTCTTCGGGGACGAGTCCCCGGTCGCCAAGTTGTTTCTTGACGCGGTCGGGCAAAGCGCCGGGCTTATCGATTTTATTGACGGCAACAATGATGGGAACTTCAGCGGCATGCGCGTGGTCGATGGCTTCGATAGTCTGCGGCATCACACCGTCGTCGGCCGCAACCACCAGCACGACAATGTCCGTCGCTTTGGCGCCGCGGGAACGCATACGCGTGAAAGCCTCGTGACCGGGCGTATCGAGGAAGACGATCTCGCGCCCGTATGCCGGCGATTCCGTATCGACGATTCGGACTTTGTACGCGCCGATATGCTGCGTGATGCCACCGGCTTCGCCCTCGGCGACATTAGTCAAGCGAATAGAATCGAGCAGCGTAGTCTTGCCATGATCGACGTGGCCCATGATCGTGACCACGGGCGGACGTACACCGGTTTCTGGCGCTAACTGCTCTGCTGCCGCAGCCGCATCGATTTCTTTCGCGGTCTGCTCTTCGAAGGTGATTACATTTGTATCGGCGCCGAAGAAGCGGGCCATTTCGCTGGCCAGTTCCGCGTCGAGCGTTTGATTGATAGTGGCGAAAACGCCGCGGGCCAGCAGCCGCGAAATCAGATCCTTCGCGCGGATATCGAGTTTCTCCGCCAAATCCTTGACGCTGATTCCTTCCGTGATCGTGATGCTGCGCGTGATCGGCAGGGGTTCGTTCGACACCACCATGCGCGGCGGCGGCGTGTACCCCTTCATCGGACCTTCCTTCACACCGCGCGGTACGTAGCGCTGACCCGGACGCCGCGATGGCGCACCCGGACGACTGCCCGGTCTCGGTGCCGTTCCTGGAGGCGGCAGCGCTGGACCGACACCCAGCGGACGCGCACCAGCCGGAGCCTGGCGCGTGGGATGCATCGGCCTGCGTTCGCCGGGACGCAGCGGCGGACGGGTGCCCGGAGGTCCGCTCGCCGCAGGGGGCCTGCGCTGGAAAATTGGCTGCCCGGGGACTGGTCGTCCCGGCGCGGGGCGCACGCCACCAATGGGAACTCCAGGCTGAACCGGAGGCGGAGTCGGACGCACGGGCGCCTTGTACACCGGACGCGGGCCCGTCTGCGGCACGATCATGCGCGGCGCCGGAGGCGGTGGAGCAGCCGGTGGGGTGACAGATGGCGCGGGTGGCGGAGCCAATGCGCTAACGGATGGCGGTGCAGCCGGAGAGGCCGCAGGTATGGCGGACGGTGCTTGCCCCACGGAAGGTGGAACAATCGGCCGCGGCGGTGGACTCACTACGGAAGGGGAGGCCATCGTGGGTGCAGTGACAGGACGCGTTGGAACAGGCGGCGCACTGGAGGCGATCACTGAACTGGGCGGAGCTGTAGGGCTCGGAGCCGGTGGTTTAGTAACCGCCGGTGCAACGGCGGCCGGACGGCTCACCGCAGTTGGCGGCGCGACTGCCGGTTTCTCTACCTTTACTGGGCCCGGCGTCGCCGGAACTGGGGGCGCTGGAAGCCGGGTTGGAGCCGCTTCTTTGCGCTGCGTGATCGCCTTCAACACATCGCCAGGCCGGGAAATGTTGGAGAGGTCGATTTTGGTCTTGATTTCTTCTTCGCCGCGCGAGCGCGAAGACGCTCTGCCGGCCGGGGATGAACCTTCCCCAGAAGAACGGATGTAAACGCGTACTTTCTCCGCCTCGTGTTCTTCCAGAGAACTGGAGTGCGTCTTTTTCTCAGTGACCCCGACCACGGGGAGTGTGTCGAGAATGGCTTTGCTCTTCACTTCCAATTCTCGCGCAAGATCGTTGATGCGAACCTTACTCATCCGGCCTTTCGTTTCTCCGTGTTGTAGTTAGGTCATCATCGTGACCTCACGGAGTTTAGTTCCTTCCATCCGCCGTCAAACTTATGCCAGCGTGACATCACTCTCTCGTTTCGGAAGCGGATTCCGCTTCCGCCGCAGGCTGTTCATCTGACGATTCGGTCTGCTTTTCATTTCCATCTTCGCTGGCTGCCTGAGACACGGCGACGGATTCTTCGTTCGCCGCGCCGGCCTCAACGCTTTCTTCACCAGAGGCGGCAGCCGCGTCGATCTCTTCAACCGCGGCCAAAGCTTCCGCCGATTGCTCTTCCGCCGCCGATTCCGCAGGCATACCCTGATCCAGGCTGGCGAAATAATTATTCACCGCCAGGCTAATTTTTTCCACCGTCTTCGGCCCGATACCTTCAATAGCCTCAAGCTGCTCAGGGGTCATGTCCGCAAGAGCCTCCACCGTGGTCACGCCCGCGGCCCCGAGTTTCTCCACCAGCCCGTCGCCAAGCCCCGGAACATTTTCCAGCGGCGTAGCGGTCTGCGGAGCCATTGCCGACATCTGTTGCTCGACTTCCTGCCGCTTCTCTTCTTCGCTCTTGATGTCGATCTTCCACCCGAGCAGTTTCGCCGCCAGCCGCACATTCTGCCCTTTCTTGCCGATGGCAAGAGAAAGCTGGCTGTCGTCTACCACTACTTCAAGGTGCTTGCCAGCAGTATCGACGACCGTGACTTTGCTGACTTTCGCAGGCTGCAGAGCCTTTTCCGCGAAGGTGACTGCATCTTCGTGATACTCGATGATGTCGATCTTCTCTCCATGCAACTCGCGAATGATCGACTGCACCCGCATACCCTTCATGCCGACGCACGCGCCAACAGCATCCACGTCCTTGTCTTTCGACATCACGGCAATTTTCGTGCGCTCACCGGCTTCCCGCGCAACCGCGCGGATCACCACGGTGCCGTCGTAAATTTCCGGAACTTCCGTCTGGAACAAGTGCTGGACCAACTCCGGCACCGCGCGAGAAACCACAACACCTGGACCTTTCGAGGCTCTTTCCACCCGGGCAATCACCACACGAACTCGCTCGCCGATCGCAAAAGATTCCAGGCGCGACTGCTCTTTTCGCGGCATGCGAGCTTCGGCCTTGCCAATGTCGAAGATCATGTCCGGACCTTCGATCCGTTTGACCGTAGCGTTCACCACTTCATTCACGCGACCGATGTATTCGTTGTAAACCGTGTCGCGTTCCGCCTCGCGCACCTTCTGAAAGATCACCTGCTTGGCCAGTTGTGCGGCGATGCGCCCCAGAATCCCTTCCGTCACTTTCGGAATTCGCAGTTCTCCGCCGACTTCGAGCTTTGGGTCAGCCTTGCGCGCATCTTCCAGCGTGATCTGGAGTAGCGGATCTTCCACTTGTTCCGGCGTTTCTACCACCGTCCTCACCGCGTAAGCATTGATCTTTCCGGTCTCGCGGTCCAACTCGGCGCGCAGATTCTCCTGCGTCTTGTAATACTTGCGCGTGGCCATAACAATGGCGTCTTCCACCGCAGCAACCACAATCTGCGGATCAATTCCCTTCTCACGGCTCAACGCGTCGATGGTGTTGTAAAGCTCACTCGCCATAAAAACCATTTAGTAATTGAGTTATTTTGTAATTGGGCAATAGAGAACCTGAACACAGCCCTGGGTTTTCAATTACCCAATTACTAAATCTCCCAATTACTCAATCTCTCCTAGATTTCGGGTACCAGATTCGCCTTCTCCACATTGGAGAACTCGATCTCAATCTTTTTCGCTTCGGTCGCGGCCGCGCCCATCTTTTTTCGCGACTTCTTGCTGGCCGCGCTCAGATCCAGCGTCAAACGACCATCGCGAAAGCTTTCCAGCCTGCCTTCGAAAAATCGGTTGTCGCTGACCGGATCTTTCGTCATCACCTTCATGCGGCTGCCAGTGAACCGCTGGAAATCCGCTGCCTTCGTTAGCTTGCGGTCCAGACCCGGCGACGAAACCTCCAGCGTGTAACTTCCCGGTACCGCATCCTCAACATCGAGAATCGTGCCGAACTCTCGACTGAAGTCTGCACAGTCTCCATGCGTTACACCCGCCAGCGGATCGCCGCTCGTTGCTCCAGGCTTGTCCAAAAACACGCGCAACATTCGCGCCGAACCGCTTCCGCGAAACTCGACATCAACCACCTCGAGCCCGTTTGAGGACGCAATCCGTTCTGCAATCTCCCGCACGCGATCAAGCTCAAGTGCCATTTATTCAATAACTTGCCTTCGCGCCCGGCGGCCAATTTTCTCTCCAACGAAAAAGTGGGCTTGCGCCCACTGGTGTGCTTCGCCGATTGCGGTACTACACAACAGTTCTCAGTGTTCTAATATACGCCGGGAACTGGATAAAGACAAACCCGCCACGCTCCGCGGCGGGAGGCGAAACGAGGTCGATTCCGGAGAAGTCAGAATCCGATTTCTTTCGAACGTTGCCAGCCCTTCACACGCAACCATTTGCCTCAACCACCATCCATCTCTAGAATAAGAGTTTCTTCCTGGACATTTATGATTCATTTTCCCGTACCCGAAGCTCTCACTTTCGACGACGTTCTTCTGATGCCGGCTCGCTCCGACGTTGTGCCCGCGACCGCCAACACGCAAACGCAGATCACGCGTGGCATCAGTCTGAATATCCCCATCGTCAGCGCCGCCATGGATACTGTGACGGAATCCCACATGGCAATTTCGATGGCGCAGCAAGGCGGCCTCGGCATCATTCACCGCAACCTCAGTATCGAGCAGCAGGCTAATGAAGTCGATAAAGTGAAGCGCTCGGAAAGCGGCATGATCGTCGATCCGGTCACTATGGCTCCGACCGATAAAGTCAGTGACGCGCTCGAGGTAATGCGCAAATACAAAATCTCCGGCGTTCCCATCACGGAGAACGGCAAGCTCGTCGGAATTCTTACCAACCGCGATTTACGCTTTGAAACCCGCTTCGACATTCCTATCGACCGCGTGATGACCAAGAAAAATCTGATCACCGTTCCGGTCGGCACCACGCTCAGCGATGCTGAGGAAATTCTTCACGAGCACCGCGTAGAGAAATTGCTGGTGGTCGATGACAAGTACAATCTCAAGGGACTCATCACCGTTAAAGATATTCAGAAGAAGTTAAAGTATCCGAACGCCGCGAAGGATTCTCATGGCCGTCTGCGCGTAGGCGCGGCAATCGGCGCCACCGGCGATTTTCTGGAACGCGCTCAGGAACTGGCGGCGGCGAAAGTCGATGTGCTCGCGATCGACAGTGCGCATGGGCATTCGACCAAGGTTCTCGATGCCGTCAAAACAATCAAGGCGAAGCTTCCGGAAATGCAATTATTGGCAGGCAATGTGGCCACGTTCGATGGCGCATGCGAACTCGGTCGCGCGGGAGCGGACGGCATTAAAGTGGGCATCGGCCCCGGTTCGATTTGTACCACTCGTGTCGTGACCGGCGCAGGTGTGCCGCAGATTACCGCGATTGCCGAGGCTTTCCGTGCAACGAAAGATGCCGGGATACCGATTATCGCCGACGGCGGCATCAAGTACTCGGGCGACATTACGAAGGCCCTCGCGGCCGGCGCCAGCGCCGTCATGATCGGATCTTTATTCGCAGGCACCGATGAAAGTCCCGGCGAATTGATCCTTTATCAAGGCCGCTCCTTCAAATCCTACCGTGGGATGGGATCTCTCGGGGCTATGGCACAAGGCTCCAGCGAACGTTATTTCCAGAGCGTGGAGGCGGACTCTTCAGCCGCTACCGTCGATGGCGACTCCAATTCCAATCGCTTGGGTAAGCTTGTTCCTGAGGGCATTGAAGGGCGCGTGCCCTACCGCGGTTCGGTCTCGATGATCGTTCATCAGATGGTGGGTGGATTGAAATCGGGCATGGGATATTGCGGCTGCGCTACGATCTCTGAGCTGTTGCAAAAAACTCGGTTCGTCCGCATCAGCGGCGCGGGATTGCGCGAAAGTCATGTTCACGACGTGATGATCACACGCGAAGCTCCCAACTACGGAGTCGAGTAAACTCCAGGATTGAACTCCGCTCGACATGACGCTCTGAAGGCGTGGACCGCCGCGATTCTGTGGCTCATCGTGATTGCCATTGAATCAACCGCCTGGCTTTCTGCCCACAACACCAGCCGCATTCTCTATCCGATTCTGCACTTTCTATTTGGCATGGATTGGGCGCGATTCGAGTACTGGCACTTCTATATTCGCAAAACGGGGCACGTAATCGGGTACGGCATTCTGAGTATTCTTTTGTTCCGCGCCTGGCATGCGACACTACCCGCGATGAACGATGCGAAGTGGACATTGCGCTGGTCGACGATCGCGGTCCTCGGGACGGCAATCGTAGCCAGCCTCGACGAGTGGCACCAGAGCTTCATTCCCTCGCGCACCGGAAGATGGCAGGATGTGGTTCTGGATACATCGGCGGGCATAGCAGCTCAAGTATTGATTTTCCTGTGGTGCAAGAGTCTCGGAAAAAGCCAGCCTTCAGACTCGCTCATCGAACCCCAACGCAGAGTCGGGCTTTAATTTTTTCTATCGCCGTCTCGCCTGCAATAAAACAGCAGCCATAAGAGCCAACACCGCCGAAAAATAAAATGGGATGCCCGCTCCGTAATGCTTCCACAGCTCGCCGGTGATGAGGCTGGCTGCGAGCGTGGCCACACTGGTCACAAAAGCGTAGATGCCGAGTGCACGGCCGCGAACAGTTCCCCCAACGCTCTCCACAACCAACGCCTTCAGCACAGGCTGGGTCAACGAGTAATAGAAACCGTATACGGTCATTGCAATCCAGATCGCCAGAGTTGACGGCGCGCGCCCGAAAACAAAATACACCGCCGCGAAGATCACATATCCCACCGAGCCAATCAGTCGGCGGGAGATGTGGTCGCTCAGCCATCCAGCCGGCCACGAGGTCAGGGTATAGGTAATGTTAAAAACCAGCCCGAGCAGTGGTGCGAGGCTCACTCTGATCCCCACATTTTGCGCCCGCATCACCAGAAACATGTCACTCGAATTTCCGAGCGAAAAAAGCGTTACCGCCACAAGGACGAGATAGAAACTACCGGGGAGGTTGAATTTCTCCTGGCTTCGACCGTCGCGTGATGCGCTGACCGGTAATTCTTCCGGCGGTCCCGGTGCGGCCTTGTTCTTGCCCTTCCATTTTGTCTCGCGAATTCCAACCAGAGCGACCAGAACGCACAACGCTCCGGGAACCGCCGCCGCCCAGAAGACGCTGCGGACTCCAAAGCGCGAGAGCAACGCCAGCGCTACCAAAGGACCAGCAAATGCGCCCGCCGAGTCCATCGATTGAATCAGCCCGTAGGCCGAACCCAGTCGTCCCCTCGGCACCGAATCGGCTACCATCACGTCGCGCGGCGCGCCACGCACCCCCTTGGCGAGCCGGTCGGTGAAACGGATGATCAGAATGTGCCACCACGTGGTTGCGATCGCTAGCAGCGGCTTTACTGCATTCGCCACGAAATATCCGGCGACAACGATGGGCTTGCGGCGGTGGACGTGGTCGGTGAGGTATCCAGAGAAGAGCTGGGCAAACGACGCCACACTCTCCGCGACGCCCTCTATCAATCCTAACTGCGCCGGGCCAGCCCCCAGCGACACCAAAAATGCCGGCAGCACCCAGTACGCCATTTCGGTGGCGGTGTCGTTGAGAAGTGACGTGACACCGAAAGCGTAGATGTTGCGGGAGGAAGGCTCACGCTCTGGGGGCGACGCGGGCATGAATAGGTTTTACCACGCAGGGGTCGTGTTTTCGATCAAGACCAAAGGTTCGGTAAATTCTAGATAGCGGGGGGCGCCTTATGCGTGGACACGATGAATTCAAAGGCAGTGAGGCAAAGACCTATTGCAACGTGCAGATTACAGTTTTCTTGAGGGTTCGCGTGTTGTGTCGTGAGCGTCAATCGCGCGTCCATAAGGTGGCGCTGGACCCAGCCTTCTCAGTACATCGCATCGTACTTCGTCACCACCCACTGCCCGCTCTTGTTCTCGGTGGTAACGGTCATCTGCTCAGTATAAGTAGCAGACTGGTCGGCAGCGTTGAGGCGATTGGCGCGGTAATGAAGCACCGTGAGCGGCGGTGCACTTTCCCACTCGGCGAGCTGCCAGGAGACCAACGGATGCTGCGCCTCCGACGTGCAGATGAACTTGGCGTACTTTTTGCGGTAGTCGCGCTCCCATTGCGAGAGCAGTTGATCGCAGCGTCCGTCGCGCAACTCGCGCAGAAATTTGTTGGCGCTGTGCTCGATAGTGCGGTCGCGCAGCGGATTCATCTTGATGCTGACGGGCAATCCGGTGAGTGGATCGTGCTCTTCCGAGCGAGCCAGCACCGGCCCCTGATTGCTCAGCCACCAGATGTAGCCGACAAATCCAAACACCAGCAGCGCGCCCACGCTGACGGCGATGGCAATCTGTGTGCGAGTGAACCCCATCCTGACGGGAGTGTATCGGAATGACAATTTACCGCAAGATTACCTGCGGAACACGCGACAGGACATGTACAAGTGCGGGATTCCCAACGATTCGGCCATCATGGCTATTGCAACCCCTCCACCAGATACAAATCCGACAGCAATCGCCTGTAGCCGTACACATACGATTTGCCATCTGGCGTAGGAAGAACAGGGCCAACGAATTCAACGCCGGCTGGATCGGGCGGCACAAGCTCCTTCCACAGCGTTCGGTTGCCAGTTGCAATTTCCAGCCGAAAAACCTTGGCGGGCAATTCTCCGCCTTTGTAGATGTACAGGGAACGACCGTCATCGGCCCAGGCTACCGGCACTTCACCCGGCAGCAGACCCTTGATGGGGCGCGGATCTCCCGCCGGGATGGGAAATAGGTAGGCCTTCGCATCCGGGCCCATTGCGGCGACCGTGCTGCCATCTGGAGACAGCGCATACGCGGACCCGTCGGTACCCTCCGGACTGACCGGATCAAACTTATCGGAATCGATATCCTGCACGTAAAGTCGCAATCCGTGATTGGGCTCAATGCCAGCGATCAACAACCGCTTGCCATCGGGAAACCACCGCGCGGCGTTGTGGATAATATTGTGCCCCTTCAATGTGCGAGGTTCGCCCGGTCCAGTGGGCAAGAGAAACAGATCGGTTTGCTCGTCTCCCCGGCAGGCGAGCGCCCAGTTGCCATCCGGCGACAACGCTAGGGACTGCCCATCTCCGAGCCGCACCGCCGCCGAACCGTCAGTCTTGCGAAGATACACCGCGTAAGTTGGACCGCCAGCCTCGCCTTCCTCACGAAACAGCAAGGTCTGCCCATCATTTGAGAGCGTGACCGGATACGACCAGTCGAGCCATGTAAAATCACGCTCAGTCGTATCTTGAGACCGGTGAACAATAAGCCCACGCCGCCAACTGTCGCGGGCCAGCAGAACCCGGCCGTCGGGCATCACATCCTGCAGCGTGAGATCGGCGGGAACGCGCGTGACCAGCCGCTCCTTGCCGGAAAGCGGCACGGCAAACACCGAGCGATCGATTCCAATCAAAGTAGCAGTGACCCATACCTCATCGCCTTTGGGCGACCACGCAAGGCCAACCGCTCCGCCACCGTAACTCTGGCTCAGCAAACGTTTATTGCCGTTCGTGTCGACGACCGCAACACCGCCGATCGAATCGCCCTGAATCGGATGATCGATAAAGGCGATCATGTCGCCTTTGCGCGACACCCGCGGATGACTGATCCAGCCACCGGTTTCGTAGAGCACTTTCCCTGGCGGATACTCGAGGCGATTGCGGCCATTGAAGTCGCGGACAATCGCTAGCTGCGAACCATCCGGCGACCAGTCGGCCCACTGAACGTTTTCCAGAACCTCGCGCGGCGCGCCGCCGCCAAGCGCCATTCGAGCCAGAGTGCCGGTGTAAACCTGCGACTTAGTCTGCCGGCTGCGCAGCAGAACAGCCATTTCCCCCGTGGAAGAAATCGCCAGAATTTCTGCGCCGGGAACACCGACAGGCCGTGATTCGGGCGTGCCAAAGCGCGTGCTGAAAATTTCAACCGGCCCACCCTCCCAGGCTGCGCTGTAGATGACGGTTTGTCCATCGGGAGCAAAACGCGCCATACGAATCGTGCCGCGGCGGTAGGTCAACAGGTGATACGCGGGAGAAACAAAAGTTGCGCCGTGCCGCAGCAAAAGAAATGCTATTACCGCCAACGCCGCAACCAGCGCGGCTCCCAGCGCATACGCGGTTTTGCGCGGTTGTAGCTCGGGGATTGCCTCGATGCCCGAGGAACTTACTCCGCGCGAACTGGCGCTCGGCACGGCTGGGGCCGCCTCAACCGCCACCGATCCGCTGGGAGTTTCAGTCGCCACTGATGAAGAAATGCGCGACGAATCCTGCTCGCGCTTCAGCCGTTTGAGATCGGCCCGAACTTCTGCTGCGCTCTGGTAGCGCAGCTCAATATCTTTTTCCAGCAGCTTGCTGATGATGCGCTCCAGCTCAGTCGGAATATCGGGATTCAGCCGCATCGCTGGCGACGGAGCGCGGTTCAGAATCGCTTCCGTAATCACGCCCTGCGTCTCTCCGCGGAATGGCAGGATTCCCGTCGCCATTTCATAAAGAACGACACCGAACGAAAACAGATCGGTGCGGCCGTCGAGTTCCTTGCCGCGCACCTGTTCGGGAGACATGTAGGCAACCGTGCCCAGCGCGGTTCCGGGGCTGGTGAGATCCAGCCTCGCTACGTCGGCTAATGTTTGCGAATCACCGCTTACCGTATTTGACCGCACGCCCATCTTCGCCAGGCCGAAATCCAGAATCTTGGCGTGGCCGCGTTTTGATATAAATATGTTTGCAGGCTTGATGTCGCGATGAACGATTCCTTTGCTGTGCGCCGAATCCAAGGCGTCGGCGACCTCGATGCCGATGCCCAGCAGCCGCTCCATCTCCATGGGGCGCGTGCCGATTTGGTGCTTCAGCGTCGTGCCCTCCAAGTACTCCATCGCGATGAACGATTGGCCGTCCTGCTTGCCGATCTCGTAAATCGTGCAAATGTTGGGATGATTCAGTGCAGAAGCGGCGCGCGCTTCACGGCGAAAGCGCTCGAGCATGGGCTCGTCGTGCGCCATTTCGTCGGGAAGGAATTTCAGAGCGACGAATCGGCCGAGTTCGGTATCTTCGGCCTTGAATACTACCCCCATGCCCCCGCCACCGAGTTTTTCCAGAATGCGGTAATGCGAGATAGTCCGGCCGATCATTCGTCGCAAATCTTACGTGGGGCGCGCAGGCAAGTCAATGGAGGGTACGGAAGCAAAAAGGCACGGCTCGCGCCGTGCCTTCACCTTTGAGAAGCATAGGGCCTATTCCTTTTTGTCTTCCTCTTTCACCTGCTCGACGCCGCCATCGTGCGCGGCCTGCGCTTCGGCGTCTTCCATGGCTTTCTTGGCTTCCGCCGCTTTCTTGGCGCGAGCTTCAGCGCGCTTCTCGCGTTTTTCGTCGAGCACTTTCTCGCTGCCCAGCAGTTCGAGGAAGGCCTTGTCGGCCCCGTCGCCCTTGTTCCAGGCGGTGCGGATTACGCGCGTGTAGCCGCCGTTGCGGTCGCCAAAACGCGGCCCGATAGTGTCAAACAGTTTCACGACGGCTTCGTCAGTCATCAAGTAGGAAGACGCCAGCCGGCGTGCAGAGAGGTCGCCGCGCTTGCCCAGCGTAATCATCTTCTCGACGATGGGCCGCGCGGCTTTAGCTTTGGGAACCGTGGTTTCGATCCGCTCTTCGACGATGACGGAGGTGACCAGGTTGCGCAGCAGCGAACGCCGGTGCGCGGTATTCCGTCCAAGTTTGTAGCCTGCTACTTTGTGACGCATGAGAAACCTCAGCTCTAGCTCTTAGCTTCCAGCTCAAAAATCAATCCGACTACTTCATGCTTCACCGGCGCCCAAATTTCGACGCGAAAACCGGGCGCCGGAAGCGATCTATAGCCCGTCGTCCGGTCCGTACGCCGAAGCCGGAAGAACCATGTTTGAAGTCGGGCCGGGCACAGCGTTGCCATGCTCGTCGATCTTCATGCCCAGGCTCAGTCCCATCGAGGAAAGTATTTCCTTGATTTCGTTCAGCGACTTACGGCCGAAATTCTTGGTCTTGAGCATCTCCGATTCCGTCTTCTGCACCAACTCGCCGATCGTCTGAATATTCGCGTTCTTCAGGCAGTTATAGCTGCGCACCGAAAGCTCAAGTTCCTCGACGGAACGGTTCAGGTTCTCGTTGTGAATCTCGGGCTTGCGATCGTCCGACGACGATGTGCCGGTTTCGATTTCCTCCTCGAAGTTGATGAAGATATTCATGTGATCCTTCATCAGCTTCGCCGAGAGGCCAATCGCGTCGGCGGGAGTGATGGAACCGTTAGTCCAGACTTCGAGCGTGAGTTTGTCGTAATCGGTGATCTGGCCGAGACGCGCGGCTTCCACCGTGTAATTGCACTTCCGCACCGGCGAGTGAACGGAATCGATGGGAATGAAGCCGATGCCGAGATCCTCGTCAAAATTCTTGTCGGCTGAAACGTAGCCGCGGCCGCGCTTGAGGCGCATTTCCATATCGAGCTTGCCGCCTTCGCTGACGGTCGCGATGTAAACGTCCTTGTCGAGCACTTCCACATCGCCGTCGGCCTCGATCATGCCGCTGGTGACCACGCCCGGCTGATCGGCGCGCAGATAAATCGCCTTCGGCGCATCGCCGGCAAGCTTGAAAGGAATCTGCTTCAAGTTCAGGATGATGTCGGTGGCATCTTCGACCACGCCGGGAATCGACTGGAATTCGTGCAACACTCCTTCCATCTTCACGGCGGTGACAGCTGCGCCTTCGATCGAGCTGAGCAACACGCGGCGAAGTGCGTTGCCGACCGTGGTGCCGAATCCGCGCTCAAACGGCTGCGCCCAGAAAATTCCGTACTTGTCAGTGAGAGTGGATGTATCGACCGCTAAACGTTTCGGCTTTTGAAAACCCTTCCAAAGCATTGGTTTCTCCTTCGGCCGTTTGGCTCAATCCTGGCTCGCTGAGTGGCCCAACTCAGGTCAATGCCGGGAAAGGCTGATCTGGCTCGAAATGTAAAAGACCATTGAGTAATCGGCAAATTTGGTAATTTGGTAATTTGGTAATTTAAGACCCAAATTACTCAGTCTATATTTACTTGCTGTAAAGTTCGACGATCAGCTGCTCGTTCACCGGCAACTGAATATCTTCGCGCTTGGGCAAAGAGAGAATCTTTGCCGTGTAATTGTCGCGGTTCACTTCCAGCCAATTCGGCATCGTGCCGTGGCTGGCATATTCTTTCGCCAACTCGAGCACGGTGAGCTTCTTGCTGTTCTCGCGAATCGAAATTTCCTCTCCGGCGCTGACCTGGTAAGAAGGGATATTGACCTTCTTGCCGTTCACAGCGACGTGCCCATGGCGCACCAACTGCCGCGCCTGGCGCCGCGATTGCGCAAAACCGAGGCGGTAGACGACGTTATCGAGGCGCCGCTCGAGCTGTTGCAGGAGCATTGCGCCGGTGACGCCCCGGGTGCGCGCGGCCTTCTCGAAGTAGTTACGGAACTGCCCTTCAAGCGTGAAGTAAATGCGCTTCGCTTTCTGTTTCTCGCGCAATTGCAGGCCGTAGCCAACGATCTTGGCCTTCCGGTCCTTCCCATGTTGTCCGGGAGCGAAGTTGCGCTTCTCGATTGGACACTTATCGCTGAAACATTTGGAGCCTTTGAGGAACAGCTTCATGCCCTCGCGGCGGCAAAGACGGCAAACTGCATCGGTATAACGTGCCAAGTTGTTCTCCTTTTAGATGACCGGTTTACAGGTTTGGCTTCACCCTTCGTCCCGGACGAAACTCAATCGTTCCTCGCTTGTCATTCCGAACCCAGCAAGGAATCTTTATTTGTACTTCAGACTCTGCGACGCTTCGGTGGCCTGCAGCCATTGTGCGGAATCGGGGTAACGTCACGAATCGAGCGAACTTCAATTCCCGAAGAAGCCAGCGCACGCACTGCCGACTCCCGTCCCGAACCGGGCCCGCTCACGCGAACGTCTACGCTCCGAACCCCGTGATCGCGCGCCATATTGGCCGCATTCGACGCCGCCTGCTGTGCGGCGAACGGGGTCCCTTTGCGCGATCCGCGAAAGCCGAGCGATCCCGAACTCTTCCACGACAGAACGTTGCCATTCATATCGGTGATGGTCACGATCGTATTGTTGAAGGACGCCTGCACGTAGCACAGGCCGTGCGGAACGTGCTTGCGCTCCTTCTTCTTGAACGTCTTCTTTTTACCTTTTTTCTCCGGCGCGGCTGTGCCGCCCGCTGCTGCTGGTTTCGCCATATAACTCTCTGCTCCTAGCTCTCAGCTTCTAGCCATGAGCTAGAAGCGAGAAGCTACTCTTATGTCTTCGCCGACGCCTTTTTCTTCTGCGCGACCGTTCCCTTGCGCGGACCTTTGCGCGTGCGCGCGTTGGTGTGCGTGCGCTGTCCCCGGACCGGCAAATTCCGGCGATGACGGAACCCGCGATAGGACCCGATTTCGATGAGCCGCTTGATGTTCATCGAAACTTCCTTGCGCAGATCGCCCTCCACCATTCCTTGCGCCTCGATCACGGTGCGGATGCGGTTGACTTCCTCTTCGCTGAGGTCCTGCACCTTCTTCATCGGATCGACGTTCGCCTCGTCCAAGATAGAGCCGGCACGTGGGTGCCCGATGCCGTAGATATAAGTCAGCGCAATGTTGATGTGTTTCTGACGCGGTAAATCGACGCCTGCAATACGTGCCATGTGTCCAGACTCCCGCCGGGCTTAACCCTGGCGCTGTTTGTGTTTCGTGTTGACGCAGATCACCCGCACCACACCCTTGCGGTGAATGACCTTGCACTTGTCACAGATTTTCTTTACCGATGCTCGTACTTTCATAACCCAACTCTCAGCTGTCCGCTGTCGTCTTTACAGCCTTCAGCAAAATCTTCAACTCAGAAATTATTTATACCGATACACGATCCTGCCGCGATTCAAGTCGTAGGGCGAAAGCTCGACGGCGACTTTGTCCCCTGGAAGTATGCGGATAAAGTTCTTCCGCATCTTCCCGGATACATGCGCCAGAACCTGGTGCTTGTTTTCCAGTTCCACCTTGAACATGGCATTGGGCAGCGGTTCCAGAACCGTTGCCATCACCTCAATCGCGTCTTCTTTACTCATTCGCTCCTGACTTTTAGCTATTCGCTTCCCGCCATCCATGCTGCCCAGGCAAGACGCATTACCTCGTCAATATTTCCGGCCCATCTTTTGTCACCGCTACGCAATGCTCGAAATGAGCGCTGAAACTGCCGTCGACGGTCACTGCGGTCCATTTGTCGCCGAGCACTTTCGCCTCAGGCTTGCCGTAATTCACCATCGGCTCGATCGCCAGCACCATGCCTTCCCGCAATTTCGTGCCGTGGCCTCTCGCGCCAAAATTCGGGATTTGCGGCTCTTCGTGCAACTTCGTTCCAATCCCGTGCCCGACGAAATCGCGCACCACGCTAAATCCCGCGGCTTCTACGTGCTCCTGTACTGCCGCGCCCACGTCTCCGATCGAGTTACCGATGCGCGCCTGCTCAATCCCCTTGTACAAGGACTCTTCAGTCACGGTCAGAAGTTTGTGCAGGTCGGGTTTCACCGACGCGCCCACAGGAACCGTGATCGCCGCATCTCCGTAATACCCGTCGAGCACCACGCCGCAATCGATGGAAACGATATCGCCTTCCTTCAGCGTTCTCTTCTCCGACGGAATGCCATGCACGATTTCCTCGTTCACCGAAGTGCAGAGCACGCAGGGATAATCGAAATATCCCTTGAAGGCCGGTTTTGCGCCGAGTTCGGCGATCTGTTTTTCCGCGGCGCGTTCCAGATCCATCGTGGTTACGCCGGGCGCGACCAGCGACCGTACATGATCCAGAACCTGCCGAACGATGTGGCCGCTCTGCCGCATTCGCTCAATTTCTGCCGATGATTTGCAAACGATCGCCATTAACTAATTAAAATCTTAATCAAAATCCTATGCGTGATGATCTTCGAGAATTCTGAATATCTGCTTCGTGACTTCGTCTACCGGCTGATCGCCATTTACCGAAATCAGGCGTCCGGTGCGCTGATAATAATCGGCGACTGGCGCAGTCTGCTCCTGATAAGCCGTTAAGCGTGGCTCAATCACTTCCAACCTGTCGTCGTTACGGGTTACGAGCTTCGATCCATCCACATCGCAAACTTCATCGTTCGCAGGTGGTTGAAAGTGGACGTTATAGATCCGCCCACAGGTGGGACAAGAACGGCGTCCAGTAATGCGGAGCAGTAACTGATTATAATCCACGTCCAGCCGGACCACAATTGGCCATGCCCGTGTGGGGCGCGAGTTGTCAAAGAGCCGATTGTCAAGCAGCGCATCCAGCCAACCGGCCTGAGCCGCGGTGCGCGGAAAACCATCTAAAATGTAGCCGCGTTTGCAATCCGGCAGCTTCAGCCTCTGCCGGACCATTTCGCAAACCAAATCGTCGGGAACCAGCTCTCCGCGGGCCATGATTGCCTTGGCCACGACTCCCAGTTCCGTTCCCTGCGCGACGTTGTAGCGCAGCAGATCTCCAGTAGAGACCTGGGGAATCAGATATTTTTCCATGATGCGCTTGGCCTGCGTGCCTTTGCCGGCACCGGGAGGTCCAAGCAATACCACGGGACCCACATCACGCGAGGTTTCCTGCGCCATCGAGTTGGCCAAAGCCTCCCGAACAGTTTTCCCGAATCGCCCCGCCGGGCGATTCGGGTGCAGCAACCCCAATACGAACTTGAAATTTGGCGATCGGGTAATTTCAGCAATTTGAAAACTGCGCCGAGCCTCAAATCACCCGACTACAAAATTACTAAATCTTCTTACGACCAGTTGCGGCGGCCGCGAATGCGTCCGCTGCGCGGAGTAAATCCGTCGTAGTGCCGCATGATCAACTGCGCTTCGACCTGCGTCACCGTATCCATGGCTACACCCACGACGATCAGCAAGGAGGTCCCACCAAAATAAAAGTTCACTCCGAGACCGTTGGTCACCCAGACCGGAAGCCGTTCAAACAGCGTACCTCCCAGCCAGAACGGCAAGTGGTTTAAGTGAATGCCGGCGATCATCCATTCTGGAATGAACGAAATGATGATCAGATAAAGTGCACCGACAAGCGTGATGCGGGTCAGAACTTCATTGATGTAATCCGCCGTACGCTTGCCCGGTCGAATGCCGGGAATGAATCCACCGTACTTGCGCATGTTGTCGGCAACTTCGCTGGGATTGAAAACAATCGACACATAAAAGTACGCGAAGAAAATAATTCCCACCGCATACAAAACCGTATACAGCGGCTCGCCCCAACCGATCATGCGGAAGAAATCGCCAAAATAGCGGCTGTTCTTAAGTCCGTAGCCGACGGTCTGCGGCAACGTCAAAATCGAAGACGCGAAGATCACCGGCATCACGCCGCCGGCGTTCACACGCAAAGGCAGGTGCGTCGATTGCCCGCCCATCACTTTGCGCCCAACGACACGCTTCGCATATTGGACGGGAATCCGCCGCTCGCAGCGTTCCACGTAGACAATGAACGCGACTACCGCGATCATGAACACAACGAGAAATGCCATCAGCACTGGAGTGATCGCGCCCCAAGTTCCGTTCTTAGCTTTCTCCAGAAGGTCCTGTACACCGCGCGGTAAGCCGACCACAATGCCCGCGAAAATCAGCAACGACATACCGTTACCAATACCACGGTCGGTAATTTGCTCGCCGAGCCACATCACGAACGTGCTGCCTGCGGTCAGGGTCAGCATGGTCATTAAAACAAACCCGGGGCCGGGATGAATTACGAAATCGCCTCCCTTTTCAAGGCCGATCGCAATGCCAAACGACTGTATCGCGCTCAGCATGATCGTGATGTAGCGCGTCCATTCGGTAATCTTCTTACGCCCAAGCTCGCCTTCTTTTTGAAGCTTAGCCAGCGGCTCATAAACGACCGTCAAAAGCTGCAAAATGATCGACGCCGTGATGTACGGCATGATGCCGAGAGCGAAAATCGTGAGCCGCCGCAGGTTGCCGCCCGAAAAAAGATCGACAAAGCCGAGCAGCGATCCGCGGTTCTGATTGAAGAACGCTTCCAGCTTGAGGAAGTTCACGCCGGGAGTGGGCAGATGCCCGCCCAACCGGTACACGGCCAGCATCGCCAGCGTGAAGAGAACACGCTTGCGCAGGTCCGGGATGCGAAAGATGTTCAGCAGCTTCTCAACCATTACTGCCCCGCCTTTACCGATAAGACCTCAAACTTGCCGCCAGCCTTGGTGATTTTTTCCTGCGCAGACTTGGAAAACTTGTGAGCCTGTACGGTGATGGCGGAAGTGACCTCGCCATCGCCGAGAATCTTCACTGGGTGCTTCGTCTTAATAACTCCAGCCTTGCGCAGCACCTCCGGAGTGATCGCCGTTGCCAGCAACTCTGCGCCAAGCGCGGACAATCGCTCGAGGCTCACGATATTGAATTCTTTGCGGAAAATATTGGTGAAGCCGCGTTTTGGCATACGGCGGTGCAGCGGCATCTGGCCGCCTTCAAATCCGCGGATCAGGCGCATGCCGGTACGCGAGCGCTGCCCTTTGTGCCCGCGAGTGGAGGTCTTGCCCATGCCGGATCCCATGCCGCGCCCGACGCGCTTGCGCTTTTCAGAGGCCTTTTTTGGTGCGTGAATATTCGAAAGGTTCATGATTTCCCGCCTATTGCTGCACGATCTCCACCAGGTGTGGGACCTTCGCCACCATGCCGCGAATTGCCGGTGTATCCGGACGCTCGATCACCTGGTTCAGCCGCGTAAAGCCCAGCCCTTTGATCACCAGCTTCTGCTTGAACGGGGCGCAAATGAAAGAACGCACCCACTTCAGCTGAATCTTTCCGCCACCCGCATTGGTTTTCTTTGCCGTCATCGATAAATCCTCAATCGCAATATCCCGCTACAGCTCCTGCTCGGACTTGCCGCGCATCGCAGCGACGCTCTCTTTGCTCTTCAAATGCCGTAGCGCGTCGAAGGTCGCCTTGATCACGTTGTGCGGATTGGTCGTTCCAATCGACTTGGTCAACACATTCTGGATTCCAACCGAGGTCATCACCGCACGCACCGCGCCCCCGGCAATCACTCCGGTGCCTTCCGGCGCAGGCTTCAGCAGCACTTTGCCCGAACCGTATCGCCCCAGAATCAGGTGAGGAATCGAAGTCTGCGTCAGATTGACCTTGATCAGGTTCTTCTTCGCCGATTCAATCGCCTTGCGGATCGCCTGTGGAACTTCCTTGGCTTTGCCCGCTCCATGTCCCACCACCGCAGCCGAGGGGTCACCGACCACCACCAGCGCAGCGAACGAAAGGTTCTTACCGCCCTTCACCACCTTGGTGACGCGGTTGATCGCAACCACCTGATCCTTCAACTGAAACGAATTTGCATCGAGCTTCTTAATTACTGTTGGCATTCTTCAAACCAGCTTTCAGCTTATCGGCTTTCAGCTCCTAGCCTGCCGCTTCAGCTGAGAGCTGAGAGCTGGCGGCTGAGAGCTGCCTTTAGAACTGCAATCCCGCTTCTCTCGCCGCGTCGGCCAGCGCCTTCACGCGCCCGTGATAAATGTAGCCGCCGCGATCGAACACAACTTTGCTCACGCCCTTGGCTTTGGCGCGCTCGGCGATCGTTTTGCCCACCGACTTCGCCGCCGCCACATTGCCGCCGGTGCGGCGGTCTTCCTTCTTGCCTTCGGCAGAACTCGCCGAAACCAGCGTCACTCCATTCAAATCGTCGATCACCTGCACGTAAATGTGGTTCAAGGAGCGATACACGTTCAGGCGCGGGCGCTCCGCCGTGCCTTGCAGCTTCTTGCGGATGCGTTCGTGAATGTGTCCGCGCTTCTGATTCTTTGAAATTTTCGTAAGCATTTCTAAATTCCTTCAGCGATCGACAATCAGCCAAACTCAAACCGGCGGTTGCAAACTATTTGGCGCCCGTCTTGCCAACCTTCTTCTTCAGTCTCTCGCCCGCGTAGCGCACACCCTTGTTCTTGTACGGATCGGGTGGACGCAGCGCGCGCATTTCCGCCGCCACTTGTCCCACTTGCTGGCGATCGATTCCGGTCAGAGAAATCTTGGTCTGCTTGGGATCAACGGCAGCATCGACACCTGTAGGCAGCGGATATTCAATGGGATGCGAGTAGCCCAGATTAAACACGACGGTAGTCTTGCCTTTCATCTCGGCGCGATAACCGATGCCGACGATCTCCAGGTCGCGCGTCCATCCCTTGGTCACGCCTTCTACCGCGTTGTTCACCAGGGCTCGCGCCAATCCGTGAACCGCAGCCTGCGAATCATTCTCGCGCAGCGCCACGATGTGCCCGTCCTTTTGCTCAAACTTGATCCCGGTTGGCAGAGCCGTATCCAGTTTGCCCTTCGGCCCCTGCACCAGAACCGCATTGCCTTCGATTTTGACCGTCACCCCTTTGGGGATCGCGATCGGCTTTTTTCCAATTCTCGACATAAGCTTCTAGCTTCCAGCTCCTGGCTTCTAGCCAGGCTGCTTTGTTTTTCAGTCTGGCGTTCGCCAGAACTGTTTCACGCTGAATCGGGAGCGCTCTTAGCTAGCAGCTAGAAGCCAGTAGCTAGAAGCCGCATTTCTACCAAATCTCGCACAACAACTCGCCGCCCACGCCTTCCTTGCGGGCCTGGCGCCCGGTCATCACTCCGCGAGGCGTAGTCAGAATATTAATTCCCATCCCACCCAGGACTCGAGGAATCTCGCTGCGGCGGACGTAAACCCGGCAGCCGGGGCGCGACACGCGCTCCGCCTTCGAAATGGCGGCTTCATTGTGCGCGCCATATTTCAGGTAAATGCGGATGACCTTGTGGCCTTCTTCTTCCGTGGCCTTGAAGTTCGAGATGTATCCCTCCTCTTTCAGGATGCGGGCAATTTCGACCTTCAGGCGCGAAGCCGGAACGTCCACTTTCTGGTGCCGCGCCTGCAGCGCGTTGCGCACCCTCGTCAGCATATCTGCGACCGGATCGGTCAACCTCATCGTTTGCTTCTCCTCTCGCCGCCCGTTCGCTCCGCGTCGTTTCCAGACCACATGGAGAACCTGCGGCGGCTTCCACTTCCCAACTCTTCAACAACTCAACTGTCATTCCGAACCGATCTGCAAGATCGGTGAGGAACCTGCTTTCACTTTAGCGGCGCCGATCACCAGGACGATTTCGAAACTCCCGGAATTTCGCCACGCAACGCCAGTCCGCGGAAGCACAATCGGCAGACGCCGAACTTGCGCAGATAGGCCCGCGGCCGCCCGCATATCTGGCAGCGGTTGTGCCTGCGGCTGGAAAACTTGGGCGTCGCGGCTTTGCTGTTGCGCGACACTTCAAACTTCTTTTCGATCTTTGCGTCCTTGACTCGTTTTGCTGTTGTCATGAAATCCTTTTACTGCTTCCTCTCGCACCTCGAAACAAACTTTAAAACCTACTGCCGGAACGGCATACCCAAATGCTTCAGCAGCGTGCGCGCCTGATTGTCATTGGCGGCCGTGGTCACGATAGTGACGTTCATGCCCTTCATCTTGTCGACTTTCTCGTAAGAAATCTCCGGAAAGATCAACTGGTCGTGCAGGCCGAGCGTATAGTTGCCGCGCCCGTCAAACGATTTGGTGGAGACACCCTTAAAGTCGCGCACGCGCGGCAGAACAATGTTGACCAGCCGGTCGAGAAATTCGTACATGCGGTCACCGCGCAGGGTGACCATCGTCCCAATCGCCTGCCCCTCGCGCACCTTGAACGCCGCAATCGATTTCTTGGACTTGGTGACAATCGGCTTCTGGCCGGTTATTTGACCGAGTTCATTGACTGCCGGGTCGAGAATTTTCGAGTTCTGCGTAGCCTCGCCCATGCCCATATTCACCACAATCTTGTTCAGGCGGGGAACGGCCATCGCATTCTTCAACTCCAGCTCTTTCAGCAGCGCCGGCGCAACTTCCTTTTCAAAACGCGCCCGCAGCCGCGGACGCTCCTTGGCGCTATGCCGCGCCTGCTCCGGAGCCTTCTGCTCCTGCGCCGACTCTTTCGATCCCTTTTTCTCTTTATCTTTCGCCATTGTGTCTCTTCAACTTCCTCTCACGGTTTCGGAGTGGCTACCGGTTCGTGAGAATTCAGTCATTGTGCTATCGAACGATTGAGCGATTGAAAATCCGGGCAACCGCTTTTTCAATCGCCAAGAGCCCCGATCACGAATCACGCGATCATTTGTCCAGCGTCGTTCCGCACTTCTTGCAAACTCGCACCTTGCGGTCCCCCCGCATTTCATGGCCGATGCGCACCGGGCCGCAGGTCGGGCAAACCAGTTGCACGTTCGAAATCGCGATGCGGCTTTCCTGCTCGGCGATTCCTCCGGCGATGTTGCGCTGCGGGTTCGGCCGCACGTGTTTCTTCACCATCATGACGTGCTCGACCAGCAGCTTGGCATCGTTCGGAAACACGCGCAACACGCGCCCTTCCTTGCCCTTGTCGCGCCCGGTGATCACTTTCACGCTATCGTTGCGGCGGATATCCACTCGTTTGTGTTCAGTGCTTGCAATTCTCATCTTTGACCCTAACCCTATTTCGTAATTTGGTAATTGAAAACCCGGAGCTTCATCTCTCGGTTTTTCAATGACTCAATTACTCAATTTCCCAATCTTTTCAGCGCTAAATCACCTCAGGCGCCAGCGACACGATTTTCAAAAATCGCTTCTCGCGCAATTCGCGTGCAACCGGACCAAAAACGCGGGTTCCCACCGGTTCGCCCGCATCGTTAATCAGCACAGCGGCATTCTGATCGAAGCGGATGTAGGTTCCATCGCGGCGGCGATGCTCCTTGCGCGTGCGCACGATTACTGCCTTCACCACTTTGCCCTTCTGCACCTGGCCATCGGGAGAAGCTTCCTTCACGGCGGCGGTGATTATGTCGCCCAGCCCGGCATTTAGTCCGGTCGAACCGCCGAGCGGCAGAATCATCTGCAGCCTGCGGGCGCCGGAATTGTCGGCGACCTCCAGCATGGTTCTCATCATCACAGCCATAGTTCGATCTCCCTCAAGCCAATACGACTACTTGCTGTCGTGCTCCAGCGCAACTTCCGGCACCAGCGCGGTTTTGCGGATAATGTCTTTCAGCTTCCAGCGCTTCAGCTTCGACAGCGGACGAGTTTCCTCGATGCGGACAAAGTCGCCGACATGCGCTTCATTTTTCTCGTCGTGCGCATAAAACTTTTTGTGCCGCGCCACCACTCGTCCGTAAAATGGGTGAGCCTTTTTGCGGGTCACCTGGACCACGATGGTCTTGGCCATCTTATTGGCGACCACTTCGCCAACCACTTCCTTGCGCCGGCCCTGCGCATGTTCGCTCTTAGGGGTCGCCGATTTTCCCGCGGTTTCCGGCATTAGCGTTTCTCCGTTGCGGCGGCGCGATTGCGCTCGCCCAGAATTGTCTTGACCCGCGCAATATCCTTGCGCAGCCCACGCATCTTTTTCAGGCTCTCGGTCTGCCCCATGTTGAGCTGGAACTTCAGCTTGAACAGCTGGTCAGCCAGGTCGCGCTCCTGATGACGCATCTCTTCTTCGGTCAGGTTCCGGATTTTGTCTGCCTTCATATAGATAAACTCTTTCGCTTTCAGCCGTCGGCAGCCTCAGCCTTCCGGGCTGATGACTGCTTTCCTAGTGCGCCGCTTCGCGCTTGACGAAGGCCGTGCGCAGCGGCAGCTTGTGCGAAGCCAGACGCATCGCCTCGCTCGCATCCGCTCCAGTTACGCCTTCCATCTCGAATAAAATCTTCCCCGGCCGCACCACCGCAACCCAGTGATCCGGCGCCCCCTTGCCTTTACCCATACGGGTTTCGGCGGGCTTCTTCGTGACCGGCTTGTCCGGAAACACCCGAATCCAAATCTTGCCGCCACGCTTGACGAAACGGGTCATGGCAACGCGGCTGGCTTCGATCTGACGATCGGTGATCCATCCTGGCTCCAGAACCTTCAGCCCGAAGTCGCCGAACGACAGCGTGCTTCCGCGCCAAGCCTTGCCGGTCATCCGCCCGCGCTGCTGCTTGCGGTACTTCACTTTTTTTGGCATCAACATAGAATCGGCTCTTAGCTTCTAGCTAGATCTCTTTAGAACGCTCCCACCGCCGTCTTCTCATCGCGCTTCTTGGCGGGGAGAATCTCGCCCTTGTAAACCCAAACTTTCACGCCAATCACACCGTATGTCGTCCTCGCCTCGGAGAATCCATATTCGATGTCGGCCCGCAACGTGTGCAGCGGCAAGCGTCCCTGCAAATACCACTCGGAGCGCGCGATTTCGTTGCCGTTCAGCCGGCCGCTCACCCGGACTTTGATTCCTTTGCATCCAAAGCGCAGCGCCGAATCGACCGCTTTGCGCATCGCCCGCCGAAAACCGACACGTTTTTCCAGCTGCAGAGCAATCGCTTCGGAAACCAGCTGGGCATCAAGCTCAGGCTTATGCACTTCCTGAATGTCGACAAACACCTCGCGCGACGTGCGCTTCTGCAAATCGCCCTTGAGCTTGTCGATCTCGGCGCCCTTGCGCCCGATGATAATTCCCGGCCGCGCCGTCTTGATGATGATGCGCAGCTTATTGCCCGGCCGCTCGATCTCGATCGCGCTCACGCCCGCCGACTTCAGCTTCTCGCGCAGCTCTTTCTTCAGCTTGACGTCTTCGAGCAGCAGTTTGTCGTAATCGCGCTCTACAAACCAACGCGACTTCCACGGCTTGGTGTAGCCGAGGCGAAAACCGTAAGGATGGACTTTTTGTCCCATTGCTTCTCCTAATGCCTACTTCTGAACCTCATTGCTCAATCCCAAAACCTCTGTCACTCCGAACCCGCGCAAAGCGCGGGCGGGGAACCTGACGTCGTTACTTCGCCGCCGCTTTCTTCTTTTTACTCGAACCCGCCGCCTTCTTTGCCACCGGAGCACGGCGTTTCGCCGGAGCTCCCGCCCGGCCCGCGGATCGAGTTTCACCAGCGGACTCGCGCGCCGCACCATTACCACGCTCGGCCAAAACCAATTCAATGTGCGCGATGCGCCGAACGTAACGGAATGCGCGTCCTTGTGGTGCCGGACGAATCCGCTTCATCCGCGGCCCGTCATTCGCGATGGCATTCTTCACGTACAAGTTGTCGATATCGACGTCCAGGTTCTTCTCCGCACTCAAGAAGTTCGCATTGTCGAGCGCCGACTGCAGCAACTTGCCCACGTGCGCCGCGACCCGCTTCTTGGTAAACAGCAGCGTATTGCGCGCGTCTTCAACTCTGCGACCCTTGATCAAATCCAGCACCAGGCGCGCCTTCTGCGGCGAGACTCGCAAATATCGCATTTCGGCTCGAAATTCCATTCGCGTCTCCCTTTATGCCTTCGGCGCCGCAGGCGCTGCCGCTGGAGTGATCGCTCCCGGCCCGCCCGGAATGCCCGCCGGCTTCGCCGCGACTTCCGTCGCCGCCTTCATGGAGTGCCCTTTGAAGTTCCGGGTAAAGCTGAACTCGCCGAGTTTGTGTCCGACCATGTTCTCGGTAAGATAGACGGGAATGAACTTTTTGCCGTTATGCACCGCGATGGTGTGCCCCACCATCTCCGGGACCACGGTCGATCGCCGCGACCAGGTGCGCAACACCTTCTTCTCGTTGCGCGAATTCATGGCCTCGACCCGCGACATCAGGTACCCATCCACGTAAGCGCCTTTTTTCGTTGAACGTGCCATAAAATCAGCTTCTCGCTGTCAGCTCCTAGCTCTTAAGCTCAAGCTAAAACCTTGTCATTCCGAACCCGCGCAAGCGCGGGCGAAGAACCTGCTTTCCGATTGCGCTATCACTTACTCCGCCGGTCGTTCACGATGAACTTATCCGTGCGCTTGTTGTTTCGCGTCTTGTAACCGCGGGTCGGCTGGCCCCACGGCGTCACCGGATGCCTTCCGCCCGAAGTCTTGCCTTCGCCGCCGCCATGCGGATGGTCGACCGGGTTCATCGAAACCCCGCGATTGTGTGGACGCTTGCCCAGCCAGCGTGACCGTCCGGCTTTGCCGATCGTGACATTTTCATGATCGAGATTGCCGACCTGGCCGATCGTGGCCATGCAGTCCTGCGAAATCTTGCGCGTCTCGCCGGAAGGTAATTTCACCAGCGCGTAGTCGGACTCCTTCGCCACCAACTGCGCCACTCCACCCGCGGAGCGCACCATCTGGGCGCCCTTGCCGGGCTTCAACTCCAGATTGTGAATCGCGGTGCCGGGCGGAATATTACGCAGCGGCAGCGCGTTGCCCACCAGAATGTCAGCCTCCGGACCGCTCACCACCTTTTGCCCAACTTTCATTCCTTCGGGCACCAGGATGTAACGCTTCTCCCCATCGGCATACGCCAGCAGCGCAATCCGCGCCGAACGGTTGGGATCGTACTCAATCGTCGCCACGGTCGCGGGAATGCCGATCTTGTCGCGCTTGAAGTCGATAATCCGCAGCTTGCGCTTGTGCCCGCCGCCAATGAAGCGCATGGTCATGTCGCCGGAGTTGCGCCGCCCGCCGGTACGCGGCTTCGGCTCAAGCAGCGGCTTGTGCGGATGCCGCGTCGTAATGTCGTCGTTGACGATCGTCGTGCGGTAGCGCAACGTCTGCGTCGTCGGTCGGTAGGTTTTGATCGCCATAAATCAGCTCTTCGCCGCTAATTCAAACTCTCCGCTAGCTCAAACTCTGCTAACTCAAACTCTTTGTCATTCCGAACCGATCTGAAAGATCGGTGAGGAACCCGTTTTTCCCGGAAGCCGAAAAACCGGCCGCCTCACAAATTCTGCGCATACTCCGGCATCTTCTCGCCCGCGCGCAACCGCACATAGGCCTTTTTCCAATCCGCACGATACCCGGCGAACTTGCCGCGCCGCCGTTCTTTTCCCGGATACATCGCCGTACGCACGGAAAGAACTTTGACCTTGAAAATCGTCTGCACCGCCTGCTTCACTTCCGTCTTCGTCGCCCCGGGCGCAACCTGGAAGACCAGCGTGTTCTGGTTTTCTTTGATCGCCAGGCCTTTTTCGGTGATCACCGGACGGCGAATGATCTGGTATGCGGATTTCATCGTTATGCAACCTCCGCCGCTTTTTCATGCCGTGTGCGCCGCCGCGGGGCCAAAGTCGCCTTCTTCGCCCCTTTGTCCTTTTCTTCGGACGGCTTGCGCTGCCGCTTGGGCAAGCTGTCTTTCAGCGTCACCTGCAGCTTCTCAATCGCCGGATGCGAAAAAATCACCCGATCGTAGCGCAACAAGTGATAGGGATGAACCTCGTTGCCGGCGACCAATTCCAGTCCTTCGATGTTGCGCGAACTCAGCTCCAGATTGCGATTCGACGCCGTCGCCGAATCCACAATCAAAACCGTGGAGTCAACCTTGAGCGCCTCGAGCGCCTTCTGAAACTCTTTGGTCTTCGCTTCCTTAAGCTCGAAGGCATTCACCACGATCAGCTTGCCGTCGGCAAACTTCGCCGCCAACGCTGAACGGAGCGCGCCCAGAAGCTTCTTGCGCGGAAACGCGTAGTCGTACGACCGCGGAACCGGACCATGCACCGTGCCGCCATGCCGCCACAGCGGAGAACGGATTGAACCGATACGCGCGCGCCCGGTCCCCTTCTGCTTCCACAGCTTCTTGCCCGATCCGGAAACCTGCCAGCGGGCCTTGGTCGCATGGGTGCCGCGATGCTGCCCGGCGCGATAATGCTTGATCGCCTCCCACAGCAGGTCTTCATTGACCGCGCCGAAGATCTCGTCGGCCAGGTCGAAAGTCCCGACCTTCTCGCCACTCAAATTGTGTATATCAATCGTCGCCATATTGCTTTCTCATGTGGCGCGAGCGCTCTTGCCCGCGGCCCATACCACAATCGTTCAGGCCAAATACTCCGCTCCCGCTACGCCTTCTTCGCCGCTCTCTTCGCCGCTTTCAACGGATCGACGGTCGCCGCTCCGGCAAATCCGCGGCGCTCTCTTGGCGGTTTCTTGGCCTTCGTAATCACGATGTAGCCGCCCTGCGGCCCCGGCACACTGCCTTCAACCACCAGCAGATTTTCGTCTTTATCCACGCCCAGCACCCGCAGATTGCGCTGCGTCACGCGCTCGTTGCCCATGTGTCCCGACATGCGCATGCCCTTGAACACGCGCGAAGGAAACGCCGAAGAACCGATCGAACCGGTGATTTGGAACATCGATCCGTGCGACTTTGGCCCGCCGCCGAAGTGATGCCGCTTCACAACGCCCTGAAAACCGCGCCCCTTGCTGACTCCAACGATATCGACAAACTTCTCGCCGTCGAAAATATCGACCAGCACGCGGTCGCCAACTTTCGCCGCGCCGCCTCCATCGCCATCGGATTCAAGAGGAACCTCGCGCATAAACTTTACCGGCGGCAGATTGTTCTTGGCTAAATGCCCCTGCGCCGGCTTGGTCAGCCGCGACTGTTTCACAAATTCCACCAGGCCGATCTGGGCAGCCTCGTAACCATCTTTTATCGCCGACTTATGCTGCGTGATCACGCAAGGGCCGGCCTGCAATACGGTGACCGGACGCACATCGCCCTTCGAGTCGAATAGTTGCGTCATGCCGACCTTTTTGCCCAGAATTCCTGTAACTCTCGTTGCCATTTCAGTCTCCGTTCCCAGCTTGGCTCGCCGATGATGCCAGACGGCTATTGGCTGGGGAGCTTCTCAGCTCGTGTGGTAACGGCCGCCCTCGGCCGTTCCGCGGGCGCGAGCCCGCACACACTACTTATGTTCCTTCCCAAACGCCTTAATCTCCACATCCACGCCCGCCGGCAGATCGAGTTTCATCAGTGCGTCGACCGTCTGTTGCGTCGGCTCAAGAATGTCGAGCAGGCGCTTGTGGGTACGAATCTCGAACTGCTCGCGCGACTTCTTATCCACGTGCGGCGAACGCAGCACGGTGTATTTGTTTTTCATCGTGGGCAGCGGAATCGGGCCCGCGATCTGCGCACCGGTGCGGCGTGCCGTGTCGACGATCTCGCCGGTCGACTGATCGAGGATGCGATAGTCGTACGCCTTTAACCGGATCCGAATTCTTTCTTTTCCAATCACCGTTTCATCTCTCTGACCCCTCCCGGCTGTGCTTCATAAAGAAGCCCGGAAGGAAATATCTTGCGGAAGGTCGCAATCCGCATTTCAAATTTTTTGTGTCATTCCGAACCCGCGCCGAGCGCGGGTGAGGAATCTGCTTTTCTCATCCACTACTGCACAATCTCCGCAATCGTTCCCGCGCCGACCGTGTGGCCGCCTTCG
>Ga0210398_10000086_pt1 | contig 115960 bp, 101 predicted proteins | sample IncBWC4OmetaG_FD_161047 | JGI IMG/M metagenome (GOLD analysis project Ga0210398, IMG submission 161047) | Forest soil microbial communities from Barre Woods Harvard Forest LTER site, Petersham, Massachusetts, United States - Inc-BW-C-4-O | ecosystem: Environmental > Terrestrial > Soil >... | reverse complement strand
CGGGAATCAAGAATCATTTGGCGTACATGAAGGAGCTTGGCGTGACGACGCTCTGGCTCACGCCGATTGTGAAGAATGGAGCAACGCAGGATTATCACGGGTATGGCGCGGTGGATCTTTACGCGGTCGATCCGCACCTCGGAACGGTGAAGGATTATCAGGACCTTGTCGCGGCCGCACATCAGCAGCACATGAAGATTTTTTTTGATGCGGTGCCGAACCACGTCGGCCCGAAACATCCGTGGGTTGCGAATCCGCCACTGCCGGATTGGTTCCACGGCACGCTGCAGCATCACCTCGATTCGTTTTCGCCGGTGAAGGGAACGTCTTACGGGAAAACGGGCGGCCAGGCCAGCGGCAACGACCCGTTTGAAGCGTTGATCGATCCGCACGCTCCGGCCAGCATGAAGAAAAATCTCACCGAAGGCTGGTTCTTCGGAGTTTTGCCAGACATGAACACGGAAAACCCGGTGGTCGCGCAGTACTTATTGCAGAACAGCATCTGGTGGGCGGAAACATCGGGGCTGGATGGTTTTCGCGTGGACACATTTCCGTACGTGGGGCGGAAATTCTGGGCGGAATGGCATGCGGGATTGCGCCGGATCTATCCCTATCTGACGACGGTTGGAGAAGTGTTTCATCCTGATCCGAGCGTGACATCTTTTTTTGTGGGCGGCGTGAAACGCTACGACGGAATTGATAGCGGGCTTTCCACGGTGTTCGATTATCCGATGTACTTCACGCTGCGCGACGTTTTGCTCAAGGATGCGCCGGTGGGCCGAATCGCCGACGTGCTGCGGCACGATAACCTCTGCGTGTATCCCGACATGTTGGTGCCTTTTTTCGCGAATCACGACGTGCCGCGTTTTGCGAGCGCCGAAGGAAGTTCACCGGAGAAAATAAAACTGGCGTTTGGATTGACGTTGACGCTTCGCGGCATTCCCGAAATTTACTACGGCGATGAGATTGGAATGCCGGGCGGCGGCGATCCGGACAACCGACGCGATTTCCCGGGCGGATGGATTGGCGATGCCAACAACGCATTCACGCAAGCTGGACGCACGCGCGAGCAGCAAGAGATGTTCTCTTACGTGCAAGCGCTGCTGCGGATTCGCGGCGAGCATTCGGCGCTTCGCGGAGGAAAGCTGTGGCATCTAGCATCGGATGAATCTTCGTACGTTTTTGCGCGCGAGTCGGAAGAAGAACGGCTGGTGGTCGCTTTTAACAATTCGACTCAAGAGCGCAATCTTCACATTCCGTTGAGCGACACTCCGGCACAGAGCGCGGCGGGAATCTCGCTTCTATTTGGCGGAGCCAAAGCAGAGCTGGGCAAATACGAAATGCACCTCACGATGCCGGCGCAATCCCTTTCGATTTTTGTGCTGGATTAGGTTTTCTCGCCGAGACCTGTCAGTAGGCGACGGTAACGCTCCAGTTTGGCAATGCGTCAGGCACGGTCAGAGTGACGGAGTGAATCTGCGAATCGTAGCGCCATTCGTGGATGACCTGGTCGCCAACGCGGACTTCTTTGGGCAGGCTCGCCGCGCCAACTAGCGTCAACTCTGCGCTCTTCCACCACGGTAAATAGGCGCTCTTTTCCACTGTGCTCACGACGCGTACGAAGGCGGTTGAGACTTCACAGGAATAGTTGACGTGCAAGAATTCGCCCTTTTGGTATGCATACGTGTGGCCATCATCCAGGTAGAGCGAGCCGCGGCAGTTATTGCCCGCAGTGCTGGTGGGAAGATAGACGCGAAGCTGAAGCGGGCCATCGGGCTTTTCGCCGGTGTACTGAACGAGCGGCTGCATAGGGACAATAGCGCCGGCGCGCACATAGAGGGGGACTTCATCCAAACGCGGATGAAGATCGATCTTGTCTTTGCCGGTGCGTTTTTCGGAAGTCCAGTAGTCGTACCATTCGCCGGGCGGAAGAGCGACGCCTTGCGCATCGAGTTTTTCGGTGACCACCGGGGAAACGAACAGATCGGGTCCAAACAGGAAATCGTGGTCGTCGTTGAAAAATTCCGGAGATTGCGGATATTCCAGAAAAATCGGACGCATCAAGGGAATTCCGGTGCGCGTGGTTTCCTCGGTGAGTGTGTAAATGTACGGCAGCAGCTTGTAGCGCAGCTCGATATATTTCCTGCGAATGGCTTCTTGCTCCGGTCCGTTCACCCAGGGCTCATGGTCAAGGGAGTTTTTTTCCGCGTGGTCGCGATCGATGGGATTGAACGCGCCAAGCTCATACCAACGCGTAAGAAGATTGGCAGGAGGCGAGCCGGCGAAACCGCCGATGTCGTCTCCCACGAACGCATAACCAGAAAGTCCCATGCTTAGAAGCATCGGCGTGCTCATCGCAAGGTGATTCCAGGTGGCGCTGTTGTCGCCGGTCCAGGTGGCGGCGTAACGCTGTGCACCGGAGTAGGCAGCACGGGTCAAGACAAAGGGACGTTCGTCGGGTTGCAACTTGCGGATGCCGTCGTAGGTGGCGCGGGCATTTTCCATGCCGTACATGTTGTGGGCTGCGCGATGGTCCATCGTCGTGCCGTCGTCCAAACGATGGACGACGTCGAGCGGCATGGTTTTTTCGGGCTGCCGGAAAACGGACGGTTCGTTCATGTCGTTCCAAAAACCGGCGACGCCCATGCCGACGAAGTCTTTATAGAGAGCGCCCCACCAGTCGCGCACGCGCGTGAGCGTGAAATCAGGGAAGACGCTTTCGCCGGGCCAGACTGGTCCGACATAGACGGATCCGTCGTGATTTTTCACGAAGACGTCTTCCTTCATTCCAGAATCGTACGGAGCGTAGCCGTGGCCCGGATTTCGCTTGATGTGCAGGTCGGTGATCAAGATCAGGTGGAAGCCTTGTTCGCGCAGATCGGCGACCATTTTTTCGAAGTTTGGGAAGTATTGGCGGTTGATGGTGAAAGGCGCGTTGCCTTCCTGATAGTCAATGTCGAGATAGATGGTGTCCGCGGGGATTCTTTTTTCGCGCAGGAGCCGGGCGATTTCGCGCACGCGCGCTTCGGGATAGTAGCTGTAGCGGCATTGCTGGTAGCCGAGTGACCAGAGTGGCGGCAGCGGCGGACGGCCGGTGAGCGCGGTGTATTGCTCGACGATTTTTTTCGGGTCAGGTCCGGCGATGAAGTAGTAGTTTATTTCTCCGCCTTCGGCGCCGAAGGAAAGATAATTTTCGGACTCTTTGCCGAAGTCGAAGCTGCTGCGGTAGGTGTTGTCGAAGAAAAGGCCGTAGGCCAGGCCTTTGCGCATGCCGATGAAAAACGGAATAGTTTTATATAGAGGATCGGTGGATTCCTGCCAGCCGAAGGCATCCGTGTTCCAATTCGTGAAGGAACGATTGCGGCGATTCATGGGTCCGGCCTTGTCGCCGAGGCCGTAGTAGTTTTCTTCCATGGGCATTTTTTTCCAGATGTGGACTTGCGGGCCGTCCCAGGCCATCGGCAGGCTGAGTTCATCGGCGAGAAGAACGGTTCCTGCGGCATCGGCGAAATCGATCAAGAGAGGAGATTTCTGGACGATGGCAGCGAGGCTACCAGCGGTGATGCGCACTTCTTTTTGGTTTTCTTCGATTTTCATTGCCGGGGGTTCCGGAGTTTCGATGACCGCCCAGGAAGAGTCTTTCGGGAACGTGCCGCTTGGCGCGACGCGCACGCGGAAGATTCCGTCGCGAAAAGCGGTGACGCGCACTTTTGCGGCCCCGGCGGTGAGTTCGACGCCATCACTCAATTTCTCAACACGCTGGACCTTGCCAACGTGCTGCCAACCTTGGGCAAGCACGGTGCCGCCGGCCAAAGTAAGAGCAAGCATTGCAATCGCGATTCGCTGAGCGAGCCGTTCCATTTCATTCCTCCTGGGAGGCGAGAAAAAGCGAAGATCGGGCAGGCGAGAATTCTGCTTGCTTGCGGACGATCCAGTTCAGCTCCGTCGCGTCAGGCTGCGAGCCAGTGTTCGAACAATGCGCACGCCTTGGCGCCTTCCATGCGGCGGCGCACGGCATCCATGACGCGGCAGCGGACGGCGCCGTCGCGTTCGTGGAAGCCAAGCCAATACGGCATGTGCAATTCGCAGGGCACGCGAGTGATCTCAAGGCTTGCGTCGCGCAGTTTGAAAAATCCTTGCTGGAAAATGACGCGCAAGACTTTATCGCGCAAGAGTTCCGCCGCACGTTCTTCGGGGAGCGTTGTCTCCAAGCGATTGCGGCCATCCAGCGCGAGCAAGTCCTGCTCGTCGGGGATTCGCGGGAATTCGAATAAGTCCAGCGAGCCATCCACGGCGTCGATTGCGAAAAGCCGCGCGGGCGCGCCAGCGTATTTCACGCGGAACAAGAAATAGGGAACGTAGGCATCGGCGATGCGCCGCAAGGGGCCACTGCGCATGCGCCAGTAGAACGCGGAAACGCCTTTGCCGGAAAAGGCGCGCACGGCCTCTTCCTGCGTGACGTTCGGCTTCAGAGCGTGAATGGCGCGGGTGCTCATTGGATTGATTTCTGCTCGCTCCTATCGGAAGTAAATCCAAAGTCCCACGACGGTGGCCAGCAAGAGCAAGCTGAAGACGACGTTGATGGCGCGTTCCACAGGTGTTTCGTGCGCGGGCTTGCGCACGGAGATGCCGACGGCGACGGTTTCCATTTTGTCATCCACGGTCGCGAAGGTGAGTCCCGCGAGACGTTTGCGGTCGGGGGCGGGGGTGATCATGCTGACGGCGATCAGAACGACCGAGCAGACTACGAACATGAAAATCGCGTAATGCAGGAAATTCATATCAATGAGCCAGCGGACTGCCGGGGACGCGAAGCGGCCGCCGCTGGCGCGATCGGCGATTTCCAGGATGAAGCGCGTGGCGCCCAGGACGAATCCGGTCATCAGTGACGAGATAGCGCCCGATCCGTTCAGTCGGGGCCACAGAATTCCCAGGATAAAACAGGCGGAGATCGGCGGGCTGATATAGGCTTGGACGCTTTGCAAATAGATGTAGAGCTGGCTGCTGATGTAGTGGATGAAGGGGACCCACAGTAAGCCCAGCACCACCATCATGCCCGTGGCCACGCGGCCAAAGTTTACGAGCTGCTTCTCGGAGGCTTGCGGGCGGAGCTTCTTGTAGAAATCGAGAGTGACGAGAGTGGAGGCGGAATTGAACACCGAGCTCATCGCGCCCATAACCGCCGCGAGCAAAGCCGCCATGACCAAGCCCACGAGGCCAACGGGCAAGAGATTGAGGATGAGCGTTGGATAAGCAAAATCAGGAGTTTTCAGTTGGTCACGGAACAATGCAAAAGCAATGATACCAGGTAGGACGAGCATGAAGACGGGCAGGATCTTCAGGAAACCGGCGAAAATCGTGCCCGCTTTTGCGTGTCCTTCATCACGCGCCGAGAGCACGCGCTGCACGATCACTTGGTCGGTGCACCAATACCAGATGCCGAGGATAGGCGCGCCGAAAAAAATTCCTGTCCAGGGAAAATTGGGATCCGAGGCAGGCTTCATCATGTGGAAGTATTCGGGCGGCACCATGGTGCGCAGATGCGCCAGGCCACCAACGCGCCCCAGGCCGATGATCGTGAGGGCCACCGCGCCAATGATTAGGATGAGTGTCTGCACGGTGTCGGTGTAGATGACGGCGGCCAGTCCGCCGGCGACAGTGTAGACGCCTGTGGCGATGACGAGAACCACAGCCGTTTGCCATAGCTTCCAGCCGGCCACGCGTTCGAGGACCACGCTGGCGGCGTAGAGTTGCACGGAGATCTTGGTGAAGATGTAGGCGATGATGGAGATTCCGGCGAGATACACGGCGCATTGGCGATTGAATCGTCGCTCGAGAAATTCCGGCATGGTGAACACGTTGCTGCGCAAATAGAACGGCACGAAGACCCAGCCTAGGATCAAGAGAATCAGGCATGCCAGCCACTCAAAATGGCCGACCGCCAGGCCGGACGAGGCGCCGGTGCCGGAGAGGCCGATGAAATGCTCGGTGGAAATATTCGAAACGAACAAGGAGGCGCCGACGAAAAACCATCCGATGTCGCGGCCGGCGAGGAAATATTCTTCGGAGCTGCGCTCCTTCAGGGAAAAATACAAGCCGATGCCGAAGACGATGGCGAAATAGACGCCGATAATGACGAGATCAAGGGTTGCGAGTGGCCGGTGAGCTACCTCGACAGCAGATGCGAAGAGCATCCATGCCTCCTTGGTGTCCCAGGCGACAGACTGAGCCGGAATCCCTGGCCGAAATTAACTTTCACATTTCAACGCCGGCCCGCGCTTCCCCGGGAGCATCGATGTTCCTCGACCGGGCCGACGCCATCCCTAATGGCTGTTTGTGCAGAATTCCGCGTGCGAAGTCTATAACAGGGTTAACCAAGGCTCAATGGCCGTTTCTGGAAAAACGGCAATCCATTCCGTGAACATTTTTCGCTCCGATGGCATAAGCAGCGTGGGAAAACGGTCTACTTCAGTGCGCCAGACTTGCGGGCGTGTTGCGGTTTGCCGCTGGGCGTGGAACAGGGTAAAACAATAATTGGAGGAAACATGAAGAGGGTACTTGTTTGTCTGCTGATTTTTGCGGCTGCGATGATGGCTGCGGAGAAGACCGTGTATGAATTTAGTTTGAATTCGATTGACGGGCAGCCCGCGCCGCTGGCCGCCTATAAAGGGAAAGTGGTGCTGCTCGTCAACGTGGCCAGCCTTTGCGGGTTCACGCCGCAGTATACCGCGCTGGAGGCGACCTATGAAAAATACAAGGACCGCGGCTTTGTGATTGTGGGCGTTCCCGCGAATAATTTCGGATCGCAGGAGCCGGGTTCGAATCAGGAGATCAAGAAGTTCTGCACCTCGAAGTTTCACGTCACGTTTCCGATGATGGCCAAAGTGTCCGTGAAGGGCGAGGACATTGATCCGCTCTATCATTTTTTGACGGACAAGGGGGCGAGCTCGCACACGGGCGGCGAGATCAAGTGGAATTTCACGAAGTTTTTGATTGGCCCCGATGGACACGTGATCGCGCGATTTGAACCGGCGGTGACGCCGGACTCGCCGGAGGTGACTTCGGCGATCGAAAAGGCGCTAGGCTCGCTGAAGTCCTATTAGAGGCGCGGCTAATCCGAGCAATCGGCGGACTGTCGGACCAGATTCCATTAAACTTGATGGCGGTCGGCCGCTACTGAGAACTGGCCGCGCGTCCACCAAGACACATGCCTATACTCGCGCTGCAGGACGTTTCGAAAGACTACTTGAGCGATGGGCAGCGAGTGCAAGCGCTCCACGGTCTTTCGCTCAACGTCGAACGAGGCGAGATGGTGGCTTTGGTGGGGCGCAGCGGCTGCGGAAAATCCACGTTGCTCAATCTTGCCGGGGCGATGGATTTTCCGACGACCGGCAGCGTACTTCTCGATGGAGTTTCGACTTCTTCACTGAAAGATGAGGAACTGACGCGGCTGCGGCGTGAAAAAGTCGGCTTCATCTTTCAGTCATTTCAATTGCTGCACACACTCACGGTGTTCGAAAATGTGGAGCTGCCCTTGCTCCTCGCCGGCAAGACGAATGTGCGCGAGGCGGCGTGCGAGCGGCTTGCGTGGGTTGAACTCGAAGGCCTGGGCGAGCGCTATCCGCACCAGCTTTCCGGTGGACAGATGCAGCGCGCGGCGATTGCACGAGCGCTGATCCATTCGCCGATTATTGTGCTTGCCGACGAACCAACCGGGAATCTGGACACCACAACCGGCAACGTCATTCTGGAATTGCTGCTACGCCTGACGCACGAAAAAAATATTGCGACGGTTGTAGCAACGCATAGCCTGGAAGCCGCGGCGCTCGCGGATACGGTTGTGCGATTACGCGATGGACGGATCGAAGAGATTACCCGGCGCTGAAATGCCACGCCTCCTTCTTTTTTATCAATTGATGGTGCGGCCGCTCTTGCGCGAACCGATTCGCGCGGGACTGACGGTCCTTGCGGTGGCCTTGGGAGTGGCTGTGGTGCTGGCGATTGATCTTGCGAGCGTGGCGGCTACGGGATCGTTTCATTCCTTGATGGAAGCGCTGGCCGGGGATAATGATTTGGAAATTACGGCATCAGGCGGTGTGCCGGAAGGCGCGGTTGGCACTCTGGCGGCGCTGCCGTATGCAATTCGAATCTCGCCGCGCATTGAAGACTACGCGCTCCTCGCGGATACGAAGCAGAGTTTCCCCCTGGTCGGGCTGGATCTTGTTTCAGAAGGCAGCGCGTACGAACAGGACAAGGCCGGAAGTGGCGGCGAACTTTCATCGGCAGAAGCGCCGAAGGATTCAATTGAATATTTGGAGGACCACGAGAGCATCTGGGTGGGCTCGAGCCTTGGCCGCAAAGTTGGCGACCGCGTTCGACTGCTCATTAACGATCGGGTTCGCGAGTACGTGGTGCGTGGCGTATATCCCGATTCGAATGGCAATGAGTCCGCGATCGTGATGGACATCGCGGCGGCGCAGCAGGCGCTGACGCGTTACGGCCGCGTGGATCGCATCCTTCTGAAGGTTCCGCAAGAGCCGAATCTTGACGAATGGCAGCGCCGCATCAGCGCTGCGCTTCCCGCCGGCGTGGAAGTTCGCCCGCAAGGCACGGGCACGAATGAGAATCGCCGCATGCTTGCGGCGTTTCGTTGGAACCTGCGTCTGCTCAGTTACATCTCGCTGGTGGTGGGGGCGTTTCTCATTTACAACACGATTTCTGTTTCCGTGGTGCGTCGCCGCCCGGAGATCGGGATTGTGCGCGCTCTCGGGGCTAGCCGGCGCGTAATTCTTGGCGCGTTTGTTGGCGAGGCGGCGTGCTTCGGAGTTGCCGGGGCGCTCATTGGGCTTCCGCTTGGGCGGTTGATGGCGACGGGAGCCGTGAAGCTAATGGCCTCGACGGTCGAGTCACTATACGTCAGCAGTCGGCCGGGAGCGATCGAACTGAATGGCGCGTCCGTTTTACTTGCGCTGGCGATTGGAGTCGGAGTTGCCGTGGCCTCTGCCTATTCGCCCGCGCGCGAGGCTTCACTGGTCTCGCCGGTGGAAGCGATGGCGCGAGGCCGGCGCGAATATGACGTGAGCATTCACAAAGTGCGCGATTTGTGGCTTGCCATTATGCTCGCGATAGCCGCTGCCGCCGCATCACGAGCGCCGGCGGTTGCGGGCAAGCCGCTCTTTGGATATCTCGCGACAATTCTGTTGATGGTGGCCTCAGCCCTGGCCATTCCTGCTTTTGTCAGTGTTATCACCGCGTTCACTTCGAAGCTGCTCGGCAAATTATTCGGAGTGGAAGCGATGCTGGCGTCACGAAGCCTTGCCGCCTCGCTGCAGCGCACATCGGTGTTAGTCGGCGCGTTGTCTACAGCCATCGCGATGATGACGGCCGTGGGAATCATGGTGGGAAGTTTTCGCCAAAGCGTTGTGCTGTGGATGAGCAACGAGTTGCCCGCGGACCTGTATCTCCGTCCTGCTGGATCTCCCGCCGCGGACCGCCACCCTACGGTTTCTCTCGGCTTGGCGGAGGGCCTTGCAAAGATTCCCGGTGTCGTTGCGGTCGAACGCCTGCGTGCTTATGAAATCCGTTTTCAAGAAATGCCGACCACACTCGCTTCCGCGGACCTCGATGTTCTCGATGTCGTTCGCTGGTATCAGAACTCCGAATTCTTGTCCGGCCGCCCGGAACGGCAAATTCTCCCGGAGTTGCGCCATTCGAATACCGTTATTGTGAGCGAGCCGTTTGCCTATAAGCATCATCTGAAAGCTGGAGATACCATCACGCTATCGCTCGGCGAAACGCAGGCATCCTTGCGCATTGCCGACGTGTTCTACGATTACTCCAGCGAGCGCGGCAGCATCTTGATGGACCGCCAGACCATGTTGCGATACTTGCCCGATCCTGCTCCATCGAATCTCGCCATTTATGTTTCTCCGGACGCGCGACTGGAGACAGTTCGGACGGAAATCGAAAAAGCTGCCGCTGGTCATCGCGTGCTGCTGTTTTCGAATCGCGAGTTGCGCTCGGAAGCCATCCGGATCTTTGACCGCACGTTCGCGATTACGTACGCGCTGGAAGCCGTAGCGGTGATAGTGGCAGTCATGGGAATCGCCGGAGCGCTGCTGGCGTTGGTGATTGACCGCCGCCGTGAACTCAGTTTGCTGCGGTTTCTCGGGGCGGCTACGGGACAAATTCGAAAATTAATTTTACTTGAGGCTGGTTTGCTGGGGCTGCTGGCCAATCTTGCCGGGCTGGCATTGGGCTTTGCCTTGTCATTCATCCTCGTATACGTAATTAACAAACAGTCGTTTGGGTGGACGATTCGATTTCACTGGCCGGTGGAAATTCTTGTTGCGGCTCTGACCGTTGTGTATGCAGCGACAGTGCTGGCAGGACTTTATCCGGCGCAAATGGCGGTGCGGCTGAATCCGCTTGAGGCCGTCCATGAGGAATAAGCTGGCATGGCTGACCGTGGTGCTGTTTTTATTGCAACCCGCGCAAGCGCAATACCGCACGGCCCTGCCGGGGTACCGTTACGAATTTCCGCGGGATCATTTCAGTCATCCGGATTTTCAGACGGAGTGGTGGTACTACACGGGGAACCTGAAGTCGTCGGATGGCCACCGGTTCGGGTTCGAACTCACTTTTTTCCGGCAAGCTGTCAGCCGCGATCCCGCAAACACGGCGGCTTGGGACGTCAACGATGTTTACCTCGCGCACCTGGCATTGAGCGATTTGGATGGCGCGAAGTTCTACCACACGGAGCGCACGAACCGAGCCGGGCCGGGAATTGCGGGCGCAAGCGAAGCGCTCGGACGAATCTGGAATGGCAGCTGGCAGATTCAGTGGGAAGGCGAGGACCAGAACTTACAAGGTATCGACGAGCGGTTTCAATTCCGTCTGAAACTGCACTCGGAGAAGCCGCCCGTCATTCACGGGGAGAACGGCGTTAGCCAGAAGGCGGAAGGTCCAGGCCGGGCTTCGCACTACATTTCTCTCACTCGCCTCGCGACTACTGGTTCCATCGAACTGGCAGGTAAACGTTTCGAAGTGAGCGGCACAAGCTGGATGGACCACGAATTTTTCACCCACCAGTTGGAGTCCGATCAAACGGGCTGGGACTGGCTGAGCCTGCAGCTTGCGGATCACACCGAACTCATGCTCTTTCACATTCGCCGCGGGGACGCCTCAATTGATCGATACTCTGCGGGAACCTATGTTGATGCCCAGGGGAAGTCCATTCACTTGCGAGCTGGTGATTTCACGTTGCAACCCGCCAGTGAAAAATGGACAAGCCCAGTCACTCACGGCGCGTATCCGGTGCACTGGATCGTAGCGATTCCGAAACTCGGCATTTCGCTCGAGGCGAAGACGCCGCTCGAGTCGCAGGAGCTCACCGGCAAGACAAAGATCGCGCCGAATTATTGGGAAGGCGCGATCGTCTTGACAGGCAAGCGCGATGCGAAGCCGCTGGAGGGCGTCGGCTATCTGGAAATGACCGGTTATGATCGTGCCGTTCAACTGGCTCACTAAGGAATTTGCAAAGAAGAGAATCGGTTTTGCAAATTAGGCCTTCTCGCAGTCGGATAAGCCAGTAAAAAACCCGTGAATGCAGAGAGAACTATCCAAGCACCTAGCGGGCTCGCCGCAGTTGTCTAGAGAGTTCAGTGAGAATAAACTACGCCGAAGCTTACGAGGTTGCTCTTGCTTCCCTCAGGCAAGTTTTCCTGGCTGGCCATCGGCGTGGCGGTCCTACTGACTGCGCTTCTGGCGTTTGTTGTCGTCGAAATCTCTGTACCCGAGACAAGTTTCACGTATTCGAATCTTCTACAGACCGCGATCGTCCTATGGTCCGCCTTCTGCACGCTCCATGTGGCCAGGCGCTCCTCCGGGCGGCTGCGTCAGCTCTGGATGCTGCTTGCGTCAGCGCTCTTTCTGGCCGCCGCCGCACAAGGGCTGGAAACTTACTATCAGAATTACGTTCACGCACCCACTTTGGCCCCTCGGCCTTCCGACATTCTATTCATCCTTTGGGTAACGCCGGCGCTCATGATGTTGCTGCCGCAAATCACGGAAGAAACCACAGGCATCGATTGGCAGCAGGTTCTCGACTTTGCCCAAATCGGAGTCGTAGCGCTGACCGCTTATCTTTATTTTTTCTACGTCCCCTCGCGCTGGGAAGCCGAAGGGCCGCAGATGGTTGTCAAGATGTTCCGCCTGCAATTGGCTCGGGACGTGGCGCTAGCGGCCGGATTCATGATCCGTGCGGCGACCGTTTCGGTGCGTTCGAGACGAGCGTTGTTCGGCAGAGTGGCCGGCCTGTTCCTATTATCCGGCGCGACGAGTTTTTTCTTTCTTCTCGCACCCATTACATCCCAGTATCGAGCGACCTGGATCGATGTCATCTGGTGCGCCCCTTTTGTGTTTGCCGCGTGTTTCGCCGCGACGTGGAACCGCGAGGATGAACCGTCCGAGCCGGAGGTTCGTTCTCCCTTACGCGGGATCATCGTCTCTCAAGTGCTGCCGGTTCTCATTCCCCTGCTGGTTCTTTTCATGGGCCATCGCATCGCCGCGGAGCAATTGACGATCGCCTGGATTGCGGTTACCGCCTCGTTTGTCCTTTCCGCCGGGCGCCTGGTTTTGACCAATGAGAAGCAGAAGCGGATCGCGGATGATCTCCTGCAAACGAAGCAGGATTTGCTGCGCTCCGAACAGATGTTTTCGAAAGCGTTTCGCTCTACTCCTGACGCGGTTGGGATTACGGCGTTACCGGATGGTCGGTTTCTGGAAGTGAATGACAGCTTTACGCGCTTTACCGGATACACGCACGAGGAGACTCTGGGAAAAACGCCGCTGCAACTGAATTTGTGGAAGGATCCTGCCCATCGGGAAAGGGTGATGGCCAAGCTGGAAAAAGATTGGGAAATCCGGGAAGAAGAATTCGAATGCCTCACCAAATGGGGAGAAACGCGCGTCGGCCAGTTTTCCGGAACGCTGATTGAGCTAAACGGGCGGCCGTGCGTCCTGGCCATGATCAAGGACGTTACTGCGCGCAGAAGGGCGGAGGAAGCTTTGCGTGCCAGCGAGGAGCGCTTTCGCACGCTGGTTCAGGACTTGCACATCGGCGTTGTCTTGCTGGGACCGAACGCGGAGACGCTCTTTGCCAATCGCGCGGCTCTCGAGTCGTTTGGAATGAGCAAACAGGAGGCTATCGGAAAGAAAAGCTCTCACTTCGTCATGATGGCGATCCACGAAGACGGAACGGAAATTCCCTTTTCGATGCGTCCCGGGCCAATGGCGATTGCAACGAAGCAGCCCATTCGTAACGAAGTAGTTGGGTGGCGCCGGCCAAATTCCAGCGAAGTCCTGTGGACTCTTGTCGATGCGGTGCCGCATTTGACGTCCGATGGAGAAGTTGCCAGCGTAATCCTCTCCATCACCAATATTAGTGAACGCAAGCAAGCGGAAGAAGCGCTGCGGGCGAGCGAAGAGCGCTTTCGCACGCTCGTCCGAGACTTTGACGTAGGCGTCGTTTTGCTAGGGCCGGGATTGGTGATTCAATTCGCGAACCAGGCGGCTGAGAAAATGTTCCGGGTCCCCGTCGAGCGCGCGGTAGGGAAAACGTCCACCGAGCTTGGCTGGACCGCGATTCGCGAAGATGGGAGCGAAATCCCTATCTCGATGCGCCCTGGCTCGCTGGCGCTCAAGACCGGGCAGGCCGTGAAGAATCAGGTGATCGGGTGGCGGCGGCCAGACTCAAGCGAAGTTCTCTGGACGCTCGGGAATGCCGTGCCGCAGTTCGCCCAGGATGGTTCCGTCGCAGTGGTGATCAATTCCTATACGAACATCACCGAGCGGAGGCAGGCAGAAGAGGCGTTGCGCCAGCTCTCCACGCGATTGCTGCAGCTCCAGGATGAAGAGCGGCGGCGCCTCGGCCGGGAACTGCACGACAGCCTGGCGCAAAGCGTGCTCGCTGTGAACCTCAATCTGGCGCAGGCCGCCGGGGCCATGGCTTCCCTCGACGAAAAGTCCCGCCATGCGCTCGCGGAGGCCAGGCGCGTACTTCAAGAGATGTCGCGAGAGATTCGCACGCTCTCGTACCTCTTGCATCCGCCACTGTTGGACGAATTGGGTCTGGTTTCCGCGGTGAAAGAATATGCGGAAGGATTCAGCGAACGCAGCGGAATCCGGCTGGAGGTGGATTTGCAGGCAGGTTTTCGGCGCCTGCCGCAGGACGCGGAAACCGCGCTCTTCCGCATCCTGCAGGAAAGCCTTTCGAACATTCAGCGGCACTCCGACAGCCAGACGGCCAAGATTCATTTGCGCGGCGATTCGAACGGCGTCAGCCTGGAGATCGCAGATCAAGGGCGAGGAATGGGAAACACCGCGATCGAGCATGGAAACGGCGGAGGAACCCGGTTGGGTGTAGGAATTCTTGGCATGCGCGAACGAATGATCCAACTTGGCGGGAAACTCGATATCGAATCCACCTCTTCGGGAACAACGGTGCGGGCTACAATACCTTTGAAGACCGAGGTTACAAATGCCCCTGCGCATCCTCGTCGCCGATGACCATCATGTAGTGCGAACTGGGCTGCGCGCGCTACTGGAGTCCAAGAGCGGTTGGCAGGTTTGCGCGGAAGCTGCCAATGGCCGCGAAGCGGTAGAGAAGGCCAGCGCGCTCAAGCCTGACGTAGCCGTGCTGGACATTGGCATGCCTCTGTTAAACGGCGTTGAGGCTACCCGCCAGATTCACAAGCTTTCACCCCAGACGGAAGTCCTGATTTTGACCATGCACGACTCCGACGTTCTGGTGCAGGAGGTCCTGGAAGCGGGAGCTCGCGGCTACATCCTGAAAGACGACGCGGATCGCAATTTGCTCGCCGCCGTAGACGCGTTGCGTCGTCACAAACCGTTCCTATCGTCGCGAGTATCCGACGTTGCTTCCAAGACCAGGCCTGCGGCCGGCGATGGTCCGGTTCGAGAGCGGTCCTTCCGAAGCCGCTTGACGCCGCGCGAGCGTGAAATCCTGCAGCTGCTGGCCGAAGGAAAGACCAATAAAGAAGTCGCCGGACTTCTCGGCATCAGCGTCAAGACGGCGGAAACCCATCGCGCCAATATCATGCTGAAACTTGATTTTCACTCGGTGACGGATCTGGTCCGCTACGCCGTTCGGAACAAGATCATCCAAGGCTAACCACCACTCCTCGCGCATCTACAGGAAAACCCCTAGGGAATCAGCCGAATTTCGCAGAGCTGCCCAATCCAGGACAATGTTGGGACAGGTCGGAAGAGTTGTTTCTGAAGGAGTTTCCCATGGTCCTTGCCAGCCGCCGGATTCGCGTTTTGGTCGCCGATGATTCGCCGACCGCTTTACGGTCGGTTTGCAAGTACCTCGAGTTCGAAGGGCAGTTCGAGATTGTTGGCACCGCTTGCGACGGGCTGCGGGTCTTGCATCAGACGCAACGGCTTCACCCCGAACTGGTGCTGACCGACCTCAGCATGCCGCAGATGAACGGTCTTGAAGCCACCGTGGAGCTGAGGAAATCATTCCCAGAAGTGCGGGTGCTGATTTTCTCGGAGCTGAATGGCCTGGCGCTCCGGGAAGAATGCCTGCGAAGCGGCGCGGATGGCTTTATCGAGAAGAGCGGGATGCCAGAGAAATTGATGGAGGAGGTTGAAAGGCTTTTCCCGAAACAAGCGTAAGGAGAAGCAAAACGTACGTATGGTATCGCCGTCGTATCGAATTCTGATGATTGAAAGCGATTCCTCTTTTGCCGGAACCATTCGCGGCATGTTGGAGGATCGTCAGAATTCTAATTTCCAAGTCGCGCAAGCGGAAACGTTGCGCGCAGCTGGACCGCTTCTTGCCGCGGAGAGCTTTGATGGAGTCCTCTTGGATTCGCAAGCTCTCGATTCCAGCGGAATCTCGGGTGCAGTCAAGATGTACCCGCAGATCAGCTCTTTGCCTATCGTCGTCATCATTTCCGAGCACCACAATGCCGTTGGGAAGCAGCCCTTAGACGCGAGCGCTATAGAATTCCTGGCGAAGAAAACGCTGAGCGGGGAATTGCTGCAGAAGACCTTGCGCTACGCCATCGAACGCAATCGCACCGAACGCGCTCTCCGCCAAAGCGAGCAACGTTTTCAGGACCTCTTCGAAAACGCGAAAGACATCCTCTTCACGCTTGACCTGGAGGGCAACGTCACCTCCTTGAACAAATCAGCAGAGGAAGTCATGGGATGGACAAGAGCAGAGGCCCTGTCCATCAACCTGAAGAGCCTGGTTGCACCCGAACACGCCAACCTTTGCACTCAAATCATGCAACGCATCCTGAACGAGGAGCCGCTGCAACATTTCGAGATCAGCCTGCTGCGGAAAGACGGGCGGAAAGCGCTTTTGGAAACCAGCGCGCGGCTGATTTATTCCGATGGGCGGAGGCAAGGCATCCAGGGGATCGCACGCGACGTCACGGAGCGGCGCCAGTTGGAAAGCATGGTCCGGCAATCCCAGAAGCTCGAGGCCATCGGCCGCCTTTCCGGTGGCTTGGCGCACGATTTCAATAATTTGTTGTGCGTCATCAGCGGGCATGCCGAGCTTTTGTCCGAGCGCCTGGAGGAAACGCTTCCTGCCGCCAGAAACGTGATGCAGATCAAGAAGGCGGTAGACAGCGCCTCCACTCTGGTGCGCCAGCTTCTGGCCTTCAGCCGCAAACAGGTATTTCACCCGCAAATCCTGAACCTGAACGCCATCGTGGTGGAAACGGAAAAACTCCTGGGGCGCCTGATCGGGGAGGATATCGAGTTCTTTACCAGCTTGGAGCCGGAGCTCGGCCCGGTGCAGGTAGATCCCATCCAAGTCGAACAGGTGCTCGTGAATCTCGTTTTGAATGCGCGCGACGCCATGCCGCAGGGCGGAAAGCTCACCATCGAGACCTACAACATGGATCTTGAAGAGGGTTCGCGTTCCAACGGCGGCATCACGCCTGCCGGCAAGTACGTCGTGCTCGCCGTCACTGACAATGGCTGCGGAATGGATGAGGAAACACAGAGCCGGATTTTTGAACCGTTCTACACCACCAAAGAACTCGGCAAGGGCACTGGCTTGGGGCTTGCCACGGTCTACGGAATTGTGCGGCAGAGTGGCGGATTCATTTGGGTTTATAGCGAGATTGACCAAGGCACGACCCTCAAAGTGTATCTCCCTCGCGTGAATGATCCGGCCACGGCTCTGCCTTCCGAGCAAACAAAACGCGATGTCCGCCGTGGAACGGAAACGGTGCTGCTCGTTGAGAATGCCGAGCCGCTGCGGGCGCTGGCTAAGGAATTCTTGAAGAGCAGCGGATACGCGGTGATGGAAGCCGATAACGGAAAAGAGGCGCTCCAGATTGCCAAGGCTTTCAGCGGCCCGATCGATCTGCTTCTGACGGATGTGATCATGCCCGGAATGGGCGGAAAGCAGCTTGCCGAACAGTTGACCGGTCTTCGCCCCGCAACCAAGGTGCTTTACATGTCCGGCTATCCCGATGACGGTATCGTGAAGTCGGGGATTCTGGGCTCGGGAATGGCCTTTCTCGAAAAACCCTTCACTCGAGAAATATTGCTGCGAAAAGTTCGCCAGGCACTCAGCGAACAAACGCTGACGGCGGCCACGCCGATGCGGCCGTGAAGATAAGCTTTACCCGCACATAGGATTTCTTATCGCTATTTGAAGTTTGCACCGCCGGGGACGCATCGGCACCCGGATTCGACTGCAACTCATTAAGGAGGAACGAAGGCAAGACATGATCGACAAAAGAGCTGGAAGCCACCCAACGCCTGACGAGGAATTCGGGATCGCACCGCCGATGGCGGCGACGTCCACTCCTGCCGGGGCCGAAGAACTCCGCCTGCGCGCGCAGCAACTCTCCTTCCGCGAGCAGTTGGAGCGGAATCATTTCCTTCTGGAGCGGCTCCATGCCGCGAGCGCGCGGCTGATCCAATCTCTGGAACTTGGCGATGTCTATGAAGCCATCGGGGATATCGTTGCCAACTTGATCGGCTCGGAAGAAATTGCCATTTTTCACTATCATCCAGAGGATCAGACGTTTTCGGCGGCCTGGTCGTGGGGCGTGGAAGCCCATGCGCTCCAGCCCTTCACTTCCGGTGCGGGCATGATTGGCCGAGCGGTTCATAAGGAAGTGAGCCAATTTCGAGACCGTCAGCCAAATGGGGCGCTGCTCCCCCATGAGAACAATCTGACGGCTTGCGTGGCCCTGAAGTCGAGCCGCGAGACCGTCGGAGTGCTTGCCATCTTTGGCCTTCTTCCACAGAAGAATCACCTGGAATGGGCGGATTTTGAATTATTGAAATTCCTGCAAACCTACGCCGCCGTGGCCATCCAGTACAAGAAATTGCAGCCCGAGAAGGATTGATGGCAGGAAGCCCGGGAGATGGCGGGCAGTGCTGCAATTATGATTGAAGAAGTTTCCTGCGCTTTGGAAGCCTTCCTTTAAACCCCACGCCGGAGACTGATTGCTATATGGAGTGGGAGCCTCCAGTAGTAAGCTGCCTCGTGGATGAGGGGAATCTCCGTTTTACATACAAAATCAATTCTGACGAAAATGGAAGATGGGTGTAGCACGTCTCCCGTATGGAGAAGGGTCTCAGGTGAGTATGAGTAGCGTGACGGTCTACCTGTCGCTGGGATCAAACATCGGAGATCGGGAGAAGAATTTGCGCGCGGCGATTGCGGCGCTCGGCGATGCCGGTGTGAAAGTCACGAAGATGTCGACGTTTTACGAGACGGAGCCCGTGGATTTGCGGGAGCAGCCGTGGTTCCTGAATTGCGTGGTGGAAGGGGTGACCGAAGTGCCGGAACTAGAGCTATTGGATGGACTGCGGCAGATCGAGGCACGCATGGGAAGTACGAAATTGGTGGCAAGAGGGCCGCGGCTGATTGACTTGGACATTTTGCTTTATGGCCAAGAGAAGATTGATACGGCGGAGCTTCAGGTGCCGCATCCGCGGATGCATCTGCGGCGCTTTGTGCTGGTGCCGCTGGCGGAGATCGCGCCGGAGGCAGTGCACCCTGGTTTCAAGAAAACGGTGAAAGCGCTGCTTGAGGAAACGGCGGATCGCAGCATCGTGCGGAAGATCGATTCTGGGGGAAAAACGTAGGAAGGATTTAAAGCAGACACGCTGAGAGCGCAGAGGGAACGCGGAGAAGCTGGGCTTAACACAGAGATCAACGGAGGTCGGAACACAGAGAGTTTTGAACTATGGTAGGGCGCCCGCCGCGGCGGGCGCCCCTACGCGGGCTGGGCTAACTGGTGCGATGCAAGAGCAGCCGGTGGAGCGTCATTGCCTTGGGCTGCAAGGCGTCAAGTTCGATTTGCGCGAGCGGACCTTCGGTGATTTCGCGCCAACGATAAACGCCCGGCTCGATCTCCTGGGTCTCGCGGCCGTTCAGGCGGCGCAGGAATTCGCCCGCGTTGTCGCGCGAAACCAGCGCGCGGTACGTGGGACGAGCAAGCGCTTCGACTACGTAGCTGCGCAACAATTTGTTCCAGTAATGATCGAAGAGATCGCCGGAGGCGAAAATGTCGCTCCAGGCGATTTCGCCGCCGTAGGCCACGACCACGCCGACGACGCGTTCACCCTTCAAGCCGTAGGTCGCTTGCGCGAAGCGGCGCCGCACTTCCTCGACGAAATCATCAATCGAAACGCCGACGGCTTGCGACTGGTAGATTTTATCGTAGGCTTCGGTGCGCCCGTTGGAAGCGATGGCTCCCGCAATGGCGGGGGCCGTCAGCCGAGCGGGTGGGGCCGCCGATGGCATCGGTGAGGTAGTGCCGCTGCGCACCGCATCCCAAACTTCCTGCTGCTTCTGATCCACCGCAGCTCGTTCGCGCACGCTGGGATGCACGATGGTATTCGCGGCGGCGAATTGCGAAACGCCGGTCCAGCGGCCGTGCTCGACGCAGAAAACATCAAGAGGCAGCGGGGGTGCACCCGCAGGAACAACGCGATCCTTGCCGATCACGCGGTCCTGCCTGCCGCCGCTGACGAGTTCGCCGGCGAGCAGCAGTAACGGTCGCCTGCTGCGGTTGATCAGCACGAGCTGGTTGACTCTGGCGCCGGTGTTGTATTGCGGGACGTAAAGCGGCCTGCCGTCGCGCCCGCGGACCATCTCTTCGGAGCCCTGCTCGCGGACCACCACTTCCCCACTGGACAAGCCTTCTTCCAGTGTGAGGAACAGACTGGTGTCCTGTCCGTACGAACTGACCACCGGGAAAACGGAAATGTTCTCGTAGGTAACGGGGTCGAGCAGGCGCCATTCGCCCTCCGGCTTGGGGGACGCTCCGTACGACGGACCGGGTGGCGGAGGTGGCGTCAAACCGGGCGGCGCCCAAACAAAAGCGAGACCACCGAGCGTTCCAATAGCCAAGAAGCCGCCCATGATGGCGGCGAAGATTGAGCGTTCCATGAAGCCTCCTGTGCACGTGCCCCGTTTACCCGCAGTGAACCGTGGAGAGCACGACTCCGTGTTAGAACGGAGGGCAGGAGATTTCTTGCGGGGAGGGGGAGCTGCTGGACCGCGAACTAGAAACTAAGAGTTAAGAAGCTCAGTTTTCCGCTCAGCGATCGGAGCCGCCAAGGTTGGTGCGGGGTTTATTGCGTTTCGATGCGGACGATTCGGTTTCTTGCCGTTCGTATTCGGCCAGTTCCTCATCGGTGTAGGAGAAGGAATCGCGCGAGGCGAACATGGAATTCGAACGACCGGCTTGCTTCTTCTTTTTGCGCAGGGCGCCGAATTCGTGGCGAACCTGGCGCAAGGGTGCTTCAATGGCTTTCACTTCGACCAGAAGATCGCTTACTTTTTCAAGGAAGTCGTGCAAGTGATACGGCCGAACCACGTACGGCAATTTGCCGATTTCAAGCGGGCCGATGTACTGGCTCCCAGCTATTTCCGGAATCAGATACAGGACGCGGATGCGCCCGCCATCGTCGGGCGAGACACTTGCAAGTTCCTTCAGGGTGGTAAAGACGGGTCCGTCGATGCCCATCAACGCTATGTTGGCGATGACCAGGGACCATTCCCCGGTCTTTAACTCCGCTAGAAGCATCTTGCTGTCCGCTACGGTCCGGACACGCCATCCCTCGGAGTCCAGGATCTGCTTGACCGCACTGGAGCCCTGGGCATCGTTGTCGAGGACTAGAATGCCCACTTGGCGAGGGGCTGGAGGGGGACTAGTACTCATTCTAGAAGTATAGCTGGAGCGGGCGGGGCTGTCTCAATTCAGGAAAGAGGATGCTACGTATCGGGCAACGCCCGTTCGCGACTCTCCCTTTCGGAGGGACTTGGGGGCAGAGGGCCGACTTGGCAACAAATCGGCTATCTCTCGCGCAATTTTAGACCTTTCGGCGAGGTTTATTGTCCAACCACAAAGCCGGTGCCCCCCACGTGGCGCTGCACGTCGGTGCCGTCCCAGAAGATTCGGAAGGTCGCTGCGGGGCTCCCCGCAACTACCCTTGTGTAGAAGACTTGGAGGCCGTCGCGGGACCATTCGGCGGCGCGACCCCACTGGTCAGGGGGGCTCAGGGTAGTTCGGCGTTTGGAGCGAACCTCATACAGAAAGAATCCCGCCGACAGGCCCATGGCGTCCTTGGGGGCGCCTACCGGGGCGGTTGCATAGTCCGCCGAAACGAGAAGCAAGTCTGGATTGAGGGGATGCACCCGAATGGTGTCCGAACTCATAATTTGGAATCCCGGACCATACATATCTTTAAGCGCCACAATTTGCTGTGGCATGTCCACGGTAAGCCAGTAGACGTTTTCCATGTCGCTCGCGAGAACGGTGTGATCGTCTACCCAGCCATGCAGTGAGGTCACGGCTTTTGGAGAAAAGACAGCCGCCGTTTCGGGCATACCGGCAGGAAATGCCCACACCTGCCACGCTTGATCTTGAGCCTTCAGAAACGCCACGTGCGTGTCGTCCGGCGACCAGAAAGCCTGCCGAACCAGACCATGCACCAGCTCTTGCGATTTCCCAGAGTCAAAATCGTAAAGAGCGATGGTGCGATCCGGGCCTGTTTTTGAATCGGAGCGCGTGTACAGAAGCTTTTTTCCATTATGCGAAAGGGCCGGCTCCGTGCCGCTCTGCGCGACAATCCTCTTGGTTGCGCCACGGCTGAAAACGACGCTGCCCGCTGAATTAAGGTACGCCACGGCCACGGGGTTCTTGAAATTCGTGATGGTAGGCGCAGGCGGTTTTTTCTTATCCGCGTCGTCCTCTTCGTCCGGCTGGTTGTTGATCTTGGGGAAGAGTTCGGCGGCGATGCGGGCGCAGCCTTTCATGAAGCTGAGTTGCGCGTGGTCCACGGAGGCGCGAAACGCGTATTTGGCCGTCGACGGAGCTGGAGAGCCAGTGGGATCGGTTGCGGCGTCCGCACAGGCCTCGCGCGATAGATGAACGGCGACGAGCGCTCCGGTCGCGGAATCTTTGGCGTGATAGGTCCAGGAGTCGACAGCGGCTTCGTGGGTGACTTCCGTGGGATCCAGCGCAATCGGCGGGTACCCGGGGCGATCGAGTCGCTCCGGCCCCTTCAACCCAATCCGCAGGCTCCAGTTCGGGTCGTTGCCAAAGGCCAGAATTAGAATCGGATAGTGTGTGGATTGAGGAGCAGCTGGGCTGGAGGGCGGCTTCTTAGTCGTTTGCGCCGGTGGGGCTTGCCCTAATGCACTGTCTGCAGCGCCAAAGGAGCAAAAAGCGGCGACGGTAAGCATGCATATTGTTCGCAGGGCCAAGCGCAAGGCATTCCTCCGGGACAAACGAGGATACCCCGTGCGAACGAGGGAGGCAATCTTCCCAGGCGTTCGTACGTAGGCGTGGTATCGAGACGTGCAACCGGGGACAAGCAGACAGGATGATGGAATTCGTTGCGAACAAAAGGCGAAGATTGTTCTTGACATAGCGAATAAAAAGCGAAATACTTCCACCGTGCTGCGAGGTGGGCTATGTCTCCAGTTCTTTCCTCTTCGACCATGGGCATTCGTGCTCAGCGTCGCCCCGTTTCACCAACCACAGCAGGACTCTTTCCTGATTGCCCAGATAACGTAAGCCCAATGCAAGTGATTCGTGACCTTGCCCCGGTCGCGGATCAACGCAGCAGCATTTCAGATCGCGCGACGCCGGATTGCCCCCCGGCGTCCTCGGCTCCGCATGGAACCCAAAGCCATGCGATGGGCCCGGTCCGAAATGTTGCTGCGGCGCCCCAGGAACGCGCTCACGCGCGGCTGGTCGGCATTGCCCGCCTCGCAGCATCTTCCCTACCGGCGGAGACGCGCCGGAATTCCGCCGAGAAGCCGGAGTATTTTGTTCTGCCGGTAAAATCCATCCTTAACCGCTGCGATTCGAATCGCGTGCCCTTCGAATGGACCATCAATCCGTACCGCGGCTGCGAATTCGCCTGCAAATACTGCTATGCGCGGTATACGCACGAATACATGGAGCTAGATGGTTCCGAATTTGAGAAAAAGATCTACGTGAAAAAAGATGCCGCAACGCTGCTGGCGCACGACGTTTCACGAAAGTATTCCTACACTTCGGAGAAATCGGGCGGCGAACGCGCCGATCACATCGCCATCGGTACCGCGACCGATCCGTATCAACCGGCCGAGCGCGAATACGGCGTCACACGGGCGTGTCTCGAGGAGTTGGCAAAACGCGACGGGCTAAGCATTTCGATCATTACGAAGTCGAACCAGGTCGTGCGCGACATCGACGTCCTGCAGCGCATCGCGCTGCGATCGGACTTGGCAATCGACATTACGATAACGACGCTGCGGGCGCGGCTGGCGCGTCTTCTGGAACCGCGTGCACCCCGGCCGGATTTGCGGCTCGCCGCGGTGAAGCAATTGAGCGAAGCGGGCTTGGCGGTGGGAGTTTCCGCCTCCCCACTCATCCCTGGTATCACCGATCGCGACGGCGATCTCGAAGCAGTCGCTGCTGCCGCGCGGGAGGCAGGAGCGCAATGGTTTTTCTCCGGCGTGCTGTTCCTCATGCCTGCCTCGGCCAAGCAATTTCTGCCATTTGTACGGGAAAAGTTTCCGCGCCTCGCAAACCAATATGAACAGTGGTACGCGAAAAACGGCTACGCTCCGGAAGACTACCGGAAAAAGGCGTCTGAGCGCGTAGCGCGAATCCGAGAGAAGTTTGGTTTCGCGTCGCGCCCCTGGATTGACGCCAAACGCAAGCCGCCCTTCGCGCAGTTGCCTTTAGCCTGGGATGCAGCATCCCTCGCTCAACAAGTGGACCGAATGCAATCCTGCGCAGCGGGATAGTTTGATTGGTTCAGGCATTTACGGAATAAGCGCCGAAAGCTCAAGGATTTTTTGGAGTGCGGGAGCCCGGCTCCCGCTTTTTCGATTGCGACGATAGCGCGGTTGCAAAAGCGGCAACCCGGTTGCCGCACTCCAAACTTCACGGAACGATGATGCGCGACTCTTCGCGCTTCAATTCGGGGGCTTGTGGGAACTGCGCCCTCAGAAATTCGATGAACCGCCGCGACCGCGGCCGCCCGTTGGTGCGCAGTAAACCCATCCGGTAGAGAAATACCAGCGAGTAGAAAACTTCAGAGTCTTTCCAGCTCGCGGAATTGCCGCGCTCGGCTTGCTCTTTCTTGACTTCATTCAGCAAAGCAATCAGCGCTGCATACAATTCGCGAGGAATGGGTGCGACTGGCGGCTTCTCGTAAATGATGCCCGAGCCTAACGTTTTGTAAGTTTCAGCGAGGGCCTGCAGGGCGGCTAGGACATCGGGATCGGTGGCCGCCGGCTGAACCGAGCAGAACTTGGCGATGGAAAACGCCAGCGCGGACATCAGCTGCTGGTGAGTGTAAACGATGTCCTGCGGAATCTTCTCATCGAGCAAAGGCGTATCCGCCGGGAGCGAGCGCTGATGCTCGTTTTCATAGCGATGCGCGGCAACGAGATACGAGCAGTCCGACGGGCAATCGATGGTGACTTCGCGCTCCGTCCCGCAACACACCGCGCAGATTTTTTCACCTTTGGCGAGACAGAACCGCTCCGGCTTCCGCTTCTCACAAATCGGACAGGACACAGGATCTCCCCTGAGCAGCAAACAATTCAGCAGAATACGCTGCGCCATCCGAAAAGACAAAAAGGCTGGGCCAAAAGGCTAAGACTCGACCGAGGGCAGTTCTGACGAGGGCGGGCTTGGGCGGGGCTTGCTTCCTTTGCGCTTCTGGACCGCTTGTCGCAGCAGGTATTCAATCTGTCCGTTGACGCTGCGCAATTCGTCCTGCGCCCAAGCTTCGATGTCCGCCCAGAGCGCAGGATCGATGCGTAGCAGGAATGACTTTCGTTCCATCATCCCTGCCAATCAGTTGTACAGCGTGCCGGTGTTGATCACCGGATGGATTTCCGATTCACCGCAAAGAACAACCATGAGGTTGCTGACCATGGCAGCTTTGCGCTCGTCGTCGAGCACGACGACGTGTTTCTCGGCCAGTTCTTTGAGCGCCATGTCCACCATGCTCACGGCGCCTTGCACGATCTTCTGGCGCGCGGCGATGACGGCTTCCGCTTGCTGCCGGCGCAGCATGGCCTGTGCGATTTCCGGCGCATAAGCCAGATGCGTCAGCCGCGCTTCGTCAACAGTGACACCCGCCTTCGCCAATCGCTCCTGCAGTTCGGCGCGCAGCGCCTGCGAGACTTCGCCCAGATTGCTGCGAAGAGTGATTTCATGCTCCTCGCCGTAATCGTAAGCATAGAGGCTCGCCAGATGGCGCAGCGCCGATTCGCTTTGCGTGGAAACGTAGTTCTCATAGTTGTCCACGTCGAAGGTAGCCTGGGCTGTGTCTCCCACGCGCCAGACCACCACTGCGGCGATTTCGATGGGGTTGCCGCGCTTGTCGTTGACTTTCAATTTGTCGCCATTAAGCGTACGCGCGCGCAGAGAAATCTTGTTGCGCCCCGTGGTTTTTTGTCCGCCCGCGGCAGTGCCCGCTCGCGTGCCCGCGACTTTGCCTTGCATCGCGCCCTGCATTGCGGCGGCCTGTGCCAGCAAACCCGGCTGTCCCGGCCCATTGGTATAGAACGGATTGCCCCAGTGGAATCCGCTGGTGCGAACCGTGCCCTTGTAATCGCCGAACAGCACCAGGACGCGCCCCTCATTCGGCTGAAGCGTATAGAAGCCCGTCAGCAAGAGGATTAGGACGGGTACAAGCAAGATGCTGAGAATGAGCAACCCAAAATGCGGCTGCCCTGTTGTCTCTACTCCGTCCCTAACTGCGAATATCAGGAGAGCAATGTCTCCCAGCAGAAGCACAAGCAAGGTGGGCAGCATCATCCAGCCACTCGGAGCGAATGCCACTCGTTCTTGGCTGACTGTCGATTGATTGGTGTTCATGGAAACATCCTTTCGTCAGATGCGCGAGGACCATATCGAAATGATATCATTTAGATGTCAGATGTCAAGGGGCGAGGAATTGTCGCCTTAGCGGAACAGCGGAGGACCCGTAAAGGTTTATAAATGAGCTATTTCGAGGGATGAATCTCCGGCGTTTTTACGTGCTCGGGACGAAACCCCATCCCGATCAACCGAGCCGGGATCCTACGAAGGACGGGGAATTTGCCCAAGAGCTTGGCAGCGAGCGGTGGCTGTTGCAGGTTCATTTGACCGCTTAACAATGGACCAAGAATCCGCTCGTGAGCCTGGACTTGAAAGAACTGCGTTAAGCGAGTCGGCAGTTCGCGGCGCTGCTGGACTTTTGAAAGGTGCCCCGCGGTAGCTCTTCCCTGCAGCAACGGCTCCGCAAGAATGTTGGCGGCGGCAACCGCATCCTGGATTGCGAGATTTATACCGACACCACCAATAGGAGACATCGCGTGGGCCGAGTCGCCAATGCATAAGAGACCGGGGCGAGACCACTGGACCAGGCGATCCACTGCTACGGAGAGCAGCTTGATGTCCTCCCAGTCTTTCAACTCGCCGACACGCTCGCGAAAAAACGGCGCGATCTCCACAATCTCGTCCCGGAACGCCGGGAGCCCCCGCTGAGGGATTTGATCGAAAGCCCCTTTCGGAATCACACGCGCACACTGCCAGTACTCACCGCGGTTGATCGTAACGAGAACCTTGCCTGCCCTAAAGTAGCCCAGGGTCAGATCCGTATCGCTGGGCTGCTTGGAGAGGCGCATCCAGAGAACATCGATCGGAGCGCCGAGATCGTGGATTTGTAAACCGGCTTTTTCGCGCACGGCCGAATGACGGCCATCCGCTCCTATCGTTAAGCGGGCACGCACTTCAAAGGGTCCCCCCAATGACTTTCCCTTCACGCCGATCACCTGTCCATTTTCCTCCAGAAGATCGCTCACCTCCGTATCCATTCTCAGATGGAAGCCCGGATAGCGGCGGCCTTGTTCGGAGAGGAAGTCAAGGAAATCCCATTGCGGCATCAGAGCAATGAACTTGCAACGGGTAGGCAGATGCGCAAAATCCGCGACTTTGACGGCAACGTCTCCGAACATGGCGCTCACGTGAGGGTATTCCTGATGAGGCCGCCGAAGGAGATCTTCCAGTAATCCAAGCTCGTACATTATTTCGAGCGTCGCGGGGTGAATCGTATCTCCGCGAAAATCTCGCAGAAAATCGCCGTGCTTTTCGAGAACGATGGTCTCGACGCCTGCTCGGGCAAGGAGAAAACCCAAAACTACGCCCGCGGGACCACCGCCCGCGATGCAGCATTGGGTGTCCATTCGTTCCACCGCTTGACCGTCTTGGCCCAACCGGAGTCTCCTTGTCTAAACCTGAGGCCGGCCGTCATTCCTATTAGTGGACACGCGAAGCCGCCTATGCCCAGCAGCGGGAGGAATGGCTATGCCACAATGACTTTTTTCTGGAAGCGCCGCGCGGCGATCACCAGGAGCATTGTCCCAATCGCGCAGAGCGCGAGCCCATCCTTCCACAGGTGCGTAATGTTCGCCCCGCGGAGAATGATGCCTCGCGTGATGTTGATGAAATAGGTGGCGGGAATCAGGTAGCTGAGCGGATACAGGATCTTGGGAATCGTTTCGCGCGGAAAAATGTAGCCGGAGAAGAAGACACTGGGAAGAATGGGCAAGAACGCCAGTTGCATCGCTTCCGCTTGTGAAGCGGCTTTGCTGGAGATCAGGATTCCCAGCGAGAGCGCCGCGAAAAGGTATGGCAACGAGAGAAGCGCCAGCAGCAGAACGCTCCCGTGAATGGGCACAAGAAAAACGAAACGCATGAAAAAAAGAATCAGGCAAAGCTCGAAGAACCCGATCCCCAGGTAAGGAAGCAACTTGCCGAGCAGCAAACCGAACGGGCGAACCGGCGTAACGAAAAGCTGTTCCAGCGTGCCCCGCTCCTTCTCGCGCACGATGGAGAAGGCCGTCAGAAACGTGGTCACATTGAGAAGCATGATGGCGGTAAGCCCGGGAAGAAAGAAATTCGGCGAGCGCGAATCGGGATTGAAAAGCAGTTTGGGCCGCATGTCCACGGCAAAGGTGGCGCGGTCCTGGAGGACGCGGCGCAGCGATTCATCGAGCCCGATGGCATTGGTGACGTTGATGGCTTGGCCGGCAACGGAGGAATCCGAGCCGTCGATCAAAACGAGTACCTGCGCGCTCATGTTGTGGAGCAGGCGGTCGGAGAAGTCCACCGGAATTTTGATTCCCACGCGTGCCTTGCCGGCGATGATCATGTCGTTGAGATCGTGATCGTTCTCAACGTAGCGAATGAAATGAAAGGTATCCGAGTTTTTCATGCGGTCGAGGAGCTCGCGGCTTTCACGCCGGCCATCCGCGTTATAAACCACCGTGTTGATTTGCCGGATGTTGGTGTCAATCGCGAAGCCCAGCAAAAACATCTGCAACAACGGCATGGTCAACGAAAAAAACAGCGTTCCCGCGTCGCGCCGCACGTGCAGCGATTCCTTGTAAAAAACTGCGCCAAAACCGCGGAATAAATTAAGCACTGGAGGTTTCCAGCAAAGCCTGTTGCTTGTTCGTGAGTTCGACGAACACGTCTTCGAGGCTGGGCGCTAGCGGACGAATCTCCGCGACGGCGATGCCGTTCTTCAAAAGCTGTTCACGTAGATCGTCGAGATTGAAATGGTCTTCGACCAGTGCATGAATCGATTGTCCAAAAATCGTGGCGCTTCGTATCCCCGGAATTTGTCGAGCGAATCGAAGAGCGCGCGTAACTTCTGGCGTGCTGATTTCAATGCGCATGGTGCCGTGTGGCTGCACGTCCGGAAGCTCCCGCAGCGAGTTTGGAGTTCCGTCAGCGATGAGCTTGCCATAATAAATGTAAGCTACGTGGCTGCAGCGTTCGGCTTCATCCATGTAATGGGTCGTCACAAAAAACGTGATGCCGTGCCCCGAGAGTTCGAAAAGGAGATCCCAAAGCTGGCGTCGCGCGACCGGATCAATGCCGGCAGTAGGCTCATCGAGAAAAAGAAGCTTGGGCTCGTGCAACATGGCGCAACCAAGCGCCAGCCGCTGCTTCCACCCGCCGGAAAGCTGCGCGGACAAGCGGTTCAAATACGGCCCGAGGCCGTTGAGCTCAACGATTTCGTCAATGCGCCGCTTGAGCCGCGCCGGGTCGAGGCCGTACACGCGGCCGTAGAACGTCAAGTTCTCGGTCACTGTGAGGTCGAAGTAAAGACTGAAATTCTGCGACATATATCCAATGCGTTCGCGGATGCCCTCGGAATCCATGCGCACGTCGAGCCCTTCGACATGCGCGGAGCCTTCGCTGAGTGGCAAAAGGCCCGTGAGCATTTTGATGACCGTAGTTTTTCCGCTGCCGTTAGGCCCCAGGAATCCGAAGATTTCGCCCTTTTCCACGCGAAAGCTCACGTCGTTCACGGCCGTGAACTTGCCGAATCGCCGCACCAGATGTTCGGCGGAGATAGCGGGCTCGAGCGGATTGTTTGTCGCGCTGGCCATCCGCTTACTTTCCCGCCTTCAATTTGACGTCAGCCGCCATTCCTGCAAGCACCCGCCCGGCGGCATCGTTGATCCGAATCTTCACGCCAAACACCTGATGGACGCGCTCCTCGCGGGTCTGCACGTTGCGCGGCAGGAATTCGGCCTGTTGGTTGATTTGCTCAACCACGCCGTCGAACACCTGGTTCGGGAAGGAATCCACGCGGACTTCCGCCTTCTCTCCGATCTTCACTTGTCCGATCTCCGTTTCCGGAATGTAAATGCGGACATAAATCTGATCCCGTTCGAGCAGCGTCGCCACGGGTGTGTTTGGAGCGATCAGGTCGCCGGGGCGCACGTCAAGAACCTCCACTGTTGCAGCGGAGGGAGCGACAACCTGCCGCTCGCGGAAGCGCGCTTCGTCGTACGCATAACCTGCTTTTGCAAGCTCAACGTCTTCCCGTCGGTTTCCATGCTCATATTTTTCCAAAGTGGCCTGCGTCTCGCGATAGTGCGCTTCGGCGGAAGCAATCTCTTCGGGGCGATACCCGTGATGCAGCATATCGAGTTTCTGCTGTGCGTTTTCTCGTTGCGCCAGGGCCATCTTCCAATTGGCCTCTGCGGTATCCCGCTGCTGTTTGGAGACTAGATCTTTTTTGGCGAGGGCTTCATAGCGATCGAAATCCAGTTGCGTCCGCACTTCATCCGCCTTCGCGCGATCCAGATCCGCTTGCGCGGCGTCAATATCTTCCTTGCGGTAGCCATTCTTTTTCATCTCAGAGTCGGCCTTGGCCTGCGCCGCGGCCGCCCGCGCTTCGGCGATTTCCTCGGGACGATAGCCGCGCTGCGCTTTTTCCGCGCTGGCCTGAGATTGTTCTAGAGCCGCCTGCAATTCCTTGTCGTCAAAGGTGATCAGCACCTGTCCCGGCTGCACCGCATCGCCTTCGCGGACAAGGACCTTGTCAATCCTTCCTCCAACTTTGGAGCCCACGCGAATGTCGCGCGCTTCCACGGTGCCGGATCCCTGCAAAGAATTGTCACGATGGAACCAGCCGGCGTACAGTGCGGTGGCGGCCAGCGCCACGGCGATGGCAATGATGATGAGAATGCGCTTGCGATTCATGGAACTACTCTCCCGGCCTCGAGGATGAAATTTCTGAAAGCGGCGCGAATTCTTGGCGCGGCGCCAGCCCCGTCCAAAGCACATCGAAAGACGCCTCGATGCGCGCGTTCAACGTGGCATCTCCGTAGAGCGACCAGATCAGCAGCGCGCCGAAAATGGTTTGACGGAAAACCAGAGCGAGCTCGGCGGCTGGCAGATCCTTGCGAATCTCGCCACGTTCCTGTCCCAGCTGGATCATCTGCGTATGCAGGGCGTGCACGCGCTTCTGCAGATCAAGCATGGCCTCGCGAACGGGCGTCGTCGAAAGATACGCCTGGAGGAGCGCCCGGACGATCGCGGGGTTGCGAACAGGCTCTTGTGTCATGCGCACGCCGAGTCCGCGGAGAAACTCGGACATCGGCGTACGGGCCTGGCGCGCGGTTTCAATGGCCGCCTCCAGCTTGCCAAGCTGCATCTCCCCGAAAGCCAGAAGGATGTGGTCCTTGCTGGGGAAATAATTGAAAAAAGTGCCCTTGCCAACGTCCGCGGCCTCTGTGATGTCCTCTACGGTAGTCTCCGCAAAGCCTTTCTTTGCAAAAAGATCCAGCGCGGCGCGGAAGAGTCGCTCGCGGGTTTCTGCACTGCGGCGCTGGCGCCGGTCCAACACTGCTTTACGTGTGGAACCACCGGTACGCGAGTGTGATTTTGGGTGGCGAGGCATGGTGACTAATGCTCATATATGACCATAAGTCAGGTATTCGATTTTGTCAAGAACATTCCTGTCTAAAGTACGAAGAAATCGCCTATAGAGTTACGCCGGAAAACGAAAACACCCCGGTTTCGACCGAGGTGTTTTGGGTTGGAGTTGTTTCTGAGACTATTCCCTCAGCGAGTTGGGGTCCGACAAATTCTTGGGAGACTTCTGATTCAAATACGCGATCAATTTTTGCGCGGGAGGAGGAACGGCGACCGCGCCTTTGAACACGATGGACTCTGCCTCGACCTTCTTGTCGTAGACTCGCTCATTGCCGTCATTGTCGGGGCGCACCGTGGAACCTTCCAGCGAGATCCCGGCAAAGAGGCCGCGGTTCCGGGAGTAGCTCAGGATTTCAGCACGCAAGGTAGCATCGGTGGACGCATTGGCCGTCCGGCCCTTCGGACCAGCTGCGGCGGACGCATCGGCCCCGAGCTTCACTTTGCTGCTGAGTATGGAATGCGCGCCGCGTGGATTCATGACCAGTAAAACGAAGTCCGTGGCCTGGCCACCGATCTGGAAGCCGATGCTGCCGCCTTCCAATGCCATCATCGTCGGAGCGCTCCACGGCCCGGTATAGTGCTCGCCGGTGCGGCAGGTCATCGCGCCGCGGCCGTAGCTTCCGCCGACGATAAAAGCGGCCTTCAGGACGGACGGGTAGATAATGACGCATTCCGCTTTGTCAATCAGGTCCTGCGGGATGTCGTCGGGAATGTCCATAATTTCCTTGATCACTGTCCCGCAATTGTCCAGTCGGTCCGCTTCCTTTCTGTCCCCCGCGGCCGTGAGCGGCAGACCGACCATCGCCAGGGCCATAAGACAGGAAATAATTCTGTTAATCACGATTCACCTCTTCGAAGTTTTCTGGGCTACCACATCATAGAGTGCTAATCGGTCGGGTGCAACACGCAGCCTCGTGAAAGGGGCCTGACGACGAGCTTTATTTCGTTCCTAAGACGTGCGGCGGCAGACGCATTGTGTCGTCTTTCGACTATACTTTTCCTGAGCGATCTTCCGTGCGAGCGAACAATGAAGAATGAAAATCTTGCGAAGCGGTGTTCGGCAATGGTCTTGACGGGCGCGCTGTTTTTGCTCGGTAGCGGAACGCCGCGCCTGGCCGCGCAGTCAGGCGCGAAGAGCAACAGCGCATGTTGCAGCGGGAAAAAGCAAAGCATTTCCGCCAGGAAGGCGTCCCAGAAATTTGCGTCCCGGGCGGAAGCCTTGCTTGCCGAACCGTCCGTGAGCAAGGGGGAATGGGGAATATTGATCGCCGATGCGGAAAGCGGCGAGACGCTGTATGAGCAGAATGCAGACAAGCTTTTCTTGCCGGCTTCGAATCTCAAACTTTTCACCACGGCGCTGGCGCTGGCAAAGCTCGGGCCGGAATTCCGGTTTCATACCACTCTGGAGGCTCGCGGAACGATTTCGAGCGTAGGAGTACTGAACGGCGATCTCGTGCTTGTGGGGCGCGGTGATCCGAATCTTTCGAATCGCAAGTTCCCGTATGAGCTGAAAGAAGAATTCGACGGACCGCCGGAAAAGGCGCTCGCGGAACTGGCCGATGCGCTGGTCACAAAGGGTGTGAAGCAAATCTCTGGCGACGTGGTCGGCGACGACAGCTACTTTCCGCGCGAGAGCTATCCAAACGGCTGGGAAATTGATGACATGGTGTGGGAATACGGCGCCGCTATTTCCGCCATCGTCGTGGACGACAACACGGTGACATTGACACTCACACCTGGAGAACAAGTGGGCGCACCGGTGCAGGCCGCGGTGAATCCAGCGACGCCGGATTTTGCGGTTGAAAATAATGTGCTCACCTCCGCGGCGGACGTCAAATCCGATTTGACACTGACGCGCGATCCTGGCTCGCATCTCGTCGTGGTGAAGGGCACGCTGCCGGCCCGCAGCACGTCGCGTAAACTGGTGCTGGCGATCGAGGATCCCGCGCAACATGCTGCTTCCACACTGAAGCGTCTGCTGGAAGAGCGTGGCGTAACAGTAGTTGGCGCAGCGAAAGCGCGGCACGACGTTGCGAAAGCTTCAGACGATCCGAACGTTCTTGCAGAGCATGTTTCCGTCCCGCTCGGCGATTCAGTAAGGCTCGTCAACAAGATCAGCCAGAATCTCCATACCGAAATGCTTTTGCGAACGGTGGCCCGCCAGAATGGCGTGTGGAGCACGCCGGAAGATTTGATGAAGACGCCCGCGGATTTTTACGCCTTGGCGGGAATTGCAGCTGGCGACGTGATTCAGACCGACGCGTCCGGCCTGTCGCGGCACGATCTGGTGACGCCGCGAGCCATCGTGAATCTCCTGACTTTTGCGCAGAAGCAGACCTGGTTCGAAACGTATTACGAGTCGCTGCCCGTGGCCGGACTTGACGGCACGCTGGAAGACCGCATGAAAAACACGCCCGCTGCGGGGCGCATACATGCCAAGACCGGATCGGTTGAGCACGTTCGAACGCTGTCGGGATTTGCGGAAACGCCCGTGGGACGCCGGTTGATTTTTTCGTTCTTGAGCAACAATCAAGGCGGGAAGAGCCACGAAGCCGCGGACGCGCTGAATGGATTGTGCGTGGCCATGCTCGAGGAGTTCAACGTTACGCCCGCAAAACGCGCGCAAGACCACAAACATTCCAAGTGAGACGCGGGGCGCAGGATGAGCGAGGAATTGATTGTCACCGTTTTCGGAAGCTCGCGCCCGCGCGAAGGCGACGCGGATTATGAAGAAGCGCGCGTGCTTGGCCGCGCACTGACGAAACACGGGTTCGCCGTTTGCAGCGGCGGCTACGGCGGAGTAATGGAAGCGGTCTCGCGCGGCGCGAAAGAAAGCGGCGGAAAAACGTACGGTGTAACCGCCGAGTTTTTCAAAACCGCGAAAACAAATCCGTGGATTGACGTCGAAGTGCGCAAGAAAACGTGGGATGAGAGACTGTTCGAATTGATTCGTTTCGCAAATGGTTTCGTCGCCTGCAAAGGCGGCACTGGCACGCTTGTGGAACTCGCCGTCGTCTGGGAAATGTTGAATAAATCCGTGATTACCGCAAAACCGTTCGCCGTACTCGGAAATTTCTGGGAGCCAGTCCTGAAGCGCGTCCGCGAAGTCGAGCTCGCTCACCCAGCACCGTGGAGCGAAGCAAACGAACGCCTTGTCTACGTAGCAGCAACCGCAGGCGACGCGGCCAATCACTTAGCCGGGAAATTGAAGCAGACCTACGGTTTCTAGTTCTGAAAGCTATTATGAAATCGGGGCAAACGGTTTGCACCTTCACTTGGGTTGCGAGCGTAGGAGCGTCGGGGCGTACAAGACCGTTTCATACTCGATTGCCTTACTTCCGCATAAATGAATCGGAAACATCGCGTCTCGCAGCCGTGTCCCCTCGCGCTCGTCCACATACTTTCCTCCAGAGCTCGAAGGCGCCCATTTCTTGACGCGACCATCTGTTCCGATGAGGACGTAATACGCAACTGCAACACCGGGTGGCTCTTGCTGAAGAAGCGGTTCGTTGTCGATCTGTTTACTACCTTTCTCAATGGGACTCGAACACCAGTCGTACTCCACCGCGCCCGTGGGCGGGGTAAACAGCCCTTCGGCGAATGTCGTCACTTGCGCCAATGTCTGAATTTTTATCTCCAGCTTTTCGTCGAATAATTCAAGATGGATCCGCGTCGGATAGCGCTTCTCACCTACGTCCATAAACTCAGTCAGCGATATGTTGTCCAAATGCTTGAGTTCCTCGGCTGTCCCGGAAGCCGGACCACGTAGCAGGTGCCCGGAATCAAGAGATACGAGCCCATTTGTGTCTGGCGAAACGCACGCCTGCTTCGGAGAGAACTCCTCTCCAAAATCCATGCAGGTGAGAAGCTCTGCACCAACCTTGTCGGCGTACACTTTTTTTATCTTGGACTTTGGCCCGGGAAAAGCATTCTTAAATGATCTCAGCGTACTTCGCACGGTCCAATAGGGAAGTGAAGTGCCCTGAGTGTTCCTCAGAACGTAAAGCTTGTCTCCCGCAGCAAGTTCCACTTCCGCGGCACGCTCCATCCGAAATTCCTCACGATATTTGTCCGGTGAGGCCCAGGACAGCTCGTACGCGCCCTCGGTGCTTTGGCCGCCAAGTTCGTAATGTATTTGAGCGACGAGATGAAAAGGAGGGGCGTCGTCGGCGCGTAGGTTTGTGGCCAACCCAGCCTTTTGCAGGAGGTCGGCTGCCTCACTTTTCGTGGGCAAGGATTGTGCCCAAGCGTCGGAGCCGCTCGGCACCGACAACATGAGCGAAAGGGCCACGATCGTGGCAATGTTGATGGGCCGTGTCATTCGGCGGGCACGTTAGCATGTATCTAATCCCCGAGCAACCCAGAGTTCTATGCCCACCCAGTTTAGGCGTAAGGTCTCCAGCAAACGTACGCATGACATGGATCCCGTGATTCGTAGTGTGCGTTTGTAACGATAAGAGAAGGTCGTTCATACTACAAATCTGCGAGAAGGTATGTCGCGAACTGCGCAAGACGTGCTCGAATTCGACAAGCTGCGGAAATTGCTGCGGCTCCGGACGACGTGTGCGCCGGGGCGGCGCGCGGTGAGCGCGCTCGAGCCGGGCACGGAGCGTGCCGCGTTAGAGTCTGCGTTCGCGCTGATTCGCGAAGCGCGAGAGTGGTTGCGCGCCGGCCGCGAATTGGGATTCGGTGCGCTCTCTGATCCGGAAGGTTGGCTCGAACGGCTGGAGGGTCCCGGTGCGGTGCTGGAGCCGAAAGAATTTCTCGACGCTGGCTCGTTGCTGGAAACCGCGGGATGGCTGCGGCAGCAATTTCGCGAGGAAGCTGCGAAGTTTCTATTGCTGGCGGCGTGGGCCGCATCGCTAGCGGATTTTCGCGATGTGCATGCGGCCATTCGGCGGTGCATTCTGCCAAACGGCGAAATCAGCGATGACGCTTCAACAACTCTGCGCCGGATTCGCGTCAGCATCACACAAACTCGCGACTCCATTCAGAAAACTCTGAAACAAATTCTGCGCTCGCGCAATGCGGAAGCCGGAGAAGACTACGTCACCTTGCGAAATGAACGATTCGTCATTCCGGTGCGCGCGGAACATCGGCGGAGCGTTCCAGGAGTCGTGCATGGAGCGAGCGCGACGGGCCAGACTGTTTTCATGGAGCCGTTTGAAATCGTCGAAGCCAACAACCAGCTTGTGCAATTCGCCGAGGACGAAGCGGCGGAAATTCTGCGAATCTTGCGAGAACTCACGGACAGGTTGCAGGCGGTGCGCGGACCGCTCCAGGCCGCCGCCGACACGATCGCGGAACTCGACAGCATTTTCGCGCGCGCGCGATTCGCGCAGGAATTCGACGCCGCGATCCCGAAGTTTTCCGAATCCGGTGAACTACGTTTGGAAAGCGCGCGCCATCCGGTCCTCGAAGACAAACTTCGCAGGGAAAATCGCGCCATCGTTCCCATGACGCTCTCTCTCGGCGGAGAAGAACGCGTCCTCGTCATCAGCGGCCCGAACACTGGCGGAAAAACGGTGGCGCTGAAAACGACCGGAATGGCGGCGCTGGCGGCACAGACGGGAATCCCGGTGGCCGCGCAACGCGCTGTTCTGCCGTTGTTCGATCACGTGTTGGTGGACATTGGTGATGAACAATCGATCGCCGCGGATTTGTCCACGTTCTCGGCGCACATGCTGAACTTGAAGGCCATGCTCGAAGCGGCCACGCCGCACTCGCTCGTGTTGGTGGACGAAATGGGCACGGGAACGGCGCCGGAAGAAGGAGCCGCGCTCGCGGTCGCGTTGCTGGATGAATTCCGCGCGAAAAAATGCATTGTGCTGGCAACGACGCACCACGACCGGCTGAAGACCTACGCCTCGACCACGTCAGGCGTGGTGAACGCTGCAGTCGAATTTGACGACGTGAATCTGCGGCCAACGTACCGCCTGATGGTAGGCGTTCCGGGCGGCTCAAGTGGAATCGCGATCGCGCAGCGCCTCGGAATTGCGGACGGAATTATCGAGCGCGCGCGGTCGCTGCTCGCCCCGGAGTCGCGCGAAGCCGCGGACTTGATCGCCTATCTGCATCGCACCCGCGACGAACTGGACCGCCTGCAACAGCAAATGACCGCCGAGCGCCACGCGCTGGAAGAAGAACGCAAGAACTTGCGAACTGAGTGGGTCGAGCGGCAGCAGAAACGCATCCGGGAACTCGAATCGCAGTTCGCGGAGATGCAAAAGCGCTTCGACGAAAACGTCGCGCACGTCCTCGAAGCTGTAAAGGAACGCGAACTGCGCGGACAGCTGGAAAAGTCCGCGCGACGCAAGATGCAGGACGTACGGGCCGAAGCGCGCGATGACCTGAACGCCGCCGTGGTTCAGACCATTTCCGATTCGCAAGCCGACTTGGGTGTTCATTCCGCTTCGCGAGAAGCGGTCACCGCGGACCGGCTGCAGCCCGGTGCGCGAATTCGCGTGCGCGGCTTCAGCAAGCCAGTAGTGCTGCGCCGCATTGATGGCTCTTCCGCTGATATCGAAGCCGGCCCTTTGCGAATGAAAATTGCCATCGACGAAATCACCAGTGTGGAAGCAGAAGCGCCGGCATCGAAAAGCGCCGCGCCTGCCACAAAATTGCAAAGGGTGACGGTGACGGCACAGGGCGGTGAAGGCGCCGCCACGGATGAAATCAACTTGATTGGCATGACCGTGGAAGAAGCGACGGGACGCCTAGACAAGTTTCTGGATGAAGCTGCGCTGGCACACCGATCCCAAGTAAGGGTCATTCATGGCCACGGAACGGGCGCGCTTCGCAAAGGCATTTCACAGTTTCTGTCCTCGCATCCGCTGGTGGAAAGACATTCCTTCGAGTCCGAAGAGCGCGGCGGCAAGGCCATCACGCTCGTCGAACTCCAGAAATAAGAAGTGGATCGTCAAAAATCGAAATTGGAAAATCTGAATTCGAAAATAGATTTCCACCGTTTCGCTGTTTACAACAGGTGCGAGCCAGCGCGCTTTGGTATACTCCCCGCGTTCCTTTTGCCAATTCACAACGAGGTGCCTCGATGAAACTGCTGCAAAATTTCCCGTCGCTACCAGATGCTGCGCGTCGAACGAATCGTCTCTTCGTGTTTTTCACCGTGCTGTTGGTGATGCTCGCCGGAATGGTGTCGTCCGTTAGCGCGCAGATGGCGGCGCCGAAGAGGACCGTGGTTCATCCCGGGCGTTTGCTCAACGTGCGCACGGGAGAGCTGCGCGCAAATCAGGCCATCGTCATCGAAGGCGACAAGGTCGTGCAGATTGCGCCGTCCAGCGAAGTCAAGTCCGCCGCGGGCGATACCGTGATTGATCTTCCGGAGGCAACGTTGCTGCCGGGCTTAATAGACATGCACACCCACCTGACGTTCGATCTGAACTCGCTCGGATACCAAGGGCTCTCGATTTCAACGGCACGCGAGGCGCTGCACGGCGCGAGAAACGCGAAGCGCACGCTGGAAGCGGGTTTCACGACGGTGCGCAACGTCGGCGCGAAGGACTACGCAGACATCGCGCTCCGCGACGCCATCAATGATGGCGATGTGATTGGACCGCGCATGGTGGCGTCCGGGCCCGCGCTCGGAATTACCGGCGGTCATTGCGATGAAAATCTGCTGCCGCCCGCATTTCACCTTCAGGGCGACGGCGTGGCCGACGGCGTCGAGGCCGTGCAACACAAAGTCCGCGAAGTCATCAAATATGGTGCGGACGTGATCAAGATCTGCGCCACCGGCGGCGTTCTGTCGAAGGGCGATGACCCGAATGCGTCGCAGTTTACGCTCGAGGAGATGAAAGCCATCGTCGCGGACGCGCACCGGCTCGGGCGAAAAGTCGCGGCACACGCCCACGGTGCGGAGGGTGTGCGCTGGGCGTCGGAGGCCGGCGTTGATTCGATCGAGCACGGCCACTTGATGGACGACGCGGCGGTCGCCACGCTGAAGAAAAATGGAACCTATCTTGTGCCAACGCTCTTTCTCGGGGAATACATGGAAAAAAATATTGAGCACAGCGACGTTCCGGAATATTCCAAGCAAAAGATGCGCGATGTTGCCGCAGCCATGCAGAAGAACGTGAAGAAAGCATTTGACGCCGGCGTGAAAATTGCGTTTGGCACGGACGCGGCCGTTTATCCGCACGGGCTGAATGCCGGCGAATTCCACGTGTATGTGAAACTGGGCATGACGCCGCTTGCGGCTATCCAGACCGCGACAATCAATGCGGCGGACCTGCTCGGCCCGAAATTCAAGGTTGGCATGTTGGAGCCTGGAAAATTCGCAGACATGATCGCAGTGGATGGCGACCCCACGAAGGACGTAACCATCCTCGAGCATGTAAAATTTGTGATGAAAGGCGGGACGGTCTACAAGAACGAATACGGCAAGTAGGAAATCGTCACTGAATGGCAGAAGCAGGATCATTTGCGGAGAAGGTAAAACAACAAGCCGACATCGTTCGGGTTGTCGGCGAATATGTTCGCCTGAAAAAGAGCGGACAGAACTTCACGGGGCTTTGTCCGTTCCACGCGGAAAAATCGCCGTCGTTTGCCGTGCATCCCACGAAGCAGATTTATCACTGCTTTGGTTGCGGCGTGGGCGGCGATGTTTTCAAATTTGTGATGGAAATGGAGAAATGCGCGTTTCCCGAGGCCATTCGCGTCGTCGCCGAAAAGTGCGGAATATCGATTCCGCGCCCGAAGGATCGCTCGCCGGAAGAGCGCAAAGAAAATCAGCAGCGGTCCGTGCTCGTGGAGATGCACCGCGAGGCGCAATCGTTCTTCGTAAAGCAACTCGAAGGCACGCTGGAAGGGAAGGCCGCACGCGCGTATCTCGAAGATCGCGGATTGGATAAAGACACCATCACGCGTTTCGGAATCGGATATGCGCCCAGTGGCGGCGACCTGTTGCTGCGCCATTTGAAGTCGAAATACAGCGAGAAACTTCTTGTGGATTCGGGGCTGGTTTCACGCGATCAAGGCGGGCGTCTCTTTGACCGCTTCCGACGGCGCATTACATTTCCTATTTCAAATGAGTCGGGAAAAATCGTCGCGTTTGGATGCCGCGCACTTGGCGACGACCAACCCAAATATCTGAATTCACCCGAAACGCCGATCTATTCGAAGAGCAATCTGCTCTATCACATGGATCGCGCAAAAGAAGGTATCCGGCGGCAAGATTTCGCGATTCTGGTCGAAGGCTACATGGACGCCATCGCCGTGGCGCGCGCGGGGATCAGCAACGTGGTGGCCAGTTGCGGAACCAGCCTTGCCGAACCGCAAATCAAATTGCTGGGGCGTTTCACCCGCAGGGTCATCGTGAACTATGACCCCGACGCGGCTGGACAGACGGCGACGGAGCGATCGCTCGTGCTCCTGCTGGAGCAGGATTTTGAAGTGCGCGTGCTCGCGCTGCCGCCGGTTGGTAACAAAAAAGCGGATCCGGATCTCTTCATCCGCGAAATGGGAAAAGACGCCTATCTGAAATTGCTGAAGGAAGCGCCGCCGTACGTGGACTACCTGATCGCGCGCGCGCGGCAGATGGATTTGACCACCGGCGAAGGCAAGCAGCGGGCGCTCAATTTCCTACTGCCATATATACAGAAAATTCCTAACGGTATTTTGCGTTCAGAATGGGCCACGCGCATTGCTCAACAGCTTCGCATTGAAGAGCCGCTTCTCCGCTCGGCATTAAGCAAGGCGGCGAAGGAGCGGCGCAGTGAAATCAAGACCGCGCCAGAATTGATTGGCCGCGCGGCCAAACCGGTCGAACGGCGATTGATTCGCATGCTCGCGGAAGCCGAGGGCTTCCGGCACGAGCTTGCCCAGCAACTGCAAAATGCGCGCCTGTATCACGGCCTGGAGACGGAGAAGATCTTTGCGGCCCTGGTCATCGCCAGCCTGGCGGGCCAGCCGCTGCAAGCCACGGAAGTGGCCGCCGTGCTCGATGAGCGCGACCGCCGCCTGCTCTTTGAAATCCTGTTCGAGGAAGCTAACGAGCCGACCTGGGAGGAAGCGCAGAGCTGCATCGAGGCGTTGCAGAACCGCCAGGCCGAACACGAACTCGCCGAAGTCCAGCGCAGCATCGAGGCCAACCCGCCCGCCCCAGAGATGCGCGGCCTACTTGAGAAGAAGCAGGATTTGATGCGGCGCCTCGCGGCAGCAAGGTGAACCTCGGCGCCCAGAGCGAGATGGCTTGGGAGGATTGGTTGGCCCCTCCCCCCATTTTTTGTAAGTGTTGATTCTAAGGAGTTTAGAAATTTTGTAAGTCGTTTAGTTGCCACACTTACGAGGCAGCTCAGAGGTGTTGATTCTAAAGGAATTAGACGGATGGTGATAGGCATGCCGCCAGATGCACATGCTCATGGAGCCTCGGACCGCCGGCCCTGCGAGACTATAAGACCGGTGGATTGCACGAAAGGAATTGCGCAGGTTTACCTGACCAATAGTATACGCTAAGTGTATCAAAAGTCAAGGGAAAAGACCGGAGCGCTTCTGGGTTCCGGCCCCCGGGCCTCGAAATAAGCGGGATATTCCATGCTTAAGTGGACGGTGCAGATCGCCGGCTTGCAGTCTTCCACACATTTCCACTAATTAAAACATTGACGCGGTGGGACTTAAACGTGTAGCGTAATAGGGTTTCGCGGGAAACGGTTTTGCCGTTCAGCGCATCTATATAGGTGTGTTTGGCGGCAGGTTTCCAGCCCCCAAAGTGCGGGAAGCGGGCAACGCACGGGGCCGGCGGCGGGCAAGCGGCGCGGCGCAGAGGTTTTCAATCAAAAAAGCGAGCGATCTTCCGGGAGAAATCCCCGTGGTTTGCGCATGCGCACCAGCCTGCCTGTGTCTTTTCCGGTGAGCACGGTTCCGGGCCATGCCCGGCAGCGCCTGGGAGAGCGGTTCGATAGCGGGAGGAATTTGTGGCAGCAGTAGGTCTTGAAGAAAAATATGATGCGGTAAAGCAGCTCATTGCCGTTGGCAAAGAGCGCGGTTACTTGCTGTACGACGAAGTAAACGATTCGCTTCCGGCAGAGGTGCATTCGTCGGAAGAGATCGACGACCTTCTCACAACATTTGAACGGAACGGCATCGAGATTTACGAGGACCAGGCTTCGGCCAAGGCCGCTCGCGCGGTGGAAGTTTCCGCGGAAGCCGGCGACCGCGACGCCGTAGTCAAGGACGACGCGCACTCCGACGAAGGCGGGAGCGATCTCGACCTCACGCCTGGTTCCCTGGAAAAAACCAACGACCCCGTCCGCATGTATCTGCGCGAGATGGGCACCGTGCCGCTGCTGACGCGCGAAGGCGAAGTTACCATCGCCAAGCGCATCGAGCGTGGGCAACTGGTGGTGATGAAGTCCATCACGCGCTCGCCGATCGTCATCAAGGAATTGATCGCCGTCGGCGACGATCTGCGCAAGGGCGTGCGCTCGATCAAAGAAATCGTGCAGTTTGACGATGAAGAGCTGACCGAAGAGAAAATCGCCAATAAGACCAAGCAGACGCTGAAGTACATCGACAAGATTGCGAAACTGTACGAGACGGCGCTGAAGCAGGCGGCGAAATTCGACAAAACCCTGAAGTCCAAGAAACGGTCGTACATCCGTGCGAAGTGGGACGTGGCGCGCACGCGCGTGGAGATTTCCGTCGCCATCCGCGACATTGATTTCAATCCGTTCGAGAAAAAGCGGCTGATTGACAAGATGCGCGGCACGGTCGAGCGTTTGCAATCGCTCGAGCGCGAAGCCGGGCGCCTGGAACGCCGCGCCGACGTGGCCAAGGGCGACGTCGCGGCGGAAGCGCGCAAGGAGTTGCGCACGCGCCGCACCGAACTGAAAGACATCGAAGAAGCCAGCGAAGTCGGCCTCACCGAGCTGAAGCGCACGCTGACGTTTATTCACCGCGGCGAAGCGGAAGCCGAGCAGGCCAAGAAGGAATTGATCGAAGCCAACCTTCGCTTGGTTGTTTCCATCGCCAAGAAATATACCAACCGCGGACTCCAGTTCCTCGACCTGATTCAAGAAGGCAACATCGGCTTGATGAAAGCCGTGGACAAGTTCGAGTGGCGCCGCGGCTACAAATTTTCGACGTATGCGACGTGGTGGATTCGCCAGGCCATTACCCGCGCGATCGCCGACCAGGCGCGCACCATCCGCATCCCGGTGCACATGATCGAAACGATCAACAAGCTGGTGCGCACCAGCCGCCAGCTCGTGCAGGAACTCGGCCGTGAGCCGACCTCCGAAGAAATCGCCAAGCGCATGGACATTCCGGTGTCCAAGGTGCGCAAGATTTTGAAGATTGCGCAGGAGCCGATTTCGCTGGAAACGCCGATCGGCGAGGAAGAAGATTCGCATCTCGGCGACTTCATCGAGGACAAGGCCGTGGTTTCGCCGTCCGATGCGGTCATCAACCTGAACCTGAAGGAACAAACGTCTTCGGTGCTGAAGACGCTGACGCCGCGCGAGGAAAAAGTCATCAAGATGCGGTTTGGGCTGGATGACGGCAGCGAGCACACGCTCGAAGAAGTCGGCCAGTCGTTCGCCGTCACGCGCGAACGCATCCGCCAGATCGAAGCCAAGGCGCTGCGCAAGCTGCGGCATCCGTCGCGCTCGCGCAAACTGCGTGCGTTCCTCGAAGGCCCTTCGCGCGATTACCTGTAGACAGAAACGAAATTGGAAGCAAGAAACGCCCCGGGTCAAGAGCCCGGGGCGTTTTTGTCTGAAATGAACTCCTAGCCGAGCCGTCTGACTAACTCGTCTTTTGACAGGCCGGTCCAGATGCTGACTCTCGTCAATATGTCGTTCAAGGTTCCCTTGGCCACGACTTTGTGATCGGGCACGGTCACGTTATGCTCACCCGCCGCTGAAATTCTGCGCAGGCGCACATGGCTTCCTCGTTGGCGCACTTTTTCGTAGCCGATCGATTCCAATAGCCGGATTAGTTGGCGGCCGCTAATCTGTGGCAGCCGGGGCATGAACTGGTTTCAATTCGGAAACGACTAGGATGTCGATTTCGGTGGCGGGAGTCCGGTCTTCGAAATGGAGGGCGACAGCTTCGCGGATGTTCTTATAAAGTTCGTCGACAGTGCTGCCTTGGGTGAAGATGTCTTCGCCAATACCGCGGGCACACCAAGCTTCGCCGTCGTTGTAGACCTCAACCTTGACCAGCATTTTGTTATCTTAGCTCAATTATTCCCGGACATCTAACATTCACTTTGGGCTGGCGGAGTTGCTCTCACGGGGCCGGCTGAAGCGCGAAATCATCCGGGTGGCCCAGACGATCGTGAACACCAAAAAACCGGCGAGGACGTACCACATGCGGGAAGCGTCGGCCTTGTTCTCGGGATGCAGGTTGGACTGGATCGCGTATTCGAATGTAAGAATGATGATGAGAAAGACGGCGCAGCCGAACCAGGCAAAATAGATTTTCATAAACTCCGTCGTCTCCGCGAGATGTTCCGGCGCGAGCCAGTAACGCTTGTTTGGAAGATTGACCAATTCCACCGGGATCACCGCGATTATTCGCGGGATAGCGAATCCAACCACAGCCGCCAAAACGCTCACGGCAACAAAAACGCCAAAGAAAGCCGGTTTCGTTTGCCAGCCGTTGGGCACGCCTCGCCCGTTAAAGTGTGAAGCCACCACCTCGGGCAATTGCGAATAGTAGGAAGAAAAATGGAACGCCGCGTAAATCGCCAGCAGAACGAACAACAATTTGGGCAGCCGCGAATCCATCGAAACCTCTTTGTTTCAGACTAGCCGACTCGCGCACCACCAGCAATCGTACTCCGCCGTTGCGTAGCGAGTTAGTTAGTCCAGGCGCTTCCTCGCCGAGGGCCTCGAGGATTTTTTCACCGTCAACGCACTCGGGATGTCGCATACTAGTCTGTAAACCAGTCCCGGAATCGTGGAGCCGATGAAACCAAAGCAAAAGATTGCCGCCATTGCGCTGGCAGCGCTGCTGGGAGCAGTCGCGTTTGGATTGTTTCGCACAAGGCAGTCAGCCAATGTGCCCGCGAAGGTTACCAAGGCCGCGACGGCAGTGACGGAGCAGACGCCTTTCGTGGATCAGACGCCACTATGGACGGCGCAGCGGCTGGCGAAGATGCCCACCAGTGCTGACGAGCGGCCGTTCGCCGAGAACGCGCTGCAGTTTGCAGACAAGCACATGGATCTGGCCTATGCGGCGGCAGAGCGTGACGTAGAAGATCATCCACCGGCGCTGAACGCGCAAGCCCTGGAGATCCAGTCGCGGCTGAAAAAAGCCGAAGACGCGCTCGACGCCGACAATGCGCTAGTGGCGCGACTGATGGCGGAGGACGCCAAGGCCACCGGGGCCAGGAAAGACGCGCTGGACGATCAGCTCATTCTGGCCACCGCCCATCAGGAAGAGCATCAGGATGAAGTGGACGACGCCAAAGGAGACTTAGACCGCGCGGGGGGCGACCCCAAGCACCGCATCGAGGCCATGATGGAGGAGCACAAAGCCTCTTCGCAGGCCACCGATGCTTTGCGCGTCGCGGTCACCGCGAGCGCCGACGAACACGGATTGATCCATCACTTCTCGCAGTGGATGGCGCTCCACCAGAAGCAGCTTTTATTGTGGCAAGCAAAACAGCAGGCGGATTCAGCAGCGGCTGCTCTTTCGGCGAAACACAACGCCCTGGAAGCGCAGGTAAATGCGGGAAAAAACGGCGCGTCGCTAGCCAACGCGGAGGAAGTTGCCAGTCCCCCACCGAGCGGCAAGAATGCCGCGCCGCTGAGTCATGAAGAGTCCGCGGCCCTGGTGAAAGCCGCCAAGCGGCGGTCCGCAAGTCAAAAGACATTGGCGTCGTTTGATAAGCAGATCGATGATCAAAAGCAGCTGGCCGAAAACTACGGCAACTGGATTGGCGTCGTTGCCGCGATGCAGAAGGCCGTCGTGCATCAGGTGCTTACGGGCCTGTGCATCATTCTCGGCATTTTTCTGTTTGGCTTGTTTTTCGATAGTTGGCTGGAGCGGCTGCTCGGCAAAACCTCGCTGGATCGCCGGCAAGTGGAAACGATGCGCACGTTGACGCGCGTATCGGTGCAAGTGGCGGCGGTGCTCTTTGTTCTGTTGGTGATTTTCGGACCGCCGAGCCAGCTCGGAACGATCCTGGGCCTGGCCGGCGCGGGGCTGACCGTAGCGCTGAAGGATTTCATTGTGGGCTTTCTCGGCTGGTTCGTGCTGATGGGAAAGAACGGAGTGCGCCTCGGGGATTGGGTGGAGATCAACGGCGTGACTGGGGAAGTGGTCGAACTGGGGATGTTTCACACGGTGTTGCTGGAAACCGGCAACTGGACGGATTCGGGCCATCCGACGGGGCGGCGCGTGACCTTCACGAATAGCTACGCCATCGAAGGGCATTATTTTAATTTTTCCACTTCCGGGCAGTGGATGTGGGACGAATTGCAGGTAGTGCTCCCCACGGGGCAAGATCCTTATCCCATCATCGATGCGATTCAAAAAAAGGTCACGGAAGCGACGACCGAAACCGCGAAGCAGGCCGAACAAGAGTGGCAACGCGCGGCCAGTTCGCGGCAGATGACCGCTCTAACAGCAGCGCCGGCCATCAACGTGAAACCGGTTGTCGGCGGCATCGAAATCGCCGTGCGGTACATCACGCGCGCCAATGAACGCTATCAACTGCGCGCAAAACTGTATCAGGCCGCGGTTGAGCTTCTTGGCGGGAAGTCGCCGGTTCCGGCAGAAGCTGAAAAGCAAGCAGCTGTTGCCAAGTGAACTGTCCCCGTGCTTTCCTTACTCTGCGGAGCTGCGCGCGCGGACTTGTTCCGAGGTCAGGCCGTAGAGCGGCGGCGTAGGCACGCCGAGCATACTGAGATAGAGATATATCTGTCCGCGGTGATGGATTTCATGTTCGACCATCAGCCGCAGCCATTTCCATTTCGTAATGTCGGCGCCGTCGGGGGTTTTGCATTTGCGTTGCAGGTCCTCGTCGCTCAGCTTTGCGAAGATCTCTAGCGATTCCGCGTGCAGCCGTTCCATGAAAGCGATCACGTTTTCAAGACCATCCGCCAGCTCTTTGCCGTGCGTGGTGTAGCGGCTGGTGTGTCCCTGCAAGTTTTCTGCCCACATAAAGCGCTCCGCCACGGCGAGGTGCCGCAGCAAGTCACCCAGCGTGAATTTCCCCGGCGCGTACGTCCAGTCGAGTGTGTCCGCCGGGATGCAGCGGGCCACACGCATGGTGCGCTCGCGCACATTTCCAAAGTATTGAAGGAAAGGCTGAATCGTGCGGATTTCCATGGGAGCCTCGCCCGGAAGAATGTTCCGTATGCAAAGTTTATCGCAAGAGCTGGCGCGCGCGAATGGCGGAGACCGTAGCTCCGGTATAGAGCAGCGCCAGCAGCGCGTATCCTGCGACGAGTCCGGCGCCTTGCGCTACCCAGCCCAGCGCAACGCTCATGATCAGCTGCACCACTGTGGTAAGAATCGCCATGGCGGATTGCGTCCGACCCATAAAATGGCGCGGCACGATGGACATCAAAGAAGACTGCGCCACCACGCCGCCCAGCGCGCGGCAGAATCCGAATGCGATCTGCATTAGCACGGCGCCCGCGACAAACGCCACGAACGGCGTCGCCATGTGCCCGGCGGCGAGCCCGGCGCATACCGCAACATAGAGCGGCATGCGCAGCCGCTGCGGCAGTTGGCTGGCAATCAGTCCGCCGATGATTGCGCCGGTGGCCCAGCCCGATTCGAGAAAACCTAGTCCGCGAGCGCCGGCGTGAAGAATGTCGTTTGCCAGCGCGACGAGAACAACATTCGCGCTTACCACTCCCGCCATCATGATCGAATGCGTGATGCCCAGCGCCAGCACCACGGGCTGCTCGCGCAAATACGCGAAGCCTTCCTTCATGTCCGCGTAGACGGCCAGCGAGAGACCGGCTTCCGCGACTTCGGGATTCTCTCCGGTTTCCAGAGCCTCGGCAGTGGCCTCCGTCGCTTCGCTGTATTCGCGCGGATATTTTTGGCTTTCGCGCGGAGAAACGTAACCGCGCCGCACCTGGTACAGGCAATAGGCCGACACAAAATACGTCGCGCCATCAATGGCCAGGATTCCCGCGATTCCGGCGGTGTTGTAAAGGAAGCCGACGAAGGCGCCGGCGATCAGCATGCCGCTCTGCACTCCCACGAGCACTGCGGCGTTCGCTCCGGTGAATTGGCTCGGCGGAATCACTTCCTGCACCAGCGCGTTCACCGTGGCCCAGTACATCGCGGAGCCCGTGCCGGTGATCAGCGTCATGGCGTACAGGTGCCAGAGCTGCAAGTGGCCGCGCCATGCAATGTAAGCGGTGGCGAGGACGAAAACGCCGCGCGTCAGATCGAGCAGGACGCCGAGGTAGCGCCGGTCAAAGCGATCGATCAGCACGCCGCCAAGGAACGGCACGAAGAGCCCCGGCAGCGTCATGACGATGACTTGCCCGCTGACCTTCAGGGTCGAATGCGTGGCCGCCAGGATGTACCAGCTCACGCCCGCGAAGTTCATCCCGCTGCCGAAGAGCGAGACGAACATGGCGAAAAAGAAAAAGCGGAAGCCGCGCTGCGCCCAGATCAGCTTCCAGTCCACCGTGTTTGTGGTTGCCTTCGCCATGGAACTTATTAGCTTACTATCGTATCCTCGCTCGGCTGACGCCCGCCGTTTTCGAAGGTTCACAAAGGGAAGCCAACCCGCGGAACAGGGCCGCCGCGTGGAAATGGGGTCAAGGATGAAGTGGATTCTTTGGATCTTTGTGGTGCTCGCCGGAATTCTGATTCTGGTCACGCTGATCGGATATGCGCTTCCAAAAGAGCACACCGTTACGCGTGAAGCGCGCTTTCACCAGTCGCCGGGAGTCATCTGGAAAACCATCACAGATGTGGACACTATGCCGTCGTGGCGGCAGGGCTTGAAGAGCGTCCAACGCCTTCCCGATAAAAACGGGCTGCCCGCTTGGGTGGAAACGACGGATTCCGGAATCATTCCGTACGAAACCGTGGCCTCTCAGCCGCCATCGAAACTCGTCGTCCGCATTGCCGATCCCAAGCTGCCTTTTGGCGGCATGTGGACGTATGAAATCACTTCTTTGCCCTCGGGCACGAATCTGCGAATCCGCGAGGACGGAGAAATTTACAATCCTATCTTTCGATTTCTGTCGCGCTTCGTCATCGGCTATAACGGCACAATTGAAACTTATCTGAAATCCGTGGCCAGGAAGTTCGGCGAACAGCCGCAATTGGGGAATTGAACGATGGGCGCCGAAGTGGTTTGCAAAGTGCGGTTCGGCAAGCAAGAGTCCGAAGGGAAGGCCTTGCTCGAAACGAGTGAGATTCTTTTCCGAGGCGCGTTCCGCCTGAAAATTCCTTTTTCCTCGATCCGATCGGCAAAAGCTGTGAATGGCGAACTCCGCTTGCAGACCGCGGAAGGCTCCGCCGTCTTTCATCTCGGCCCGGCCGCCGAAAAATGGCACGACAAAATCCTCCATCCCAAGTCGCGCATTGAAAAGCTCGGCGTGAAACCGGAAGCAAAAGTCGCTTTGCTGGGCGAATTTGAACCCGAATTTGTTCGCGAAGTCGCCGGGCTCACAAAATCCGTGAGTAAAGGCAGAGTGGCGGTTGACTCGGAGTGGATCTTCTTTGCTGCGGATTCGAAAGGTGAGCTCGCTAGACTTCCTAAACTCGCGAAATCAATTCGACGCGCAACGGCCCTCTGGATCGTCTATCCCAAAGGCCAAACGCAAATCACCGAAAACGACGTCCTCGCCGCCGCCCGCAAGTCCGGCCTGAAAGACGTCAAGGTCGTCGGTTTTTCTTCCACTAACACCGCATTGAAATTCGTCATTCCTCTTTCACAAAGATGAGCGATCGCCAACTACGCTCAACGATCCCTGCCAGTTTCGAGTTTCACTTTTCCATTTTCATCTCTAAGATGGCCGCATGAGCACTTTGCTTGAGGTGCGCGGCCTCACTGTGGAATTGCCGACCGCAGCGGGTTGGGTGCGGCCGGTCAATGAAGTGTCGCTGCGCATCGGGGCGGGCGAATCGCTAGGGCTGGTTGGCGAATCCGGCAGCGGGAAAACAATGTTGTCGCTGGCGCTGATGGGATTGTTGCCGTTAGGAGCGCGAGTCAGCGGCGAAGCATCGCTGGCGACGAAAACTTCAACAAAGAAATTGACGGTGCTGAGCGAACGCGAGTGGCGCGACGTTCGCGGCGCGGAAATCGCCATGGTCTTTCAGGAGCCGATGACTTCGCTGAATCCGGTGATGCGCATCGGGGCACAAGTTGAAGAAGCGATTCGCGCGCATCAACCAAAGCTTCCAGGCAACGAAGTGAAGCGCAGAGCCATCGATGCTTTGCTCCGCGCCGCCGTTCCCGAACCCGAAGCGCGCGCGGAGCAGTTTCCGCACCAGCTTTCTGGCGGCCTGCGGCAGCGCGCCATGATCGCCATGGCGTTGGCCGCGGGGCCGCGGCTTCTGATCGCCGACGAGCCGACCACTGCGCTCGACGTCACCGTGCAAAAACAAATCCTGGATTTGCTCGATGGCCTCCGCCGCGAGCTGCAGCTCGGCCTGCTCTTCATCACGCACGATCTCGGCGTCGTCGCCCAAGTCGCCGAGCGCGTAGCGGTGATGTACGCGGGACGCATCATTGAAGAAGGTCCCGCTCGCGAAGTTCTCGCGAGGCCGCTCCATCCCTACACGCAGGGCTTGCTGAAGGCTTCACCAACCCTCAAGCGCGGCGCGCTCACGCCAATTCCCGGCACCGTGCCTCAGCTCACGGCGCTTCCGCCCGGCTGCGCGTTCGAACCCCGCTGCCACCTTCGCCTCGCCGAATGCACCGCAACCGTGCCAGCGTTTCGCCTGATCGACAGCGATCACGCCGCCCGCTGCATCCTCATCTGATGAAAAATACTTGATGGAAACTCTTCTCACTGTCCGCGAACTGCGCAAGACCTACCGCCGGGGCGGCGGCGTCTTCTCTCAGGAATCCGACGGCGCGCGCTTCACCGCCGTTGACGGCGTCAGCTTTGAGGTTGCGCGCGGCGAAACCTTCGCGGTCGTCGGCGAAAGTGGCTGCGGCAAGACCACGCTTGCAAGAATGCTCCTCCGCCTGATCGAGCCGGACAGCGGCGAGCTCCGCTTCGAGGGCCGCGATCTCCTCGCGCTTCGCGGAAACGCCTTGCGCGCCGAGCGCCGCCAGATGCAAATGGTCTTTCAAGACCCTTACGCGTCCTTGAATCCGCGCATGCGCGTCGGCGAAATCGTTTCCGAGCCGCTGGCCATTCACGAACCCAGCCTTTCCTCTGCTGCGCGTCTCGAACGCACCACCGCCATTCTCCGACGCGTCGGCCTCGGTGAAGATGCCCTGCAGCGCTATCCGCACGAATTTTCCGGCGGCCAGCGCCAGCGCATCGGCATCGCCCGTGCCCTGATTCTCCAGCCTAAACTGATCGTCGCCGACGAACCCGTCTCCGCTCTGGACGTCTCCGTCGGCGCGCAAGTCCTCCTCCTGCTGCAGGAGCTCCAGCGCGAATTCGGCCTCACCTACGTTTTCATCTCCCACAGCCTGCCCGTCGTGGCCCAGGTGGCCACGCGCATCGCCGTAATGCGCGCCGGCCAGTTCGTCGAAGTCGGCCTAGCCGGGCAAATCCTCCACCACCCAAAAAACGATTACACCCGCGAACTGCTTTCCGCCGTTCCAGAGTTACCCCGGTCATAGCCTCTTTCCAAAATCGCACCGAAACCCAATTGCTCTTCCTTCCTACTGAGAACAGACCACTGAAAACTGACAACTCTAAGCCCTTTGCGCTAGAATCCCCCCACTGAAATATTCTCTGTTGCCCTGCGTAGTGTCTTTCAGAAGCAGTCCTACGCAACCTTGTGGTGGAGGAGTCCTCGATGGCTACAACCCCTGTGCCTGCGCCGGAGGCGCAAGCAGCGATCAGCCCAATCGGCCGCGTTTTTGGCGTTCTCTTTTCGCCTGGTAAAACCTTTGAAGATATCGTTCGCAAGCCCAGTTGGCTCGTTCCCATCGTTATTTCCACTCTGCTGAGCATCATTGCCGTGTTCGCTCTGAACCAGAGGATGAATTGGCGCGAATACGTCGTTCAACAAATGGAAAAGAACCCTCGTACGGCAAACCTGTCCGCGGAGCAAAAACAGCAACAGTCCGAAATGGGGGCGAAGATCACCGTTGCCATCGTCTATGTGGCGGGCGTGATTGTGCCCGTCTGCTTCGCGCTCCTGGTGGGGCTTGTCATGATGGGCGCTTACAATCTTCTCGCCGGGGCCGACGCGAGGTTTGGCCAGTCCTTCGCCATTCTTGCGCACGCCGGCATGGTTGGCATTGTCAGTACACCCATCTTCTTGCTCGTTCTGTTCCTGAAACCACCCGGAACCATCGACCCCGAAAACCCATTAGCCACAAACCTTGGTGCCTTGCTCCCAGAAGAGTCTGCAAAATGGCTGGTGGCACTTTGCAAGTCTTTCGACGTTTTTTCGCTTTGGATACTCATTCTGATTGCCATTGGTTTCGCCGCGGTGAACCCGAGGAAGCTCAAAGGAGCGAAGCCCTACACCATCGCCTTTACCGTGTGGGCCGTTTTCGTTGTGATTCGCACCGGCTGGGCCTTCATTTTCTCCTGATACACTGAAGTAGGACAGGCACTCCTGCCTGTCCTCCGTTCGAGTATTCAGGCAAAGATGAATTTTTCCTTTGAAGTATCAAAAACCGATCCATCCGGCGCGCGCCGCGGCCGACTCATCACGCCGCACGGCACGGTCGAAACCCCTTTCTTCATGCCCGTGGGCACCCAGGCGACGGTCAAAGGTCTGACCCAGGAAGCGCTCGAAGAACTCGGCGCCGAAATCATCCTTGCCAACACCTATCATCTCTATCTGCGCCCGGGCCATGAACTAGTTCGCAAACTCGGCGGCCTCCACAAATTCATGTCCTGGCCGCGCGCCATCCTTACCGATTCCGGCGGCTTCCAGGTTTTCAGCCTTTCGGACCTGCGCAAAGTCAGCGACGAAGGCGTGCGCTTCCGCTCTCACCTCGACGGCTCCGAGCATCTCCTCACGCCGGAAAAAGCTGCGGAGATTCAGCTCGCGCTTGGTTCGGACATCGCCATGGTCCTCGATGAATGCATCGAGACGCCTGCGCCCCGAGACAAAGCCGAAGCCGCCGTGAAGCGCACCATGGAATGGGCTAAGCGGGCTCGCGCTTATTTTCTAGAACAAGCAGCCAGCAACGGCGATCTGCCGCAATGGCAATTCGGCATCGTGCAGGGCGCCACGTTCGCCGATCTTCGGCGCGAAAGCGCAAAGCAACTTCTCGATCTCGATTTTCCCGGCTACGCGGTCGGCGGCCTCGCCGTCGGCGAGCCTCATGAAATTACGTGTGAAATGGCCGCGGAAGCGACCGCGCTGTTACCCAAAGATCGTCTACGTTACCTGATGGGCGTCGGCCGCCCCGAACAAATCGCCGATTACGTCGCGCTTGGCATCGACATGATGGACTGCGTGCTCCCCACGCGCGCCGCGCGTCATGCGTGTCTCTACACCAGCGAAGGCCGCGTGCTCATCAAGAACGCGCGCTACGCCGCCGATCAGCGGCCCATCGATCCCAATTGCACCTGTTCCGTCTGCCGCCGCTACTCCCGTGCCTATCTTCGTCATCTTTTCGCTGCCGGAGAACTCACCGCCGCCATCCTTGCCACCCACCACAATGTCCACTTTTACCTTGACATAATGCGCCAAATCCGCGAGGCTATCGAGTTTGGGAACCTAGCGAATTTCTCATCTGAGATGCACACGCGCTATGCTGTAGGTCCGGCCTGAAGCGACGGTAGTTCGGGCCTGAAGCAGCAGCTGTAGATCAGGCGTTCGGGCCTGAGGTTTTTTGAATGTGGCAGTCGCGCGCGAGCCATCCGCGGGGCACCAAAACGAATCGAAGAGATGTCGGCCAAAGTAGGAGCGCGGGCGCTGTGTCCGCGGCGCGGCGTTTCTGTCGTTCCTCTTCGTGGAAGATTGTTGTTGCCGGCGGTGCGGGACGGGAAATAGAGAAGCGAGATGGGCTGCAAGCTTCGAAGAGCTGAAAGCGGGTTAGAAAAACAAGCCCGTTGTTTTGCGCTGAAAACTGAGTACTGAGAACTGAAAACGAATAACGTTCGAAGAGGAACTGGCTAACTCACGATGATGGCAGCACTTCTACTTCAAGCTTCAGGCGGCGCAGGTTTCGGCGGCTTTCTCATTCCGCTCGGCCTCATGTTCGCCATCATGTATTTCATGGTGATCATGCCGCAACAGCGCCAGCGCAAAAAGGTGCAGGAAATGCTCGGCGCTCTGAAAGCCGGCGACAAGGTCGTAACCAATGGCGGCATCTACGGCACCATCAATGGCATTGACGGCGATTCGGTCATTTTGAAGATTTCCACCGAACCGCAGGTTAAAATCCGCATCTCGCGTGCGGCGATTGCACAGGTGGAGGCATCGGAAGATGCAAAATAAGCCCACCCTTCGGCCGCTTACGCGTTTTACCTTCTGACCATGAACCCTAATTTGAAGTGGAAAGCAGTTTTCATCCTGGCCGTCATTCTGTTCTGTATCTATTTCCTGTTCGGCTACCCGACGTTCCCGACTTCTGTCGCGGCCATGAAGGATAATTTCAGCAAGCAGATCAAGCTGGGGCTCGACCTTCAGGGCGGCACGCACCTCATCCTCCAGGTGCAAGTGCAGGAAGCCATCGCCCAGGAAACCGACCAAATGGTGGAGCGCCTGACCACGCAGTTGCGCGCCAAGAATATTCATTACGACGAAGTGCGCCGCGTGGACGACACGCACATCCTTATTCGCAATATTGATCCCCAGCAGCTATCGGATTTTCGCGACATCTACAACGCGCAATATGCCAGCGTTTGGGATATGTCGCCGACAGCCGGCGATCCCACGGGTTACACGCTGACCCTCAAGGCTGGTTCCATTGCTGCGATTCACGACCAGACCATGACGCAATCGCTCGAAACGATTGAGCGCCGCATCAACGCCTTGGGCCTGACCGAGCCGACGATTCAGCCGCGCGGCGGCCGCAACGACAACGAAATCCTCGTCCAGCTTCCGGGGGAAGGCGATCCCACGCGCGCCAAGTCTGTCATTCAAGCTGGTGGACAGTTGGAATTGAGATTGGTGGAGGATCCCCGGACGTACACTTCGCAGTCCGAAGCCTTGGCTGCGCACGGCGGTATTCTGCCTCCGGGCACGGAACTTGTCCCCGGCCGCTCGGAAACTCGAACGCCCTCCGGCGTGGCGGACACCAGCGAAGCCTGGTACGTCTTGACCCGCGCACCGATCGTCACCGGCCGCGATTTGAAGCCCGCGGGAGTGCAAGAAAATCGCAATTCGCAAAATCCTTCGCAATGGCAAGTCAATTTTGTCCTGACGCAGGAAGCCGCCCGCCGCTTCGGTCCCTTCACACAAACAAACATCGGCCGGCAGATGGCCATCGTTCTCGAGCATCGCGTCTACTCGGCTCCCGTTATCAACGGGCGCATCGATGATTCCGGCATGATTGAAGGAAGCTTCAGCCAGGAAACTGCTCATGACTTGGCGCTGGTCCTGCGCGCCGGCGCGCTGCCCGCTTCGATCAAATATCTCGAAGAGCGCACCGTCGGCCCCTCGCTCGGAGCGGACTCCATTCGCCACGGCGTTCAGGCGTCCATCCTCAGCCTGGTCGTTGTCATGCTGTTCATGCTCGTCTATTACCGCATCTCGGGCGGAAACGCGGTTCTGGCCTTGATTCTGAACCTGGTCATTTTGCTTGCCGTGCTCGCCCTCTTCGGCGCCGTGCTAACTCTGCCCGGCATCGCCGGCGTCATCCTGACCATCGGCATGGGCGTGGATTCGAACGTTCTGGTGTTCGAACGCATCCGCGAAGAGCTTCGTAATGGCAAATCACCAGCCTCCGCCGTGGAAGCCGGCTTCAGCAAAGCCTTTCTGACGATTATTGACACGCACGTCACGACCGTCGTCTCCGCCTTCTTCCTGTTTCTCTTCGGAACCGGGCCGATTCGCGGCTTTGCCATTTCCTTGACCATCGGTTTGATCGCCAACGTCTTCACCGCGATCTACGTGTCCAAGACGATTTTCCAGTATCACCTGACGAAGATGGACCGCCAGGCGGAACTGAGCATTTAGCTTGTACTAGAACTGCTGGGGCTTGTGTTCTATTCGATTCGAAACGAGTGGGGAGTGGGTTCTTCCGGCGATTTCCTCTACCTTGGGTAGACGGCTTTGCTCCGGGAACATTCCTCCAGCCCTTGGAGTCTAAGGAAGGGAAGCAAAAGCGGCATGATCGAGCTCTTTAAACAGCCCAACATCGACTGGATGGGCAAAGCCAAGTATTTCTATGCTTTAAGCGGCATTCTTCTCCTCGCTGGGTGGATTTCGATTTTCATGAGTGGCGGTCTTCGCTATGGGATCGATTTCAAAGGTGGCACGAACGTGGATGTGCGCTTCGCCCAGACTCCGAATGTTGACAAGCTTCGCAGCGGCCTCGCTGCCCAGGGGCTCGGCAACACCGAAATCCAGAGCATCAGCGACATCGCCAATCCCAATTCCAACGAAGTCGTGATCTTCGTCGAAGGCAAGGGCCAGGACGAAACAGACTTGGACGCCAGCCGGGCGAAAGTCCTCACTGCGCTGAACGCCACGTACGGCGTTGCCGCCACCAACAAGTCCGACTTCAATTCCGCCACTCCTTCGACGCTCACCGCGCTGCTCACCGAAAAAGATCCTCTCGTCCTTTCCGTCAACGCCGGTGACCGCTATTCGCAACTCGCCAAGAAGCTGCTCGACTATCGCGACAAAAATGCCAACGGCGTGCTTACCAATCTCGATGATCTTTCGAAAGTGGATGGCGTCACGCCGCCCGTTCTTGCCGCTTTGAAAGACACCTACGCGCTCGGCCCTTTTGCCATTCGAAACGTGGAAATCGTCGGCCCCAAGGTGGGCGCCGAGCTCCGCACCCAGGCTGTTCTCGTTACCCTCTATGCTTTGGCAGGCATGCTGGTATATATTGCCTTCCGATTCGAGTGGGTGTACGGGGCAGCGGCCGTCCTTGCCGTTTTTCACGACGTTTTAATTACGTTGGGCTTTTTCTCGCTGCTGCATTTCGAGATTTCGCTGACGGTCATTGCCGCGCTACTCACGTTGGTCGGTTATTCGATGAACGATACCATCGTCATTTTCGACCGCATCCGCGAAAACAATCGCTTGCTGCGTAAAGAACCGTTCGCTGACGTCGTCAACAAGTCCATCAACCAGACTCTTTCGCGAACGATCTTGACCAGCGGTCTGACTTTCCTCACCGTGCTCGTCCTGTTCCTGATGGGCGGCCAGGTGCTTCGTGCTTTCTCCTTTGCTCTGGTGGTGGGGATTGTGGTAGGAACGTACTCCAGTTTTGGTATCGCTGCTCCGCTCGTGGTCGCCTGGAATCGTTGGCGCGGCCAGGGCGTGGCGGCAGGCACCGGACCCGCAGCCGGCAACAAAACCCGTGGTAGCGAAAACGTGGCCGCACGTCTTGCTCCCGCCGGGAGGAGGTAGGATCCATGTTCGATGAAATGGTGATCTCGAGTCCGAATCCCAAGAAGACGAATAAGCCTTGGACCGTGGTTCTCTCGATGGTGTTCCAAGTCGCCTTCCTGGGAATCCTGATTCTTATCCCGCTGATTTACACCGAGGCGCTTCCCAAGACCATGATGGCGACGATGCTCACTGCTCCGCCACCGCCGCCTCCGCCGCCACCTCCGCCCGCGGCTGCCCAAATCGTCCACGTCAAGCCGCAGGCGCACTTGATGGATTCGGGCAAACTGATGGCCCCCAAGGTCATTCCAAAGGATGTAAAGATTATTAAGGAAGACGCCGAACCCGACCCCGGTGCCATGGGTATGACGGGTGGCGTTCCTGGCGGCGTAGCCGGCGGCTCCATGGGCGGCGTGCTTGGCGGCGTGATCGGCGGCATGGGTGGGGCACCACCTCCCCCGAAGCCGAAGCAGACTGGCCCGCTCCGCGTCGGTGGCAGCGTGCAAGCTGCTCGCATTATCAATCGTGTTCAGCCGGTGTATCCGCCGCTTGCTCGCCAGACGCGCATCAACGGCACGGTCCGCCTGCACGCCATCATTTCCAAGGACGGCACGATTCAGCAGCTGGAAGTCATTTCCGGTCACCCGCTGCTGCAGCAGGCCGCTTTGGATGCGGTTCGGCAGTGGCGCTATCAGCCGACGCTGCTGAATGGCGATCCGGTCGAAGTCGACACAACGATCGACGTGATTTTTACTCTCAACCAGTAGTACGGTCGGGCGCGCCGGTCGTGGGACAGACGCGCCAGTCCGGGTAGCATGATCCGCAAACACTCTTGTTGATTCCCTTCTTCACTTGGGGCGTCACTTGAAACTTAAGGAGCAAACGAATGGTAGCCACCTTGTACGTATTTTCAGCCCTGGTGCTGCAAGAGGCCAGTCAGTGGGACCTCCGCAGCATGTGGGGCACGATGAGCCCTCTGGCAAAAATCGTGGTCTTTATCCTGTTCATCCTTTCTATTTATTCCTTCGGCGTGATGATTGACCGCGCTTTGATGTACAGCGCGGCTCGCAAGCAATCGCGCGTTTTCGTGCAGCAAGTGGCCGGGGCCCTCAAGGACGGCAAGCTGGACGAAGCCATCGCCATCGCCGAGCGCAACAAGAAGAGCCACATCGCCAAGGTCGTCGCGACGGGCCTCTCCGAATTCCAATCCGCTTCGCAGCAAGTTTCGGACTCCGACGTGATTGACGCGGCCAAGCGCGGTCTCGAGCGCTCCGTCGCCATCGTGCACGCGGAAATGAAGCGCGGCCTCTCCGCCCTCGCCACCATCGGTTCGACGGCACCCTTCGTCGGACTCTTCGGCACGGTCGTCGGCATCTTGAACGCCTTTAAAGGCATCGCCGCGAACAAAGCCACTGGTCTGTCGGCCGTCGCCGGCGGTATCGCCGAAGCGCTGGTCACCACCGCCTTCGGTCTCCTCGTGGCCGTCCCCGCCGTCTGGGCCTACAACTATTTCACCAACAAGGTGGAAGCCTTCGACGTCGAGATGGACAACTCCTCGATGGAGCTCATCAACTACTTCATCCTGCGCCGCGGCGCCAAGAAGTAACCGGCCATGGCCTACAAGCCACAAGCCGGCCCGCAGATGGCGGCCCCCAATGTCATTCCCATGGCCGACATCATGCTCGTGTTGCTGATCATCTTCATGGTGGTCACGCCCATGTTGCAGAAGGGCGTCTCCGTGGACATGGCCAACGTCAATAATCCGCACGACATGCAGGACGCGGATAAAGACGACGCCATCATCGTGGCCATCACTCGCGATGGCGGCATCTTCCTCGGTAACACCAAGATCCAAAAGGAAGATATCACCGGGCAGATCAAGGATCGCATCTCCACCCGTCTCGACAAGACCGTTTACGTCAAGAGCGACGCCCGCGCCAAGTATGGCGACGTCGTCGCCGTCGTTGACGAAATTCGTTCCGCTGGTGTCGATCAGCTCGGTTTGCTCACCGAACGGATCCAGAAGAACCAGCCAACTCCTCCTCCGCCTCCCGCGGACTGAGAACGCAGTTTTTGTTTGCGCCGTTCGTTTGCTGATTTGTTTCGGCCGCGCCGGATCCCACCCGGCGCGGTTTCATGGCCTGAGTGGACGCTCTACCTCAGGCTCATAGGAGACTCGCTATGGGGATGGATGTAGGAGGAGAAAGCGGCGGATCGATGGCGTCGCCCAACGTGGTGCCGCTGATTGACATCTTGCTGGTGCTCATCATCATTTTTATGGTCATCACCCCGCTCACGCCCAAAGGTTTGGATACGCTTGTTCCGCAGCCCTCGCCCAACCAGCAGCAGAGCCAGGAACTCGAGAACAAAACCGTCGTCGTCCAGGTCGCCAGCAACGGCAAGCTCAAGATCAACAATGAAGACACCAACTGGGACGGCCTCGGCCCTCGCATGGAACAGATCTTCAAGGAGCGCGCCGAGAAAATTGCTTTCGTCAAAGGCGACAACGATGTACTGTTCATGGACGTCGCCCGCGCCATTGACATCATGCGCGGCGCCGGCATTGACAAGATTGGTTTGATCACCGCCAAGCTCGAGGCTGGTCAGTAGAGTTTCGCAGGTCGGCTGCGTTTCGGCCCGGTTGCACGATGTGAGAGTCCTCCTCGCGGGGCATTCGCTCCTAAACGAGGTGACTCATGGGCATGATGGTTGGCGGTAAGCGTGGTGTGGTTTCGGAGATGAACGTTGTTCCGTTGATTGACATCCTGCTGGTGCTCCTGGTGATCTTTATGATCATTCCGGTTCACAACAAAGGATTGGATGCGCTGGTTCCTCAGTCATCCACAACGGCTCCCGACACACCCAAGCGCGACGACGTGATTGTGGTCCAGGTTCTGGCCGATGGTACGATGCGCATCAACCAGGAAGCCGTTACGTACGAAACCCTGGACGCCCGGCTCGAGGAAATTTTCAAGATGCGCGCCAGCCGCATAGCCTTTATCCGCGGCGATGCGCCGGTCGAATTTGGTGTGGTGGCCAAAGTGATCGACGTCATGCACACCTCGGGGATTGCGTCAGTCGGCCTGCTGACGCCGGACTTGGAAAAAGGCCTCTAAACCGTTTTGCATTTGCCCTTCGCAGGGTGGACGTGAATATCCTGGCGTCGGCCCCTCCTCTGGGGGCCGCGCTCAGCAGGGATGGACGCTTCGATGACTCATGCATCATCGGTTCGCACGGCTCGACGGGCTGCTTCCTTCGCGGCCTTCTTGATTCTCGTTGCAGGCGCTTCCGGCTGCAGCAAGCTGAAGGCCCGCGACCTCCTCAACAAAGGTGTCGCCGCTTTCAAAGCAGGCCAGTACGACACCGCTATCGAGGATTTCAAGCAGGCCAAGGATCTCGATCCTGACTTGATGAACGCGCGCCTCTATCTGGCTACCGCGTACGCCAGCCAGTACATTCCCGGCGCGCCTTCCGACCAGAACATGCGCCTCGGCACCCAGGCCGTCAATGAGTTCAAGGAAGTCCTGGAAAAAGATCCCGTCAACATCAGCGCCATTGACGGCGTCGGCTCGATTCTCTTCCAGATGGCCGGCACGCCCTACGACCCCAAGAAATTCGAAGAGTCCAAGACCTATCACCAGAAGCACATCGAGCAGAAGCCCAACGATCCCGAGCCCTATTACTGGATCGGCGTCATTGATTGGACGCTCGCGTTCCGCGCCAATGGCGAACTCCGCCAGACGTACAACAAGGATCACATCAACAAGCAGGTCAAGGACACCGACCCGCTTCCGGCCGCGGTGCGCACGGACTACGCCGCTAAATACGGCCCCATGGTTGACGAAGGCATCGCCGATTTGCAGAAAGCCATTCAGATCCGTCCCGATTACGACGACGCCATGGCCTATCTCAACCTGCTCTATCGCCGCAAGGCCGATATGGTGGAGAGCGCCGAAGAACGCGCCTCGCTCCAGAAACAGGCCGACGACCTCATCGACAAGGTCAAGGAAATAAAGCAAAAGCGCGCCGAGCAGCCCTCGCAACCGTCCTGATCGCTGCGCGCAGCTTGCTTTTTATTCGCTAAACTCTCGCGAAGCTTGCCATCGGTTGGAGCCTTTCGTTACGCTTCAGCACTCCTCTTCAACATGGCACCTGCGAACAAACTCCTCGACCAAATTCTGAGAGGCGACTCTGACGCAAACATTCCCTTTTCCGGCATGGTGCAACTTCTAAAGCGGCTTGGGTTTCGTGAGCGCACCAAGGGGAGCCGCCATATCTTCTTTCGCGACGGCGTTGCCGAGATCCTTAACTTGCAATCGCACTCTGGGAAGTGCAAACCCTATCAGGTGAAACAGGTCTGGAATGTTATAATCAACTATCGCTTGGCCGGAGAAGCCGATGCCTAGATACGAGATCATCATCTATTGGAGTCAGGCGGACGAGGCCTTTATCGCTGAAGTACCGGAGCTCCCGGGCTGTGCCGCCGACGGAAAGACCTACAAGGAAGCTCTTGCCAACGTTGAGGTCATCATTCAGGAATGGATCGAAACCGCCAAGGAACTCGGCCGGCCCATCCCGGCGCCGCGCGGCCGCCTCGCCTTCGCCTGAGCATTTCCGCAGAACCGCTCGGAGCACCCGCACCTGCCCGACATTTCCTTAGCACTGTTCAACGCGCCACGCCAAGTGCAGCACGAGAGGCTGGAAAGAATGAGCACTCTTACCGCCAGCCTCGAATACATCGAGCTCCTCAAGAAATTTCCCTACGAACTGGACCGCCGCAGCAAGAAGCTCACTTCTGCCGAGAAGGAGCTTGCCGGGCTCTTGACCCTCTTGATCGAGGATTTCGAGTCCCGCAACTATGCATTGCCGCGCGCCAAGCCCCTCGAAGTTCTCCAATTCCTCATCGACCAGCATGGCCTCCTTCAAAAGGACCTGGCCGATTGTCTTCGGCACTCCCAGCATTGTCTCCGAAGTCCTGAATGGCAAACGCAATCTCAACAAAGACCACATCAAGCGTCTCAGCCGCCGCTTCCACATCTCTCCCGAACTCTTCTTCTAATTCTCCGCACGCACGAGCCGAAGGTTAGAAAACAGAAATTGAAAGATAGAGAACCGAAAGCCCCCACTCACGCTGCGCACGAACGGAGCACCCTCGACGTTGGTAGCCGCCCGGCAGGCGGGATTCATGCGGATATGACGAGCCCATTATTTCGGAAGTTTTGCGCCAAGGACATCCACGCGTTCGATGGCCGGCGGTTTGGAGAACAGTTCGGGCGCTTTGGCCATGAGCGCTTTGGCGATGGGGCCATTCAGGTGGGCTTGGCGACCGCTTTCGTCGGTGAAGGCGTCGAAGATGCCAAAGGTTGTGGGGCCCAATCGCAGGGCGAACCAGATCGGCGTGGTGACTTCTTGGTTGGCCATGGCCAGCCCCGCTTCCAGGAACTTGGCTACTTCGTTTTCTTTGCCGGCTTTAGCTTCCAAACGGACGAACAATGCGACGGTATACATCGGTTTTCTCCTTGAGTGAATCCATTCCAGACGACGCAGCATAGCTCTTGCCACGGCGAAAAGGCCATTGGCAAGATCGCCAAAGATGATATCATATTTGCCATGAAGGTTTTCGTGCTGGCGCTGGATGGAGTTTTTGACACCGGCTTGGCGACGGTGTTGGACGCGTTTCAGACGGCGAATGAGCTCGCGGAAATGTCTGGGCTGACCTCGCCGCGCTTCAACGTCACAATTGTCGGAATGCGTAAGGCGGTCAAAACTTCGCAAGGGTTGACCGTTCCCGTCGCTGGGGCCCCACTGAGGGTGGTTCCCGATTGGGTGGTGGTTCCCGCGATCGGATTCAAGATGCCAGGTCCGCTGCAGGCGGCGCTGGCGAGGGCCGATGTGAGCGACGCAGCGCAGACGCTACGCTCCTGGTCGGAGCGAGGCGCAGGCACCGCGGCTGCGTGTATCGGGACATTTGTTCTGGCGGAGTCCGGACTGCTCGATAACCAGGACTCGACAACAACTTGGTGGCTGGGTCCCTTCTTTCGCCAGAGATATCCGAAGGTGCGGCTGGATGAATCGCGAATGATCGTAAAATCCGGGAAATTCGTCACGGCGGGAGCCGCGCTAAGCCACATGGACCTGGCCCTCTGGCTGATCCGGCAGAAAAGCCCGAGACTTGCCGCGTTGACCGCGAAGTACCTGGTTGTGGATTCGCGGCCGTCGCAGTCTGCCTACAGCCTTACCGATCATTTGGCGCACTCGGATCCGTTGGTCGAGCGGTTCGAGCGCTGGGCGCGAGGCCGGCTGACGTATGGCTTTTCCCTGGACGATGCCGCCGCAGCAGCCGGTTCAAGCAAGAGAACCTTGGCCCGGCGCATGCAATCCGTGCTGGGGAAGTCGCCACTTTCGTATTTCCAGGAGCTGCGTGTGGAGCGCGCCGTGCATCTGCTGAAGACGACCGCCGAGAGTGTGGAAGAGATTGCTGCGCGCGTGGGATACGCCGATGGCGTGACCCTGAGGACGCTTCTGCGGCGGCATCTTGGACATGGGATTAAGGAAATCAGAAGAAACGCTGCCTGACCTGCCTTATATCGACGGTGAGTAGAAGGTTGATTCGCGGGAGGAGCGCTTCAGGCGTAAACTAGGATATGCCGTCGCCGGACAAAATCCCGCTGAGCTTTGACCGCGATCGCGCGGTGCGCCAGCTCAACTCGCGCTTCGAGGAACTCCTCGAAAAGCTGCGCAAGAACCGCCCCTCCGAAGATCCCTGGATGGTTCGCCGGGCCTACGAGATCGCCACCGAGCGGCACCGCGCGCAGTTCCGGCAATCCGGCGAACCGTATCTCTCGCATCTTCTCGAAGTCGCGCACATTCTCGCCGACATGCGCCTCGATGCCACCACGCTGACCGCGGCGCTGCTTCACGACGCCATAGAAGACACGGAATATCCCGTCTCGCGTATTGAGGAGCGTTTCGGCGCGGAAGTTGCGCATCTCGTCCAGGGCGTCACGAAAATCGGCCGCCTGAACATGATGGCGCCGGAAACGCGCCAGGCGGAAACCGTTCGCAAAATGCTTCTGGCGATGGTGCATGACGTCCGCGTGGTCCTCGTCAAGCTGGCCGACCGGCTGCACAACATGCGCACGCTCGAATACCTCGAGCCCGCCAAGCAGCAGAAAATCGCGCGGGAGACGCTGGAGATTTACGCGCCCATCGCGCACCGCCTGGGAATGGGCGTGGTGCGCGGCGAGCTGGAAGATCTAGCATTCCGCTATCTCGAGCCCGAATCGTTCCTTGCGCTGCAAAAGGAAGTCAGCGATAAGGAGGCAGTTCACAAGAAATTTCTCGAGGAAGTGCAAGCCACCATTCAGACGAAGCTCGTTGAGGCCGGTATTCCCGCGGAACTCGAAAAGCGTGTGAAGAGCCTGTATTCGTTGCATCAAAAAACCGTGCGCCAGGATAGCGGACTTGAGCAGATCTACGATCTGCTCGCCGTGCGCGTCATCACGGATTCCGAGCGCAACTGCTACGCGGCGCTCGGCGTGGTCCACCACATTTGGCGGCCAGTGCCCGGGCGCTTCAAGGATTACATAGCGATGCCGCGACCGAATCTGTACCAGTCGCTGCACACCACGGTGTTGCATGGCGGCCAGGCCTTCGAAGTGCAAATCCGTACGCAGGAAATGCACCGCATCGCGGAAGAAGGCGTGGCGGCACACTGGAAATACAAATCCGGCAAGCCCGCGTCCGAAGACGACGACCAGCGCATCACCTGGATGCGGCAGTTGATTGAATGGTCGCAGGAACTGCAAGAGCCGGGCGAATTTCTATCCACACTCAAAATCGATCTCGCGCCGCTGGAAGTGTACGCGTTCACGCCGAAAGGCCGCGTGATGGAACTTCCGCGCGGCGCCACTCCTGTGGATTTTGCGTACCTGGTGCACACCGAAGTCGGGCATCAGTGCGTGGGCGCGAAAGTGAATGGGCAGATGGTTTCACTGCGGCATGAGATCACCAGCGGCGACGTGGTCGAAATTCTCACGCAGAAAGGCCACCGGCCCAGCCACGACTGGCTGAGCTTCGTGAAGTCATCGCACGCCAAAAGCAAAATTCGTCACTGGATCAACGAGCAGGAGCGCGAAGAAGCCACCGAAATGGGTAAGCGCCTGCTCGAAAACGAAGCGCGGCACTTCGGCCGCAGTTTGAAGAAAATCCCTGAAGCGGACATGCTCAAACTCACCACCGACTACGGCCTTTCCAAGATTGAAGATCTGTATGCCGCCGTCGGCTTTGGAAAATACTCCGCACGCCAGGTGCTCACGCGCGTCCTCGGCGAACCGGCCAAGGCAGCCGAGCCCGAAGTCGTAGATACGAAGCCGACGCTGGTCAAAACCGTCAAGCGCATGCTGGGTTTTGGCGAAGCCCCGCTAATCGTCAAGGGCCATGACGACCTGCTGGTGTATAGGGCCAAGTGTTGCAACCCGATTCCGGGCGACGAAATTATCGGCTACATCACGCGCGGCCGCGGCGTCGCCGTGCACACGCGCACCTGCCCCAACGTGCAGAGCCTCATGTATCAGACGGAACGGCGCATCGCTGTCGAGTGGGGCGGCGAAGGATCGGCCACCTTCCCCGTGCAACTGTCGATTCGCGCCAAGGACCGCGCCGGCTTGCTCGCTGATATTACCGCGGTCATCAGCAGCGCCGGCTCGAATATCCACAATCTGGAAAGCCGCCCGGACAAGCTGAACGCGCGCATTGACGCCAATCTCGAAATTGCCGACCGGCGCCAGCTCGAAACCATTCTCGTTAACATTAGAAAAATCTCCGGCGTGTACGGCGTCGAGCGCGTCTTCCAAGCCGGCCAATAAGGCATTCCGTTTTTTTTTCCATTCCGGCCGCGCCTGTCCGAACCTGACTTCGCACGACCTGGCCCCAGTTGGCCTGACGATTCGTACCTGTCCTTTCGCCGGGTATCTCCGAAAACACACCTCCAAGCGGTGGCGATTGCTCTCGATACAATGGAATCATGCGCAACTCGCTCTTGCTTCTCGGTGTGCTTGTCCTCCGCATGGGCGGATGCCATCAGCATCCGCTCACGGATTATCGCCCGCTCGATCAGGTGGGCATGTGGTCTAGTAGCGTCGAGCAGCTCAAAACGTTGAACACGTCGGACGCGGAAGTCACGCAGATCGTGAAGTTAAAACAGGCAGGAATGAGTGACGAGGCTTGCGTAACGATGGTTACCGATGCGCGCGCACGTCAGCATCTTTTCAGCAGCGCGGATTCCGCGGTGAACCTCGTTCACGCTGGATATTCGGAGTCGCAGGTTCTGGAGATTGCGAGAATTGATTTGCTCGATGTGATTAGCGGAGACGCCGTCATGCTGCGGCTGGTGGGGCTTTCCGATGCGTCGGTGGATACGATTTTGCACCGGCGGCTGAAGGGGCTCACGACCATGAGCAGCGCGGAAATCGGGCGGCTGAAAAATACGGGGCTGACGGAAAAACAGATTATGGAGCAAGTCAACGCAGGAATGACGGACGCGCAGGCGGATAAGGAAGCGGCGTTGCGCGAGGCTGCGCGCAATCATTCGAATACGGGCTTCGTTCGAACGCACGGGCGGCGATCGCGCTGACCGATTCGCATGCTTGAAAACGGCACGCTGCTGTGCAGCCAATTCACGCGCTGATTTTGTTTCGACACGATTCCTCGCTACAATCAAGTTGTGTTGAATGCGTTTTTGCACACGCAGTGAAGGTTTGTGGATGCTGCGTTGTCTGTGCATGGAAGAAATTGCCGTTGCCACGGCCCAGAACTCGGAGGAGATCATCGTATGAAGCAAACCGTCTTGACGGATCGCGGACCGAAGCCCATCGGGCCCTATTCCCAGGCAGTTCGCGCGAATAATTTTCTGTATGTGTCCGGGCAGGTGGCGCTCGATCCGAAAACGGGCGAGATGGTGGCGGGCGAAATCCGCCAGCAAACCGAGCGGGTGCTGGAAAACGTGAAGGGAATTGTGGAAGCGGCGGGTTCGAATCTGAATCACGTGGTGAAGACCACGGTTTTCCTGAAGGACATGAGCGACTTTGCGACCATGAACGAAGTGTACAGCCGGTATTTCACGATCGCCCCGCCGGCGCGCTCGACCGTGCAGGTTTCGCGCCTCCCGAAAGACGCCCTCGTTGAAATCGAAGTCATCGCCACTTTGTAAGAACGACAGTCGGAAGATAGTTCTACGAAATTGGAAAAGAGATCGTCCCCGCCTGGGGGCGACAAAAATTAGCTCTTCCATACCTACGCCTTCTTAAAACTTGCATCCAAGTTTTTAATCCATCCCGGGTCGAAGAATCTCCAATCGAAAATATGAGGTGCGGGCGCTCGCAAGAGGTTGCGAAACGCGGTGTGGCGGTGTGCTTACTGGCGGATGGGGAACAGCCTGCCGCGAAGCGGCGGCGGGCTGGTACGCTGGTCGGAGAAAACCTGTGGCGGAGAGTCCGATGATCACTATTCGAAAATGGATTGTGGCGGCGGTTGTGTTAGGCCTGATCGCGGGAGCGGCGTGTGCGCAGGAAAAGGCAACCAACTCCTTGCGCGTGGACGAGGAAAAACTAAAGTTTCACCTGTTGCCCAGCCCGGTGCTCGAATTTGCGGTCTTCAACCCTACGGACAAAGCGGTTTCGGGAACGTTTGCGATCGAACTGTTGGATCAGAACGATTGGGTGGTGGCGTCAACTTCGGGGACGTTTGTGGAGCAGCCGGGAGAGACGGTGGAGAAATTCGATTGGCATGCGGCCAAATTGCCGAGCAATTTTCCTTCGGTACTGGGTTGGGACCGGTTGCTGTATGTGTTTTTTCCGAATGCGGAGTCCGGACTGCGGGTGACGGGCGGATTGGTGCAATTCGGGCGAGCGATTCAGGACGGGTTCGAGATTCGAATGGCGGCGGCGGAAAAAGTGGAGCCGGGAACGCAGTACCCGGTGCGAATCCGCGTGCTGAGTTCGCCGCAGGGACGGCCGCTGGCGAAGCAGACGGTGCAAGTAACGATGGAAATCGGGAACGACGAGGATAAGGCGGTAAAACGAAAAGTCACGACGGACGAGGACGGCAATGCGACGGTCACGTTCGAATTGCCCAAGAAGCCGGACGACGATGGCGAGGTGACCGCGACGGTCGTTCGCGGCGAGTTCAGCGAAGAAGCATCCATCAAGTTTGAGTTTCCCGAGGCGCCTCCGTCGCGCATCACGATGAGCACGGACAAGCCGCTGTACCAGCGGGGGCAGACCGTGCATGTGCGGATGATGGCCTTCGGGCCGGACAAGCGGGCGCTGCCGGGGAAGAAAATTGATGTGGCGATCGAGGATGAGGAGGGGCAAGAGCAATTTCACAAGAAGGTGACGACGTCGGCCTTCGGGATTGCCACCGCGGATTGGGAAATTCCAAATCTACTTCAATTGGGTCAGCAGACGCTGACCGCAAAGCTGGAAACGGAAAAAGACGATTACAGCAGCCTGTTGACAGCGCAAAGCACCGTGCGGGTGAGCCGGTACGAGCTGCCGACGTACGAAGTGAAAGTGGAGCCCGACCATCCTTATTACTTGCCGGGGCAGAATCCCATCGTGGATGTGCACGCGGACTACTTATTTGGAAAGCCGGTGGAACACGGAAAAGTGAGGGTGGTGAAGCAGCAGGGCCGGCAGTGGAACTACAAAGACCAGAAATGGGACGCCGAGGAATCTGGGGAAGTCGCGGGGGAATTGGATGGCGAGGGGCGCTACCACGCGAAGATCGATCTGAGCGAAGAATTCAAGAATTTCCAGGAAACGAATTATCAACAATTTCAGGATGTGACGCTGGCGGCGTACTTGACGGACGCGTCCACGGGGCGAACGGAGCAGCGGCGGTTTCAGGTGCGGATGACTGGGCAGCCGATTCACGTGTATCTGCTGAATCCCGGCGGGATTTTGAACGAAGGCAATACCACTCTCTACGTGACGACTTCTTATGCGGATGGGACGCCGGCGTCCACAGAGGGAGAGATCAACGCGGCGATGCCCATCGAGGAAAATGAAGGCGGCAATCAGTACGACGAGATAAAGAAAACGGTGCTCGGGCATTTTCACACCAACCGTTTCGGAGTCGGACGAGCGGAGATTGGGCCGCTCCCGAAAGAGCTGATTCTCGAGAGCCACGGACGCTGGCGCTCGTATGGGAATTACTACGCGTCGACGAATCAGCCCATCTCGCGGAACGCCAAGCTGGAACTGGAAGCGAGAGACAAGGATGGGCTGCACGGAGCGATCAGTGAGGAGGTCAGCGCCGATCCGGCCGGGGAGTATATTCGCGTGCGGACAGACCGCACGCTGTATCACCCGGGTGACGCCATCGAAGTAAACATTGAAACCAATTCGAAATCGGATGAAGCGATCGTAAGCGCGTGGAGCAAGGACGGGTTCCTGCGATCGGTGACGGCGAAATTGGACGCGGGGCGGGGAACGATCAAGATTCCGTTCGAACCGCGATTCCACGGAGAAATCCGCGTTTCGGCCTACTGCCTGACGGCAGAGAAAGGTGGAGATCGGTCGCTTAGCGACAACGTGCGGGTGCTTTTTCCCGCGAAGGAAGAATTGAATGTGAAGGTGGGGATGAAGAAAACGGTGTTCAACCCCGGTGAAATGGTTTCGAGCGAGTTGGACGTTTCCGCGCCGGACGGAAAGCCGGCGGAAAGCGCGCTGGGGGTGCTGGTTTACGATCGCGCGGTGGCGGAGCGCGTGCGGACCGACGAGGAATTCGGAGGCGGGGGCGGCTACGGATTCTCTGTGTTTGACTATCTCGATTTTTATTATCGGCAAAGCATCGGAGGGGTCAGCTACCGGGATTTGCTGGGCCTAGATGCGAGCAAGGCGTTCCCGGAAGATTTGGATCTGGTGGCAGAGGCCATGGTGCGTTCGCAGCCCGGGCTCTGGTGGGGCGCGAGCGAAGGATTTGTCGCGTCGGGATGGGATGGAGCGGGGGCAACCACGGAATTCGCCGCTGAACTACAAAGCGAGCTGAAGGATACGCGCAAGGCATTGGTGGCGTGGGCCGAAGGGCACGGAGAATATCCGCGGGACGAAGCGGAGGTGCGGGCCGCGCTGAAAGCGGCGGGAATGGAGTTTGATGCAGTGCGCGATCCGTGGGGAGTGGCGTTTCGAACGGTGTTCTCCGTGGCGGGGCCGAAGAGCGTGCTGCAGTTGATGAGCAACGGAGTGGACAAGAAAGCGGGGACGGCGGACGACTTTGCCGCGGATCATTTCGAATGGGCGTACTTCGGAAAAACGGGAAGGGCGATTAACGTTGCCGCTAGAGAGTACGCCGAGGGATCAGGAAAATACATCCGGGATTACGGGACGCTTCGAGAGGAGATGCAAAAACGCGGAGTGGACCTGGATGCGCTGCGCGATCCCTGGGGGAATTCGTATCGCTATGAGTTTGGCATCGCTCGAAACCAATACCAGATCCTGGTGAGTAGCGCGGGGCCGGATGGAGTTTTCGATACGAAGGCGCGGCGTTCCTGGGATGACGTGCCGGAGTGGACGACCAGCGTGCAGTATTTTACGAAAGAGAGCGAAGCGCTTTCGCGCGCGCTGGCGGAACACTACACGCTGACGAAAATCTTTCCGACAAACGACGAAGAACTGAAGCCCGTGCTGGCGCGGGCAAAACTCACCACGGAACAGTTGACCGATCCGTGGGGACGTCCTTACTACTTTGCGTTCAGCAAGCAGAGCCGGTATGCCGACCGCGTGGACGTGCGCACTTACACGGATGCCGCCGGAGAAACGCGCTCGGGGACACAGGTCACGCCGGTGACGCAAGAGATCGAGTATGTGACGGTGCTGAGCCATGGTGATGGCGCGGTGAACGACGCTAGCCGAGCGTTTGCGGTGGCGGAATTCAATCGCGTGACGGCGGAACGCAGCAGCAAAGATATTCGCGCGATGCCGACGAAGGAACAAAAGCCGCTGGCGGACGGACGCGGAGCCATCACGGGTACGGTCACTGATCCTTCGGGAGCGGCGGTGGCGAATGCAACGGTCACGGCGGAGTCCGAAGCCGGGGTGGAATACACGGCGGATAGCGATGCTACGGGGACCTACGGATTGTCCAATTTGCCGGCGGGAATTTATGACTTGAAGTGCTGGATGAGCGGATTCAGGACGAGCACGGTGCTGCGGGTGCCGGTGCAAGCGGGCGGAACGACGAAAGTAAATTTCGCGCTGCAGTTGGGGAATGTAGCGGAGTCGGTGATGGTGGAGGCAACAGCGGCGGACTCGATTCAGACAAGCTCAGCGATGATAACAGGTCGGGACATCACGTCATTGCCTCTGCAAGCGCGCGAGAAACAAGGAGCTGATTCACAAGGCGCCGAGAAGCCGCTGTTCACGCCGAAGCTGCGGAAATATTTTCCGGAGACGCTGGTGTGGCGGCCGGAAGTGATCACCGACCCAAGCGGACACGCGCACATTCGCTTCCCGATGGGAGACAACATCACGGCGTGGAAGATGTCGGTGATTGCGTCCACGGTGGGCGGGCAAGTTGGCGTGGCGGAAAAAGAGCTGCAGAGCTTCCAGCCGTTTTTTGTGGAAAGCGATCCGCCGAAAGTGCTGACGGAGGGGGACCAGATCAGCCAGCCGATGGTGGTGCGGAATTACCTGGAGAAGGAGCAAACGATTGTCGCGGAACTGCAGCCGAAGCCGTGGTTTATGAATCTGGGGGCCGCGCAGCAGAAGCTGACGGTTGCGGCTGGCGGCGACGCGAGCGCGGTGTTCACGTACCGGGCAATTCACAGCACGAAGGAAGCGAAACAGCGGGTAACGGCGCGGAATGGTGCCACGGGGGATGCGGTGGAGCGCGAGCTGCTGGTTCATCCGAATGGACAGGAGATTTCGTTCCTGACCAGCCGGCTGCTCTCGGCAGCGACGAACACGATACGAGTGCCTGTTCCGGCGGAGGCGATGGGCGGCTCGATGGAGGCGGAGCTGCGCATCTATCCGAACTTGATGGCGCATGTGCTGGACGCGATGGATGGAATTGGGATGCGGCCGGCGGGCTGCGCGGAGCAGGTGACGTCCACGGCGTATGTGAGCTTGATGGCGCTGGAGCTATTGAAAAAGGCGGGGCAGGACAAGCCGGGGAGCGGGAATCCGCGGTCGGCCCTGGCGTTGCAAGCGCGCGCGGCGGTACAGGAGGGCGTTCGAAAGATCACGGAGATGCAGAATCTCGATGGCGGGATGGGCTATTGGTACAAGTGGCAGGCGAGCCCGGCGCTGACGGCGTATGCGCTGCGATTCTTGAGCGCGGCGCGCGAGTTTGTGCCCGTGGACGAAACCGTGCGGCGGAGGTTGCGCGAGTATTTGCTGGCGCACCAAATACGGCCCGGGGTGTGGGGAATGTACCGCTGGGATTTGCAGAAGGAAATGGAAGACGCGAATTCGACGGCGTACATCGCGCGGACGCTGGCGGGAACGGATATCGGCGCGGCGGACAATTCGATCAGCAAGGAAGAGAAGGAAAAGCAACAAAAGCAGTTGCGCGCGGCGGTGGATGCGGCGCTTCATTTTCTGGAGGAGAGAATCGACTCGTGGAACGATGCGTATCTGGTTGGGAACTACGCGCTGGCCGCAGTGGCGGGCAGGAGGAGCGAGCACATCGCGAACGCGCGGGCACTGCTGGAACAATTGGGGCACCGCGAGGGCGACGCGATGTACTGGAACCTGGAAGCGAACACTTCGCCATTCTACGGATGGGGAAACACCGGGCGGCTGGAGACGACGGCGCTGGCGGTGGAGGCGTTGACGAAAATGGATGCGGTGCATGCAGACCGTGATTTGCAGGAGATGGTTGGGCGGGGCTTGCAGTATTTGCTGTCGCATAAGGATCGCTACGCGGTGTGGTATTCGACGCAGGCCACGGAAAACGTGCTGGAAGCGATGACTGCGGCGATGCCTGCGGGCGCGGATGCGGCGGGCGCGACGCAAGCGGCGATCAAAGTGAACGGGCGAGTCTTGAAAACGATATCGCTACCCGATCCGAAGGAAGCGACGGGCCCGCTCACGGTGCCGCTGGGGAACGCGCTGTCCAAAGGAGAAAACAAGATTGAAATCGCGACGGGCGCGAATGCGGGAGCAATGAACGCGATGGTCTTCACCAATTATTATGTGCCGTGGGGGAAGTCTTCCGCGACAAACGAGGAAAACCTGCTTGGCGGCGAGAATCGCGCGCTGCGCTGGAAAGTGCAGTATGACCATCTGGAAGCCAAAGTGGGCGAGACAATTCATTGCAAGGTGGAAGCGGAGCGCGTTGGATTCAAAGGATACGGAATGATGCTCGGCGAAGTTGGCTTGCCGCCGGGAGCGGAGGTGGATCGCGCCTCGCTGGAGGACGGCAGAGCGGGCAGCTATGAAGTACAGCCGGACCGAGTGGTGTTCTACCTATGGCCGCAGGCGGGAGGAACGAGCTTTACGTTTGACTTCCGGCTGCGTTACCGGATGGAAGCGTCGAGCGCGGCGTCAAAGCTCTACGATTACTACAATCCGGAAGCGGCAGCGGCGGTGGCGCCGGTGAAGTTTTCAATTCACTAGGCGGAGTGAAAGAAAAGCCTGAGCGGATCTTTGCAGATTCAAAACAAACTAGACTGAGCGCTGACTACGGGCGGTCGGGGCTTTCGAGAGCTTCCTGGACGGCGAAGAACGTTACCAGAGCGGTGACGCCGATGGCGTACCAGATGAATTTGCTCTTGGCGGCTTTGATTGGTGGTCCGCCGTAACCCTTGGTGCCAGCTCCCTGCGGGCCCTGAGGATCAAGATAAACGTGATAGGCGGCGCCTTCTGGGATCACGCGCACATCATCATCCACGGCGAACAAAAGGGAACCGCGCGTGCACTTTACGACCAACTCTTTGGGGCCCAAGAGCGTGACTTGGCCGATGGTGGGTTCGTCCACATTCGGGCGAACGACGGCGGAAGCCACGTGCAAAGCGAAGGCTTTCGAATTGGCGGTGGAAAATGTTGCGGAGCCGATGGTGAGCTTAGCCGCGGGACTTACGTCCTCGATGAATGTTGCGCTGCTGGCGCTGGAGAGGAGCAGACGGGCGGCGCCAACGCGGACTTGAACGCTGCCGGGCTGCTCGGTGCTCAGGCGGTCGCCGCCAAAAACCGTTGCGCCAACGGATGCCTGGGCCGCGCCAACGTGCGCGCGATTCGCGTAGACAATCGTCCCGAGGGAAGCGGAGGGAGCGCCGTAGAGCGGCGCCAGCAAGAATGTGAATGAGACGAAGGATGCGAGAACACTTCGAGTTAGTGCTAAGCAGTGAACGCGCGAACGCGCCATTACCGCCTCCAAGAGGGCCGAAGCAAGAATACTGAGTACGCGCCGGACAGTCAATCGGTAAACACCAAAGAGACAAGAAATGTTGCAGCCGGCGAAAGCGAAGGGACACTGCTGGCCGAGGCCGCGTTCCGCTGCTACAATGCCAGCCAAGGTTATGGCCGACTGGAAACAGATCACCGCACGTATACGCCGCGCAAGAACGAGCAAGGATCCCGCGGGACAGCTTTCGAATCTTTATCTGAAAACGCGGGATGCCATGGTGGCGTTCGAACTCGCGAAATATTTTGAAACCTCGGGGCAGAACGCCGAAGCAGCGAAATGGTATTTCTCCGCGGCGGAACGATTTCGTCGCGCCGATTGGAAGACCAAGGCGCAAGAAGCCGCGGTGCGGCTGGGCGGCGTTCCGGGAGAGCTGCCTTTGGAGACTGCCATCACACAAAACGACGGCTTTACTTTGACGTCCCCGTCAGTTACGGCGCCGGAGGCAGGCTTGCCGTTCGAACAGAATGCGGAAGCGCTGGAGTCTGTGGTCGCGCTGACGAGCGAAGTGCAACAGGCCACGGAGGCTTCGCCGGATGCGGCGGCGCCAACGGAGCTTGAGCGGAAGCGCCATCGTCGCGGCCGTCGCGGAGGCCGCAACCGGCGCAAGGGCGGAATTGCGAAAGAGCCGGCGAGCGCTCCCGCGCAGCGATCCGCGGAAGCGCCTGTGCCACGACGCGGTCTGCCGCCAGCGGTTTTCAATGAACCGGAAGTAGAGCCAACAGCTCCGCGGGTGACGCACAGTCGTGCGATTCCCACCTTGCCGGTCGAAGCGGTGGGAGAGCCGGGTGGCCCGAGCGTCAAGGGGCGCTATGGGGATCCGGGACTCTCCTCGCGGCTGTCATTGTTGGAGATGCAATTCCGCCGGCTGCTGACCTGCCCGCCGGTGAGCCTCAACGATGCGGATACGGCGCCGGTGGGGCCGGGCGTCTTCGTGCTGACGGATTCGGACTTGACGAGCTACTACTACGTGGAAGCGTGCCAGACGCTGCGCATTGCGATTGGCAATCTTTTGCGCGGCGGATCGAGCCGGCGCGGCGTGGATTCCATCAAGCCGCAACTCGCCGAACATCTGGGAATTCCGGAGACGCGCGTGGCGAAGTATCTGGCCGATCATTGCGTAGTGCGCTGGCTGCAACTGGACGAAGGGGCATCGCATTTCGCGCATTTTGTGGTCGCGGTGCTGCGTCCTACCCTCAACGAATAGCCGACGAGCGTCCGACCTGTATCCAAAACGGGAAAACTTGCAGGCCTTTCGCACTAGGAGTAACCCCCTCCTGGGGGCCGGAAAATGCCCGTTGGGTACCCCCTTTTTACCGTTCGACCCCCAATTTCGACCGTTCGGTGCAAGATACTGGCTTCCGCCCCCGGTAACCTTCAAACTATAGGTGTTCAAAGACTTATTGGACGTACCTAGTAGCCGTGGTACGGTTTGATGCATCGAATGTGTGAGCCCGGGGGCAATCGTTTGGGCTTTGTATCCAACGGTTGGGCGGGCTGAATCCAAACAAGGGCCAAGTAAGTCGTACCTTTCGATCGTGGAGGATAGAGGTTTATGCCGAATCAAGTAGGCACGCAAATCGCGAGAACGTTTGATTGGGTGGTTTGTAAGACTGCTGGAATCACGTTCAACGCGATCCAGTATTTCAACAAGCGCAATCCGAATCCGTCCGTCACACCGCAGTGGTCGGACAAGCCGCTGCTCAAGTCCTGGGAGAAGACCAAGCCGACGCTGGGCTTCCCGCGGCAGACCGATTCTCTTTGCCCTGCGTGCGTGAAGGAAGCGCGCGAAGCGATTATCGCAGGCAAAAAAGATTGGCGCGACCTGATGAGCGAGAAGGTCGGCGAGATCAAGGCGCAGATCATCGAGCGTGACGGCCAAGTGTGGATGGTGAAGGATTGCCCGCTCCACGGCCACTATGAAGACATGATGGCGGTGGATTCCAAGTGGCTGAGCTGGATCGAACGCCAGTATCCCGGCCGCGATATTCCCGCGCACAATGACGAAGACCTGCACAAGCATGGCTCTTCGACGGTTCGCTACGGCCGCGGTTCGGTGCTCACCGTGGACCTGACCAATCGCTGCAACATGATGTGCGATCCCTGCTTCATGGACGCCAACCAGGTCGGGTACGTGCACGAGTTGGGCTGGGAAGAGGTCAAGGAAATCCTGGACAACGCGCTTAAGATCAAGCCGCGCCGCCAGATGTCCGTGCAGTTCAGCGGCGGCGAGCCGACCATGAGCCCGTACTTCTTTGATGCGGTCGCCTACGCGCGAAAGATCGGCTACAACAGCGTGCAGGCCGCGACCAACGGCATCGAGTTTGCCAAGAGCAAGGAGTTTTGCAAGAGGGCCTTCGACGCGGGCATGCGCTATGCGTACCTGCAGTTCGACGGCATCGGCAACGACGCCAACAGCCACCGCCAGATCGGCAACTTGTTTGACGTGAAGCTGCGCGCCATCGAAAACATGCACGAAGCAGGCATCGAAATCGTGTTGGTGGTGACCATCGTCAATAACGTGAACAACGATCAGGTGGGCACGGTCGTGAAGTTTGCGATGGAGAACCCCAAGAAAATCGCGTTTGTCAGCTTCCAGCCGGTTTCGTTTACCGGCCGCGATGAAGACATCACTCCGGAACGCCGCCTGCGCCAGCGCTACACGCTTTCGCATCTGGCGAAGGACGTCAGCAACCAGGTGGGCAAGGTCGAGCCGACGCGCGACTGGTTCCCGATTTCGTTTATCAGCACCTTCGCCGGATTCTCGGACATGGTCAAGGGGCAGGACTCGCAATGGGGTTCGCTCTCTTGCGGCTGCCATCCGAATTGCGGCGTGGGCACGGCGCTGATGATCAACAAAGAGACGAAGGAATGGGCTCCCGTTCCGCGGTTCCTGGATGCGGTACAGCTCACGAAAGATGTCACCGACATCACCGACGCCGCTCGCGGCAAGAATTTTTCGAACTTCATGATGGCCATGGCTCTCTTGAAGAACTATCACCCGTTCCGCGGGCCGAAGGGGCTGAAGCTGTATGACCTCTTCAAGAAGTTTGACAAGACCTGGGCGCTGACCAAGGGCTCGGAGAAGAAGTACGGCCGGACTTCTCCGGAGCGCACGTACGAAGACGCCATGAAGCGCCGGCAGACCGATCCCTGGAACTTCCTGTTTATCGCGGGAATGTGGTTCCAGGATTTGTTCAACTATGACTTCCGCCGCACGGAAATGTGCATCATTCCCTACGCCACGCAGCAGGGCGAGATTTCCTTCTGCGCGTACAACACCGGCGTGGGCTGGCGGCAGATCATCGAAAACATGCATAAGAACGCGACCGTGGCCGAGTGGTACAAGAACCACGGCAAGCATGAGATTTATGCCAAGGGGAAGAGCGTCAACCTCGAGAGCTTTGAGCATTCGTTGAAGATTGATTCCGACGATGCCGCTCGCGTGCGCCACCTGGAGCATGACGTTCCGGTGACCGCGGCCGAAGAAGACCGCGCGCGCCGCAAGAAGGCCTACGAAGAGCAGGCCAAGGTTCGCGCGATCTATGAAGAGCTGGTGCTGAAGAAGCCTCAGCCGACAGTCGTGCAGATCGGCTCGGTCAGCGACATCGCGAAGGCTGTACCTGCTAACTTTGCGAATGCGGGCAAACCGATCAGCATCGCCCCCGCGGCTGGCAACGGCAACGGCCACTCGAACGGCAACGGTCATTCCAACGGCAACGGCGCTCCAGCAAACAAACCAGCTGCCGAAAAGGCAGCGGAAGCTGTCGCCGGCGACTAAGCATCCTGTCCAACTCCGCAGACCTAATGACAACGCCCGCCTCGTGCGGGGGTTGTCATTTTTCGGGCGAGGTGATTGACCCCTTTGCAGGCGGAGAATAGACTTGCAACATGGCGAGAGTTTCAATCCGCGAGAAGGCTTCCCAACAAATTGCGGCCCGCAATTACAGTTTTACGGTTGTGTTTGAACCAGTCGGATTGGGATCAGGGCCAGCTGGAAATGGCGGTGGAAAAGGCCACAAGAGCAAAGCGGAGGCTTCCGGATACCAAGTTACGGTGCCGCTGCTTCCGGGCTTGATCACGTACGGCAGGACCTTGGCGGAAGCGCGAGAAATGGCGCGCGATGCAATTCGCTGTCACCTTGAAGGTCTCAAGAAAGATGGCGAGCGGATTCCGGATGAAGGCAGCACCATTCAGGAAAAGCTCCGAGTAGCGCTCAGTGCGTAATGTCTCCGCGTGTCCCGATTCTCAAGCCGCGCGAGGTGTTGCGCGCGTTGCAGAAGGCCGGGTTTGAGATTCATCACCAGAGCGGGAGTCATGCGCAATTAAAGCATCCGGGCAAGCCGCACCTGCGGGTGACGGTCCCTCGGCATGACCGGTTTGATGTGCCTGTGCCCGTTTTGCGAAGCATCATTCGCCAGGCTGGCATGACTGTTGATGAGTTTTTGGAATTCTTGTAAAGGAAAACTTGGGACAATGCCAATTTACGAATACATTTGTGAGGATTGCCAGGCGCACTTTGAGAAGATTGTGCTGAATAAGACGCAGGAGATTGCCTGCCCGAAGTGCGCGGGGAAGAAGAACGCGCTGCAGCTTTCCGTTTTCAGCTCGGCGAATGGGTCGAGCAACGGCGCAGCGGCCAAGTCTTCGGGTGACTTCTCCGGCAGTGGAGGCAGTTGTTGCGGCGGCGGGTGCGGCTGCAATTGAATTGCGCTCGCCCGCACCCTCTGTGTGCTTAACTCTTTTAGAATGAACACTTGCGAATCTTCGCCGAAGTGTTGATTTTAAAGGATTTAGGGGGATTTTAAGTTGTTTAGAATCAACACTTGCAGAAAACGGGGGAGGAGGTTAGGAATGGCTTCGGAATTTCAAGGCCCATCCCCGCTTTCGCCGCAACGGAGAATTCGACTATGTCCATAGACTCTCCGGAACAATTTGAGAAGCTGCGGGCTTGCGGGATGATTGTGGGGAAGGCGCTGCGGGCGATGGCGGCGGAAGTGCGCGCGGGGGTGACGACGGGGGAGCTTTGCGAGATTGGCTCGCGCGTGCTGACGGCGCATGGGGCGCGGTCTTCGCCACCGATGGTGTATGGATTTCCCTGGGACGTTTGCATTAGCGTGAACGATGAAGTGGTGCATGGGATTCCCGGGGATCGCGTGATTCAACCGGGGGATTTGGTCAAGCTCGATCTTACGGCGGAGAAGGATGGTTATCACACGGATTCAGCGGTGAGCATCGAAGTGCCGACGTCTTCACCAAAGAGCAAAGCGCGGGAGCTGGCGCATTGCGCGGAGCGCGCGTTCCGGCAAGCTCTGGGCGCGGCACGCGCGGGGAACCGCACGAAGGACATTGGCCGAACGGTCGAGCGCGAAGTGCGGCGCCGCGGCTTTCACGTCATCAAAGAGCTTGGCGGCCACGGCATCGGGCGGACCATTCACGAGCCGCCGTCGGTGCCCAACTACGCTGATTATTCGGCGCAGCACAAGTTGACCGAGGGCCTGGTCATCACGATTGAGCCGATCATCGCCGCGGGCACGGGAGATGTTTCGCTGGACAAAGACGGCTGGACCTACCGCACCGTGGACGGCAGCCTCTCGGCGCACTACGAGCACACGATTGTGATCACAAAGGGAGAGCCGGTGCTGCTCACGGCCGCCTGAAACGTTCGTCTCACTGGATATGATCCCTAATCATTCGTCACTGCTACTTTTCGTCAGCGCAGCGATGGTGCTGCTTGCGATACCGGGCCCTGCTGTGCTTTACGTGACGAGCCGAAGCATCGGTTTGGGCCGCAGCGCAGGACTCGTTTCAGCGCTCGGCATTGGCGTGGGCACGTTCGTTCACGTAGCCGCTGCTGCAGTGGGCTTGTCGGCGCTGCTGATGTCTTCTGCGGCTGCCTTCAGCGTGGCGAAATATCTTGGCGCGGCGTACCTGATTTATCTGGGAGTGCAGAAACTGCGCGCGGAAGAATCCTTCGATGCCGCGGAGGAAGCCCGTCGCGTTAAACTGAGCCGCGTTTTTGGGCAAGGCATTGTCGTTAATATCCTGAATCCGAAGACCGCGCTGTTTTTCTTCGCATTCCTTCCGCAATTCGTGGATGCCTCCAGAGGAAACGTCGCGTTGCAAATTCTCTTTCTTGGCACGCTCTTCGCGTGCATGGGGATCATGAGCGACAGCCTCTGGGCGTTGTTCGCGGGAACCGTTGCGCGGCAGTTGAATCGAAATGCGCGTTGGCAGCGCACGCAGCGCTATGTTTCCGGCGGGATGCTGATTTCGCTTGGTGTGGCCACGGCGTTTGCCGGCTCCAGCGCGAAGAAGTAGCACGGCAAGCCAATCCGCGCTTGCGTTCGGCGACTTCTTCAATCTTCCAACTTTTATTTTGTCGCGGCCACTACTGCGTCCCGCTTTTGTGCGGCGAGCCAGGGAACCAGGTCTGGCTCGGCGAAGGCCTTCACCCAGACGTCGTGGCCGACTTTGTGGTATTCGGAGTAGCGCGGCTGCCCGCCTAATTTTTTCAAATCCTTTACCATCTGGCGCACGAGATCTACCGGCACGGTCATGTCCGAATCGCCCTGGAAGATCCAGAGCGGGATTCGCGTGATGGCTTTGGCGTTGGTGAAATTGTCGAAGGCGCAAAGCGCCAGTCCGGCGGCCCAGCGATCGGGTTGCGCTTGCAGCAGCACCCACACAGCCATGCCGCCCATGGATTGACCTGCGAGATAAATCCGATCCGGGTCGACGGAGAATTCCTTCTGCACTGCGGCGAGGATATCCAGCGCCGATTGAAGCTGCGGTGTAACTTCGTTCAACTCCGGCTCCGTCCAGTAACGGTCCTCCGGGCATTGCGGGGCCAGGACGAAGGCAGGAATTTTCGCCTGGTTCTCCGAAGTCGTCCAAATGTGCGTGCCCTGCTCGTTGGCGCCGGAGATTTGCAGTTTGTTATCGTAGCCGCGGCCATTTGCGCCGTGAAGCCAGAGGATTAGCGGATATTTCTGGCTGGCGTCGTAGCCGACAGGCACATAGAGGCGATAGGGCATCTTGTTGCCCTTCTTGTCCACGTAAGTCTCTTTGCGGAAAAGGAGGTCGTCTTTGCTCAGTATTTTCGAGGGCGTCTGCGCGTACGTGCCGACGCACGCGCTGAGTGCGAACAAAATGGAGAGCACGATCGAAGAGCGAAGAACCAGCCGCAAAGTTCACCTCACGAAACAATTGAGAATAATTTCAAGTAATGCGCGACAACGAAAATTATAGAACCACGGCCTACTGCGGACGCGAATAATTCGCGATATTTAGAGGAATCGGATTGCTGGGATTGCCGCGAGGGTCCGGTATAGGCGTTTGCGCTTTCCACTTCATGGGAATGACGCCGGTCCAGCCGGACGAGGAATAGTCCTTGCCGTCATCCACGGCGAAGCCGGTGCGCACCTTGGCGGAGGCTTCGACGAGCGGCACAGTGAGGACCATCGTGCCTTTCAGTTCCTGCTCAGTGGGAGGATGCACGGTGGCCCAGCGGCCGCGAATTACATATTCGACGAAATCGCGCATGGCGGCGCGCTTGGCGGCTTCGCCTTCGACGGGCTCGGCTTTGCCCATGACTACGACGGAGCGGTAGTTGACGGAGTGGCCGGTGGCGGTGGGTGCGCACACAATGCCGTCGAGGAGCGTCACGCTGAGGCAAAAGGGCGCGCCGCTCGCGAGCGTTTTCATCAGGCGGCTGGCGACCGAGCCGTGAAGAAATAGTTTGTCGCCGACGCGCACGTAGTTCGTCGGCACGACGATGGGCAGACCATCGGCGATGAAGCCGACGTGGCAAACAAAGGCCTCGTCGAGAATGCTGTAGATCAGTTCGCGGTCGTAGCTGCCGCGGTCGGGCTTGCGATGGACTTTGGTGCGTTCTGTGGGAGTGAAGTTGCTCATGCAGGCAGAGTAGCTGGGGCACGCGGTTCGCGGCAAGTGCCAATCTGGTAGGACAGGCATTCTTGCCTGTCCTTTGGGAGACTATTCGCTTTGGGGAGAGGACAGACAGGAATGTCTGTCCTACTGTGGCCGGATCTTCGCCGCAATTGACGATACGCGAAACATTTCAATTCTTCGAAGCGCGCTATTGCGCCGTGCCAAGTTGCTTCAGCATGAACGCATAGTCGAAGGCCACTTCTTTCAAATAGTCGTAGCGCCCTGACGATCCTCCGTGCCCCGCGGCCATATTGACCTTCAGCAGCAGCACGTTCCGATCGTCTTTAAGCGTTCGCAGCTTGGCCACGTACTTTGCCGGCTCCCAATACATTACCTGGCTGTCATTGAAGGAGGTCTTGACCAGGATCGCGGGATACGCGGTTTTCTTCAGATTGTCGTACGGTGAATATTTCAGCATGTAGTCGTATGCCGGTTTCTCGTTGGGATTGCCCCACTCTTCGTACTCGCCGACAGTCAGCGGGAGGGAAGCGTCGAGCATGGTGTTCATCACATCCACGAAGGGCACATGCGTCACAACCACCTTGAAGAGATCGGGGCGCAAATTGGTGACCGCGCCCATAAGCAGCCCGCCCGCAGACCCGCCTTCGATCGCAATCTTGTCGCGCGCGCCATATTTATTCGCGGCCAAATACTCCGTGCAGTCGACGAAGTCGGTGAAGGTGTTCATCTTGTTCATCATGCGCCCAGCGTCGTGCCAAGCTTTGCCCATCTCTCCGCCGCCGCGAATGTGCGCATAAGCCATAACCACGCCGCGGTCCAGCAGGCTGAGGCGATTGCCGCTGAAAGTAACCGGGGTTGAGATGCCGTAGGAACCATAGGCATACACATAGAGTGGATTTGATCCGTCTGTCTCTTTCATATCCGCGCGATAGATGATGGACACCGGGACTCTTACACCGTCCCGCGCGACGGCCCAGACTCGCTCCGATTTGTATTTGGAAGAATCGTAGCCTCCCGGCACTTCGTTTTGCTTGAGCAGGGTCGAAGCGCGCTTTTCCACGTCGTAGTCAAATACCGATGGAGGTGTAATGAAGGACTGATAGGAGTAGCGAAAAAACTTGGTCTTAAATTCGCGATTGATCTGCGGAAAGGCCGTGTAGACGGGCTCGGGATAGCTGATGCGCTGCTTTGCCCCGCTCGCGAGGTTCACAATCGTCAGCTGCGGCAGCCCGTTCTCGCGCTCCATCAAAACATAAAAATCCTGAAATCCCTCGACGCCCGAGAGCATCACATCCGTGCGGACAGGAATGATCTCCTTCCAGTTTTTCTTCCCTGGATCGCTGACCGGCGCGATGACTAGGCGAAAGTTGCGGCCTTTGTCATTGGTGCGGATGTAGAACTGATCGCCGATATGCTCGGCATCGTATTCGATGTCTTGCTCGCGCGGCGCAATCAATTTCCATTGGCCGGTGGGATTCGCCGCATCCAGATATTTGACCTCCGAAGTGGTGTGGCTGCCGGATTCCAGCAGGATGTATTTGCGGCTGCGTGTCCTGCCCGCGCCAAGGTCGAAGCGCTCGTCTTTTTCTTCGTAGACCAAGTCGTCGTTCTTGGTGTCCGTTCCGACTTTGTGGCGATAGAGGCGATATTGACGCTTCGCCGAATCCTCCACGGTGTAGAAAAGCGTTTGATTGTCAGCGGCCCAAACGATGGATCCGGTTTTCTCCACGGTGTCGGGCAAGTCTTTGCCTGTGCGCAGATCGCGCACGTGCAGGCGGTACTGCCGGAAGCCGGTGTTGTCGGTGGAATACGCCAGCAGATTGCCGTCGTCGCTGATCGTATACGCGCCGAGAGCCATGAATTTCTCGCTCTTGGCCAGTTCGTTGACGTCAATGGTGACTTGCTCCGCGGCCTCCAGGGATCCCTTCTTCCGCCCATAGATTTGGTATTGCTTGCCCGCTTCCCAACGTGAATAGTAAAAATATTCTCCCTCTTTGTACGGGACATTTACGTCGGTTTCCTTGATGTGGCTGAGCATTTCCTCATACAGTTTTTTCTGGAGCGCTTCCGTCGGCTTCATCACCGTGTCCGTGTAGGCGTTCTCCGCTTCCAGATATTGCGCCACTTCCGGATTGGATTTCTCGCGGAGCCAGTGGTAGTCGTCCACCAGGTTCCCGCCGTTGATGTGGTTTTCGGTATGAACTTTCTTGGCTACTGGAGGAGCTGCATCCGCGGGGGCATCCGCGTTTTTCCCGTCGTCCGCCATCAGGGCGGCCGGCATCCAGACTGCCGCCAACCATCCAGCCAAAATAATCCCCAGAGCAAGATTTTTGCGTCGCGTCATTGCCACCCTCAATTAAGTCGTTCCGTACCGCGGGCCGAGATGGCCGCCATTCGGCGGCGAGACAGGATAGTCTAATTGACGCTGGTTTGGAATCGTGTACGCTGAGTGCCGGCAAGAGGCAGGTTGCGCCGATAGATCGAGGGTTCCCATGGCTCCTGCAAGTCCGGTATTCACGCGCGAAACATTTCAATTTTTCAAACAACTGGGCCGGAACAATCACAAGGGGTGGATGGACGCGAATCGCGACCGCTACCAGGCGGCGATTGTGCAGCCGTTCCGGCGTTTGCTCGAAGAATTATCTCCGGCGGCGTTGAAACTCGACGAGCGATTCGACACGACCGGGCGCACGGGCGCAAATTTTTCGCGGATTAACCGTGATATTCGGTTCGCGAAGGATAAAACGCTTTACAAAACGAATATGTACTTGAAATTTTCCGTTCCCGCGCCGGACAAGCGCGAAACCGGACAGCTCTACGTCGGAATCAGCGCGAACACGGTCACGGCAGGATTCCGCATTTATTCGGGCGGGAAGCGCAAAGCGTCCACGCTTGCCCTCGTCGCGGAGCCACATGCAAACGCGAATCCCGGCTGGATTGCAAAACAAAAAAAGCGGCTCGGCCGCCGTTACGAAAGCTACTGGTACAGCATGCAAAAGGGCGAATGGACGCAACACTCCGGCTGGCCAACGGCTCCCGATGATTGGAAGAAGATACAGGCCTGGATCGTCCGGCGGAAGCTGACTCCCGCGGCCGCAATGCGTGTCACGTTTCCGCGGGAAGCCGCAAAAATCTTTCGCGATGTTTATCCGCTACTGCGCTTCACTTCGTTGCCCGAGTAAGAAGGGGAGAAAGCATGAGTCGCGCCACCGACCTGACCAAGACACGAAGGAAATTCCTGAAGATGCTGTCGGCAAGTCCGCTGCTGGCCGGCCCAGGCTTGCTTGCCGGTTCCTTCGCTAATCTTCTGGCGGCGGGCGAAGTCACGGATAAGAGGTTTCTTGGCTGGCTCGACTCCGTTCAGCAAAGCGACGAGGTGATTTCGTCGCCGGAACAGGCCTTGGAAGTGATGGATTTCGAGCCCGCTGCGCGCAAAGCCTTGCCGCCGGCGCATTTCGGCTATCTCGCAACGGGCGTGGACGGCGACGGAACGGTGCGGGCCAATCGCGAAGGCTATTCGCGCATTCAGATTCGGGCGCGACGGCTGGTGGATGTCGCGAAAATTGACATGTCGGCGAGCCTGTTCGGCACGAAGTGGAACACACCGCTGGTGCTCTCTCCCGTGAGCGGACAGAAAGCGTTTCATCCCGAAGGCGAAGTCGCGGTTGCACGTGCGGCGGGCAAGAAGGGGCACCTGATGATGCTGTCTACCGTCGCCACGTCGTCGATTGAGGACGTGCTTGCTGCGCGGGGTGGCCACGTGTGGCAGCAGCTCTATCCAACCAACGTCTGGGAAGTTGGCCGGGCGATCGTCAAGCGTGCCGAGGCTGCGGGCTCTCCGGCGATTGTGCTCACGGTGGATCTGCAAGAGGGCAGCAACCGCGAAACCTTATTCCGCGCGGAACGCGAGGATAAGAGAGAATGCGCCGCTTGCCATCCGAGTGCTTACACGGGTGATGCCCGCGGAAGGGGCAGAGGAGGCTCCGGGAGCTTTGCCCAGTACGCAGCGCGGAAGCCGATGTTTGATGGCCTCGATCTCTCGAAGGTCACCGCGGCTCACCCGGCGAATATGAATTGGGACTTCGTGAAGCGGCTGCGGGATACCGTAACGGTCAAGCTGCTGATCAAGGGCATCGTCACGCGCGAAGATGCGCAACTTGCGGTGGAACACGGCGTCGACGGCCTGGTGGTATCGAATCACGGCGGGCGCTCCGAAGAGACGCTTCGTCCGACGATCGAAAGCCTGCCCGAAGTGATCGAAGGCGTGGCCGGGAGGATTCCCGTAATTGTGGATGGCGGCGTGCGGCGCGGCACGGACATTTTCAAAGCGTTGGCGTTTGGCGCGTCAGCGGTGGGCATAGGGAGGCCGCAGGCGTGGGGGGTGGCCGCGTTTGGCCAGGCAGGCGTGGAATCGGTACTCGAAATCTTGCGCCGCGAATTGCTGACCATCATGCGCCAGGCAGGAACGATCTCCGTGGACAAGATATCGCGCAATTACGTGATCGCTCGGGGCGCGTAGCTCCTGCCGCGTGATTCAGGGCGCCCAGAAGCGTAGCGCGAACAGGTGCCACGAGAGCAGAAAACCGGTCATGACGCAGCAGGCGGAAGAAGCCAGCAGAGAGTGAATACGCACGCCGCGGTAGATTTCTTCCTTCGGCGCACGAAGCGCTAGGATGAGGCCGGCAATCGAAAGAAGCGGGAAGAAAAATGTTCCGAGGAAAATGCCAGCGGTCCAAAGGTTGAATGTGCCGATGTGTGTGCCGCTTAATTGTGTGAAACACAGGAGCACGAGCAACAGTGACAGGGTTGCCAGCAGCGGGAGAACGCGCACCGACAAGTGACGAACATCCTTCATCGCGCCAGCTAGTTTCAAGACCATCCAGATGAGCGCGAAGGGCAGGGTGGTCAGCATGAGGAAGAGACAAACAACGAGAGCCGCGATGCGAAGGAATGGAATTGCCAAGGCGCTGCGCTCACTGTAGGGGATTCCACCGACTCCATTCCCCGCCACGGCCATGCCGCCGGATTCGCTGGTAAAGAAAATAATTGTGCCTTCGGGATCTTTTTCTCCGCGGAAGAGATTTTTGCCGACGCAAAGCAACGGTTCGGCTTCGCCGAATAGACCGGAGCGCATCAGCTTGCCGTTGATGAGACGGATGCGCGTGCCTCCGGTCAGGATATCCAGGAAGCCAAAGATTTGATTTCGCGGCGCGCGCGGGGCGTAGTAGCCCGCGAGTTTTTCCAGATCGTTCGCTGGGGGATTGATGGCGGCTTGCTGCGGCTTTGGAAAATTTTTGGAAAGAAAATCGATTGCCAGGCGGTTGGTTTCTGTCAACGCGCGGCCGGAACTCGTGCTGTTGAGCAGTATGACGTAGCCCCAGTTTTGTTCGGGCATGTAGCGATAGCTGGAGAGGAAACCATCAATGCCGCCGTTGTGGCCGTGCGTAACGACTCCTCCGTCCACACTGGAATAGTTCGCCAAGCCGTAACCGAGCCGCAGTCCGTTTCTTGCGGCCAGCGTCGTTTCCGGGGTTTCCATACGCAGGATGGATTCGGGTTTCAATAATTGGGCGTCTCCCGCTTTTCCGCGGCGAAGGAGAAATTGCACCAGCTTCACCAATTCGCCGGGCGAAGCCTTCAAATCTCCCGCAGGGCGCAAGTAGATGAAAGGAAATCCGGCAGACTTTGGCGGATCGCCCTCATAGCCGGTTGCCAGCAGCGATTTGTTCGCGTCGGTGAAGGGATAATCGGCCTTTTCCATTCCCATGGGGCGCAGAAAGGTTTCGCGGATATACCGATCGAAGGGTTGTCCCGTTATTTTTTCGATCAGATAGCCGGCTACGGCGTTTCCAGGATTCGAATAAGACATGCGCGTTCCGGGCGGCCAGCGCGTGACCTGCGGTTCCCTGAAACGTTTGAAAACATCGAGCAGTGGAAAGTCGTAGCGATCGCGCAGATTGTAGACCTCGCAGAATTCCATGTCGTCGAAGCCGGCAGTGTGCTCCAGAAGATTCACGACGCGCACGGGATGCGTGGTTTCCCACTTGTTTTGGAAAGGAATTTCGGGAGCAACATCCTGCAAGCGGGCGTACAAATTGATTTTTCCATCTTCCTGAAGTTTCAGAAGCGCGAGAGTGACAAATGTTTTGCTGATGGAGCCAACGCGAAATTCCGTCTCGCAAGTAACGCTGCGTTTCGCGGCCAGGTCGGCTTGGCCGATTCCGCCGCACCAGAGAAGCTCGCCATTCGCGACGAGCGCAACTCCCGCTCCCGGAACATGCTCTTTGTCGAGCACGTCCTTCATCGCTTTCTGCAGTTCCTCGAGCGTTTTCGGGTGCACTTGTTCATTTTTTTGCTGCGCGGCGCCCGGCGTTGGAACGAGGAGCACGGCAATGAGACCGAAGATTACAAGCAAACGGGCGGGCGTGGAGTGCATCCGGTGCTCCTGACATGCTCATTGTTTTGATTGCGCCAGCATTGTAACGGGGTCTCGGTGCAGCACAAAGAGATTCGCCAATTCCGGCGGCGAGGCTGCGGGTCCTGCCGCGATTGACGGTTAACGCCCGCTCGCATACGATTTCGCGGTTGCTATCGGAGCTTCGAACTTTTTCCTTCGGGGTGAGCGAGATGAGACGGTTCGCGTCAATCGTTGTGTGGACAAGCCTCGCGCTCCTCGGGGCCGGCGCATTCGGCAAAATCGCTCTTGCGCGCGGCGAACGGCTGAATGCGATTTGGTTTGTCGCAGCTGCGGTTTGCACGTACCTCGTTGCCTATCGTTTTTATTCCGCGTTTATCGCGGCGAAGCTGCTGGCGCTGGACAACACGCGCGCAACCCCAGCGGAAAAGCATGATGACGGACGCGATTTTGTTCCCACCAACAAATGGGTTCTCTTCGGCCATCATTTTGCCGCCATCGCCGGGCCTGGGCCGCTCGTCGGCCCGACGCTCGCCGCGCAGTTCGGATACTTGCCGGGGACACTCTGGCTGATTGCCGGAGCAGTGCTGGCGGGATGCGTGCAGGATTTTGTGATTCTGTTCTGCTCGATCCGGCGCGACGGGAAATCGCTTGGCCAGATGGCCCGGGAAGAGGTGAGTGAGCGCGGCGGCTTCATCGCGCAGCTCGCGGTGCTGGCCATCATGGTAATTCTGCTGGCGGTCGTGGCGCTGGTGGTGGTGAATGCGCTCAAATCTTCGCCGTGGGCAACGTTTACGCTGGCGATGACCATTCCGATCGCGCTCCTCCTGGGCGTGTATCTCCGTTTCGTGCGGCCGGGACGCGTACTGGAAGCGTCCATCATGGGCGTGGCCATGGTGGTGTTTGCGGTGGTTGCGGGGCAGTGGGTAGCGGACTCGCCTTCCTGGGCGCATGTTTTTACGCTGAGCGGGATTGCGCTTACGTTCGCCATTATTTTGTATGGATTCGCGGCTTCCGCACTGCCGGTGTGGCTGCTGCTGGCGCCGCGCGACTATCTCAGCGCGTTCATCAAGGCTGGCGCGATTTTTTCTCTTGCGGCGGGCATCCTGTTCGTGCGGCCGCAAGTGTTGATGCCACCGCTTACTCGCTTCATTGACGGCAGCGGGCCGGTCTTTGCGGGGAAAATATTTCCATTCTGTTTCATCACCATCGCGTGCGGCGCGATCAGCGGATTCCATTCGCTGATTTCTTCCGGGACGACGCCGAAGATGATTCTGCGGGAAGGCCACGCGCGTTTGATTGGTTACGGCGCGATGCTGCTCGAATCGTTCGTCGGCGTGATGGCCATGGTGGCGGCCTGTGCTATGACGCCGGGCGTCTATTTCGCCATCAATAGTCCCCCGAGCGTCGTTGGCGCGACGACCGATGAGGCGGCTGCGACGATTAGTGGATGGGGTTTTCCATTGCAAGCTCAAACGATGACCGATCTGGCGCATTCCGTTGGCGAGATTACGCTTTGGAACCGCGCCGGCGGCGCTCCATCACTGGCCGTCGGCATGGCGCAGATTTTTTCGAACACCATTGGTGGCGCGCGACTGATGAGCATCTGGTACCACTTCGCGATCATGTTCGAAGCGCTGTTCATTCTCACGGTGCTGGATGCCGGCACGCGCGTAGGACGCTTCATGGTGCAGGAACTCGGCAGCCGCGTATGGAAACCCTTCGGCCGGCGCGGGTGGATGCCGGGCATTTTGCTCTCGAGCGCCGTCATTGTAGGCCTGTGGGGCTACTTTCTGTATCAAGGCGTGATTGATCCGCTCGGTGGAATCAACTCGCTTTGGCCACTGTTCGGTATTTCGAATCAATTGCTCGCGGCAGTCGCGCTCGTGGTAGCGACGACCATTTTGCTGAAGATGGGACACCTGAAGTGGATTTGGGTGACGGTGCTGCCGATGGCGTGGCTCGTTATCATCACCATGACCGCGAGCTACCAGAAGATTTTCGATCCGAGTGCCCGGCTTGGCTTCCTGGCGGCTGCAAACGCCATGGCTGCGCGGATTTCCGCTGGGAAAATTCCCGCCGGGAAAATTGTGGAGACGCAGCGTCTCATTTTCAACCAACGGCTCGATGCCGCCGTTACCGCCGTTTTGGCATTGATGATTCTTGTGCTGCTCGTGGAAGCGCTGGTGCAGTGGTATTTGATTCTCAGCCGGCGCAGCGAACCCGTTCTCCACGAATCGCCGTATGTCGCAACGCAATGGGCGGAGGGCTTTTCCGGCGCAGCCCATGGCGAAGCGCAAGGAGACGATTGATGCGCGATGCGAGAAAAATCACCGCACGTTTCCTGCGCCGGTTCTGGCGTGGGTTGCGCGAATGGTGCGGCGATGCAGCCTACGAAAGCTATCTTCGTTCGCGCGGCGTGCAGAAGAGTGCAGCTCCTCCGCTCACCGCCACCGAGTTCTACGTCGAACAGCTCGACCGGCGTTACTCACGCCCCAACCGCTGCTGCTGAGTGTTTGCCAATATTAATGTTGTCGCCTTCGGGGCCTCGGGAGTAGACTCCCGCTAATCCCTGGTCAGGCCCCCGACTTCGACAATTCTTCGGAGGAACTATGCGATTAATCTCCCGGTTAATTTTATTTCCTCTCCTTGCGCTCGCCGCTGGTCTTATCTATGTCAGCTCCGCAGCGGAGGAGAAATCTTCCAAACCCGATTTCGATATGACCGCCAGCTACATCGAGGCCTGCAGCTGCGACATGTTCTGTCCCTGCTACTTCAACGATCACGCCACCAAACACATGGCCATGGGCGAACACCACGCCGAAGAGCATTTTTGCCGCGCCAACCTCGTTCTCAAAGTGGACAAAGGCTACTACAAGGACACCAAGCTCGATGGCGCCAAAGTGTGGCTTGGCAACGACCTCGGCAGCGATTGGAGCACCGGCAAGGACTCCTGGTTGGTCGTGAACTTCGATCCCAGCGTCAACAAGGATCAGCAGGCCGCGCTTGCGGATATCCTCGGCCAGCTCTATCCGATTCCCTGGCAGAAAAAGGCGATACAAACCGCCGCCTTCTCATGGAACGTGGACACCAAAACAGGCGTGGCGCACGCCAAGATGAACGACGGCAAAGGCGAAGTCATCCTCGAGCGCGTGAAGGGCGATAATTCCAACCACGAAGTCGTCATACACAACTTGAAATACTGGGGAGCGCAATCCAATGACGGCTTCCGTATGTGGAAGAGCAAGCACGAAGCCTTCGAAGGGGACGGACACAAGTTCTCCTACGACGGCACGAACGGCTTCTTGGTTACCGTCCACTTTTCCGGAAATGCAAAGCCCGCGCAAGCGGACTGAAGCTCGGCACGAGTCGGGTTCGGGCAGCCTCGCTTTGTTTTCCTGCGAAGCTGGGCTGCCTGGCTAAAACTCTTCGTCTTCTTCGCCGCGGTGTTTCAGCGCGGTGGTCTTGTGCGCGATGCGAATGCTGTTGTTGCGGATTCCGGCGAGGATGGCGCGGCGCATTTCTGCGGGCAGCATTTCTGGCGCGAACACGCCGGCTAGGTCCCGCGGGAAAAACTTAATGAAGAGCGCGGCGACGTGCGCCGTCGCATAAGCCACCGGCGTTGTAAATCGTCCTTGCTGCCGGATCTGGTACAGCGTTGGAAACGTACAATCGCTGCGGATCAGCAGGCGTTGGTCTTCTCTCTTGCCGCGTTTCACTCCGCGCACCAGCACGGCGGCTGCGAATCGCGCGTTTTGGAGAATACCCTGGCGAATCAGCTTGGCGATCATGCGCGGAGAAGACGTTTGTGGAAAGCGTTGCCGGGCCATCCCGCGCGACTTCGAAAGTTTTCCCTGTTTGTGCCAGCGACGGAGCCGGTCGATTTCATTTCCGCCAATTTTTACGTCCAATTCTTTCATCGGAATGAAGTGCGGGAGCGTGGCGACTTCGTCCTGAGCAGCGAGCACCACGCGCGCCGGGCCAATGGGGTCAACAAAGCGGAACTTTTCGATTTCCGAGAAACGCTTGCCCAGGCGAAATTTCCCATCGCGATAGACTTGCGGGTGTGACACTGCTTCATCAAAAGAAACTTCCGGCGACCACTGGGAAATGGGATCGTCACTTTCGCTGCTCTCATAAAGCCGGATGTGCACCGCTTGGACCTCATCGAGCAGCTCGGCGGCGCGTTTCACGAGCAGGTTTGTCAGGCCGGGGGCCACGCCGGCGTTGATCAGCGCCGCGCGATTCTTCTGTTCAAATTTCTTCGTGTAGCGGAACTGCTCCGCCCGGAAGGGATGACGGGTCAGGTGGGAGCTCAGATCGAGATAATGTGACCTCAGCCGCAGCGCCGCGCGCAGCACGATTTCATTGAAGACGGATGCGGATGCGTTGACGACGAGCTGGCAGCCCTTGGCGGCCTTCACAATTCCGCGCATGTTACGCGCATTTACTTCCGTGAGGGGGATCGTGCTCCCCTTGCCCAGGAAGCGCCGCGCGCGCTCCGGGTCGCGGTCGCCGCACCAGACCGTATGTCCTTGCCGCTCCAGCAATTGTGCGAGGAGGGAACCGGTCGCGCCGGCCCCCAAAACGAAGATCCGCATGGCGTGGCCAAAACTCTATCATAATCTCTCGCGGCAGCCTCGTCCGTGGTTTCGGGGAAGCGCCGATTGCGCCCTATTTGCCTAGGGCGTAAACTATGGTTCGTAACTCCGACCCTTGCGGCCTACTGGAGAGATAACCCACGGCTGCCGGGGCGAAGTCCCGAGCGGTTTCGGGACTGAGGGTCTGGGTGGAAACGCCTGGGCCTCCCGCTTGTCGCGAGCTTTTCGAGGCTCGCGCGTGCTTGGAAAGGAGCGATCTAACCGAAAATGTGTAGTTTTTCGGTGAGCGCCCGATTCCCAGCACTGGATCGGGCGGTTTTGTTTTACAAAGTGCTTGCGCCGAGAGCGGCGGAAGGTGCATCGAAGATTTGAGATACATGACGACCCTTCACGACAAATTCGGACGGCAGATCACCGACCTGCGCATCTCCATCACAGATCGCTGCAACTTCCGCTGCGTCTACTGCCGCTCCGCCGATCCTGAGAATTACCGCGATCATGACGAAATCCTTTCATGGCCGGAGCTCGACCGGCTTGCCAGAGTCTTTATGAGCCTCGGCATTCGCAAGATTCGCATCACCGGTGGCGAGCCGCTCGTGCGCGACGGTGTCGAGGACTACATCGCGCGTCTCCACGCCCTCGGCGTCGAAGACCTTTCGATGACCACTAATGGCCAATTACTTGCGGAACGCTGCGACCGGCTGATCGCCGCCGGCCTGCGGCGCATCAACATCAGCTTGGATTCGCTCGACGCCGGCAAATTCGAACGCATCACACGCACCAAGTCTTTCTCCACCGTCATGCACAGTATTGACGCCGCGCAAAAATCGCGCCTGGCCCCCGCGAAAGTAAACGCCGTGCTGGTGCGCGGCATCAATGATGATGAGGTGGAAGCTTTTGCCTCGTACGCGCGCGCGAGCGGTGTGATTATGCGCTTCATCGAGTTCATGCCACTGGATGCCGACCGCCACTGGACGCGCGGCCTGGTGGTTCCCGCTGCGGAGATTCACCAGCGCATTCAGGCGCGCTGGCCGCTCACGCAGATTCCGCACGAGCGCAGCGAGACCGCCCGCAAGTATCGTTTTGCCGATGGCGCGCCCGGCGAGATCGGCCTCATCGCTCCGGTGACGCAGCCATTCTGTGGCCACTGCTCGCGCATCCGGCTCACCGCCGACGGCAAGCTGCGCACTTGCCTGTTCAGCAAGGACGACCATGATCTTCGCTCGTTGCTGCGCGAAGGCGCGTCCGACGAGGATTTGTCCACCTACATCTGCTCGGTGGTCATGGAAAAAGAAGAGGGCCACCGCATCAACGAGCCCGGTTTCGTGCAACCCTCCCGCACCATGGTATTTATCGGCGGCTAAACGCGAATCTCACCAAAAGGCGGGTGCGCGGAATCTTGCCATCGACCGCACCCAAACTTTGCGCTAGCATCGAATAGAGCAGGCTTGAGCCTGTTTCTTTATGCAGCGCGTGGACCGCGCTGAAACGGATTGCTATGGCAGACGAAGACGACGAAGAGGAGCAGGACGAATCTCCGGAGCCCCCACAGCGGCTCTTCACGCTGACCGAAGCGGAGCGCGCCCGGCAGGAACTCGAGCCCTTTCTCGTTGAGGCTATCGGCTGCCGCAAGAAACTCGCGGGCCTGGAGAATGATCTTTCCGCCGTCTCCGCGCGCATCATGATGATGGGCGGCGTGCTCGTCCCTTACGAAAAACTGGCCACCTTGCGCATGGAACACACGCAGCTGGCGGAAACGATGAAGTCCGCGCTTGATCGCATTCTCGAAACCGGTTGCCTGATCAAGGATCTCGACGTCGGGCTCCTCGATTTTCCCGCGGTCATTGATAACCAGGACGTGTATCTCTGCTGGAAGCTCGGCGAAGACCGCATCCGTTTTTATCATCGCCAGGATGAAGGTTTTGCGAAGCGCAAGCCGCTTAATCCGCACGATCTTGGCCCGGGCGACACCGTCCAGTAATTTCCTTGTCGCGGCCGGTGTTCAGGCCGGTGCGCCCTAGCAAATCCAAACTGTGAGCAACTTTGAGCGACCATCCTGAAAACCGCCTGAAAGATTCCGCCAGCCCCTACTTGCGTTCCGCCGCGCATCAGCCCATTGACTGGCACGAATGGGGCGACGCAGCCTTCGCGCGCGCGAAGGCAGAGGACAAGCCGATTCTTCTCGACATTGGCGCCGTGTGGTGCCACTGGTGCCATGTCATTGACCGCGAAAGCTACGAGAACGTTGAAATCGCGAAAATCATCAACGAACATTTTGTTCCGGTAAAAGTGGACCGCGACGAGCGCCCCGACGTGGATTCCCGCTACCAATCCGCCATCAGTGCCATCTCCGGGCAGGGCGGCTGGCCGCTCACCGGATTTCTGCTTTCCGACGGGAAACCGTTTTTCGGCGGCACGTATTTTCCGCCCGAAGATCAGATGGGCCGCCCCGGTTTTCGCCGCATCCTTCTGGCCGTCGCCGATTCCTACCGCAACAAACGTGCCGAACTGGAGCGCGCCGCCAATTCTCTGGCCGACGCCGTCTCGCAGGCCGAAATCTTCACTGGCGCGCGCGCCGACTTCGATCTCGGCGTCGTCGAGGAGCAAATCAGCTCGATCACTAAACTCTTCGATATCAAGAACGGCGGCTTCGGCCGCGCTCCGAAATTTCCGCATGCTTCGGCCATCGATCTCCTCCTCGAGCGCTATCAACAGACGAAAGAAAAACATCTCCTGGCCATGGCCGAAACCACCCTCGAAAAAATGGCCCGCGGTGGAGTCTACGACCAGCTTGCCGGCGGCTTCCACCGCTACTCCGTGGACGAGCGCTGGCTCGTGCCCCACTTCGAGAAAATGTCTTACGACAATTCCGAGCTCCTCAAAAACTACTTGCATGCCGCTCAATTGAGTGAAAAACACGACTGGGAGGCCTCGTTTACTGACACCGCTCAAAGCATTGTAATGTGGGTAATTTCTGTCCTGTCCGATGAGGAAAACGGTGGCTTCTACGCCAGCCAGGACGCAGACTATTCGCTTGAAGATGATGGAGACTATTTCACCTGGACGCTCGAAGAAGTTCGTGCCGCCTTAACTCCTGAAGAATCTCGGGTGATCGAGCTTTACTACGACGTCGAAGCCCACGGCGAAATGCATCACAATCCCGCTAAGAATGTTCTCTGGATCGCACGCGGTTTCGAGGAGATCGCCCAAATTCTGGAGCGCGATGCGTGGGATATCGTCACCATAAAGTCGAATGCAGAAGCAAAAATGATGAAGGCGCGCCTTCAACGTCCTACGCCATTCGTTGACAAAACGATGTACGTTGCCTGGAACGCGATGTTCGTGTCCGCGTTCCTGGCAGCATCTCACGCGCTCTTCACACCATGGATCGCGGAACAGTGCCGCGCCTTCGCCCTGAAAACCCTCGACCGCATGTTGAAGGAAGTCTGGAGCGAATCCCGCGGCTTCGGCCATCGCATCGGCGGCCCTGCGCTGGAAGGCTCGCTCGACGATCAAGTCTTCAGCGTCATCGCGCTTCTGGACGCTTACGAGGCCACGCTCGACCCGCGCTATTTCACCGCCGCGCAAAAAACGATGGATCTCGCCATCGCGCGCTACGGAGACGCCGAAGGCGGCGGCTTTTTCGATCGCCCGTCCGACGCTGCGCCCATGGGTGGCCTCGATGTCCGCCGCAAACCGTTCCAGGATTCCCCGACGCCCAGCGCCAATTCCGTTGCCGCCATCGCGCTGATTCGAATGCACGCCTTCACCGGCGATGAGCGTTATCACGCGTTCGCAAAGAGAACGCTCGAAGCCTTCGCAGGTATCGCCCCGCAATACGGCCTCTTCGCCGCGACCTACGGCCTCGCCGCCACGCTTTTCGCGCATTATCCGTTGCAAGTCGTCATCACCGGGGATTCGAGCGACCCCGCCGCGCAAGCCCTCGAAGACGCCGCCCACCGCGTCTACCGCTTCGGCAAGTCCGTCTTGCGCGTCACCGCGGAAACGCCGCAACTCCATCTTGCCGGAGCCCTAAAGGAAACGCTCCCGCATCTTCCTGCCAACAAGCCTCTCGCCATAGTCTGTTCCGGCAACACCTGTCTCCCGCCCACTAGCGATCCCAAGCAACTGACCACCCTCCTCGAGAATGGCGCCACTGGAGCTGCAACCTTCTAATCATAAGTCACAAAAAAACGGGCGCAGTGCTCAGCACCGCGCCCACCGTTTCCTGGTTACTTCGTTTTTTCCTTACCTCTTATTTCTTCGGCCGCGACTCCGGCGGCACCATTCCTGCCACACGGTAGTAGACAACCAGCTGCCCGTAGTGTTCGCCCGAATGCTCGATGAAGCCGTACGCAAAATCAATCACGCGCACTTTCTGATTGGCGTACGGATCGACGACCAGGGTATTCAGTCCCGCATCGCCTTTGGCTTTGATCGCCGCCGCGCCATCGGCAAAGGATTTCTTCACGTAGGCGGCCACTGCCGCCTTGGTCTTGAGGGTGTCTTTTGAGAAATCTTCTTTCGTGGGTGGTTTTTCTCCCTTCACCGGATTGGTGAAGAAATAGTTGGTGTCCGCGACGTGCAGCAGGCCCTCCCGGAAGCTGCGCTGCTCCGGATTCGGTTTAAATTCATACTTGTCCTCGGGAAAATCCTCGGCCATGGCGATCAGTTTACGGCCGATGTCATTCCATTGATCGAGAACTGCCTGCGTCGGACTCACCGCAGGCTTGGGTGCTTCGGGTTTCTTTTCCTGTGACACGAGGGGAAGGACCGCCAGCCCTGCCGCCAACACGAGGCCCGCAACCACGTTCCACTTCGTCATAAGTTTCTCCTCCGATTCGTCCGGGTGTCGGACGTTCATTCCTTCAGACGCATCACCCTGTCAGGCGTTTCCACGAATTTGCCGTCAAAACGTCTGTCTTCCGCGGGGGTTCATCTTACGCAGCAAAGAGGCCTGCGTCATGCTCTATTCCCGGGACCGCACATGCTAAACTTAAGGTTCGTGCCTGGGGGCACCACCAACGTGAATTGGGGCTATTTAGTGCTGAGAATCGCGATCGTCTTGGGCATCCTGACACTGCTGTACATGTCCCAGCGCTTCTGGTATCGGGCACTCTGGCGGGTGACCGCAAATTGGGGCCGGGTCTCGCTCCGCGTGGGAGTCCGAGTGGCCTATATCGCGGCGCTTTTGGTCGTTATCTTCACCATCGCGGGGAGTTTCAGTCTTGGCCAGCGCCGCATCGTTCCGCAGCCCTCGATGGTTTCCGTGCTCACGGGTCTGTGGTTTTTCAGCGCGCTGTTTGGGTATTTGGCCGTGAAGGTTGTTCACGGGCTGGAGCGCGTCTGGAGATGGCTGCATGCCGCAGCCGCCAAAGAATCCGTAGCCCCGTCAGCTGCAGCCACACGATCGTCTGCCGCTTCCGATGCTCCTGAGATCGTTGCGGACCCCGGCCGGCGCTACTTTTTTCGCGCTGCCACCGCTGCTGCCGGCGCCGCTCCATTTCTCGGCGCGATGTATGGTTTTGCCGCCGAGCGCCTGAACTATCAGGTGCGCCGCATTGAAATTCCCATGCACAATTTGCCGGCTGCGCTGGACGGCATGCAAATCGTGCAGATCAGCGACATTCACCTGAGCGGCTACATGTCCCGCTCGCAAGTGCGCCGCGCCGTGGATATGGCTAACGATCTCGGCGCCGATCTCGCCGTCGTCACCGGCGATCTCATCACTGGCGTGGGCGACTCCATTTCCGATTGCGTGGATGAAGTTCGTCGTTTGCATGCGCCGCTCGGCACGTGGGGCTGCAACGGCAATCATGAAATATACGCGCGCGTGGAAGACGAAGCCGCTGAACTTTACACCCAGGCTGGGATGAAGCTTTTACGACACGAGAACGCCGCAATCGCTTTCAAGGGTGCACAGTTCAACCTCATAGGCGTGGACTACCAGCGTGAACGCACTCCGCGCGGCCAGCGGCAGCAGACTCTGGCCAATGTCGCGCCGCTTGTTCGCCGCGACATGCCCAATATTCTCCTGTCGCACAATCCGAACACCTTCAATCGCGCGGCCGGACTCGGCATCGAACTTTCTCTCGCCGGCCACACGCACGGCGGCCAGATCCAGGTGGAAATTCTCGATCATCGCCTAAGCCCGGCTCGCTTCATCACCGACTACATCGCCGGTCTTTACCAGCGTCCGCTGTTCGCGCCCGCACCCACCGACCGTGCGGCTCCGAATTCGCGCGGTCCCCGGACGTTTAGCCCTTCGCTCTTCGCCTCGTCTTTGTCAGCCATGGCCCATCTTTACGTGAATCGTGGCCTCGGAACCGTCGGCGCTCCCGTCCGCCTGGGTGTACCACCGGAAATTAGTTTGATTGTGCTTCGCGCTGCCTAACTAGTCTTCCCCCCATACGGTCGTAATCGCCCCGGGCTCCAGGCGAACCGGGAATAAATCCCTCCAGTCTTCGGTATTCTCTTCGATTCGTTGCTTCAGATTTTTGGAACTTACCTCCGATCGGTGTAGTACCGCTCAGGCAAGTTCCTTGTTCTCAAGCGCAGATCATCGCCGGCCGGGCTTGTAACCTTGGAATACGGCTTGCATCAAAGCAGCGCGAGTCCAGCCGGCGGAAGTTCGTCTGCGAGCACATGGGACGTGTTTCGCACCGAAAATCTAGCTTTGGAAGGATTCTTAAATGCTGTCCACATGGAAGTCCTGGAAGTCTGTTCCAGTCTTTGCACTTTCGCTTTTCTTGCTCCCCGCCGTAGCACAAGCGCAACATTACAAACAAACGAACCTCGTTTCTGACCTGGCCTCCATTTCCACGCCCAACCCTACTGATCCCAATTTAAAGAACCCTTGGGGACTCACACGATCCCCGAACGGCAGCCCTTTCTGGGTCGCCAACAACAATTCCGGCACCTCCACGTTATATACCGGCGCGGGCGTGGCTATTCCCATTAATGGCACCGGCACGGTCACAGTACCGCCCCCGGGTTTTGCGCCTGGTACGCAGTCCGCTCCGACGGGTGTGGTTTTCAACGGCAGCGCCACCGATTTTCTGGTGGCCCCCGGCAAGTCTGCTCATTTCATTTTCGCGACGGAGGACGGAACAATCTCCGGCTGGAACAGCGGACAAAGCGCCGTGCTGGTCGTTGACAACTCCCAAAATGGCGGGCCCAATGGCGCCGTCTACAAGGGCGCGACCTCCGGCGAAATCAATGGCAACAAGTTTCTTTACGTCACGAATTTCAGGTCGGCGAGAGTCGAGGTTTATGATACGAACTTCAAGCGCGTGCACCTTGGTGACGATGCGTTCAATCCCAATGGGGATGGCGACCATGACGGCGACGATCATGATGGCGACCGCGTCCCGGCGGGTTTCGCTCCATTCAATGTTCAGAACATCGGGGGCATTCTGTTCGTCACCTACGCCAAGCAGGATGCGCCCAGGCACGATCCCGTCGGCGGGACTGGCTTCGGATTCGTCGAACTCTTCACTCCAGAAGGCAAACACATCGGCCACCTCGAGCACGGCGACTGGTTCAATGCACCCTGGGGCACGGTGTGGACCACCCGGGATTTCGGCGAGTTCAGCAACGCCATTCTCGTTGGTAATTTCCGCAGCGGCTGGATCGCCGCGTTCAATGGCTTCACCCACAAGTTCATCGGCTTCGTAAGGAACCCTGACAATTCGCTCATGTTCATTGATGGGCTGTGGTCGCTTACGTTCGGCAACGATGGGACAGCGGGGCTCGCAAACACGCTGTATTTCACCGCTGGTCCTAACAATGAAACCGACGGCCTCTTCGGCACCATCACGCCTGTCGACGGCCTCGACGGCGACGAAGAATAGTCCACGCAAGTTCCAATAAAGCAAAAAAAAACAAATACGGAGACGGCAGGGTCGCTATCACAGACTGCCGTCTCCTATCTTCTCCGCTGTTCATTCCGGTGATTTTTTTCGACTGCCGGCATTGTTAATCCTTCACGCGAGTCAGTTTGAGCATTCGGGTGAACCCCGGGGCATGTTGCCGGGAATCTTTCTTGCTGGCCAACTCATGTGATGCTAAAATGTATCACATGAAGAAAGCCAGCGTTCGCGATCTTCGTTACCGCTTTTCCGCAGTGGAAGACCTTCTCCGCGACGGCGAGGAAATCCACATCACTAAGCGCAAACGCGTGATTGCCCGCTTGCTCCCGCCGGATCCTGCTGCTCCTGCGAACTTTCCGGACTTTCTGGCCCGACAGAAAAAGACCTTCGGCAAAAAGCGCTTGAAGGTTTCCGGCGCCGAGCAACTCGCCGCCGAGCGGGAACGGTTTTGATCGTTTGCGCGGATACTAGCTTCCTGTTCTCGCTTTACGTGCCAGACGCCAACTCGTCTGCGGCTGCCGCCATCATGAAGCGCATCAAGCCGCCTCTTCTTGCGACCGACTTTGCCGAGTTCGAGTTCATCAGCGCGCTTAATTGGCGCATTTTTCGCAAAGAGTTGCGAGTTCCGGAAGTCCAAACCGTCCAGCTTTCGTTTTCCAAGGATGTGCATGACGGGTTGATCCGCATCCTACCTCTTTCCGCTGCCACCTTCGGGCATGCCCGGCGCATCGCGGGAACCCACACGCGGCTGCTGGGCACGCGCGCTTTGGATGTCCTGCACGTTGCCTCGGCGCTTGCTCTGCGGGCCAGCTCCTTCTGCACATTCGATAGGAATCAGGCCACGCTCGCCTCTGCCGTCGGCCTCCGGACACCGTAGCTTTTGACCGATCGCAAACTCCTGATGTCAAACAGAATGTGCCGCCCCCTTCGACAATCATGGGACGGACACGCGGGGCTACCTCACAAGAAGCGGCCACTCGTTTGGCGCGGCGAATGCATCCATCCGCCTAGGGTGCGGTTTCGGTGCGGAGGCGGGCGATGACAAGGCGGATTTCTTCGTAGGGGATTTCCGGTGGTAGAGCCTCTTTGAGGGGCTTGAGGCGGTCCATGCCGAGCTGGCGGCAAGTGGCGGCGATCTGGTTGTAGCGTTCGGGAGCTAACCAGCAGGGCTGGAAGACGGCTTCGCCACGTTCGATGAGGTCAGCGACCAGGGAGACGACGGCGCGGAGGGTTCGCGAGCGGATTTGCGCGATCTCTTCGAAGGTGCGCCCTTCTTCGAGGAGGCGCAGGGTTTCTTTGGCGGGGGAGGAGACTTTTAACTTGCCTTCGTTGGTGGCGCGTTCGCCTTCGCGGAAGCGGCGGAGGGCGTCGAGAATTTCCTTGCCATACATTTCGACGCGTTTATCGCCAAAGCCGGAGACGCGGCGGAGTTCCTGCAAGTTTGAGGGTTCGACGAGGCACAGATCCTCGAGCGCAGAATCATGGAGGACGACGAAGGCGGAAACGCCCTTCTCCCTGGCGGTGTTCCGCCGCCACTCCCGCAGGTAGTCATTCAATTCTCGATCTACCGACGGTTTAGGACTCGATCTTGAAACCTGCGGCTGAACCGAAGCTGCGGGTTGTGCCGAGGGTACTGGCGATATTGGACGCGAAGCGGAGTTTGCTTGCTTGACGTGGTCGAACGCAAAGTTGAGCCAATCCGGGGCCGGTGCGCAGGCGTCGCAATTGCCGCAGGATTCCCATTTGGGGGTTTCGCCAAAGTGCTGGCAAATATGGCGCTGGCGGCAGCCGTCTGAATTGATGAAGGTCTCAATTTCGCGGTAGCGCTGCCAGGCGCGTTCTCTTTCAGCGTAGTCTTCGATTTTTCCGTTGAAGTAGGCGTGCAGGCCGTAATCTTTCTTTTGCCAGAACAAAAAACAATCGGCGGGGAGGCCATCACGGCCGGCTCGGCCCGCTTCCTGATAATACTGCTCGACGCTTTTTGGGAGCGCGAGATGAATGACGGCGCGGACGGCGGGCTTGTTGATGCCCAGGCCGAAGGCCATGGTGCCGACCAGGATGCGGACTTCGTCGGCCATCCATTTTTCCTGGTTTTCGCGGCGGGCGCGGGATTCCATTTGGCCGTGATAGCCGATGGCGGCGATGCCGTTTTCTTCAAGGAAGTCCACTGTTTCGCCAACGCGGGCGATGGTGGGCGCGTAGACGATCACGCTGCCATCGGTGACCTGTCGTACCGCGCGTAGGAGGAGTTCGTCCTGCGTGCGGCCGTTGGACTGGCGGATGATATAGCGCAGATTGGGGCGACGGAAGCTGGCTATATGCTTGTAAGGATCGCGGAGGCGAAGCTGTTCGATGATGTCGCCGCGAACGCGCTTGGTGGCGCTGGCGGTGAAGGCGGCGATGGGGCGGTCGCGAAAAAGCTCGCGCAAGCGGCTGAGCTGGCGGTACTCCGGGCGAAACTCATGGCCCCATTCGGAGATGCAATGGGCTTCGTCGATGGCGAAGAAGGAGATGGGGAGGCTCCTAAGCCAGTCCACCGTGCCAGCGAGAGCGATGCGCTCGGGCGATAGATAGAGAAGCTGGTATTTACCCGTGGCGCCTTGCTGGAGGATGTAGGCGCGGTCTTCGGGAGGAGTAGCGGCGTTCAGGCAGGCGGCGGAGATGCCCATTTGCAGGAGCTGCGCGACCTGGTCTTGCATCAGTGCGATAAGCGGGGAGATGACGACGGCGGTGCGGCCAGCAGCCAACACGGCGGGAAGCTGGTAGCAAAGGGATTTGCCGCCGCCTGTGGGCATGATGACGCAGGCGTCGCGCCCAGCTGCTAGGCTGTGCACGATGGCCTCCTGGCCGGGGCGAAAAGTTTCGTAGCCCCAGAAGCGATGGAGGAACTCGTGGATTTTGGTGCGGTCTTCGAGAGGCGGGATGAGTTCGCGGGTTTGCTCCGCGATGGTAGGTGCGGCCATACAGAACTCCCAGGCCCGGTAGAGGGCACGGAAATTTTCGCTTTTATTTCGCCTAGTGTCAAGTGCAATTTTCGATAAAAAACGGCGTGTCAGCCGGGTTAAGGGCAATCAATAACGATTGGAGCGGTAGCCATAGAGATTGCCGCCGATGGTGAGGAGCTGCGGGATGGGCGCGAGTTTGGTCCATCTGCGGGAGTGGGCCATTTTCCAACTGAGCCAGTTAACGCCGGTAGCCATGGCCAGCCCGGTGGCGTAATAGGCAGACGTGGGAAGGTGGACAAAAGGCCTGGCAAGCGGGTCCGTTTCATACCACCAGTAGAAATTTCGGACTGCGAGTGTTTGGTGCATGTCTGCCAGACTCGCGCCGTAAACCGCGGCGCTTAGGATGATGAATCTTGCTTTGGAAGGATGCGCCACGGAAACGGGCGCTCTCGTTAAGGGTGCCGGTTTCGGGGCAGGCAGCGAGAGCTTCGGCGTTGCTTCGGTGGGCGGGGCGGCCGGAATGGTCAGGGACAGTATCGGAATGGGTGCGGAGGGATCCGATTGAGCAAAGGATGTGGAAGCCGTGGTGATGGAGCCAAGGAAGAAAATGCCCAGGATGGTTCGAGGATTCATGAGATCTCGCTGCCGCCGCTGCGCGCGGTCGCTGACCGCGGGGTCCCAAGAACCTCGAGATACTCTCCATCACAGGAGCGAACTCGAAATCATTGGAGTAACTGGCAATTGCTCTGCCAAGATGCACATGCGGTGGAAGCAAAATTGATAGGTAGCGCGGATTCTTGGGAAATCGTTGCTTTGGTTGGAGTTCTGAGCGTTGATGCGCAGATAAACTTAGTCGACGACCGATTTTCTCGAAGTGCGTTGCTTCGCGGTCCGCTCCCCCGCAAGCCGATTTGGAAATTTGCGAGTTGGTTTTGTTTCAGAAGGGGAATCGACGACTGCGGCTCCGCATAAGTTGCGGCACCCTCTCCCCCGGTGCCATAATTCCACTTCATACCGCAGACTTGCGCTGCAAAGCACGGGTCACGACGCACAGGTCAAGCGTTCTGAGGGGGCTCTATGGCACTTCGCGACGGATGGATTGAGAAGAGGGAAGCGGAAGCGGCAAAGGCGAACGGTAACAGAAACGTGTCGCAGATGCATTTCGCGCGGCAGGGCGTAATCACGGAAGAGATGCAGTACGTTGCCAAGCGCGAAAAGCTGGCGCCGGAGCTGATTCGCGACGAAGTGGCGCGCGGGCGGATGATTATCCCTGCGAACGTGAATCATCGGAACCTCGAGCCGATGGCCATCGGCATCGCCAGCAAGTGCAAAATCAACGCCAACATCGGGAATTCCGCGACCAGCTCAAACATTGACGAAGAACTGAAGAAGCTGCACCACGCGGTGCATTACGGCGCGGACACGGTCATGGACCTCTCGACGGGCGGGGACATTCCCGTGATTCGAAAGTCGATCATTGATGCTTCGCCGGTCCCCGTGGGGACTGTGCCGGTGTATGAAGCGATTTCGCGGGTGCGCCGGCCGGAGGATTTGACGATTGGCTTGATGCTGGAGGTGATCGAAGAGCAGGCCGAGCAGGGCGTGGATTACATGACCATTCATGCGGGCGTGCTGCGCGAACATGTGCCGCTGGTGCGCAAGCGGATTACCGGGATTGTGAGCCGCGGCGGATCGCTCATGGCGCACTGGATGGAGCATCACAAGAAGCAGAATTTTCTCTATGAGAACATCGAAGACATTTGCAAGATTTTCAAGAAGCATGACGTGAGCTTTTCGTTTGGCGATGGGCTGCGGCCTGGGTGCATCGCGGACGCCAGCGACGAAGCGCAGTTCGCGGAGCTGAAAGTGCTCGGCGAGCTGACGACGAAAGCGTGGGAGCACGACGTTCAAGTGATGATCGAAGGGCCGGGGCATGTGCCGCTGGACAAGATCAAGGAGCAAGTGGACAAGGAGATGGAGTGGTGCCACGAGGCGCCGTTCTACACGCTGGGGCCACTGGTGATTGACATCGCGCCCGGCTACGACCACATCACCAGCGCGATTGGCGCGGCGATGATCGGCTGGCACGGCGCGTCCATGCTGTGCTACGTCACGCCGAAGGAGCACCTGGGACTGCCGAATCCGGAGGACGTGAAGCAGGGTGTGATCGCTTACAAGATTGCGGCGCACGCGGCGGACGTCGCGCGGCACCGGCCGGGAGCGCAGGATCGCGACGATGCGCTTTCGTACGCGCGATTCCTCTTTGATTGGAACAAGCAGTTCGAACTTTCGCTCGATCCGCCGACGGCGAAAGCCATGCACGACGAAAATTTGCCCGACGATTTTTACAAAGAGGCGAAGTTCTGTTCGATGTGCGGGCCGAAATTCTGCTCGATGAACATCACGCAAATGGCGGACGCCGAGGGTGGCCACGATCAGACGGAGCGGAAGCAGAAGTTCGTCGAGCTGCTGGCGAAAGTCCAAGGTGCTTAGCAACCGTGACAAGTGAGATTCCCGAACGGGTTCTTGCATTGGTTTCCGATGCCACCGGCGTGAATCCGGAAAAGCTCCAGCCAGGGACAACTCTGAGCAGGGACCTTGGTATGGAAGGGGACGACGCGGTTGAATTCTTTGAGAAATTCGGCCGAGAATTCGCCGTTGATCTGACGGACCTTGATCGTGATTGGAAATTCTACTTCTCCCCTGAAGGTGTACCGCTGACTACAGCGCTCTTAGTTGTGATTCCAGCGGTTGCGCTAGCGGTCTTTCTGGAACGATTTCTTCCTTACCTTCACGGAATGGTCGCTCTCGGAATCTCCGGTCTGCTTTGGCTGGCCGTGCTCGTGCGGTGGAGCCAGTGCCGCTATAAGGATAGCCCTCAGATATCCATAAAAGATCTGATAGAAAGTGCTCTCTCTGGAAGATGGACAAAAGTAGTGCCGCAGGAATTCGTGCTTCGAGTCAACAAACCTAAGTTTTATGATCGATTCATTGCCTGAGAGCAGGCTTCGCGAGGAGTTTAATCGCTGGGCGGAAGCTGGGCGCGGCGAGGGGATGGAGCAGGATCACCTGCCCATCACGCTGCCGGTGCTGGAGAAGATGCGGCTTGCTCCGGCGGACAGCGTGCTGGACGTTGGATGCGGCGGGGGATGGCTTTCGCGGCGGCTGGCGAAATTGGCGCCCGATGGGCGTGTGATCGGGATGGACATTTCGGATGAAATGATCCAACGCGCGCGGCGTGCTAGCGCGGACTTCCACAATTTGATGTTCGTGACCGGCGAAGTCGCCGAAATTCCCTGGCAGGCGAATCTCTTCTCCCACGCAATTTCCGTGGAGTCTTCCTACTACTGGCCGAATCCTTCCGCCGGACTCGAGGATATCCATCGAGTGCTCCACGAAGGCGGCTCGGCCTGGATGCTGATCAACTACTACCGCGATAATCCGCACTCTCACCAGTGGGGAAATCTCCTCGCCGTGCCCACGCATCTGCTCTCCGCCGAAGAATGGGCCGGCCTCTTCCGCGACGCCGGCTTTTCCAACATAGCGCACGAACGAATCGTTGATCCCTCCCCATCGCCGGAGGCCTACACCGGCCGGTGGTTCCGGGACGCCGAGCAACTCCGCGCGTTCAAGGCCGAAGGCGCGTTGTTGGTCCACGGAACCAAGTAGCCGGGACAGTTACCCTTTTGAACCAAATAGTGGCAGGCCAGGTCAAGCCCGTGCGGCGGCTGATAAGATGGTGGCCACGAGTTTCTCTTCCCTCGGACCCAAAGAGCAATTCCCGAATGGCAGGAACGCGTTCGCGAGAGGTGTATGACTGAAGCTGTGCCCAAAGCGCAGATCCTGGTGGTGGACGATTCGCCATTTTCGCGAAAGCTCGTGGAGCACGCGCTGGCGGAGGGTGCCTATGAACTCTTGCTGGCGAAAGATGGAAGAGAAGCCATGCAGCTTTTCCAGGAGCATCGGCCCGCGCTTGTGATTATGGACTGGATGCTGCCGGACACCTCTGGTCCCGAGCTGTGCGAACAAATCCGCAGCGAATCTCGCGATTCGTATACCTACGTCATTCTGCTCACCAGCATCAAGGACAAGGAAAACATTGTGAAGGGGCTTTCCGCCGGGGCGGATGATTACGTGACGAAGCCTTTCGATCGCGGGGAACTGCTGGCACGGATTGCCGTGGGCTTCCGGTTCGTGGACTTGCACCGCGAAATTGACGCCAAGAACAAGCAGCTGGCGGAAATGGCGCACACGGATTCGCTGACGAACCTGCCAAATCGCCGGGCCATCGAAGATTGGGCAGGACGGCAACTGCGGGGCGCGGCGCGCCATGGTTATTCGCTTTGGGTGGTGCATGCGGACCTAGATTGCTTCAAAGGCGTGAACGATACTTATGGCCACGACGCAGGAGATCAGGTCCTGCAGAGATTTGCCGAGATTTTGAAGGACAATACGCGCGCGTCAGACATCAGCGGGCGCATGGGCGGCGACGAATTTCTATTAGTCTTGACGCATGTGGACGAAAAACACATTCGGCTGACGGTGGAACGGCTGCGCGCGCAGTTTGCCTCGTGGAGATTCTCGTTTGGCGGCGAGACCCTTTCCGTAACCGCGAGTTTCGGAATTTGCGGCTTCCAAGGCAAAGAGCCGCCGGAGTTTTCCAATCTAGTGCGGCGCGCCGACAAGGCGTTGTACGACGCGAAGAACGCGGGCCGCAACCAAATCCAGATCGAATCCCACTAAGCCTTTGGTGAACCAGTATCCGTGCGGCCGTGAAGCGGACATCCAACTCTGCAGTTGTAGAACAGGCGACTCCTGTCTTCCTTAGGACACGGCTTGTGAACAACATCATTTGTCTTGCTGCCGCCGCCCGCGTATAACCATGCCCATGCTGCTTTGTCCTCTACTCTGCGCTCTTGCGACTGCGCCCTTCACCCTGGCGGACCTGCGATCACAAATGGCGACCATCGTGGTCGGCTTGATTCTCTTACTGGCCGGAATCGGCGCGGTGGCGCTCTATTTCTTCCGCAGCAAGAGCCGCGATTTGACACTGATCTATTTCAGTCTCTTTTCCATCCTCTATGCGGTACGACTCCTTTTGCGTATGCCGGTTGTTCGTTCTCTTTCCGGTGTTTCCGACTCGCTGCGACAACACATCGACCTCTGGATTACCGTTGTCCTGGTAATCCCATTCTTGCTGTTTCTCCGCCAGGTTCACGGCCCGCAGATCAGGACTCTGGTGAGAGTATTTCTAATTGCGCAGGCGATCTTTGCGGCAGTAGCAATTACGGGTGACGCATTCGGCGTGGCCGCGAAGCTTAGGTATTCCCTCAACAATTATCTTGTGTTGTTCATGGTCGGTAGTTTAGTGGCAAACCTTCTTGGTCGCCGGATTCGCGGTTTGGGGCAGCCATGGACTCCAGAACTCCGCGTCCTCACCATTGGTCTGACGGTCTTTAGTGCATTTGTCCTCCACGGTAACCTCGCCAGCCTTGGTTTGGTGCCCGGACCCGACGTCGAAGCGCTCGGCTTCCTATTTTTTGTTGGTTGCCTTGGCTACGTGGCGGCCCACCGCGCCTTCGCCAACGAGAATCGCCTGCTTGTCATCAACAAAGAGCTGGAAATCGCGCGCCGCATCCAATCCTCGATTCTCCCTCGCGAAGTGCCCAGCATCCCCGGCTTGGAGATCGCCGCTCGGTATCTTCCCATGAGTGCGGTCGCCGGGGATTTCTATGATTTCCTCACGCTCGAAAACAATCAGTTCGGTATTCTGATCGCCGACGTCACCGGCCACGGTGTTCCCGCCGCACTCATTGCTTCCATGCTGAAGGGCGCTTTTGCCGGCCAGAAGGCGCACGCCCAGCATCCCGACCTGGTTCTCGCCGGTCTAAATGAGGCTCTTTGTGGAAAGTTCGAAGAGCACTTTGTCACCGCGGCGTATCTATACGCGGATCCCGAGGCAAACATAATCCGCTACGCAGGCGCAGGGCACCCTCCGCTTCTGTTTAGCAGTGGTTCGAGCGGAGAGACACAGTCCATCGAACAGAACGGCTACTTCCTGGGGATGTTTCCCGAAGCCGCCTATTTAGCGCTCGAACTCCCCCTGAAACCGGGCGATCGCTATGTGCTTTACACCGACGGCCTGACCGAGTCCAAGAACGCTGCTGACGAAGAGTTTGGTCTTGCGCGTTGCAAGCAATTTCTCGAATCCCACGCTCGTCTTACGGCATCGGCACTTGCTGACGCACTGCTCGGCGAAATCGCTCGCTGGTCTATACGAGCTTCCCGCCGCTTGCAGGAGGATGATATGACTCTCATCGTTATTGATTGGCACGGGCAAACCTAGATTCGTCAAGGGACTGTCGCGGAGCCGAACGCAAAAAGCGGAAGTTCAGTCACTTTCTCAAGCGCAGCGGTACGCAAGCTGCTATTCTCGCCAAAATGTGGATTCAACAGCGGGCTTGCCGCGAGCCTCTGGTTTCGTCAGGCGACGGCGATTTGTCCTGCGGCGGCGGCCGTACCAAACGAGGAAACGGGAGCACTTTATGAAGTTGGATCGCGGAGTATTGAAGAGTCTCCCCAAAGTCTTGCTGCACGAGCATCTTGACGGCGTGCTCAGACCTAAAACGGTAATCGAGCTGGCGCGAAGCGCAAACTACGGCCAACTTCCCACCGAAGATCCGGAAGAGCTGGCGCGCTGGTTCCACCAAGGGGCGAATCAGGGAAGCCTGCCAAAGTACCTGGAAGGCTTTGTACACACCATCGCCGTGATGCAGAACGAAGAGGCACTCGAACGAGTGGCTTATGAACAAGCGGAAGATCTAAGCCAGGACGGCGTGGTCTATTTTGAGACGCGCTTTGCGCCGATTTTTCATACACGTAGGGGATTAACCCACCAGCAAGTGGTCTCTGCCGTGCTGAGAGGCTTGGAGCACGGCCGAAAAGACTTTGGGATTTCGTCGGGGTTGCTCATCTGTGCGATGCGCAATATGGATGTGTCGCTCGAAATGGCGGAGCTTGCCGTTGATTTTCGCGAGCGTGGGGTTGTGGGATTCGATCTGGCGGGCGAAGAAGGCGGTTACCCTCCCAAAAAGCATGTGGATGCGTTCCACTATATTCAGCGGCAGAATTTCAACATCACCATTCACGCAGGCGAAGGTTTCGGAAAGGAATCGATCTGGCAGGCGATACAATACTGCGGCGCGCACCGCATCGGACACGGGACACGCTTAGTCGATGACATTGCGATCTCGGATGGCAAGGCCGTGAAATTGGGCGAGCTCGCGCAATACGTTTTGGACAAAAGAATACCGCTGGAGATTTGCCTGCTCAGCAACGTCCAAACAGGGGCTGCGCGCAGCTTGGCCGAGCATCCCTTCAGGATTTTTTATCAGGAGAAGTTTCGCGTCACCCTGAACACCGACAACCGTTTGATGAGCGACACGACCATGACCAAGGAATTCGAGGCCGCCCAGGAAACCTTCGGTCTGTCCCTGGAAGACTTCGAAAAAATCACCATCAACGCGATGAAGAGCGCCTTCCTGCCCTATGACCAGCGTTGCGATTTCATCTACTCCGCGATCAAGCCGGGTTACGCGAGAATTCGGAGCTCTCGGGCGAACAAGTGACGCCGCAATCCGCCGCCAGGATAGCGGCGGACTGTCGGCGAAACTTCTTCAAGTTTGAACCTAAACCTAAGCCGGGGAATTTCCTATCGGCCTACTAGTCCTTAACGCAACTCACTCTTCCAGTATCGCGGTCGGTGAAGCGGTGCTCTCCCGCAGGACAAGGCGCGTCGTGACCTTGCCGGCCCCGATCCCCCGTGTCTCCCGTGCGGCCCTGTTCTCCGGTGTCACCCGCGCGACCCTGATCTCCCTGATGGCCGTCGTCTCCGGGATGTCCCTGGCGGCCTCGATCTCCGGTTTGTCCGGCATCTCCGGTCTGACCCGGATCTCCCTGTTGACCCGTTTGGCCGGTCTGTCCAGTCGCCCCAGGGGGCCCCTGTGCTGCCGGCGTGGGGGTCACGGTACATCCGGCAATCGGTAGCGCAAGCAAGAACGCGCCTAGAATAAGCAGTCTCTTCATTTTGAATCTCCTTTGTAGTGCCGCTCGACGCAAAAGGCTGCCCCAGCGCAGACGGTTGCACATACGCATGATAGTAGCCACACTGCGGGGCTGGGCGCTGTCCGCATTCGCACAGTAGTAAGAGAATGCGGCAGGTTGTGTTTTCCAGATTCTGGTGACGACGATGGAACTGTGGTATGAGTGAGTTCAACGGGAGCATCTCGGCCAGATTCGCTCCCGGGTCATTGACTTGAGGATTGAGGCTCTCACATGTCCTTTCTAAGCAGCGGCGTGGCGGTGGTCACCGGAGCGGGTTCCGGCATCGGGCGGGCGCTGGCGCAACGCCTGGCTGCGGAGGGCTCGGCACTGGCGATTGCCGACGTGGACGAAGCCGGATTGCTGGAGACCGCCCAATCCATCGCGAGCAAAGGCGCGCAGCTCACAACGCATGTGGTGGATGTCGCCGAGGAAGGCAGCGTGCGCGCGTTCGCGGAAGACGTGAACAGCCGCCACGGGCGCGTGACGCTGCTCATCAACAATGCGGGAGTGGCGCTGGAAGGCACGTTCGAAGAAATCTCGCTGGATGATTTTCGCTGGGTGATGAACATCAATTTCTGGGGAGTGGTGTACGGCGTGAAGTTTTTCCTGCCGATGCTGAAGCGGGAACAGCGCGGGAATATTGTCAATATTTCCAGCCTGTACGGGCTGATCGCGCCAGCGGGACAGCCGGCGTATTCCTCGAGCAAGTTCGCGGTGCGAGGATTTACGGAATGCCTGCGGCATGAACTTGCAGACTCGCCCGTGCGGGTTTCGTGCGTGCACCCGGCAGGAATCCGAACGGCGATTGCCCGCCGGGCACGCGTCGGGGCCGCCGTAACGAAAACGGGACTCGAGGAAAAAGTGGCCCGGTTTGAGAAGTACTTCCGAACGACTCCCGAAGAAGCCGCGGCGCGGATCCTGCGCGGCGTGGAGCGAAACGAGCCGCGCATCCTGATCGGGTCGGACGCCTACAAGATTGATATCTTGCAGCGGGTGCGGCCGGGCACGTACTGGAAGGTGCTTTCGCGCAGGTATAACGAACTAACGCGCGACTAGCGATGCATGTATTCGCGGGGTGTTTTGACTAGAGCACGGGCGGAAGCTATACTCCGCGACAGAGAACAAGCTGCGGCAGGAGCGGCCCCGATGGGCGTACTGGATCAGCGCTTCGAAAAGAATTTCATGATTACGTCGGTAGACTACGTCTTCAACTGGGCGCGGAAGAGCGCCATTTGGCCGCTGACGTTTGGGCTGGCGTGCTGCGCCATAGAGATGATTGCGTCCACCACTTCGCGGTTTGATATGGCGCGATTCGGTGCGGAAGTATTTCGTCCCTCGCCTAGGCAAGCGGACTTGATGATTGTCGCCGGAACGGTGACGCTGAAGATGGGCCCGGTGCTGAAACGCGTGTGGGAGCAGATGCCGGACCCCAAGTGGTGCATTTCGATGGGGGCGTGCTCGAGCGTGGGCGGGCCGTTCAATGCGTATTCGGTTTTGCAGGGCGTGGACAAGATTGTACCGGTGGACGTCTACGTCGTCGGTTGTCCACCGCGACCCGAAGGATTGTTCTTCGCTCTGCTGAAGCTGCAGGACAAGATTGATCAGATGACGCTGGCGAAGCGCCCGACCGAAGTCCGGCTGAAGCCGGAAATGGTTGATGAATTCAAGCAGGGCGTGATGGTGGCGCAGACGCCGGCGCCGAGGTAGAAATTAGAAAACAGAAATTGGAAAACAGAGAGACAGCATCTGAATACTGAGGCCACGGGAAGCACCGAGCCAAAGGGAGAGAAGAAGAGATGGCGTTTGCGCGCGCTTCGAAGACGAACGAGATTACTCCGGGAACGATCCGAGAGTTCCATGTGGAGGGCAAAGCGATTGCCCTGGCGAATGTCGGCGGCAAGTACTTTGCCATCAACAATTCCTGCCTGCACCGGGGCGGCCCACTGGGGCAAGGCGTCATGGACGGAAACATCGTGACCTGCCCGTGGCATGGCTGGCAGTACGACGTAACCACCGGCAAGATCAGCCAGAATCCGACCGTGGGAGTGGACTGCTATCCTGTGGAAGTCCGGGGCGAGGATGTTTTTGTTGACGTAGGTTAGCTGCGCCTATCTAATTGAAATCATTATAGATATTCCTGGTCCCGGCGAAATATAGCCACTCGGGATCTTCCCCTGCCTTAGCACGCACGCTCCGCTAACCCGCATATTTTGTTTCGCTTTTTGGATGCCAGCGTGTATATTGCTGCCGACTCCAAGCCTCGATGGCGACTCCGACTGCC